>Ga0056119_1000097_pt1 | contig 20618 bp, 21 predicted proteins | sample WorMettaBAHAMAS1_FD_80076 | JGI IMG/M metagenome (GOLD analysis project Ga0056119, IMG submission 80076) | Marine gutless worms symbiont microbial communities from Max Planck institute for Marine Microbiology, Germany - Olavius tantulus BAHAMAS.1 ...
CCATGGCATAGTCGTTCTCCCAAGTGTAAACGATATGCCTGATGGTAGTGTTACCCATGTCTCCGAACAACTGTTACCTATCTCCCCAGTCTATACAATGGGGGGAGTCGCGATGGGGGGTGAAATAATGGCTGAATACCGTAGCCATAGTCTTGTTCAGAGGTCCGAAAAAAATGACATCACCGGTGTGGGTTCGATTCAGGGGATAGCCGATTCGGATCTCTTCTTCGGGCCGAATTTCTGCAGGCCCTTGACGACCTGGACCGCGATCACCGCGGCGACCAATCTCGGGACCCACAGCCAGAAGGGATGCACACCGAAGGGGATAAAGAGGACCGGATCCTCGATAACGGCATGGTTGATGCCGATGGATGCATGCAGGCGCTCCAATTCACTTTCAGAGAATTCTCCCTCTCCGGCCTCTTCCACGATGACCGCAGAGCCATAGGCCAGTCCGAACAGGGCCGCTGTAAGCCACAACAGCCCCAGCCGTCGCTCCACTCCCAACAACCGCAACATGGGCTCCATTGGGCGGACGATTTTCCCGATGACATGATATGCTTTAAGCATCTCGAGAATCACCATGAGCGGAACGAGGATCAAAAAGATTTTGAGACACAGAGCCAGGGTATCCTTTGCCCACAGCCCTATGGCGATAGAAAGCGTTGGCTGGGGCGTCGCCACCTGTGACGCTGCGATGACCGGCGCGGTTTCCGACTGGAGGATCTGGGCCATCAACGCGACGGTGATGATCGCCGCCCCGAGGCGTATCGCGTTCGCCTTGATGAACGATGACCCGGATTTTGCCTGAACCGCGCTTTCCTGGGGCAGATTGTGGGCAATGAGCATGAACACGGTGATGAGGGTGACCTGGGCGGTATTTAAAGAAAGGGGTGCCATGGCGGCAATCCCTCCATAAATGCCGGTGAGCAGGCCGACAATCAGGGGCAGTGCGGCAACAGAGGGAAGGCCAAGGAACCCCATGATTGGATTTAGCAACACATCTAACCGATTGACCCAGCCGCTATACACCAGCAGCATGGTGAGAAAGGAAATGGGGACCAGGATCTTGAGCAGCCACAGGTAGCCGTCCAACCCTTTTTTCAGGCCGGTGCGCAGAACGACTGTTATCGGAGACGGTGGGACAGTCATGGCAACCTGTTTTTAGTTCATCTGAATCGAAAGGTGCTCCATATCATAGAAAGGTGTTGCTTGCACTGAATACCGAGCTCGGAATCGATAAATGGGCACCGTTTTGGTCAGAAAACATAACTTCGGCCTAAAAAGGTGTTGTCACGGAAACCAAACAAAGATATGAACATATCATTATTATATCCTTCTCAAATCCCTTACAATTCAATTACGGCGCCGCGGTTTTCAACCGGGTCCCATCGGAAACCCGGCGGAAAGGAACGGTAAGATGAGTAAACGTTATGTGCTGCCAATCCTAATCATCTTTCTGGCCGTAACCTTTGTCCCTTGCTCATTCGCCCAAGACGCTGCGAAGGAAAAACCCTGGAAGCGATTTGCCGTCAACCTGGGTGCCAATTTTGTCAACTCCAATAGCGACATCCGTCTGGGGACCAAAGGCGCCAGCTTGAGTGTGGACGTGGAAGAACTCCTTGGCCTGGACACGAACACGACCGCCGCCAAGATAGATGGATTTTGGCGGTTTACGAAAAGCCGCCGCCACCGGCTCGATTTTTCCTGGTTTTCCACCCGACGCAGTGGTGAAAACACGGTGGGGATTACAGACCCGATTGACATCGGCGATAATATCACCATCAACCCTGGCGCCCACGTGAAGACTGAATTAAACGTTGACATTTACCAGGTGGGGTACAGCTACTCCTTTTTCCAGGATGAGCGCCTCGATCTGGCCTCGGCGCCGGGGCGTTTGTCTTGCCTATCAGCTTCGATCTGACGGTCGACAATCCGGGGAGCGGTCCCCTGGCCGCCGCATCCGAATCCGTCACGGCCCCGCTTCCGGTCTTCAATCTTCGGGCCGATATTGCCATCACACCCAAATGGTTTTTGCGCACCAAAGCCCAGCTCTTTTACCTGGAACTCGGCGACTTCCGGGGAGGTATTACCAACTCGCTTCTCGGTATCGAGTATTTGCCCTTTAAGCATATCGGATTCGGGCTTCAGGCAGAACAGATAAACATCGCGGTGGAAGCCAGTGAAGAGGATTACCCGGGCATCGATTTTGTCGGCCGGTTCGACTTTAATTACCTCGGTGCGATGGTATACCTCAAAGCTTATTTTGGGAAATAGCGCCTGAATACGTGTTCCCATTTGCAACCTGTTGAAAAATGCCATGCCTGTTGGACCCGGTCGATGAATTTCGACCGGGTCCAATGCTTATCCCCTCCCCTCCGCACATGCCATTGAAAAGGGCATAAGCCGGTATATGAAATACCCCGAACAGAGCAGCCGGAACCCGTCATCATTCCACCTCTTTGTTAGCCGTCAACCCGGTCCGGCGCTATCCTAAGCGTTTAAATTTGCTTTCGCACAAGTATTGCGATTTTGTGTTGTCATGGATATGTAGAACGGTACACCGTGCCCTTGAGGATAGCCCCTTAAATCCTTTGTTCGATCCCTACAGCGAAAGGACAGTTAAGATGAGTTGCCGGTATGCACTGCCCATCTTAGTCGTATTCTTTGCGATCACCCTTACTCCACGCGCCTTTGCACAAGAGAAGACTGAGACGGAAAAACCCTGGAAGCGGTTTTCCATCAACCTGGGTGCGAATTTCGCCACCAACGACAGCTCTGTTCGTCTCGGTTTCCCAGGTATCGGCGTGTCCGTAAACCCGGAGGAATTGTTTGGCCTGGACACACGAACGGTCTCTTTCAAAGTTGATGGGTACTGGCGCTTTATGCCCCGTCGGAAGCACCGGCTGGACTTTTCCTAGTTTTCCACACGACGCAGCGGTGAAAATGTTCTCGGCATTCAAAATCCCATCGATTTCGCCGGCATCACCTTACAGCCCGGCGCCAGCGTGAAAACGAATTTCGATGTCGACATCTACCAGGTGGGCTACAGCTACTCGTTTTTCCAGGACGAGCGTCTGGATCTGGCGGTTGGCGCCGGGGCATTCATCATGCCCATCAGCTTTGATCTGCAAGTCCAAAACCCCGGCGCGGCAACGCTTGCCGGCACCTCCGAGTCCATTACGGCACCGCTTCCGGTCTTCAATCTGCGCGCCGATGTGGCCATTACCCCCAAATGGTTTTTGCGAACCAAGGCACAGTTTTTCTACCTGGAAATCGGTGATTTCCGTGGCGCCATCACAGACACCCTGCTCGCTGTGGAGTACATGGCCTTCAGGAACGTGGGGTTCGGTCTCAATGTGGAAAACATCAATATCGCCGTTGAAGCCCAAGGGGAGGATTACCCGAACATCGATTTTGTGGGCCGGTTCGATTATTCTTATTTGGGGTCCATGCTGTATGTGAAGTTTTATTTCGGCAAATAGCGGGGCACAGATTATCCTCACCCAATAGAATCAATCTGATCGACAAAAAATTAGACCAGTTCAACGTAATTCGGCCGGGTTTTGCTGTTTGGAGTTTCTCATATTTCTTGTCCGATTCCGTTGGCTAAGTAGAGCCAATATATGCCCTCCCGGCTAATAGTAAACGTCAGGCATGAATCCAATTGACCTGTCGGGGGGCCTCACAAACTTCATGACGGCTCTTAGCACTTCATTTGACCCCTTGACCCCTGGAATCCTTGAATCCCAACTGAGTATATTCAATGAAGAGTGAACGACCGCGTAACACAATACGGACTGGCAAAATTTGGTTAACTTACAGCTCCACTAAACATTCCTCGGCCGGCAGGCGAGGGTGTCGAAGATCAGGTTTTTTAGTTTTTGACGCAGCACGCTATAGGAAAAGCAGGTTGTGGCGATCTCGTAGTTCTTCTCGATCATCTCCCGCCGCCGTTCCGGATCCGAAATGATTTTTTTCGTCAGGTTCACGGCCCTCCGGTTCACGTAGCCGTCGATTTCGATGACGTCGAATCCCTTGGGTTTGATGTCCATGTCATAAATGGAATAGGCATTCACCACGATGGGCTTGCGAAAGTAGATGGCTTCCAGAAATGCATTCCCGAAGCCTTCAAATGTGGACGGGTAGGTCACCAGATCGGCGTGGGGATAGATGTCATAGAGCGTGTAGACTTTCTCTCCCGTCTCTGTGGTGCCGCGGCGTTCGTTGATGACCTCGGACACAAACAGCGTTTCGACGCCGAGCATTTTCGCGTATTCCCTGACCCGCTGCTCGTATCCGAACCCCTCATCTCCGGATGCATGTGAGATGACTAGTTTGGTCTTGTCCTTGAGACGATAGGCGAGCTCGATGGCATGCTCGATTCCTTTCCGCTGCACGACCCGTGTGGGTTGGAGCATAAACAGTTCGTCATCGGCGATTTCCAGGTCCCGGCGCACATCCGAAGCATAGTCGTCCAGCGACGGCGCCGGCGTTTCGAAATCCATAACGTTCGGTATGATATGCCCGGAGATTCCGGTTCTCAGGCTGAGCTGATTGTCTGCGGATGAATTGATAACCACGTGCTTGATCGAGGGCAGGTGAGGGGGGAAAGCCATGTTCAAATAGTCCCATACCGCATTGCGCAGGAAGTGTTTCCGCTCCCAGAAGAAGTCGTGGTGGTGGGCGATGGTGGCGATGCCGGTTTCGGAAATGACCTCGGTCAGGGCGATTCCCAGGGGGATATTCAACGGAATGGTCAACGCATTTTCCGGTACCAGCAGATCGATATCGAATTTGCGGATGAACCGGTACAGCTTGTCCTTCAGGATCTCTTTGAATTCTTGGATTTTTTTTGTGGTGGCCCGTTTGCGGGTGGTGACATTAAAACAATTTCGGTAAATTGTACGGATGTCCGGATGCTGAAAATGGGCCTCCTTGGCCATGAACGATACCGGACCGGGCCGGTCGATCTCCCCGGCAAAGTAATAGGCGGTAAACCCCTCCCCCTCGAACACCTCTGCCCACTTGGCGGTCTCCAGAGAGACCCCGTCGGTCTCTGCCAGCCGGGTCGATATGAATCCCACATTGTGCCTTCCGCCGCAAAATGAGCATGTTGTAGTCATGGGTAGCTCCTTGATATGATCTCTCTATCGATAGGGCTTCGATAATATGTGAAGCCATCTCTTTTTTTAAACCGAGCAGAGGATCCAAGGATTCAAGTGTTTATCCGCTAAGGTGTCTCGAATTTCACGATATCTATAGCACGTGGTGAGGTGATCGTTGACCATTCCCACGGCCTGCATGAACGCATAGCAGATGGTCGGCCCGACAAATTTGAAACCACGCCGTTTGAGTTCCCGGCTCATGGCATTAGATGTTTCGGTTTCAGCCGGAATGTCTTCCAATCGGAGCCACTGATTCGTGATGGGTTGCCCGTCGACAAATTGCCAGATAAAGTGGTCGAAACTGCCGAACTCGTCTTGTACCTGCAAGTATGCTCGGGCGTTGGTCACCGCCGCATTGACCTTCAGCCGGTTCCGGACAATCCCCGGATTGGAAAGCAGAATGTTGGTTTTTTTCGTGCTGTACCGCGCGACCTTGGAGGGGTCGAAATTGTCGAAGGCACGGCGGTATTCCGGACGCTTCTTGAGGATGGTCAACCAGCTTAATCCGGCCTGGGCCCCCTCCAGGATCAGAAACTCAAACAGCTTGCCATCGTCGTGGACCGGAACCCCCCACTCCATGTCGTGATAACGGATATAGAGCGGATCGGTTCCTGCCCATGGGCATCGTTGTGTTTTGATCTGTGTCATCGGTCGGAGAGCGCGTTGTGCTGCCGGCGGTGTTTCGTAGGTTTCCTGCTTTAATTTACTCCTAAGGTTCTTTAATTAAACAAACTTTCTGGATGACGCAAGGGATAGTTGAATCATCGGGAACTCTTGACATTTCACGGACAGTTCCTCTAGTATCGCCGTATCCATGACCCATCATCTGCCGGGGTGGCTGTTTTCGGCCTGAGAGCATACCCGTTGAACCTGAACTGGATCATGCCAGCGTAGGGATGACAGGTGGAAAGAACAGAGAATCGATCCGAAAACCGTTGCCGTCCGGTAGCGGTTTTTTTATTAATGGTCATTGTGTGAGTCTCATTTAGAATGAAGCTGCAACATCCATTGTCATGCCGGACTCCGGTCCGGCATCCAGAGTCAGATTGCTTTTTACTGGATTCCGGCCTTCGCCGGAATGACTCCGGTGTTTATTTATCTATCTATTGGATGAATAATTAAAAAGCCAATCGGAACATATATCGGAACACATAGGTGCCGGTCTCGCTGATTAACAAGATCTAATTGAGATGAGGGAATTATCGATGGACTTACAGGAACGTGCCGCACACAATCTGGAAAAAGTGAGGGAGCAGAAACCTCTCGTACATAATATCACCAACTTCGTGGTGATGAATTATACGGCCAACGCACTCCTGGCAGCCGGTGCCTCACCGGTGATGGCCCATGCGCCCGATGAGGTTGAGGAGATGGTGAGTTTTGCGCGAGCTCTGGTCCTGAATATCGGTACACTCACCGATGACTGGGTGGCATCCATGGTCAGTGCCGGTGAAAAAGCCAGCGAACAGCAAACACCCACCATTCTAGATCCGGTGGGGTCCGGCGCGACGCAACTTCGGACATCCGCCGCAAAAGAGATTATCGAAAAAACGAAACCCAGCGTGATACGCGGGAACGCTTCCGAAGTTCTGTCGCTTAAGGATGCGACATCCACCACCAAAGGCGTCGATTCCATCCATTCCGTAGCAGATGCCGAGGACGCTGCCAGGACCCTGGCAGGAGAACTGCAAACCGTGCTGGCCATCACCGGCCCCACAGACATGGTCACAGACGGGAACCGGGTGGTTCGGGTCGGCAACGGGCATCCCCTCATGGGATCTGTGACCGGCACCGGTTGTACCGCCACGGCCCTCATTGGTGCCTTCCTGGCCGTCGATTCCGATCCCCTCCGGGCAACCGCCACAGCGCTGGCCTACTTTGGATTGGCCGGTGAAGTGGCGTCGGAGAATGCATCGGCACCAGGAAGCTTTATGATTGCGATGCTCGATGCCCTCTATACGATCTCGCCGGATCAGCTTAAGAGCGGCAGCCGATTTGAGGAGGCAACCGGGTAAACCGATGTTCACGGTAACCCGACCGAAGGACGCAAAGGAAGACTGCCATGAAACCGGAACATGTGGACTATGCCGTCTACCTGGTGACGGACCGAAGCCTTTCACATGGAAGATCCACCCTCGGCGTCGTCCGCGCTGCCGTGGCAGGTGGGGTCAGTGTGGTGCAGCTACGGGAAAAGGCCGCCAGCACCCGGGAATTCATTGACGAAGCATTGAAACTGAAAGGATACCTGAAGCCGATGGGGGTTCCGTTGATTATCAACGATCGGATCGATGTGGCACAGGCGATTCAGGCAGAAGGGGTACATCTGGGACAAACCGACATGCCGATTGAAATGGCCCGGGATATCGTCGGCGAGCGGATGCTGATCGGCATATCGGCCGAATCCCTGGAAGATGCCATCAAAGCGGACCAGGCCGGAGCGGACTACCTGGGGATCAGCCCCATTTACGCCACTTCGACCAAAACCGATACGGCCCCGCCCTTGGGGCTGGAAGGGCTCCGGCAAATCCGCAATTCCGTCAGCCTTCCGCTGGTGGGTATCGGCGGCCTGAATCGGTTCAACGCGAAGGCGGTGATCGAAGCGGGAGCCGATGGCGTGGCTGTGGTATCGGCCATTGTCTCTGCGGACGATCCTGAACGGGCGGCTCGGGAGCTGCGACGGATCGTGGAGGAGTCCAGATAGGTCAGGAAACTATGGGATTAAAGGAACTGGGAGAGTTCGGTTTTATTCGACGCGTCAGCAGAGGATGCCTGATCCGGAACAAGGATGTGGTGCGGGCCATCGGTGATGACGCCGCCGCGGTAACCGGGAATCCGGGTCAGTTGACCCTCGTGACCACCGATCTCCTCGTGGAACGGATCCATTTCTTAAGGGACGCCATGACCGGATCCGAGCTAGGCCACAAATCTCTGGCGGTGAATCTGAGCGATATAGCCGCCATGGGTGGAACAGCGCTGGACGCCTTCATCAGTCTTGGCATTCCGGAGGATTGCTCAATCGATTATTTGGACGCGGTTTACGATGGAATGAAGGCGTTGGCCGCTGAATTCGATGTCAACATTCTCGGCGGGGATACCACCCGTTCCAAACAGGACCTGATAATCAACATTGCCGTGATCGGCTCCGTACCTGAGTCCGAGATGCTGTTGAGAAGTGGGGCGATGCCCGGAGATCTCATCGTTTCGACGGGGACATTGGGCGATAGCCGCGCCGGGCTTCATCTCATGTTGAATCAGATTCCAGCCGATGAACCGGCGCTTCGATACCTGTGGCAAGCCCATGCACTGCCGAAACCCTATTTGCATGAAGGCCGATATCTCGCCCAGAGTGGCGGGGTGACCGCAGCCATCGATACCAGTGACGGGCTTAGCAGCGATATCCAACACATTGCTGAAGAGAGCGGGGTAGGGGCCAGACTGTATGCGGATCGTTTTCCGATTTCCGATGCCCTGTCTACCTTCTGCCGGGGCATCGAAAGTGACCCCGTGGAATGGGCGCTCTCTGGCGGTGAGGACTACACCCTTGTGTGCACCGTGTCTCCGGAACAGATCGAGTCGGTGTGCCGCGGGTACGAAGAGACATTCGCTTCGCCGCTGCACCGGATCGGAGAAATCCTCGAAGAGAAAAAGATGGAGCTGGTGCAGGTTTCCGGTGAGGTTAAACCGTTTGAGGCATTAGGGTGGGACCACTTCCGTTAGAGTATTTCATGAATGCGGATATCCGGTAAGCTCAAGTTGGAAGATATTTCATATTCTCGGCGTCGGGATCGGATTCGGAATCGGTATCGACAAAACGGGTATGTAAGCGATTCGATCCCGATTCCGATAGCGATACCGACCCCGATGGCACAGCTGGGCGTGACTCAAAAAACAAGGAACTTGAGCTTCATAGAGAACCGCATTCATGAAATCTGTTCAATGATTGGGTAATGAGCTTGGTCTAGGTGCGGTCGAGGATAATGGAATTTTCTTTTTTATGGCAACTTTTTAGAGGGTGTATCATTTAAATACTTGAACAGATTTCACCCTCCGGGCTTCACGGAGGCTTGCATGTCCGGCGTCATTCGAAGCTTGCGGTAGTTGGACTACAGCTGCGCTTCGTAGTAAGCAGCGAATCGCGGAGCGAGGCGCCTTGCCGGTTCCGCGCAGCGGAATGACGGTAAGGGGTACGTTAGTACCTGTGTAACCCCGTCAGGAAATGCCTTGCTCATGAAAACCTCCGTATCGTGAAATACTCTAACCAAGCCAGGTATTTAATGAACAGGCGTATCTTGAAAGCTCCAGTCGGGATATTTTCACCACGATGCTCACGAAGGACGCGAAGAAAAATAGTGTAAATTCAACTTGGTCACTTCGTGCGCGGTGTGTTCTTCGTGGTTAATAAAATCCAAATCATTCTAACTCAGGGGTCGGGGTGTTTCTTCCGTCATGCCTGCGAAGGCCGGCATCCAGAATCGCAACATGGCAAAAATACCTGGATTCCGGATTTTATCCGCCTTTGGAGGGCAAGTCCGGAATGACGCAGTTGTTAAGAGCCCAGCTTTTACAAATTTGAGAGATATCTTTGTAGCCTGGAATAACAAATATTAGCCGAACCCCCCCGACTGCTCATCTAACGTGTGTTTTCTGGAGAACTGCATTTATGAAACCTTTTCAGCAAAACGCTCAACAGCGCAAAGGACTGACAGAACATGTCTATAACAAAATCAAATGATCCAGGGGGCGGTAGGCGCCATTACCGGAAAGTTCTGAGCATCGCCGGATCGGACAGCGGAGGTGGAGCTGGAATCCAAGCCGATCTGAAAACGATGTCTGCTCTCGGGTGTTTTGGGATGACTGCCATTACGGCCCTGACTGCCCAGAACACCATGGGCGTCCACGGAATCCATGCCGTGCCGCCGGAGTTTGTCGAAGAGCAGATCGAGGCGGTTTTTTCAGACATGGGGGCCGATGCGGTGAAAATCGGCATGCTGTTTTCTCCGGAACTCATCGAAGCTGTGGCACGACAGCTTCGAAAACACGCGGCACGCAACATCGTATTGGATCCGGTGATGGTGGCTCAGAGCGGAGACAAGCTGCTTCAGGACGAGGCCATCGAGGCGCTGACCGAATACCTTTTTCCGATGGCGGACGTGGTGACACCGAATTTGCCAGAAGCAGCGGTGCTGTTGAACCGTGATATCCACGGCGAGGATCAGATTGAGTCGGCGGCCTGGGATCTCGCCGGGTTTGGGAGCCGAAGCGTCCTCGTCAAAGGCGGCCACCTGGGATCCGGAGAGAGCATCGATGTGTTGTATTTGACCGAACCGCAACGGGTTCTGACGCTGGCTGGCCAACGCGTTGCCACATCCAACAATCATGGAACCGGATGCACCCTGTCATCAGCCATCGCATCCTTTTTGGCAAGGGGAATGGACCTGGAAGAAGCGGTGCGATCTGCAAAAACCTTCATCAGTGAGGCAATAGCGGCGGGAGCGGGCTACCGGTTGGGAAACGGTGCGGGGCCGGTACATCATTTTTATAGTTTTTGGCTATGACCCCAATAACCCTCGGGGTATTTTTTCCTGAAATACCTTGCAACGGCGACAGGTTGCCATTTTTTCCGACCAGTTTTCGTGAACCTTGCCGTGGCAAATCGTGCCGTTCACAAACCAGCAAAACTTTCCCATCTGAAATTCAAACGCCGGGCATTGACGTTTTCGATCCATTGAGCATTTCATGAGTTGCCAGCACTGCTTTTGGTGATTGTCCCCGCCCTCTTTCATGGACAGGATAAACAGGATCTGCCGCTCAATGTGAACGGGTATGTTCCGCCATCCCTGCTCGAAACTCTGGACGGCCTTAATCGAAATACCCAGTAGCTGGGCCAACTCTCGCTGGGTTTTCTCCAGGTAAACTCGGATTCTGGCGAACTCGTTGCTTTCCATGGCGTCCTTTCCAAACACCCCGGCAAATACCACATTGTGGCTGTAAAGAAAAGGATATTCGACCATTTTTGCAGGATAAAAAATGGCTCACAAAATATTGTGTGGGCCGTTTGGAAAACACATAACGTGTTGTATTTATATTTTAATGTATAGAGTTTGATTTTATCGAAAAAATTTAATAAATGGCTTGACAGCCTGTACCACATAGTGGTATTATCTTTCTCAACGTAAGCCCATTTACCCCTCCTCCTTCCTCCTCCTTCCTCCTCCTTCCTCCTCATTTCCCTCGCTCATTGAGCGGGGGAAATTTTTTTGTGCCAAATTAGTAAGATATAGCCATGCCAAAACTCTGACTGACATGAGAGGATAGTGTCTATACCACATTGTGGTATGAGCCGATTTCCATGGTTCGTTAGATTCAGAGATTCAGGATTCAAGATACTGGATGGGCTGAAAGTTGAAAGACAAAGAAAACAGATGCAGGATGCAGGATACAAACGGCATCTCTGATAAGGTGGAATCTGATTCATTCATAATGACAGGTAGTAGCTATTAGGTATTTGTTCTTCGAGGTTTGCTTCCGAGTATCTGGTGTGGCCGATTTCGGAAAACTGTTTTTAGGCATTTTAGGCGATTAAAAGTTTAGGCATTTTTTACTTGTGGTTTTTCAAAACCCGGTGGGGTAATCCATGGGCAATCAGCTCCACCGGGCACACGTCTTCCATCGTACACGGATACATTTATTCCAGCATCTCCCCGGTGATTTCCGCTTCGTTGTGGTAATGCAGCCCCTTGTTGACGCAGGCCACAGACTTGACATGGGTGGACACCACCAGGAGATCATGGCTGACCACCAGGATGGCAATCTCTTTGTTCAAATCCCTTAGCAGCCGAAAAAAATCCGTTTGTCCTTTGGTGTCGATGCTGGCCGTCGGTTCATCCAGAAGCAGGAGCACCGGATTTGTGACTAGGGCTCGGGCAATGAATACCCTCTGGCGCTGCCCGCCCGACAGCTCTGTAATTCTGCTGAATGCATAGTGATCCACTGCCAGCTTCTCGAGGGCATCCAGCGCCTGCCGGCGATCTTCGCCGGAGCGCCGGGCCCAGAGCTTTTTTGGATTTAATTTGCCCATCAGCACCACATCCAGGGCCGTGATGGGAAAATGATTGTTGATGTGTATGTTCTGGGGCACATAACCGATGTGGTGGGATGCTTTTTCAGTGGAGCTTCCCATCACGCGAATCGTGCCTCTGGTAGGCGTGTAAAGGCCCAGGATCAATTTCAACAGCGTGGTTTTACCCCCGCCGTTCGGGCCGATCATCGCGATGAAATCCCGTTGCCGAATTGCAAGGTTTACCGCCTCCAGCACATTCTGTCCGTTATAGGCAAACCAGAGGCCATCAATTTCAACAATGGGTGTTTCCATACCGATACTCTGCTTTCATTAATCCCACGCGCGGAGCGAGCACCGAAGTTGAGCTTACCATAAAACCAATGCAACTGAATTGCAAGCCGCCACTGACCTCTGATTTCAAGGCGTTTCTCAAGGCGCTTTACATACGAGAGAGCAGCATTATTATAGTGGTGTAATAAAAAAAAGTAATGGATTGACATCACCAGCAGACCTCTAATTGGCTGGACCAACCGCAACAGATTATTGAAAAGGTGATCCCATGAGCGAAACCGGACGAAATGACGAAACCATCGAGACCGAAGCCACTGTTTCTGAAAAATATAAGATACCGGAAGAATTACCGATACTGCCATTGCGCAATACGGTGGCGTTTCCCTTTACGGTGATGCCGTTGGCTGTGGGTATTGAGCGGTCGGTCCGACTGGTCCAGGAGGCGGTTCAGGGCGATCGCCTGATCGGCCTCGTGGCGATGAAGGATCCCAAGATCAAAGAGCCGAGGCCGGGGCAAACCTTCGAAGTCGGTACCGTGGCTCGCGTGGAACACATGATGCGGGGACCGGACGATAGCCTCCAGGTTCTGGTGCATGGCTTGGAACGATTTCGAATCGAGTATTGGACGGCAGATGATCCGTATCTCAAGGCCCGGGTCAAGCCGGCTCCGGTAGCGGTCGAATCGGATTTGGAGCTGGATGCCCTGCAACGCAGTCTCCGGGATATCGCCAATGAGGTGGTAGCGCTGTCTCCCAACTTCTCCCAGGAGGCCGGTGAATTCCTGAACCAGGTCGAAAAACCGCGACAGCTGGTGAATATTATCGCCACCAATGCCGGGCTCGATCTGGAGAGCGCCCAGGAGGTGCTTGAGGAAGATTCCATGAAGGAAAAAATGCGGACATTAATCGCCCATCTGACCCATGAAAAAGAGGTGTTAACTCTTGGAAAGAAGATTCATTCGGAAGCCAAGGAGGAGATGAGCAAGGCTCAGCGGGAATACTTTCTTCGCCAGCAGCTGAAAGCCATCCAAAAAGAGCTGGGCGAGGCGGACGAAGATACCACCGAAGCGGAGAGCTATGAACTTAAGCTGGAGGATGCCGGTTTGCCGGAGGAGGCCATGAAAGAGGCCCGGCGGGAGTTAAAGCGGCTGTCCGGAATGTCTCCCCAGGCGGCGGAGTATACCGTCATCAAATCCTATCTGGATTGGTTGGTGGATTTGCCCTGTAACCAACTGAGCGAGGATCAAACCGATATCGAAGGTGCCCGGGGGGTTCTGGACGCCGATCACTATGGATTGGAGGAGGTCAAGGAGCGCATCATCGAATACCTTGCCGTAAGGACGCTATTGCAGGAACGTATCGCCGGGACGGAAACGGAAGAAAATGATATGCCGGCGGAACGAACCGGTGCCATTCTGTGCTTTGCCGGACCTCCGGGGGTCGGAAAAACCAGTCTCGGACAGAGTATCGCCAGGGCACTCGGCCGAAAGTTCACCCGAATGAGTCTCGGCGGTATGCGCGATGAGGCTGAGATTCGCGGACATCGCCGAACGTACATCGGTGCCATGCCGGGCCGCATCGTCCAGGCAATAAAGTGGGCCGGGACGCGCAATCCGGTGTTCATGCTGGACGAAGTGGACAAAATAGGTATGGATTGGCGGGGCGATCCGAGCAGCGCCCTCCTTGAAGTCCTGGATCCGGCTCAGAATCATGCCTTCCGAGACCATTATCTGGATGTGGACTTCGACCTGAGTGATGTCATGTTTATCACCACCGCCAACCAGTTGGAGACGATTCCACCGGCATTACGCGACCGTATGGAAATTATTGCCCTGGACGGGTACACCGAATTCGAAAAAGTCCAAATTGCCGCGCGGAATCTGGTTCCCCGTCAGCGAAAAGCCCACGGACTCAAAGAGGATGAGGTGACATTCTCGGAGGATGCCATTGCAAAGATAGTCTAGGATTATACGCGGGAGGCCGGTGTGCGTAGTCTGGAACGATTGATCGGAAAAGTCTGCCGAAAAAGTGTGGTCAAAATTGCCGAAAAGGCTGGTCCCATGTCATGGTGACATCGGATTTGGTTCGGGAGCATCTTAAAAAAGAAAAGTTTGAATCGGAACAATCCGAGAACATCGAAATCCCGGGTATCGCCACCGGACTTGCGGTTACTTCCACCGGAGGAGATATTCTGTTTATCGAGGCCACCGGCATGAAAGGCAAAGGGAAACTGACGCTGACCGGACAGCTTGGAGATGTGATGCGTGAAAGCGCGCAGATTGCGCACAGCTATGTGAGGTCGAAATCAGACGCTTTGGGGGTGGTTGCCGAAAGGTTTGAGACCACCGACCTCCACCTGCATGTGCCGGCCGGAGCCATCCCCAAGGACGGACCGTCCGCCGGGCTGGCAATGGTCATGGCGGTCGCCAGTCTCTATAGCGACCGACCGCTCCGGGGAGATCTGGGTATGACCGGAGAGGTGACTCTTCGCGGGCGCGTGTTGCCGGTGGGCGGTATTAAGATGAAGATTCTGGCCGCCAACCGGGCCGGGCTGACCACCGTGATCCTCCCCAAACGGAACGAAAAAGATTTAGCGGATGTTCCCGACGAGGTGAGAAATTCCATGCTCTTTGTCTTGGTGGACCGGATCGAGGAAGCGTTTCCTGCGGCTTTCGCCGATGGCTCACAAGATGCCGAACCGGTTGAGGCATATACCGTGTCCTAACCCAAATTACATGAAATCTTTTTAGTCTAAAAGGCCGACAAGTTCTGCTTGTCGGCCTTTGCTATATCCGTATTGGGTATGAAAACTTTCCACCCGTCGGGTAAAACACTTGAAATGGGATACCAATCGGATAAAATGCCGGATTATGTCAAAGGTTGTTGATTTGAACCTATATCGGATGGAAAGTGCTGAAGTGCGAGTGTTCTCTCCCTGGAAGAAACGATTTGGAGAGGCCTATGACCGGCATACCAAACTGGCCGATCTCTCCGGTTCCACCCTGCGGTTTTTGGTCACTCCCGGTGAGGAGAGTGCCGCTGCGTTTTACGAACTGATTATGGGCGTGCTCGATCTGGGTCTGGGAACCAAGTTTTCTTATCTCGACCAGAAAACCCAGATGGAGGTCGTGGACATTCATCTGTTTCTGTCGGATCAAACCCGCTTCGAGATGATGCGCCGGCTGGGATGGGTAGAATCATTTGTTACCCGTGACCAGCCCCTGATCGAGCTCGTCCTGAACTGCGAAAAAATCAAAGGCGAGAGCCGGGAAGCTCCACCGACCCTCGCCTCTGATCACCCGGGATATGGTGAATATGCGCAATTGACCACCCGTGACCGGGAGTCCTTCATCAGGAGGCTGTTGCCCGAGGCCCTGGAACGATTTCCCCAAGAGGATTTCTGACCCGGAGGTTCTTGATCCTTCCGGCTAAAACCGATTTAACCGACACTCTTATGAAGTACCTGACAAAAGGACATACCTACCGATCGCCGGCTCGACCGGCATTCTGGTTTTCCCGGGAAAACCCAACCCTTGTGTTTTATGCCCACATCTGCATGATCGTCTTAAAAGCGTCCCGTTTCGGGAAACACGGTGTCTATACGCCGGATCGATGGATTCAAAGCAGTCTCGACGTGGTCCATGGTCTAGAATTTGTCGGAGGGTCTTTTGATGTCCGGAATATCCGAAGTCACGCGGCGATTCAATCGCCCTGTGTCTTCATCAGCAATCACATGAGCATTCTGGAAACCTTTGTACTCCCCTGTCTGATACAGCCCATCCGGAACGTTACTTTTGTAGTGAAGGAAAGTCTGACCACCTATCCCTTTTTCAGACATGTCATGAACAGCCGAAACCCGGTTGTTGTTGGCCGCGAAAATCCACGTCAGGATCTGAAAACCGTCTTGAATGATGGTCGGGATCGACTAGAATCCGGCGTATCGGTGGTGATTTTTCCACAGACCACCCGCAGTCTCGGCTTTGATGCAAAGAAGTTCAATACACTGGGCGTTAAGTTGGCGGCGCGCAACCGTGTGCCGGCCGTCCCGGTGGCCGTTAAAACAGACGCCTGGGGTGTTGGCCGTCGATTCAAAGACTTCGGGAAAATCGACCCATCCAAGACGGTTCACATCAGTTTCGGAGAACCCATCGCCGTTGAAGGCTCCGGGAAAACAGAACACAAGATGGTCGTGGAGTTCATCGGCGACCATCTGAGCTCATGGCGCTAACCCGAACAGTGCATGAAATCTTTTCAAAAAACATATAAAAAGAATAAAATCAGTTTCTTAACCTGACTACTGATCCAACCGACGGTAGTGCAACATGTCACGTTGAAAAACTGATGCACGGCCTGAAAAGATTTCACCCTGCGGGCCAAAAGGAGACGTCCATGGCCTGCGTTATTCAAGGCTCGCGGTAGGTTGACTACAGCTTCACCTTGAAATGCCTTGCCCATGAACGTCTCCTTTTGGTGCAATGTCCGGGTTAAGTAGGCTATGCCTTTCAAGTATTGCGCGAGAGTAGACAAGGGACTCATCGCATGCAGGAACGACATCTCTGACATAAGCGATAGGAGTGAGGATGGCGGATATAGATTTATCAGCAAGTCACAACCTGGATATCGAAGCCGCAAGAAAGCGGCTTCAGGATGTGGGAGAAGATCTGGATCGAAAGTACGGTATCCGGAGTACCTGGGAGGGGATACCTGCCATTTGTCAGGGACCGGAATAAAAAGCGGCACACTCCGGCTTTCGAACTCTTCCGTCTCTATCCAGATCACCTTGGCATTTCTGGCAAAACCGTTAAGATCCAAAATCCAGAACGAGATTAATGACCGATTCGGTGAGTTTTTCTCGTGATCCGGATACGAACGACCCTCTGCCCATCGTTTAAATTTGAGCAGAGGGTCTTTAATCTGTCTTTCGTTATGCCCCTGAGCGAAAGCAGTGATGTTAAGCGGTATCGCCGCGATTCTATTACCAGTTCTCACCCAGAAGCTCGAAATGGGCCCGTGGGTGGATGCAGGCCGGGCACTCTTCGGGGGCCTCCGTGCCCTCATGCAAATACCCGCAATTTCGGCATCGCCACACGGCACTCTGCTCCCGTTTGAAAACCCTTCCGGCCTCGATGTTGGCGGCCAAATCGAGGTAGCGCTTTTCATGCTGCTTCTCGGACACCGACACCGCGTCCCAGATCGCGGCGATATCACTAAACCCCTCTTGGCGCGCCACTTCAGCAAATCCGGGGTAAAGGGTCGTGTATTCGTGGTTTTCTCCGATTGCCGCTGCCTTCAGATTCTCCAGTGTCGGTCCGATGATGCCGGCTGGAAAGGCGGCCACAACGTCTACATCTCCGCCCTCCAGAAGCTTGAAAAACCGTTTGGCGTGTTCTTTTTCATGGTTGGCTGTTTCTGCGAAAATATCCGCGATCTGAACGAAGCCGTCCTTTTTTGCCTGACTGGCAAAATAGGTGTAGCGGTTTCGGGCCTGGGACTCACCGGCAAACGATGCAATCAGGTTCTTCTCTGTCTGACTTCCTTTCAAACTTGGCATTCCTTTCCTCCTATCCACCTGTTTGTAGCACTAAATAGCCTTCCTCCATTTTTAACCAAACGACAATGTGGCCGTATACGGTGATTGAACCCGGACATTTCACCAAATGGAGGATTTCTTGGCCAAGGCATTTCAGGGCGACGCTGTAGTTTTCTACCGCGAGCCTTGAACCCGCCGTCGCTTTTCGAGCTTCCGACTTCGCCCTATGAGCTACGGCGGGACAAGATGGCGCGCCCATAATTTGAGGACAGATCAACGGGCTTTCCGAAAAGCATGTGTGGCCTTGCCGTAGCTTCATGCGAAGGCAGGTAACGCCGGCCAAGGAAGTCTCCATTTGGCCCGGCTTGTTGGGTCGTAGCTCGAAGAGCGAAGCCTAAAGGGTGAAATCTTTTCAGAGCCCTATTCAAATATAGTTGGAACGCAGCACTGTAGAAGGGTATGTGCTTCTCCCGTGCAGAGGATTTTGGTCCCTATTTTTCATATCTATCTGGAAAGATTTCATGAAATGTTCGGGTTATATGTCGATCCACATATTCGCTTCAGACCCACAATGACTGCATACCCCATGCCCCTTGACTTTCCGTGGGGCTTCCGATGGTTTTGCTTCCGCCGCCGCAGAAACCGGTTCGGATTCGTCGATTTCTTCCAGCGTGCAGGTCACCATCATCTCCGCTTCGTTTCCGCAATTTTTGCACTCACAAACTTTCTTGAACTTTTTTTCCGGCATCATGTCACCTCCTCGAAGATTTCCTCGACCCTAGTTTTATTCTTGAGCCTGACGTTTATGTCAAGATGGTTTTTCATTTTACTTGAGCAAACCCAAATATGGCTTAAGATATGTCTTAATGCAAACTTGTTTGGAGTGGTCATGGAACATATCATCGCAGGGTCCTATGCGGAACGTACCGGTTTGTATCGCAAGGCCCTCATTCTCGCATACATCACCATTTTTTATAATGTACTGGAAGGGGCGGTCTCCGTCTTTTTCGGTCTGGAGGATGAAACCCTTGCCCTGTTTGGATTCGGGATTGATTCGTTTGTGGAGGTCATTTCCGGTATCGGCATCTGGCACATGATTCGGAGATTGAGCCGTCACCCGGGTGATCAGAGGGACCGCTTTGAACAAACCGCGCTTCGGATTACCGGGTCGGCGTTTTACCTGCTTTCTGCAGGTCTGATTGCTACAGCGGGCATCAACCTGATTCAAGGCCATCGTCCGGTAACCACCTTCTGGGGCATCATCGTTTCCCTGGTTTCCATCGCGACCATGTGGGCACTAATTCATTTTAAAGTCGACGTGGGACGAAAGCTTCAATCCGATGCCATCCTTGCGGATGCGAACTGCACCAAGACATGCCTTTACCTGTCGTTTTTTCTTCTTCTGGCGAGCGCCGGCTATGAACTGACCGGCATTGGAGGGTTGGATTCTCTGGGCGCAATGGCCATTGCCATATTTTCATTTCGCGAAGGGCGGGAGGCCTTTGGAAAAGCCAAGGGGAAGTCCTGCGGGTGTAGTCATAATTGCCATCCCTGATCTGGGCATTTCATGAATGGGGTTCTCCAGAAAGCCCAAGTTAGACCAGGGGTCGGGGTTTTTAACGTCATGCCGGTCCCTGCCTGCGGAAGGACAGGCTCCGGTCCGGCATCCAGAGTCGCAACCTATTAAACATACCCGGATTCCGGATTTTATCCGCCTTTGGAGGGAAAGTCCGGAATGACGCAGTTATTAAGAGCCCAGCTTCTATAATTTGCGAGACATCTTTGTAGCCTGGAATAACACATGTTGGCGCGAAAAATTCCCCGACTGGAGCTTTCCAGACCAGCGTATTTATGAAATGCTCAGATTTTTTGTCAGATTATGGTTTGAATACCTTGGTCCCGTCTTTGGTATCCTGGACCACATACCCCATGGCCTGGAGTTCGTCGCGAAGTTGATCGGACAAGGCCCAGTCCTTATCCGCCCTGGCCTGATTTCTGGCGTCTACCTTTTCAAGAACATCCGACGGCAATTCTTCAGTGTCGTCCACACGATCCAATTCAAGGCCAAACACGTGTTCGAAATCCAGAATCGTGGCGAGTTTTTCAGAATCCGGCAAAACTGATTTGAGCATTTCCTGAGCGACGGCCATGGCGCGAGGCATATTCAGATCATCATTGATTTCCGCCAAGAACTTATGTCTAAACTCGGCGCTGATACTCCCCATCTGACCACTCGATTTGTCTTTGATTGCCCGGACTTGGTTGCGTAGATGGGCCAAGCCGTTTCGGGCCGCTTCGACCGCTTCTTCGCTGTATTCCATGGGCTTTCTATAATGGGTCAGAAACGCGGCAAATCGATATACCAGGGGGTCGATTCCCTTGTCTGTAAACGAGCTGTCCAGGGTGAGGAAATTCCCTTCGCTCTTGGCCATTTTCTTCCCGCCGGCGATAATCAGAAAAGCCCCGTGCATCCAGAAATTGAAAAAGGATTTCCCGGTTGTCGCTTCAGACTGGGCGATCTCGTTGGTATGGTGAACATCGATATGATCCGTGCCGCCGGCATGGATGTC
>Ga0056119_1000098_pt1 | contig 20613 bp, 14 predicted proteins | sample WorMettaBAHAMAS1_FD_80076 | JGI IMG/M metagenome (GOLD analysis project Ga0056119, IMG submission 80076) | Marine gutless worms symbiont microbial communities from Max Planck institute for Marine Microbiology, Germany - Olavius tantulus BAHAMAS.1 ...
AAACACGAAAAGTGTTACCTATGTCTCCGAACACGTGTCACCCTTGTCCCCGGTCCGTACAAGCCCTCGAGGGTAGCCGCTGCCGTCCATCTTTTCATGATGGGCACTGGCGATGTCCGGCACCTGTGCGAAATATCCCTCGAAGTTGATCCGATTCAGAATTTCACGTGTTTTCACGGCATGGGCTTTGACGATTTCGTACTCGGATGGGTTCAATTTGCCTTTTTTCTTTAATATGGCATCCGGAACGGCGATTTTTCCATAGTCATGGAGTAAGGCGGCGACCCGGATGACCTCGCGGAATTCCTTGGACAGACCGAGTTCATCACATATCCTGCATGCATATTCGGTAACCATTTCCGAATGGCCGGCCGTGAGGGGATCCCGCGCATCGATGCTGGCAGCCAGTGCATGCAGAATGGCATCGAATTGCCTGGTTTTGCTTTCCAGCAGTTCTGCATTCCGGATACTGATGCCGATGATCGGCGCGATGCCCATCAGAAGGCTCATATCGCTGTGGACAAGGGGGCGCTTCGATCGAATGTTATCTACCGTCAGAATGCCAAGGGACTCCCCGTTTCGAAGTATCGGACAGCAAATGAAGGACCGGGCACCCATACGTTTTGCGAAACGCAGGCTTCGAGGAGAGATGCTGTTTTCCAGATCATTGACGTCGTTTATCAGAAACGGTCGATTTTCACGGAATGAAACCACGAAAACGCCGGTAGATTCGGCCTTGTCGAGATGAAATTCGGCGTTTTTGATGGTCAGGAACTGATCGTCGGTATATCCGAATCCGGCCCGAAATTGCAGGTGGGTCTTTTCCGGATTTGCCAGGAGCACCATACCCCGGTCATACCCCAGAAGTTCCACCAATGTACGGATGACCTGTCGCAAAACATCATCGATATTGGTCTGGCGGCTGATGGCTTGCCCGATCTCATTGGTCATCAACGCGTTTTTATAATTCACATTCATCTGTTCGATGAGGTTCTCGGTGGGATCCCGTAGCGAATGAAGTGTTTTTCGCAGCTCGGTTTTCTCATGGGTGTCGGCCACGCTGGTCAGCCCCATGACCACCGCCAGGGACAGCGACAGGACGATACACACATCCACGATCGAGGCATACATCAGGCTGGCGCCGATGGCTGCCAGGGACAAGAGCGCCAGATAGTTTCGGATGCGTTTGATGATGGCCGTAAAAGGGATCTCCCAGGAAACCACATAACGGCATTTGTCCCCACCCCGAAACATGCATTCCGGGTGCTCCACGGTGGGAAGTCGGTTCGTGAATATCTGGCCCATGGCTTCAATAAAGCCGATGCGATTTTCGCATTGGAAGGGGCGCTCGGTGATGCCGTCCACCGGTCGCACCGTAATCTCCACGGTATTGTCGGCGATCTTGCGGGATTTAAACTCGGATGATCGGGTGAAATTGCGGGTGGCCCGACCGATCATTTCGTAAGCCCGTTCAGGGGTGATAAAGCCCATGATGTACTGCCGCATGACCCCGGTGGCATCCGGAGAGGTAGCATAGCGGCCGGCTTCCCTGGCTATTTTCAGATTTCCGGTCAGGTTTTGCAGGACTTCATGGAAGCGGTTGACCTGTGTTTGGGTGAACCAATGGTTTTGATCGGCGACTTCATAGGCCTTCATGTCGGCGCTTTGAAGCAGTTTGCCGACGTCGATATGGGGATATCTGCTTTTGATCAGCTTGATGTACGAATCGATGATTCGGCTGTTGTAAAGGGGTTTTTCTTTTTGGGAAAAACGGTTCGCCATAGGTTTGCCCCGCTGCTACAGGCCGACGAATTTGAGCAGTCGTTTTAGGTGTCGGAAGTAGTGGTCGGAGTATTCGGTCTTCATGATCCAAAGATTGTAGAGTTTTTCCGTAGGGATGGCCATGTCCTCAGCGCATTTTGCCGGACACATCATCACCGGCACTTCGGCCTGAGTGTATAATTCCGATACCAGCTGCAGGGCATCTTCGATCACGGCACGGGTCATGGCAGTCGGGTCCAGAACGATGACACTGAGCGAACTCGTCAAATCCGATAGATTGAGGCCGACATCGGATATGTTGGCGATGATGACCGCCGTGAGCCGACCGTTCTTTTTTAAGGCGAACAGATGACGTTCCCGCCGAAGCCCGAGCCGTTCATATTCACGGATTAGGGCCCCCATATCCTTGGTTTCCGGTTCCAGGTTGAGGGCTTCGATCATCAACCCGCCGGAAATTTCCTCATAAAAATATTTCAACGAGAGCATTTCATCGTCCTGGATGGGGCCCAATTCCCAGCCGCCGGGCAATTTGGCTTGGGACGCGCGGTTTCGATGGAAATGAAAGTAGGCAAATGTATCGATGGAACTACCGTCGGGATCATTGATGTTTCGTGTGATTCTGCCGAATACACGAGATGGAAATTTGTTCTGAGGACGAAAATAACAGAGCATGTAATCCATATAGATCGAATGCAGACGGTGAGAATCGAGAATGTAACGACCGATCTGATTGAGCACATCGAGTCCGGCCCGGGCCGATGCCGCGGTGTTGCCGGCGTGATGGTGAATCATCCAGGCCGTTTCGTAAAATCGCAGCATGGCAATGTGGCCGAGAATCTGCTCATTGTTCTGATAGGTAAAATGACGAGCGACGATCGAGTCCCCATTATAGAGGCGTTCGTAGGTGGCTTTGATTTTATCTTTATTGGACAGAATAAACGCATACTTTTGGGGATAGATAAATCCGGTTTCAAAAAAGAAATCCCACAGCACATCCAGATCGACACGGTTGTACACGTAACAATGTTTGTTCTTGGCATGGTGCAACAATGCCAGCAGTTTGTTGTGGTCCTCGGCAGACATATCCAAAAGGGCCAGCCCGCATTTTACCCGGCTCCCGGTATCCGGGCTGCTTAAGGGCCGGCGATAGACCACCTGTACTTTACAAGAGAATCTAAAGCTGCCGGCAAAATTGACTTCCACCTCTGGGAGAATCATGCCGGGCAGAAAGACGGCATCCGGATCGTCTTCTTCCACGGAAAAACCGGATCCGGAGATATCGATCACATTCCGATGGATCAGTATGCCTGTGAATGGATGGCGAAGATTGACATAGGGAGAAGGAACGAGCCGGTGCCGTGGGCTCCGGAATTCCTTGGTGCCGAACCGCTGCAAATGTTCTCGCAGCGGTTTCAGGTGAAATCGACCCGTTTGCCCATCGATTTGAGACTCGACTATTCGGCATTCGCCGGCGTACAACGTTTCATCGCTGTTGGATACGATCAAACTGATGGGCCGCTCCAAGTTGATCCATTTAAAGGACTGGGGCGGAACTGCCTGGAGCTCGATCTGGAAGGTCAGTTCAGTGTAAGACGCCAGGTTCCCGAATAAGTGGACCCCTGTTTGGATGACCTGTACCTGGATGCCTTTGCACAAGCGGCGGGACACTTTACCGGCACTTAACTCCGTGCCGTTCTCAGGCAGCCGGAGCATTATTCCGGATGCATTGATTTCGAGCAGCTCCGGTACGAAACGGATCAACCGTTGATGAGACTCGATGACAATGTCCTGAAATTCATAGGCCTCGGTCTCATTGAACGGCAGTACGGCCTCTCCCCAGCGGCATTCCAGATTTTCATCCAGACACGGTTGTGGTTTTACGGGAAGGGAAAAGATTCGATCGTAGCGCTTGTGGCGGAAATTCGCCTAGAGGGTTTCATCCTGGAAATTGATGTAGTTAATTTAGTTGACCAGATGTTTTTGCCCGACCAATCGTTCGCTGGGGGTCTCCTCATCCGGTACTCCAATACTCACTATCTTGGAAAGCTTTCGAACCGTGGCCATGTCCACCCCATTCTGACCGTTTTTGGGATCCTATTCGAGCCGTATTCGGGATATGTACGATATGATTGAATGCCCGGGGGAACCGGTGGCAGACGAACTATTATTAACATAAAATAACAGTTTACACAAGCAATTAAATTATCAGTAAGTTACTGTATTTACAATATATTTTATCGATTTGAAGGACCGTGGGGATACGGCCCTGGAGAGAAGGCGGGGTTGCCCCTCAACCGGGCCGGGTCAGGGTTGGGGGCTGCCGCCATCGCCGCGAGATTTCACTTGACCAAGAGGGATATATTCATTATATCGCGCTTTTCTTTCTAAACCGGATTCAACAGGCGAGCCACCATGGGCATACAGGAACGAAAAGAAAAAGAGAAGGAACGCCGGCGGCAGCAAATCATGATTGCTGCAAAGCGTGTATTTACGGAAAAAGGATTCAACCGGGCCACCATGGAGGATATCGCTCGAGAAGCTGAATTGAGCCCGGGTACGCTGTACTTGTACTTCAAGAACAAAGACGAGTTATACGCCTCACTTTCTCTGAGAGTCTTGCAGTATCTGGTAATACGCCTCGAGCATGTGTCGGAAGACAAAGGTAGCCCCGGGAAACGATTGGAGCTTTTATCGGAGGCCCTTTTTGACGTTTACGAATTTGATCCGTTAACCGTCATCACGATGTTTCATCTCCAGTCCAGTGAGACCCTTAAACATCTCTCCGAGAATTTTCTGGCCGAAATCATGAAGCTATCCCGGAAAGCGCTGGGGTTGATCGCCCAAATTTTCAAGGACGGGATGGACGCCAACGAATTCATCGAAGCCCATCCCGTGGCGATGGCGGATATATTCTGGTCCATGTTTTCCGGGATCGTCCTTTGGGAGGAGAGCAAGCGGATCATTGACAATCGTAAGGACTACCTCAAGGAAACCCTTGATCTTGCCATGAGAATATTTCGAGAAGGCATCGCCGTAAAGAACGACGGAAATCCCAAATCCCAAATAGCAAATAACAAATAGCAAATGCTTCGGTTAGCCCGTTAGCCCGCTTGTCCTGCCTGTTCTGAGCCTAGCCGAAGGGAGCGAGCGAAGCGAGTCGAAGGGTTGGTCCGTTTGCCCGTTAGCCCGTCTGCCCGTTGACCGGTTCGTTGGTGAAACAGTTATTTGCCGCCTACCGACGGCTTCTGTCCGTTCCCATTTTGGATTTTAAATTTTGGAATTTGGATTGGTGCTGTCGCTCCCGGCCGTCGTAGCCGTGGGCTACTATGGCGGAGTCGGCCCGCTCCATCGCAATACTCCAGGGGCTCACATCCTGAACCTTGAACGTTGAACCTTCAGCTATCAGGTTAGAGCTTTTTATCCTTCCAGCTTTCAACTTTGAGCTTTCATCTGATCAGCAATCCTGAAACCTGACACCCGACACCTGACACCTTGAACGCCATCCGCAGTCCAAAATCGCGGCATCCAATACCCGATACCCAATACCCAATACCTAATCCTCGATTCGAACAAAAGCTCCCGGATATCGTGCCGCTGCCGGTGCTTCCCAGACGATGTCTCCCGGAATACCATCCGGCCGGGGCCGGTTGACAAAGAGCATGTAGTTTAGGTGCGGGCTCACTTCGGATGTGTCCAATCCATCAGGCTCCACGGGGACTCGGAAGAAATGAACGTCCGGACGGGATATCAGAAGCGGATATGCCCAGCCCGACATATCCGCGACCAGGCCCACCCGGTCCCCGGATCGTATCGATCGGTCGATTATGATCAGCCGATCGTCGCCCACCACTTTTCCTGCCATCTTCACCTGTTGACCTGATGTTGGGATGGTTTTCCAAATGCTCTGCTTTGCCCATGCGGATCGGGGCTGGTTTGTAAACGCATCGGTGTGGGGCGATTTGGCCAGCAAACCTTCCAGACGGATCAACGGTTTCATGGTGTTGGCGGTGGATGCGTAAACCAGCAACAGGATACTGACCACCTGTAAGATCCTCTTTGCTGTGGATGTCAGCCGCCAGGGGGGAAGAAAAAAGGCGATGCAAAAACCGGAACAGGCAAAGAAAGAGGTGAACAGCCGGGCATTTCCCGGTAACCAGGCCGGTACCAGGCACAGAATATAGACATAAACGGTCAGCGCGATGGCGATGGCCTTAAGACGCCGGGGTCCACGGATCAGGGCGTAGAGGAGGGCCGGCAGGGTCAGCAATGCACCGTAAGGTCCAAACCATGCCCATATCTCATCGGGGAACCACAGGACACGAAACTCTGCGGCGGATCCGCTGGCACCGAACAAGGAGGCGACGATGACTGTATGTATGCCTTCCAGGAAACGGCTCGTGCTGAACCCAAACATCCAACTGCTGACGTTATCCACCGGCAACGTCAGGTGTAGCATTTCCAGACCATACCGGAGCAGGTTGGCGCCGGCCCCAAACAGGGCGTCGGTGTTCGGTGTAAAATGGTCCGGCAGGGGAGTGTCGGTCCATCCTCCGTGGTGAATCAGATGATGCCCGAACAACCATACTTGCGAGAATATGAATGCTGGAAACAGGGTTGCCCACACGGCCCTGGGATGATCGGAAATCGGTTGCCACCATACGCCGCTGCCGTGCCGTCGGAACAGCAGCACTCCTGCCAGCGCCATCAGGACAATGGGAAAGGTCAGGCTCAATACCCGTCCGGATATGCAGAATAGAATTCCGGTGGTCAGCAAACACATGTCCGACATGTTGGGCTCCTCCCCCAACCGGTATAACGCGAGGAGGCAAACCAGGGCAGCGGCGGCCGGCACGATTTCTTGCCCCGGGGTGGTCGCCAAGAGAACCATCCGGGGAAAACTCATGACCACCATCACTACCGTAAAGGCGGTTGGCGGCCAGGCATATCGGCGCGCCAGGGAATAGGTGGCAAATCCGACCGACAGCCACGCCATGAATCCGAACAATCCCGCACCGGTATCGGTACCGAATCGAAGTAGCATGTAGGGCAGGATCAGTGTGTTCTGGGGAGTTCCCGGCCGTTCCGTCAGCCAGTCCGGACCGATTCCGGGCGTGGTGAAAAACCCACCCTGTCGTTGAAACAGGAGCAGATCGCCCATGTCGGCCCAGTGGGTGATTCCAGGCCCGATCAGCATCGCCTGGAACAGCAGGTAAAGGGCGACTGTCAATAAGCCGAGGCCGGCGATGGAATGATCCCGAATAAGGCGGCGCATCTGACCCGGAAGTTCCATAACGGTCATTCGTCGACGCCAGGTTTCCCAGATGGCGAACAGTCCGATCATGACTTCCAAGACCGGCGCCAGCCAGACGGCGCCCATCAGAAAAGTCACCTGGAACACGAGCGACAGCACCATCAGAACGGATATCAACCCGACGGATACCGCTTCCGGAAAGGTATAGCCACGACTTCTAAAAAAAGCGAAGCCGCCCAAGAAAAACGTGACGATCTCGATGGCCGACACGAGGGCCGGAACCGTCGCGGGAAGTTGAAGGGTCACGGATGTTCGATCCAGCGATTTATTCCGAACATGGAAGCGTCCTGGGACGAAGGGGCTGAATGAATTCAGGGCCAGCCATTATCGTCTGCCATTGCTGATCTGCCGGGTCCGTTCATGCTTTTTTGCGGCCGGTCTGTTTCAATTTCTTCTTCTCTTCTGCTTTGGCCCTGAGGTGGTCCACGATCTCCTGCATAAAATCTCGCATGGCAGTAGCAAGGCGGAGACACTCGTCACAGTATACTTTCTTTCGAAGTTCTCCGTGCTCCTCGATCTGGTGCCAATACCAATCCGGATACGGTGAGCCCTTGCAAAATTTCTTGCCGGTATATTCGGAAATCGGGCAACCAATGCAGATCAGCACATAGTAAATGCGACAGGGGGGGCAGTCGAAGACTCCCCCGTCCGAGCCTTTACCTGCAATGATGCGATCCCATTTCTTTACGGATGCTTCCATGATTTTAAGTTTATTCATGGAGCCTCCTTTTCTATCCTATCTTGTGTTTTAGGAGCGACGGCCAATAATTCGCATGGACGCCGATACTGCGTTTCAGCGCGTAACTCAATTTTTTAGGGTCGGCCTGGGCCATCATATCCGCAATGTCGGTGCTGGTGTTTCCTGAGGTCTCCTGGAGGACCGCTCGAACTGAATCGGCCAGTGCCGGTGGATTGTAGCCGCCCTCGAGAACAAATACAATGCGGCCGTTGCAGACTTCCCCGGCCAGGTCAAGCAGTGACCGTGTCATCCCGGCAAAGCCCTTGGGGGTGACCCCCATGCCTCCCAACGGATCCTCGGGATGGATGTCGAATCCCGCAGACACCAGAACCAGGTCCGGGTCAAAATCCCTTGCGACCGGCCGTAGCAGTTTTTCAAAGATGGCCACGTAATCCCCATCGCCATACCCTTTCGGCAACGGCACGTTGATCGTGTAACCTTCCCCCGGACCGATCCCGACCTCAGTGAAGAAACCGGTCTTCGGAAAATGGGGGTATTGGTGGATTGAAAAGAACAGCACCGTATTGTCCTGTTCGAAAAGGTGCTGGGTCCCGTTGCCGTGATGCACGTCCCAATCGACAATGAGCACCCGCGCCATGCCGAGGTAGCGGCGGGCGTAAGCCGCGCCCAACGCCACATTGTTGAACAGACAATATCCCAATGCGCGGCTTCTTTCGGCATGGTGTCCGGGCGGACGCACCAAGGCGATGGCATTATCAATACGTCCCTCCACAACCTGCCGGATGGCTTCGACGTATCCGCCGACTGCCAGGCGTGCCGCGAGATAGGAGCCTTCAGACGTAATCGTATCCATGGTCAAAGACGATTGCGGGTGGCCCTGGGTCGCAGCGATTTGCTGCAGGTACTCCGGGGCGTGAAGCATTAATAATTCGTCACAACTGGCTTCCCGAAACTCGATTTTCCGCCACAACGGACGTACGTCCGGTGTATCCAGCATCTCGTACACGGCGGCCAGCCGTTTCGGATTCTCCGGATGATCATCTCCGGTCAGGTGATGCAGAAATCGATGATCCCTCACGATGCCGGTCGGTTGAAGCCTGCGGCCCGACTTCTCATCCAATCCCGGGGGCATCATGAGTTCCGTGGGGATGTCCGCCGGGACCACCAACAGAGGGCACTGACCTTTTCGGATTAGCGCTTCGATGGTGGACCCTGTAAGAAATTGAAATCGCTTTCCTCCCGGTTTGACGCCGGCGGCCACCAGATCGGCCTTATGTTTCCGGGCATATTTTGGAATGCCTTCCCCGGGAACCCCCTGAACCAGTTCGATCATCACTTCTGGAAGATCGGCATCCAAGTCTACCAGAAGTTGCCTCAAGCGCTGTTTCAGACGTTCTTGAAGCATGGCCTGAACCCGTTCATAGGGAGCCTCCGTAGGTTCCCCCACATCCTCATCCAGAGGTGCTTCGATGGCATGGAGCAGATGCAGCTCAGCCCCCATGGCTTTCGTCAACTCCACGGTATATCGGAGAGCCATCTGTGAGACCGGAGAAAAATCGCAGCTCATGATGATTCGACGGGGAGTTGCAGAGGTTTCCGGCTTATCGCCGGTGGGCCGGACAATAATCAACGGACGCTGGAGCGACCGCGCCATGCGTTCCACCACCGTGCCCATCAACATGCGCTTCAAGCCGGACAATCCGTAACTCATGGCGATCACCAAATCGATATTCCGGTGCTCCACCAGGGGCCGTATGTTTTCCACAGAATCACCGAAGGCAATCAGGGGCTCCCAGGGGATGTCGTGCCCGTGCATCAGCGTCGTAATATTCTCGACGGCCCGGTCCCGGATGTGATCGGATTGAAGATTTGCTTTGGCGACATCAGTCCCGAAAACGTCATCGCGTGCCCTTTGGACCGAGTGAAATATGATGAGTTCGGCGCTGAAGCGTCGGGCTATCGCTGCGCTATAGGCAATTCCGGTGGGCGCAAAACGTGAAAAATCGGTCGCGTATAGTATTTTTTGCAACCGGACTCCCATGACCGATACCTCTGCCGGAACCCGCCGTGGCTCTATGGAATCCGCACCGTATCGATGAAGGGCGGCGCGTCGGGTCGGCAGGCGGGCGATTGCCGGTACCGGGATGCATGTGGCCGGGAAACGGTGGGGATATGTGTCTGCTAAACGGCCTTCATCTACCGCGTGGGAGATGAAGGGTTCAAGGATCCAAGGGGTCAAGGGTTCAAGTGTTTGTTGAGTGACGCTTGGATAAATATTGATAGCATTCTATCGTGTTTTTCGATATTTCCTTTTCAGCGTTCTAATGTTGGATCAAGATAGAATCCCTGTTGCCCATCTCTGAGTCTCCGATTCTCGTATCCAATCTTAGCTAAGCTTATTTTATTCGTTCACTTGGACCCTTGAATCTTCGAACCCTGGGACCCTTATAAAACGTACCCATACACGTAGTGTTGCCAGTGTTTGTCAGTCAAGAACAGACTTCGTTTAATAATTTATAGTATAGAACCGACCATCGGGTGTCAACCGGACTCCGACGCCGTCAACCATGCCCCCCGGGGCGATTCACCTGCCGGATCATCTGCTCCCGCTTCCCCGGGATTCATTGACTTTTGGTGATGAGATCGCATATTGCAATCAATAAATTAGGTAATCTTATTATGGGTTTAAAATTGAGGATACCCGTTTTCGGGCGATTGATGTGTGCCGTGCTCATTGCCGGATGCGTCCGGATGGACCCCGAATATCAACGGCCGGAGCCGGTCGGGACGTTGCCGGACCGGTTTGAACAGGTTTCCGCAGATACGACCGGAATCCGGGTGGATGACGCGTGGTGGCGGGAATTCAAAGACCCGAACCTCGATCGATTGGTCGAAGACGTGCTGGTCTACAACTGGGATCTCAAGGAGGCCTCAGCCCGCATCCTTGAAGCCCGGGCCAGGTTTCGGGAAACCCGGGCCGATCGTTATCCGGAGCTCGGCTTCAATGCCGGGGCGGACCGGCGGAATCTATCCGGAACCCAGGGCAATACCCGGCTCGATATCACATCCTACGAACTCTCATTAGGGGCGTCCTACGAGGTGGACCTGTGGGGTCGCTTCGCCAGTCTGACCGAAGCGGCATGGCGTGATCTGCTCGCGGAGGAAGAAAACCGCAGAACCCTTGCCCAGAGCATCGTGGCCGAAACCGTGCTCCTTTATCTGGAGATCGAGTCCCTCGAGCGTCGCATTCAGATTGCCCATCAGAACATCGACAGTTTCCGCAGGAGCCTGGAATTTGTCTCGACCCGATATCGGCGGGGCTTGGTATCCGTTTTAGATGTCCGACAAGCCCGACGCGTACTCGCCCAAGCCGAAGCCGTGCTTCCCGAGTTGGAGGAGCTTCTCGGCTTGCGGCAACAAGAACTGGCGGTATTGCTGGGACGGTATCCGGCCACCTCCGATCCGCGAGAGCAACCGGAAGATTATTTTCAGCAATTGGTTCCGGTGCCGGCCGGGCTCCCGTCCGAGCTGCTCCAACGCCGGCCGGACATTCGGGCGGCGGAGGCTCGATTGCAGGCCGCGAATCGACGTATCGGTGCTGCCAAAGCAGCCCGGTTCCCTTCCATCGCCCTCACCGGTGAATACGGATTTTCCAGCGACGAACTGAACCGCCTGGTGGATCTGGACTTCGACTTTTGGAGTGTCACCGCCGGCCTGACCCAACCCATATTCAACGCGGGCCGCTTGAAGGCCAATCAGCGCGGCGCAGAGGCTCGCTACGAACAGGAGGCCGCTGTGTACGCGAGGACATTGTTGACGGCGCTTTCAGAGGTGGAGGCGGCTTTGCTGACACGGAGAAAGCAGATCGAACGGCGGGAACGACTCTACCGGTTTCGAGAGGAGGCCCGTGCGACCGGACGCGTCGCTGCACAGCGCTACATTCGTGGATTGACCCCATACCTGGACGTGCTCGATGCCCAGCGCACCTGTTTTGAAGCGGAAGACCAGCTGGTCCGGGTGGAACTGATTGTATTAAGCAACCGTGTTCAACTGTATCGTTCGCTTGGAGGGAACTGGGCCGCACCGGAAGTTTCTCCGGAGGCTCTGCTCTCCAACGTCCAAGGCACGGAAAAAGGTGGGAAACACCCGTGACTCCGACTCAACAACGATGGGTTCAATTTCTCGTCACCGTGGCCATTGTCGCCGGGGGCGCTGCCGCTTTTCTCATCATCACGGCCAACAAACCCGAGCTGAAACGGACCCAGCCGGCACCACCCGTGCCCATGGTCCGCGTGATGACGGTGGAGACGGCGGATCTGAGTATGCCGATTATAGGAGAGGGAACCGTTCAGCCCCTTCGGGAAATTGACTTGGTGCCCCAAGTCGGAGGAAAGATCGTGGAGATATCACCGTCGCTTGTGGACGGTGGGCGATTTTCTGAAGGGGACCTGCTGCTGCGGATAGAGTCGGAAGATTACGAGTTGGCCGTTACCCTGGCTGCCGCCCGGGTCAAGGACGCGGAAAGTGCATTGGCGTTTACCGAGGAGGAAGCCGCCGCAGCCCTGGAAGAGTGGCGGCTGCTCGAACGGGAAAACGAACCCCCACCCCTGGTCGCAAAGATCCCCCAATTGGCTGCCGCCCGCGCGAGGCTGGCGGCGGAGAACGCCGACCTGAAGAAAGCCCGTCTCAATCTGGCACGAACCGAGATCCGGGCCCCGTTCAATGGACGGGTGTCGTCGGAAAATATCGGCCTCGGTCAATACGTGAGTACGGGTAAAACCCTGGCCACGATTTTTTTCACCGATGCGGCGGAAATTGTGGTGCCACTGGAGGACAGCACCCTTTTCTGGTTCCATGTGCCTGGATTTACTCCAGGAGACGGCCCCGGTGCGCCGGCCCGGATCACGGCCCGAATGGCCGGAAGGGATCTCACCTGGATCGGTCGGGTGGTCCGTGCCGAAGGCAAGATGGATCCCCGCACACGGCTGATCAATGTGGTGATTCGGGTCAACAACCCGTATCAGCGCAAACCGCCTCTGGCGGCCGGACTTTTTGTCACGGTGGACATAGAGGGCCAACGCCTGACCGATGCCGTCGTGATTCCCAGCGCCGCCCTCCGGGAAAACCGGATGGTATGGGTGGTCGGCGATGACGGTGTCCTGTCGTTCCGTCCAGTGGATATTGCCCGTGTCACCCCGAATCAGGCCATCATCAAGGGCGGTCTCCAAAGTGGGGAGAAGGTGGTCACGTCTCCATTGCGGTCGGTCACCGATGGCATGAACGTGCGTGTCGGTTCCCGCGGGAGGCCGTCATGAAAGGCTGGGTCGCCTGGTTTGCGGACAACCATGTGGCCGCCAATTTGCTCATGCTGTTTCTTCTCTTTGCCGGCATCTACACCGGCTTCTCCCACAAGGTGGAGGTGTTTCCGGAAACCGACCTGGATATGATCCGGATTACCACCGCCTATCCGGGCGCGTCTCCTGCCGAAGTCGAAGAAGCCATCATACGTCAAATCGAGGAAAAGGTGGCCGGTCTGGCCGGCATCGAGCGCATCGACTCCAGCGCCCGGGAGGGGGTCGGGGCCATCACCATCGAGGTGGTCAAAGACTGGGATCTGAAAAAACTGGTGGAAGAGGTCAAGGCCGAAATCGACCGGATCACCACCTTTCCGGACGAAGCCGAGAAACCCATCGTCGGAGAGATCACCCGCCGGAGCCTGGTCATTTACGTGGCGGTCTATGGAGATGCATCCGAAGCCACCCTGAAGTCTCTGGCCGAAAGGGTCAAAGACGACATTACCAACATTCCGGGGATTACCCTGGCCGAACTTCACGGCATCCGAAATCCCGAAATCCAGATCGAAGTATCCGAATCGACCCTTCGACGGTACGGTTTGACGCTGGGGGCGGTGGCCGACGCGGTTCGCAAGGCCAGCCTGGATTTACCGGCCGGCCGGATAAAGACAGAAGGTGGGGAGATTCTGATCCGTACCAAGGGACGGCGATATTATGCGGAAGATTATGCGGACGTGGCCGTCATCACCCGGGCCGATGGCAGCAAGGTCTCCCTGGGCCAGATCGCTCGACTGGCAGACGGGTTTGAAGATTCATACACCAGCGCAAGATTTATGTCCAAACCGGCAGCCATGATCCGTGTGTACCGTGTAGCGGATCAGAGCGCCCTGGATGTGGCGGCAAAGGTGCGGACATACGTCGACCGGATCCGGCCGACCATGCCGGCCGGTGTCGATATCGATTTCTATCGCGACCGGACCGAGATTCTGAAAAGCCGCCTGGAATTGCTGTTGCGGAACCTGACCTTCGGTCTGGTACTGGTCAGCTTGCTGCTGTGGATGTTTATGGACATGCGCTTGGCGTTTTGGGTCACCCTGGGCATTCCCATATCCTTTTCGGCCGGGCTGTTTGTGCTTCCCCACCTTGACGTCTCCATCAACATGATCTCCCTGTTTGCGTTTATTATGGTGCTGGGTATCGTGGTGGATGATGCCATTATCATCGGAGAAAATATTTTCCGGAAGCAGGAGCAGGGGCTGCCCCCGCTTAAGTCTGCCGTGGAAGGCGCCCTGGAAGTGGGACGGCCTGTGGTGTTTTCGGTGCTCACCACGGTGGTGGCATTCTGGCCGTTGCTGTTGGCCAGCGGGACCACCGGCAAGCTGATGCGCAATATTCCGATTGTGGTGATTGTAGTTCTGATCGGATCCTTGGTGGAATCCCTGTTTATTCTTCCGGCGCACTTGAATCGGAGCTCGGAAAAGCGGGGCGGGGATTGGGCGGTTCACCGGAAGGAGAAATTCACCTCCCGCGCCCTGAAGTGGGTGATCCGGGTGCCATACGCATGGCTGGTCGATTTCTGCATCCGCTGGCGATATGCCACCGTTGCGGTCGCCATCGTTCTGCTCATGATCAGTATTGCCATCTGGCAGGCCGGATGGATCAAGTTCACCTTTTTTCCAAAGGTGGAAGGCAATACCATGCGGGCTTACATAACCATGCCGACCGGTACTCCCGTGGAACGAACTCGGGAAGTGGTGACCGACGTCGAACAGGCCGGGCTCGAAGTCCTGGAAGAGGTCGAGAAGAACCAACCCGTTGGGACGGAACGGTTGCTGAAGTACAGTCTGTCTCTCATCGGCGCCCATTCCGGCAGGGGCGGCACGACCGGCACCGGGGGCCATCTGGGGCAGGTCTGGCTTAATCTTCTGGAAAGCGAAGAGCGGCAAATCAGTACCCGGACGCTGACAAGTCAATGGCGGAAACGGATCGGTAGTATTTCCGATGCAGAGAAGATATCCTTTCGGAGTGAAATTCACAGTGCCGGGGACCCCGTTGAAATTCATCTGTCGACCAATGATTACGATATTCTTCTGGCCGCTTCAGAGTCGCTCAAGGAAGAACTCCGAAGGTACCCCGGTGTATTCGATGTGGGGGACAGCTTTTTACCCGGAAAAAACGAGATGCAACTCAAATTGAAGCCGGCGGCCCAATCCCTGGGTCTCACTCTCGACGACCTGGCCCGGCAGGTCCGCCATGCGTTCTACGGTGCGGAAGCCTTACGTATGCTGCGGGACAAAGATGAAGTGAAGGTGATGATCCGGTATCCCGAATCGGAGCGGCGGGCCTTGGGTTATGTCGAGGAAATGCGCATCCGCATGCCGGACGGTATCGAGGTGCCGTTTCGTCAGGTCGCCGAAGTCACCATGCAGGCCGGATACACCACCATCGAACGGGCTCAGCGCCAGCGGGTCATCAAGGTCACCGCCGACGTGGACGAGACGGTTTCCAACGCCAACGAAGTCCGCAACACACTGGTATCCGAGGTACTACCCCGGCTTGCCAGTCAATTTTACGGGCTGCGCTATACCATCGAGGGTGAAGGAAAAGAACAGAAAAAGGCATTTGGTGATGTGTACAGGGGATTCGGTATCGCTCTGTTCTGCATCTACGCCTTACTGGCCATCCCTTTCAAATCGTTTACCCAGCCGATCGTCGTGATGGCAGCGATCCCTTTCGGATTCGTGGGTGCGCTGATCGGGCATCTGATCATGGGGTTCAACATCAGCATCCTGAGCCTGTTCGGCATGGTGGGTCTGGCCGGCGTGGTCGTCAACGATTCTCTGGTGCTGGTGTATGCCGCCAATGGTCTCCGACGGGGCGGGAAAAGCGCCCATGATGCCGTTTGCGAAGCCGGGGGGCTTCGGTTTCGGGCCATTATCCTGACATCGCTCACCACCTTTGCGGGTCTAACGCCGATGCTCGTGGAAAAAAGCGTTCAAGCCCAGTTTCTTATACCCATGGCCGTCAGTCTCGGATTCGGGGTGCTCTTTTCAACCTTCATCACCCTGCTGTTCATACCGTGCAGTTTTATGATCCACCAGGATGTGAAACATCACCTGACCCGCCTCAAGGAGCGTCTTATCCCGGGTCCCGCCAAGTTGCCGGAGGGGACGCGGACACGTCATCCGCATCAACCATGAGAGGATATCCGCTGGAGTGTGTGGGTTGCGGTTGATTTATGACGGATATTCTGATTGTCTTTTGAACCATATGTCCTGGGTCGGGAATCTTCCCGGATGCTCTCACCGTTCAGATCACCCATGAGGAATCCGAAAGGATTTTGTGGTCAAGCATACATTCTCACTGGTCGTCCTTCTCGCCATCTCCAGTCTAGTGGTTCTCGAGCTGACCCCCTATGGTTCGGCAACTTCTCCGGACTCCTTACGATATCTTGATATGGCCCGGAATATGGATCAGGGACACGGTGCCGTGGCCACCGATTACAGCCTGGGCAATTGGGATCGATCTTCGTTTAATGAGCAGCGGCAATGGCCCCGCCTTTACTCCTTCCTGCTGGCAGCTACCTCGCCGGCGGTGGCGAATGTAAAACATGCATCATATCTCTCGGTTGGTCTTCTGTTTCTCTGTGTAGTGTTTGTCTATTTTATACTTGAGCCGCGGTCTAATTGGTTTGTCGCCTTGTTATCTTCATTGCTGTTATGCCTTACGCTGCCCATGATAACGGTGTACTCCTATGCCTGGAGTGAAACCCTGTTTATCCCTCTATTGATCATGGTCTGCTGGTCTTCCATTTGCTATCTGGACCATGACCGAATCGGTTCACCGCGAAGACAAATCTACCTCTTTTTCACGGTTCTGTTTTTGCTACTGATGGCCTACACACGCTATATCGGGATTATGTTTGGTCTACTTCTCCCGGCTATGTATATCCAGAGTTCAAAGGGCAGGAAGGATGCCATTATCTTCATTGGTTCGATCGTTCTGTATGGCCTTGGTGTCGGGTACATGCTCGTCTATAATTTCCTGGCCACAGGCCGTCTGTCGGGCGTTGCCAGACTCGCCACCGATAAAACAATCATCGAAAACATACTCGATTCCATTTCCGTCCTGTTGATGATAGTACCTTCTTCGGCAGCTGCCCTGGTCGTGATTCTGATTGTCTCTGTCGTGGCTTACACGGCGCTTACAAACATTGTTGCGGTGGGTAATGATCGTCGTCTTCCGTTCAGGTCCCACGATCTGATGATCCTTGGCGGCGTTGGCGGCTTATATGTGATCGCGCTTCAGGTCTTGCGGACTCTGGTTTTCTTTGATTCTCTGGATATCCGTCTGCTGTCGCCAGTGTTTCCGATCCTCTGGACCTTCCTGGTCCTTCTGCCCTTGAAACTTCGAACCTCGGGCGGCAGGCATCTCCTTGTAGGAGTGATGGTGACGTTTCTGATCTTCTCCGTTTCGGTAAACGGTTACCGGCAGTTTTTGGGCACCGTGAACAATTGGAAGACGTTGGGCCAACCGAATCTGCTATCCAATAGAGATGAGGCCTTTATGAATTATACCATTCCGGAACACCGGAACACGACGAAGGCCCTGTTCACTCAACTATCCGACCCCAATGGGGTGGTCGCAATAGATAATCCCATCGTGTTCGAGTTCCTGACCGGCCTTGCCAGCGTACAAATACCGGCCCTCAACCATTTACAAAGCATCGACCAATTGAATCGGCTTCCGGAAGGCTCATTTCTATTGTTGACGCGGCACGACCAAAAAGTGGCTTTTTCAAAGCTGCTTGAGCATCGCCCCCTCAACATCAATTACCTCCCCATGGGCAACATGATTGCCATTAAGATACCGATACGGTTTGAATAGTATAGCAAGGCCAGGCCGCCTGAAGTTGAAAAATATCATCCTTCCTTATACAATACCACTTCATGGCAGCGATGAGGTTTGCCGGTAAACGGCAGGAGTCCGCTGCCACACGTGTTTTTATTCGCCATCGTTTGAATACCCTGAAGCCTGCTGGGGCGAAACGGACGTGTCCGCCTCAGGCGGAAATCCAGCTCTGTGGATCTGACGGGGAGCGACATGATCACAAATCCTAAGGAGACCGGTTATGATGAAAATCGCCAAGGTGATGGTGGTGGTATACAGCATCATGGTTATAGCGGTTCCGGCCGTCGCCGGGTGGGATGCCAATTTAGACAAGAAAACCCAGGCGGCCATCCGGGAGTTTAAAAAGGTCGATCCGAGTATGAAGGCTTTCTTCAATAAAGCCTATGGGTTTGCGGTGTTTCCGACGGTTGGCAAGGGAGCTATCGGAATCGGCGGTGCCCACGGAAAAGGGTTGGTGTATCGAAAAGGACGGGTCATCGGCAAGACATCGCTGTCCCAAGCCACAATTGGATTTCAATTGGGCGGGCAAGCCTACCGGGAAATTATTTTTTTCGAGGACAAACGGACACTGGACACATTCAAGAAATGCAACTTCGCGTTTTCCGGCCAGGCCTCTGCCGTAGCGGCCGCTTCCGGTGCTTCATCGGATGTGGACTTTGCCGGTGGTGTGGCGGTCTTTACCATGGCGAAGGGAGGATTGATGTTCGAGGCCAGCATTGGTGGCCAGAAGTTTACATTCAAACCCAAATAATCGAACGGGCGGAGCTTAAAAGAGGCGGGTCAACTCATCCGCATCAAAGACCAGCCATGGCGTCGGCCGTCCCCTATCCAGGGCCTCGATCCCACGCCCCGCCTCAATCACCTCTCCGATGATCACGGTCTCGATGCCAGACCCCCTGATCTGCTCGCATAGATTTTGAGCGACGGCGCTTCGACAGCAAATGATCAGGCTTCCGGAACCGATCAATCCCAGGGGATGGATGTCGAGGAGGCGACAGATCGTTTCCGTTTCAGGAAAAATTGGAATACGGTCCATGTGAATCCGCATGCGATGTCCCCCGGCGATGCTGAATTCATCCAGGGCGGTGGCAAGACCCCCTTCGGTGACGTCATGAATGGCTCTCGTGCCGGGGTGATCGGCGGCGATACGGGCTTCCTCAATCACTCCGATACGGTCGAGAAAGGTGGCGGCCCCCCGGATGGCATCTCCGGGCATACCCAGTGACTGGAGCTTCTCGGAGAATTCTCCGGCGATAATGGCCGTTCCTTCAACGGCCACCCCCTTGGTCAATATCACCGTATCTCCCGGCCTCATCCGCTGCTTGTCGATGAAACGGTCCCTGTCTACGGTGCCGATGAGCATACCGGTGACCACCGGCCGGGTGACGGCGTCGGTCACTTCCGTGTGGCCGCCGCACAACGTGATGCCCCATTTCCGGCAGACCCGTTGGATTTCCATCATGACCTGGCCGATGCGGCCGGGTGTGGTGTCCGGTGGAAACAGAAGGGTGGTCAGAAACCATCGCGGTTGAGCACCTGAGGTAACGATATCGTTGGCATTGACCAGGATGGCGTATTCACTGATGGCATCGGTGACAAAGGTGATGGGATCGGATTTCAATATCAAAACGTTCTCATTCTCGATGTCCACGGCGGCCGTATCCTGGCCGATACCCGGAGCGATGAGCACAGATGGATCTTCGACGGCGAGATCGGCGAGAAACGTTTCCAACAGGTCATTGGGCAATTTCCCGCCGCGGATCGGAATTCCCATGCGGACGATGTCGATGAGCCGCCCCAGTCGCTCGATGCGATAATCCGGCATCACCGTGAACGCTGATTCGGACAGGCCGTGATCCAGGAGAACGGTCATGGCGCCGGCGGCGGCACCGGCCTCGATGTCGAGGCGGAAGTCTCCCACCACCAGAACGTCCGACACCGGCACCCGGATTGTTTCGGCGAAGAGTTCAACGCCCCGGGGAGACGGCTTTATGGGAACGGGCGTTTCTCGAGTGACGATCAGATCAAAGTCTCCGCTCGTGAGAGAGGTGAAATTTTTCAGGGATCGCTCCACCGCGGCCCGGCTGTTACGGGTCAGAATCCCCAGTTTGAGACCCATTTGACGGAGCTTCCGAACGACTTTCTCGGCCCCGTTGGCCGGCTGCGAGGCTGCCGCCCCCTGTGCCTCAAATTCATATAGGGCGGCCTCCGCCTCCCGGCGGAGCCGCTCCTCGGGCAGTCCTTCCATAAATTCCAATACCGGCTGGTCCAACGGGCATCCGAGACGCGCCTTGAGTGCTGCCCAGTCTAAAGCGCCGGGATCGGTCAACGTGCCGTCAAAATCGAACAAAACGGCCTGGATCTGAAACGAACGAAATGGCTTCATTCAGAGAACCTTTTGTGAATGGTCCGGAATCCCCATTCGGCGTCAGGATGGGGCAGTAGAAGAAATTAACGTTCCTATAAACAAAACTGAGGCTACGGTATTTGGCAATGATTTCACCCCCACCGCGCCTCCCCCATTGTATAGACTGGGGAGATAGGTAACAGTTGTTCGGAGACATGGGTAACACTACCATCAGGCATATCGTTTACACTTGGGAGAACGACTATGC
>Ga0056119_1000099_pt1 | contig 19982 bp, 18 predicted proteins | sample WorMettaBAHAMAS1_FD_80076 | JGI IMG/M metagenome (GOLD analysis project Ga0056119, IMG submission 80076) | Marine gutless worms symbiont microbial communities from Max Planck institute for Marine Microbiology, Germany - Olavius tantulus BAHAMAS.1 ...
GGCTGATATGCTCCACCCGGGGCAGATCCTTGTAATCCTTGATCAATGCATTAAATGCATGGGGATCGGCGGTGACAATGCGCCGGACACCGGAGTTCAAGATAGCATCCGTGTTTTCATCCCTCAGGGCTTGAAACAGCATTTCCTCGCCGAACCGTCGCACCTCATGGCCGCTGTCTTTTTCCTGTCGACCCAAGACACCGAAATTTTCTCCCGCGGCAAACAGGACCCGGGCCGTGGCCCGGCCGATGTCCTGAATGCGATCATCGTAGGAAGTGATGCTGTCGACAAAATACAATGTATCGGCAGTCTCTTTCGTCCCGAGCACCTTGACTTGGCAGTCATCCGCAAAACCGTCACCCTTGATCCAATCGGCCTGTTTTTTCTCCATCTTTCCGTAAGGATTCCCCCTTTTTTCCAGTGCCCGGAGGGGCTTCTGGAGGGATTGGGGGACGTTCCCCTCATCGACCATCCCCCGGCGCAGGTCGACGATCTTATCGATGTATTCGATCATCAACGGGCACTCCTCTTCGCAGGCGCCGCAGGTGGTGCAGGACCAGATCTCGTCGTCCTCGTAAGTGCCTTCCATCAGGGGCTCATGGGGGACAAAATCTCCCTGTAGGGGATAATGGTGAAAACAGTAGTCTCTTCCCTTGATGGAGATAAACCGGGGGGATAATGGCCGCCCGGCGGCGTTTGCCGGGCAATTATCAGAACATCGGCCGCAGTCGGCACAAGAATAAAAATCCAGAATGTGCTTCCAGGTAAAATCTTCGAAGCTCTTTACCCCGAAGGACTCCAGATCGTCCAGCTGTTCGTCTGAAACTCCCCATTGAACCGGTTTCACGGTCCCCTTATCGAGTTTCATGAAGAAGACGTTAAATAAGGACGTCACCACGTGGAAATGCTTTCCCATGGGTAAAAAGCACAGAAATAGAAAAAAGGTGACATCATGTACGAAATAGGACCCAAGATGGAGGCTCTGCAGGGTCTCGATCGGTGTCCATAACAGGGCAAGTCTGAAGAACCAGGGTAATGACAGCGGTGCGATGAATTCTGAGGGGACGCCGGCCTGGGCCTGGGCCGCCGCCAGGCTGGCTTCGAACAGGCTCTCACTGACCATCAAGATCGCAATAAATCCAAGCACCAGAACAGCTTCCGCCGTGTGGTCTTTGCCATATTTTTCAGGTACCCGATACCGGGCGGGTTTGTAAAAAAGCCGACGGATAGCGGCAATCACGACAACCACGAATACGGTTGTCGCCATGTAATCTTTGATCACGCTGTAGATATGCCCTGTCCAGCCGTCCAAACCGGGGAACACAAAGCCGTCATAGAAACCCAGAATGACCAATGATATGGACCGAATCCCCAGAACCAAAAACCCGGCGAAAAGCAGAATATGCAGCACGCCGGCAAACCGGTACCGGGGTTGCTTGTATTGCATCAGCCAGTATTGAATGGTGAAAACAACCCGCTCGAAGAAGCGGTTCCATCGAAAATCCAGTTTGGAGCGGATCAGGGGAGCCGATCGTCTGGCGATGATGTAGGTAAAGGTGCCGATCCCCAAAACTGGGATGAGAAAATAGATGATCGCAGCCGGTATAAACAGAAAGGTTGAGTGTGCCGGGGAGGTCAGTACGGGATCCATTTTTTACTTTAATTCTCCATCCGCTTGGTGTAACAAGTCATGAAAACAATAAATACCTTCCACCGTTAATGAATGAACGCTCATTCATTTTAGAAGACAAACATTTTCCCGTCAAGAGAAAAATAGCAGTTTGCCAGCGCATCGATAAACCAAATTTTCCTGAGTAGCAAGTTTCGATCACAAATCGCTTCATAAATCTTGTCACCCGGCCGGAGAACCGACCCCGCCCCCCAGCACCACCACGGGGTTGCCGGGGGTTCTGAAGGCGAAACGCCATATCGAGAGCCCCGTAAATCCGACCCCTCTCGGTGATCGGTGGACGGCCGGTTCCACTCCACCCAACGGACTGAAAAAGGAGGACACAGTGAACGATGTCACCTATGAGAGCAAGCCATGGGTCTATAGTTACGAACCCGGCGTTCCCGAAAATGCCGAGTACGAGGAAACCTGTCTGCCTGCGTTTTTGGACCGCTCTGCCGAGCAATTTCCGGAGCAGATGGCGCTGTCGTTCCAGGGCTACACGGTCACCTTCAGGCAACTCAAGGATATGGTCGATCGGTTTGCCGCCTACCTGAAGAGCCTCGGTCTCGGCAAGGGGGATGCGGTCGCCATTCTCCTGCCAAACCTGATCCCCTGTGTGGTGGCCTATTACGCAACACTGAAGATCGGCGGCATTGTCGTCATGAACAATCCTCTCTATACGGATCGGGAGCTGGAACACCAGTTCGTGGATTCCGGCTCTAAGATACTGATTACACTCGATCTCCTTGGAAATCGGATGATCGACCTGCGACCCAGAACCCACATCGAAGAAATCGTCTACACATCCATCGGAGACTACCTGCCCTTTCCAAAAAATCTTCTGTTTCCCCTGGTGGGTAAGAAAAAAAATTGGCCGCGGATGTCAAACCCGCCGACAAAGTTTACCGATGGAAAGCGGTTCTGAAACAGCACGCTCCAGACCCGACCTCCGAGTCGCTCAATTTCGATGACGCGGCCATGTACCAGTACACAGGCGGCACCACCGGCGTATCCAAAGGGGTAATGCTCAATCATGGCAATTTAAGCAAACAGGTCCAGCAGATCCGTGCCTGGTTTCCGAAACTCCAACCCGCCGGAGAGGTGATGCTGGGAGCACTCCCCTTTTTCCACGTATTCGGCCTCTCCACGGCCATGAACCTGGCGGTGTATCTGGCCTGGGGCAACATACTGGTTCCAAAGCCCCAGCCGGACCAATTGCTTGAGTCCATTACCAAGTACAAACCGACCTTCGCCCCGCTGGTACCCACCATGTTCATCGGATTGCTGAACCACCCCAGCATACAGACATCGGATTTAACCTCTATCAGAGGCTGTTTTTCCGGCAGTGCACCCCTTCCGGTGGAAGTCATACGGGAATTCGAGGAAAAAACCGGTGCGATCATCGTTGAGGGCTACGGGTTAACGGAAACAAGCACTGTCACCCACGTGAATCCGTTCAATCCGGACAAACGCAAGGTCGGAAGCATCGGTGTTCCGATTACCGACACCGTGTGCCGGATTGTCGACCTGGCCGATGGGGTCACCGATGTCCCGGTGGGGGAAACCGGAGAACTGCTCATCAAGGGCCCGCAAGTGATGCAGGGCTATTTGAACAAGCCGGAGGAAACCGCTGCGACCCTTACCGATGGCTGGCTGCACACCGGAGATATCGCTCAAATGGACGAAGAGGGTTATTTCTTTATCGTCGATCGGAAAAAAGACATGATTATTTCCGGTGGATTCAATATTTATCCGCGGGATATCGAGGAAGTCTTTTTTGAGCATCCCAAAGTGATGGAGGCGACGGCCATCGGAATCCCCCACCCGACCCGGGGCGAGTCCGTAAAGGTCTTTGTGGTGCCGGTGGAGGGGGAGTCTCCCACCGAAGACGAGCTGATGGAGTTTGCCAAAACCAAAATGGCCAAATACAAATGGCCCGCAGAGATTGAATTCAGAGAGGAACTGCCCAAGACCAATGTGGGCAAAGTGCTGAAAAAAGAGCTGCGGGCGGAGGAAGAACAGAAGGGTTAAGCCGTTAGCCCGCTTGTCCTGCCTGTCCTGAGCGGAGCCGAAGGAAGCGAGCGCAGTGAGTCGAAGGGTGGGTCCGTCAGCCCGTTATCCCGTGGTCCCGTTAGCCCGGAGGCTCACATACCTCCATTTAGATACATAGTATCCTATATAAAAAAGCCGGAGGCGACACGATCGTCCCCGGCTTTTGCTTATATTGAATTCATTCCGAATTTAAACCGGCAAACTGGCAAACCGGTCAACCGGTCAACCCGTCTTTCCGCATTTAAACCGGCGAACCGGCGATGCGTTCATTTTCTTTGCTTGCCCAAAGAAAACGAACCAAAAGAAAAGGCATCCCGCCCCTTTCTCCTTCGGAGTGCCCTGCGCTTCACGATCCAGACCGGGCCCGTAAAAACTCGCCCCGCCTGCTGCGGTTACTCAAACAGTTTGCGTGCCATTTCGGCCTAGATCTGCGATGCTCGGCTGCGGGGCAACGGGGATTGGGTCGCCCAGCGGGAGACGACGACCGGATGCATCAGGCTACGGGGGAATGGTGAAGCCATTTTACATCAAAAGCGGCTTTAGAGTTTTAGGTCGGGTTCGAGAGCCAGGCGGCCGGTGAATTGAAAGCGGAGCGTACACGGAAGTACGTGAGCATTTCAATTCACCGGCCAACGCCGCTATCGGGCCTGAGATGAAACTCTAAAGCCGCTTTTTATTTGCCGCCAAAGGCAGCCTCACTCATCTCAATCGCCGCCTCATTCATTTTAAGAATCGCGTCCATTTTGCCAAGGGTTACCGGCAGCACCTGATGGGCGAAGTATTCCGCACTCTTGATCTGCCCTTCATAAAACGCCGTGTCCTTTTTCTTGGCCCCGGCTTCCAGCTTTCGTGCAGCCACGGATGCCCGCCAAAGCAGCATCCAGGCCAACACCACGTCCCCGGTGGCCATCATGAATGGATTGGCAAAAGAGAAAGCCGCCAGCACCTTTGGAGACATGGCTGTAGCACCCATATGCATGCCGACTTCGGCCAACCGGTTGACCGCACTTTCGGTGGCCGCAACGATGCCCTCCAGCCCGGCAATACCCTTGGCCGTTTTGCTCGTGTTCTGCATTTCGCCCAGCAGATCCATGACCGGTTTGCCTTTGTTCATTCCCAGCTTACGCCCAAGCAAATCCATCGCCTGGATTCCATTGGTCCCCTCGTATATCAGGGTAATCCGGACATCCCGCATCAGCTGTTCAAGGGGGTAGTCCCGGATATAGCCATAGCCGCCATATACCTGAAGACCGAGACTGCAGATTTCCAGTGCCCGCTCCGTGACATACCCCTTGCAGATCGGGATCAACACATCGATCACGCCGGCCCATTTGGCTTTTTCATCTGCGTTATCAGTTGTTTTCACCCGATCTTCGCACATGCCGGTGTAGTAGAGGAGACTCCGCATACCCTCTACAAATGCCTTCATTCTGATCAACATGCGCCGGATATCCGGATGTTGGATGATCGGTACCGCTGGAGCGTTTTTATCAAACATCTGGAGAAGATTTTTACCCTGGATTCTTTCCCGGGCATAGTTAAGGGCGTACAGATACGCATTGGATGCACAGGTAAATCCCTGGATGCCGACCAGGAGGCGGGCTTCGTTCATCATGAGAAACATGGCCCGCATGCCCTTATTCTCCTCACCCAGGAGAAGGCCCCGGCAGTTGCCTTTCCCTCCGAGAGTCAAGGAACAGGTCGCGTTGCCATGAATCCCCATCTTTTCCTCGATGCCGGTACACACGACATCGTTGAATTCGCCCAGGCTGCCGTCTTCGTTGACCCAGAATTTCGGGACCAGAAAAAGAGAGATTCCTTTGGTTCCCTGGGGGGCCCCTTCGATACGCGCCAGAACCGGATGAATGATGTTTTCAGACAAGTCATGCTCTCCGCTGGAGATAAATATCTTGTTTCCCGAGATGCTGTAGGTGCAGTCCGCATTTTTTACAGCCACGGTGGTCAAGGCGCCCACATCCGAACCGGCCTCCGGTTCGGTTAACAGCATGGTACCGGTCCACTCGCCGGTATACATTTTCTCAAGAAATAACTGTTTTTGCTGTTCGGTGCCAAACGCTTGAACCAGATTGGCCGCGCCATGGGTCAGACCCGCATACATCATGAATGCGTAATTGGCACCGACCAGGTAATCGCTGGCGGCCAGAGAGACGACGACGGGCATTCCCTGTCCGCCGAATGCCGGATCTTCGGGCATGGCCAGCCACTCACCTTCTTTGAAGAGCTCCCAAGGCCGATGGAAGCTCTCCGGCACCGTCACCCGGCCGCCTTCAAAAACACATCCTTCCCGGTCACCCAACTCTCGGGTCGGCAAAATCTCTTTCACAGCCAGATTTCGCGCTTCTTTGATCACCATGTCGATCGTTTTTCGGGTAAACTCGGCATACTGTTCGGTATTGCTCAGCTGCTCCACCTCAAGCTGCTCGTGGAGAACGAAGTCCACATCTCTTCTATCCGCTATCACCTGTGCCATGCCCACACCTTTCTTTAGATATCTGAAACGCCATCATCGATGGCATCGCCGCTTCCGATCCCTTGAATAAAGAGGTCGACCAACGGATCGGCCATGGACGTAAGATCGTACTTGCTGTCGGAATGCAGCCATGTGTTGATGACCTCGTCAACCGCACCAATGATGAACCGTCGAACCAATCCCAGGTACAAGTCCTTTCGGATACAGCCATCTTCCTGTCCATGCTCAACGATTTCAGAAATCAGATCCAAGTACAGCTTCGACATTTCACGAATTTGTTCTTCGGCCCGTCGGCTGGTCTGGTGGGTTTCCGATTGATAGACGACCGCCATGTGCCGATCTTTCTGGAATTCCTCCAGATGTCGGCGGACCAGGTTTCGAAGTTTTTCGACCGGATCCGACACACGGTCCACCTCTTCCCGAAAGCCCTCGAAAACCTGCTTGGTTTTGAACGCAAAAATTTGAACCAGGATGTCCTCCTTGTTCTTGAAGTAGAGATAAATGGTCCCGTCCGCCACGCCGGCGACCTTCGCGATTTGCGAAATGGTCGATTGAAAAAATCCCTGCTCGGCAAACACTTTGACCGCTGCTTCAAGAATCCGCTGGTACTTGTCGTTCTGTTTATTTCGTGTTCTGATGGCTGCCTCCATGCTCTAATCATCGCCAACGGTTTATGAATGAATATTCATTCAGTATCAGATCCGTTTTTCCCCTGTCAAGTAAAATCAAATTGGGCCAGGGGTATCTCATTTCTATTGATATCAATATGAAATTCAATAGATGGGCGCCGGGTTGGGAACTGGTTGGGAGGCCGAGACCGTTGACGCCGGGGACTGGAGAAGATGAATGAATATACATTCATTGATTTTCGAAAATGTAACCGTTTCAGATTTGCTCGTTCATTAATATGGTTGATCTCAGAATGCGGCGGGATTAGGTGTAAAGGGCGATCAGGACGACAGCAAAATGGGAAATTGTAGCGAACATCCGGACCGTGAGACGTCCTACCAGTGCACGAAGCACGGCATTTACATGTGTGAGGAATGCATGGCCTGCCGGGACCCTGAAATCTATTGCAAGTTCCGGACATCCTGTCCGATACATTTCATGGGGAAAAAGGATATCGACGGCGATATTAAAAACTAGCCGTTATTCCCCAGGGAGAAGGTCACAAAAAAAGCGAGGGTCGAAGCCCCCGCTTTTTGATATTAGACGGCCATCACAGAGATGACCATACCCATGACCGTCGGCTTACCGGTGTATTTCAGACGCGATGCCCTCTGCTTCCACTCGCAGGTGGTCGGACTGCCAGATATTGGTTTCGTTGGCATAAGTTTGAAGGTTTTTTTGGCCAATTTGCACCGACATCTGCATGTCGGCCTTGGCGGCGTCGCCATGGCCGAGCGCGCCATGGGCGTTGGCCCGACCCAGATAAGCGGCCCCATACTCCGGATCCAGCTCAATCGCCTTTGAGAAATCCGCCACCGCCTTTTCATGCTCACCAATGGCGGTGAGGGCGACACCTCGCAGGTTGTAAGCCCTACGGTTGGCAGGATTTAGTTCAATAACCTTGTCAAAATCACCAACGGCGTCTACCGCTCTGCCCGCGCGGATGAGGGCGGCACCTCGGCTCAAATAGGCTGTCTCAAATTCCGGGTCCGCCTCCGCAGCCCGGGTGAATTTTTCGATGCTTTTATCCCAGTCGCTGTCGCTGAACGCCATCATTCCGGCTTCGAACAGCTCAGTGGCTTCTGTATTATTCGTCATTTTCAGACCTCTTATGGTTGCACACGTTGAAACTCTCCTGGTGATGTGAAACATTGTTAAGTGACAACAACTTAGATTAAAACCGCGTGTATCCGCTGTCAATTAACAGCCTAGAGTGCGGCCTTTGCATGGATTAAAGCCGAAAGAAATTCTGCCGAATCTCTTTTTCATAGAGCGTGGCTATCTGAATGCGAACCACTTTGTTTTCAGGGGCGATTCACCAGTTTTGATCGATACCGGCTACTTGGCCGGCTTCGATGAAACCGTATTTCAGATTGAACGTCTGGGGATCTCTCCGGCTGACATCGGGCTCATCGTCAACACCCATAGTCACTGTGACCACATCGGTGGGAACCGCCGGCTCCAGGATATGTCAGGCTGCGATGTCGCCATTCATCGAATCGGAAAAGGCTTCATGGACCTCCGGGATGATTGGTCCACCTGGTGGCGCTATTATGACCAGGAAGCAGAATTTTTCACCGCCACCATCCCCCTGGATGATGGTGACAGGATCAGCATCGGTCCCTATGAATTTGAAGTGATTCACACGCCGGGTCATGCTTCGGACGGCATCGTTTTATATCACCGGGAAAGCCGGATCCTGATCTCTTCAGATACCTTATGGGAAAACGACATGGCCGTTATGACCGTTCGAGTGGAAGGCAGCCGGGCCGTGTGGGAAATGATCGCCTCTCTTGAAAAAATTCACACTCTGGATGTAGAGGCTGTCTATCCGGGGCACGGGCGCCCATTTACGGATTTTCAGGCGGCAGTGGATCGCGCCAGACAACACCTGCGGGGATTTTTAAACGAACCGGAAAGAATCGGGAACGACCTGTTGAAAAAAATCATCATCTACACGCTGATGATGCGCCCGAAGGTGCTGGCGGAGCGATTCTTCTCCAACCTGATGAACACCCATTGGTTTAAAGAAACCGTCGATCTCTATTTCGACGGTCGATACGAAGCTAAATATGAAGAGATATTACATCAGCTCACAAAACGAATCCTTGTGAAAGAAAAAGGCGGTTGCCTGACGACCACCGTCAAGCCCTAACCCGAACGTTGCATGAACTCTTTTCAGCGGATGGCCGAAAAGATACAATATCAAGTCGTTATTGGTTCTGCTGCGCCGTTGTGGGATTCTACAGGTTGCAACCCTCGACAACGGATGAAGGCCCTGAAAGGGCACCCTTTTGGTGCACGGTCCGGGCTAACCCACCGCGGCTTTCAGAGACTGAGGAATGTTTTGGTGTTCATGTAAGGCTTGATTGCGGTCTTTTGAGGAGATTACCCGGAGAGGCGACGATGATTCCTTTCTAAGATAGATTCCGGGCAATTTTCGGTTCACGCCGAAAATTACAGGGGGATTATTTTTTCTTCTTTTTGGCCGGTTTCTCCTCGACAGGCGGAGGCACTTCCCGCTCTCCCTTTACCGTGGTGGCCACGGTGGCATAAATTTCCCGAAAACTATCGTGAAATCCGGTGGGCGATAAACGGCCTGTTTCTATAAATTTGACAACGATCTCTTTGACGGTTCGCAGAATCTGTTCATCGAGGGAAGCCATTGGCATCGTCCTAATTGCTGAAAGGGTCAAAAGATTGTATCTGTACTCGGGAACCGCCGTAGTGTCAAGTACTCGAGGAATTGACAGTCTGTTCGATATTCCATATACCACAGGCCGAAGCCTAACTGGTGGAGGATATTGTCATGCCCAATTTTTCCGAAAAACAGGTCGCCTATACGATTGACTCACCCGATGTCGTAAAAACGGACGTATTGGAACCCATTGAATATGCCTATCGGGGGAAACGGGATATTGAAATCCGGATCGAACATCCTGAACATACGTCTGTCTGCCCGATGACAGGGCTGCCCGATTTCGGTACGATCTCGATCACCTATGTACCGGACCAAAACATCATAGAGCTCAAATCCCTCAAATACTATCTGCTTCAATTTCGAAACGTCGGAATATTTTACGAGCATCTGGTCAACCGGATTCTGGATGATCTGGTGTCGGTTCTGAAACCGAAAAAGATGATGGTAGTTGGCCATTTCACCGCCCGTGGGGGGATCACCACTGACGTCACGGCAGTTTTCGAGGAGCAGTCATGAGATTTAGACAGGGATGGTGGATAGTGACCATGGTCTTGCTTTGGGGCTTGGTGACAGGATGCGGTTTCTATCGAGATCTTCGGGACGCCACTCGGGATCTCAAGGTGATCGAGCGGCGTCCGGACCGGCACCTAAAAAAGAAGGTTGTTATGGCTGTTTTCACAGATCTGACGCCTTTTGAGAAAGCTGGATTTAAAGGCAGGTATCACCAGGTGCTCAGGGATATGCTCCAGAGAAAATGCGCCGGAAACACGCTGTTCGAACATCCGACTTCGGATGCACCGCTACCCTTATCCGAACTGCCGAGAAATACGGACGGACTCGTTGACAATCTGGCGGTGGCGGAAATCGGTCGACGTCTGGGTGCCAATGTCCTCCTCATCGGAGCGGTATTCGACGTCAGCGGCAAACAGGAGAAGCGGGGCATTTTGTGGTTCCGGGGAACTCGCAGCTACATTCAGATTCAACTCGTGGTCGAGGGTTTCGAGATGGAAAACGGGGCGAAAATTCTGGATGAATCCATCACCGGTGAAGTCCGGGTGGACGAATACGACCTGGAAAATCTACAAGACATCACCGTCACGCCGAATCCGGCACTGCAGGAAAAACTTTCTGATCTTGCTCAACGGCTGGGTAAGCGCGTCTGCAATGAGGTCAGTAAGTTACCATGGCGCGCGTTCGTGACCGGAGTCGGCGATGAGATTCGAATTTCTGCCGGAACGAAGGCGGGTATCAAACAGCGCGCGCGTTTCGATGTGTATGACAACACCCGGGTCATGGAATCCCAGATCGGCCAGCAATTTTTTGTTCCCGGTGGACAGATCGGGCGGATTGAAATCACCAGGGTGGAGACAAATAGCGCGACGGGTAAACTAATTTCCGGGGAACCGCCTGCCATCGGCAATTCGATCCGGGTGGCGTCTAAAAAAAGAAAATAATGGCAGGACGCCTATGGTTATGAGTGATACCTAACAAAGCGGCGCTTCCTTTAGTTATAGAAAAGGATTCAAGGATCCAAGGGGTCAAGTGTTTGTTTTCAAGCGATTTGATAAGTGCCTTCAACATTCTTTCGATTTCTTCAATATCTCTTTTCATTACCCCCAAGTAAACACTCTCAATGAACTTCAGGTCACCTGCTAATAAAACCTGGGTTTCTAATTCACAAATCGAACCATATGAAATGTAAAGCATACGGATGTAATCAGCGGTTGTCTTTCTTCCATAGCCTTCAGCAATATTAGAAGGGATAGACACAACAGCTCTTCGGATCTGCGAAGTCAGGCCGTACCTTTCATCATTTGGAAACTTTGCGGTCAATTTATATAATTTAATGCATAGCTGATAGGACCTTTGCCAGACATTCAACTCTTTATAATTCCTTAGCATTTCACTTGAATCCATGGGCTCTTGAATCTTCGCTTGGTGGGTCGAAGTCCCACTGAGGCGGGACGAAGCCCCAACCCCTCAAACCCTCGAATCCTCGAATCCTTGAATCCTTGAACCCTTAAAAGTAAATTGAGAGCCCTCCCTGAAATCGGCGTCATCCAAGGCGGCAAGGCATAGATCGGCCAATTTGTAATGGAGGGCCCTCAAATCGGTTGACCTACCGGATCGATTCGGTAGGTCGAAATGGGTGTTTCCAGCCCTTTGACGCACACCGGCGGCATCGGAGTGGCGAATAGGTCGCGCTTGATCCTTTCGAAGGTCGATCGGCTGATGAGGACCTCACCCGGACCGGCCAGTCCCTGCAACCGAGCCGCGATGTTCACCGGCATGCCGATCGACGTAAATTCCTTTTTTCTCAGAGAGCCGATCACGCCTGAGAAAACATCCCCTGTGGAAATGCCAATCCCGATGCGGAGCCGCATACCATTCCGCTCCCGAAGTTCCTGGTCGATTTCGAACGCCTTTTGCTGCATGACAACTCCGGCTCGAACCGCCCGCAAGGCATCGTCTTCTCGGGGTGCCAAAGATCCGAAGACAACCATCATGCTGTCCCCGATATGTTTGTCGACGGTCCCATCTAAAGAATGGGCGATCTCCCCCATGGGAGAAAAATATTGGTCGTTTAAAAAGGTGACCAAGTTTTCCGGCGGCACCTGCTGTGACATGGCCGTAAATCCCCGAATGTCACAGAATAAAATCGTCACTTCATGGTATTTTGGTGCCAGCATCCCACAAGAGCTGTCGATCTCTCGGTAAATCTTTTCTGAAATGAACTGCCGCAATCGCTTGCGCACGCTGATTTCCCGGATCTTGGCCCTCAATTCGACATTGTCGAACGGCTTTGTAAGAAAACCGTCAATCCCCTCATTGGTGGAAGCAATGGCTGCTTCCATGGTCGCGTACCCCGTGAGAATGATCCGGGTGATTTCAGGATTGATTCTTCCGATGGCACAAAGGGTTTCCAAGCCGTCCATATAAGGCATCCTGTAATCGGAAATCACCGTTGCGATCTCTGCCACGTGACGCTCCAGAAACGCGATGGCTGTCTTCCCGTCTTGGGCGGTAAACGTCTCGTAGGGTTCTTTACGAAGCGCGCGGCTTACGGACCTTCGAACACCTTCTTCATCGTCGATAAATAGCAATCCATTCATGGCAGGCATCATGACCGAAATGTCTTTTCTGTTGATCTGGACGGGGGATTTCGCCAAGGTGTTCCGGTTCTCTCTCTGGAATATCAATTTCCATGCCAACCACCCGGCGGATCGGAACTTGGCTCGAAAAAGTCTCGATTAGCAAGATATCTGTCCGGAATATCAAGTATTTTATCCTATACAGGACCCATCGGGGGAAGCTGGCGGGGTACATTGAATGAAGTTTTCGGAGAGAGGATCTTCCGCGGCTGCACATATTCATGTGCAGCCGCACTGGAATCTGTGCAGTTAAGGGCAGGATTGATCGCTAACCGGTTTCTCTTCGGTCACAGGTCTATGTTTACTCAGAAGTTCTTCGAAGCGATCTATGGCGGCAACGGCATCCGCTTCGGTGGAGATCTGTTTGATCGACTCCCGGAAACGGCTGCTGCACGGCAATCCTTTTGAAAACCAGCCCAAACGGCTCCGCATCATTCGGCAAGCGTGAAACTCTCCCAGATAATCGATGGATGCGGCCAGGTAACGTCTCATCACGGCGAGGCGCTGTTTCGTGTCGACAACCGGTGTCTCCCGATTTTTGAAGCGGGCCACGATCAAAGAAAAAATGGCCGGATTTCCAATGGCGGCGCGGCCCACCATGATCCCGTCACAACCGGTTTCAGCCATCATCGCCATGGCGTCATCAGGGGTAAGTATTTCCCCGTTCCCCACAACGGGAATGCCGACCGCCTGTCTGACGGATTTGATCACGCGCCAATCGGCCCGCCCCCGGAATCCTTGTCTGGCCGTCCTGGGGTGAACGGCAACTGCATCAACGCCGCACTCTTCAGCGATTTTACAGATCCGAACCGCCTCCTGGCCGGAAGCATCCCATCCACTGCGCACTTTGATGGTGATGGGGATGGATACCGCGCGACGCACGGCACTCAGTAGGGTCGACGTCAGCTCAAACTCCCGCATCAGTGCCACGCCGGCACCGGTCTTGACCACCTTGTGAACCGAACAGCCGAAATTGATATCCAGGATGTCTGCTCCGGACGCCGCCACCATGGCGGCGGCATCGGCCATGATGTCCGGATCGGCTCCGAAAATTTGTACGGATAAAGGCTTTTCTTCGGGTACACTGTCCAGCATCCGGAGAGTTTTTTGGGACCGGTGCACCAATCCGTTGGCGCTGATCATTTCCGAACAAAACATGCCGCAACCGGCTTCCCGGGCAATGATGCGAAACGGCAGGTTTGTAATTCCAGCCAACGGCGCCAGAATGGTTGGATTCTCAAGGCGTATCGGTCCGATCTTCATGAGCAGAGAGTTCTGGGAATTGAAGTTTCGGCCGGTGCGGGATTTGCGTAGCAGAACAGACAGCGATGAAAACAGGGATGCATGTCATAGGAACCGATGTCGCGGGATACCCGGCATCGACATCCTTGAGAAACCCGCTGCCCGGGATCGCGTCTCATGGACAACTTCCCACCATGGCATCGAACAAAGTGTTCACTAGGAATGCACGCACCGGCAGAGATGTCAACGCTCTCGGGGAGTCGAGCCATCACCTCTTTTTCACAACAGGTCGACAGGTCAATGCCGTATGCAGACAGAGTTTGCTCCATCCGGCACAGCAGAGCCACCTTTTCATCCATCTCCGGTGCGACAAAGGAAAATCGGTTGAAGGCTGACGTCCGCCGCCGAATCTTCGGATAATGATCCATGAAACTGGTGACGCACCGGCGAACCCCCAGTTTCCCAGCATACCGGGCAATCATCGGAAAACCTTCCAAATTATGCCGTCTCCGTCCCATATGGCGGTAAACACATATCGGATCAAAGCGCCATTGGATGCTCTGTGCGCCGAAAACGGTTGATAGCCGCTTCAATTGAGCCAGACGTTCCGAAAAAGGGGGAACGCACGGTTCCAAAAGTGGAGATTCGGAGTTGATGGTGAAATTAAAATAAAGATGAAAACCCATTTTCAGGAGACGTTCGCCATAGCCACCGTCCAGAAAAGGTCCGAAATTCTTCGACCAGAAAACAATGGTATGGACCCGATCCGGACCCGCCGGCACGGTCGACACACGCCGGTTGAACGGATTGGTCACTTCGAAGAACCCGGCGACAATCCGATCCATGAACCACTGCATGTAAAAAGCAGGGATGTCAGTTCGGCGGGATGCGGACAGGACGATTTTTTCCGCATCGATCATTTTTTCTTCAAGTCCGTCAGGGAAATGACATCCGTGGAAGTGATCGGTTCGGAGTCCTCGGTTTGCTTCTTTTCTTCAGCATCGATTGTTTCATCCGGGGGGCAAACGACTTCTTCCAAGCGGATGCGATTGCCACCCATGGTGAACTCCGTCCCGTTGATGTAGGCTGACCGTAGGATCCATGTCACGGGCTGCAGCGGCACCTGCAGCATGAGCAGCTTTACCTGGTACCAGTCCGGTTTAACATCCGGATGAATAGATTCAATCCGGGCAAAGACCATCGGTTTGTCTTCAAAGTAAATAAGTACAATATCGTTTTAAGCGATCATTCGTTGCTTTCGTTTTGGATGAGAGCTTCAAGAATTTTCGGAATATAGTCATCGGCCTTTTCAGCTGAAAAGGTTGTGGCCCCGGCGCCCCGGTGGCCGCCCCCCTCGAATCCTGCCAGCAACTGACCGACATTCACCTGATACTTCCGGTTGAAAATGCTGTGTCCGAGATGAACCACGACTTTTCCCTTATCATCGTCATGGTGATGGATTTTGACATTGACGACGGATTCGGGAAACAGCGAAAAAACCAGAAAGCGGTTGCCGGCAGGGGACTCATCGAACATGCGAAAATCGGTTACCGACACATGGTTCCGCATTTCAGTGTGGGCCAGCAGCAGTTCCCGATAGTCATCGTTTTCTTCAATGGTTTCCTGACATCTCTTCTGAACTTCCGGATCCGCCATCACCGACTCGATATCTCCGGCACACAACAGGTTGACCAGATGATTCCAATAGGCTTCATCCCGACCGGGTATTTTCACCGTCATTGAAACCAGCACGTATGGATAGCGCTCCGGATATCTTACCTCATCCAAGGTCAGATCCGCCGAATCGATCTTGTCCGCCGCATCAACCAATTCCGAAAAGTCCATGGTGAATTGTTTATGATAGTGATCGTAGATAACCCGTGCCGCAGAAGGGGCCATTTCAAAGGCACCTTCAAACGGTGTGTCGATTTCGTTCGTAAAATGATGATCGAACCAGAGACTGCATCGTTTGTCGTAGGGAAGATTTGCCAGAACATCGCCTTCCCCTATCTCTTCGTGGCCCTTTTGGATATCACTGGGCTCCACCCACCTTACCGGGAGACGAATATCCAGCACATCGAACAGTAGGACCGCACAAACGATGCCGTCAAAGTCGGGTCGTGTGACAATTCTCATATGGACCTACCCCTATGGTATCCTTTCGCGTCTACCGATGGAAAGATCATGCAGCGGAATAATCTCATCGTCCATGGAGGCGACCCGCTGGACGGAATCATAGGCCTGGGTCGAATCGATGTGAACACCCGGCGCCACAGCCGGGCCGTTGAGGGGAAAGTTCTTCTTGTTGCAACAAAAACCGGTAATCATGGCCTTCCCCTGGGCGGTGTTCACGGAAATGGTTTGACCGCCCACCGTATGGCCCGGTGTCCACAGGACATCTATGCCGTCAAACAGGGTGGCGTCGCCGTCTACCAGTTCGACGTTCACATCATCAAGGATGTCCGGATAATATCGATGGTCGATGGGATGCGGGTGTTTCATAAATTCATACTCGCTCCGCTGCACATACACATCCGCGTTCCGGCATTTGTAATCATTTTCGCAGTGGTCGTTATGGAGATGCGTATGAATGATCACATCGATATCATCCGGCGTTAGATTCAGTGTCGCAAGTGCCTCTTCAAATTCATAGATGGGAAATCCACAATCGGCTTCGGCACCCTCCGGAACCATAAACTGCTCCAAGCCCGTGTCAACTAGAATGTGCTGGTTGCCGCCGGCAAGATAGAACGTATAGATGGGCAGTAGGATACGTTTTCCATAGCCCCTGAGATAGGTCATAACCCCCTGGTCTGTCTCGTTGATACCGACGGCCAGTGGATGGATGATATATTCTTGCATAGGTGTTTCCAAAAAAAATAAAAACCGGACATCGACTCGGCAAGAACCGCCCGGATTATGCCGGTGGAGACATCCCGGTCGAGTCGGGTCCATGGTGTAGGGTGTCTGAAATTAATGTTAATTTTACCGCGTTGGGACCAAGGTCGTCAACTACTGAAACCCCTGTGCGTCATATCCGGCCTTGTTTTACAATGAATGTTTATTCATACCTTAAAACAACCCCTTGGCAATCTTGAGCCGATTCCAGATAGGGGTGGCGCAGTCTGGATATTGCATAATCGTCTGTAATACATATCTTTATTCTTATATTAAGACCCAGTATGAAAATAAACTGATTTTACTTGACACCGAAGGCCGGCCCTTGTTAATGAATGAATATTCATTCATGTTATTCTGCACGACTCACGCCAATAAAATCGCAGGACGATTTTATGAAACACAAGGAGGGGATCATGACACGTAGGATCCAGATGGCTGGAGTGATCGGCTCGGGCATCATGGGAGGGGGGATCGCCGCCCTTCTCGCAGCCGCCGGAGTGCGTACGCTTCTGCTGGATATTGTTCCGGTAGATCTGAAAGAGGAAGAAAAGAGCGATCCGGTAGCTCGGAATCGCATCGCCAAATCCGGCCTGGATGCAGCCCTGCTGTCCCAGCCCCCGCTGTTCATGGAATTCAAGGATGCCGAGCGGATCACCATCGGAAATCTCGAAGACGATTTTGAAAAATTGGCGGATTGCGACTGGATTATCGAAGTGGTTGTCGAAAACCTGATGATCAAGCAGGATCTCCTCCAACGGATCGAATCGGTACGACGCCCCGGAACCATTGTCTCCACAAATACATCGGGCATTCCTCTGAAAGCCATGTCCGAAGGGTTGAGTCCGGATTTCAGGGAACATTTTTTGGGAACCCATTTTTTCAATCCGGTCCGCTACATGAAACTGCTGGAAATCATCCCCGGCGAAGAGACCCGGCCGGAAGTGCTCTCCTTCATGGCAGCATACGGAGAAAAATATCTCGGCAAGGGTATTGTCTGGGCCAAGGACACCCCGAACTTTGTCGGAAATCGGATCGGTGTACACGGCATCGTCAAAGCCATGCAGCTGATGCTCGAAGACGGCCTCTCCATTCCGGAAGTGGATGTCCTGTTCGGCCAGGCCATGGGGCGCCCAAAAACAGCCATGTTCAAAACATCGGATCTGGTCGGTCTGGATACCATGGCCCATGTGGCCAAAAACACCTACGACCTGGTCCCGGATGACGAGCAGCGGGACAGCTTTGTCATTCCTGGGTTTATCGAAAAGATGATTGAACAGAACCTGCTCGGAAACAAAACAAAGGCCGGATTCTATAAAAAGGACCTGACGCCCGAATGGGAAGTCATCCGGAAAGTGATCGATCCCCAAACCCTGGAATACCAGGTATTCGAATGGCCGACGTTTCCGTGCCTCGAGGCCGCCAAAAAGGCAAAGACATTGCCGGAAAAACTTCAGGCGGTAGTCTACGGAGACGACAAGGGGGCCAAATTCGCATGGAAGGTCATCGCTCATGGCCTGATCTACGCCGCGAACAGAGTCCCGGAAATATCCGACTCCGTTGTGGAGATCGATAATGCCATGAAATGGGGCTACAATTTCGAGATGGGTCCCTTTGAAACCTGGGACGCTATTGGGGTTGCCGAATCCGTCGAGAAAATGGACACAGAAGGATTGCCGGTTCCGGAAAACGTCCGGGAGATGCTCGCTGCAGGTAACCGCACCTTCTATAAGACCGAAAATGGTCAAACCTACTATTACGACTTTACGGACAACACCTACGCGCCAATCACCGTCAGCCCGAACATAATTTCTCTTAACGCGCTGAAGAGCACCGGAAAGGTTGTGAAATCCAACAACTCCGCCTCGTTGATCGATCTGGGTGACAATGTGTTCTGCTGTGAGTTCCACACCCGCATGAACGCCATCAACGGCGAGATCGTCGATTTCATGGGTGAGATCGCCGATTTTGTCGAAGAAAACGGCGTGGGGCTGGTTATCGGCAACCAGGGCGGAGGGATGCCCGGTGCCTTTTCCGCCGGAGGCGATCTCAAATTTATGGGCGAGCTGGCCATGGCCGGTAAATACTCGGAGATTGACGCGTTTGTTGAAAACGCTCAGCGCGGTATGCAACGGGCCCGATATGCAGCCTTCCCCATCGTGGCGGCGCCTTACGGGATGACCCTCGGGGGCGGTTGCGAGGTCTGTCTGGGAATGGCGGATAAAATCGTGGCCCATGCCGACCTGTACATGGGGCTGGTTGAAATCGGCGTCGGTCTGCTGCCGTCCGGTGGCGGCTGTCTCAATCTCTGGAAGAAGTTTATCAGCAATGTCCCGGACGCGGTGACCGACTATGACCTGACAAAATTCTTTATTCCGGTGTTCATGAACATCGCTATGGCCAAGTTCTCCAACTCGGCAGCCGATGCCCGTGCCAGCGGATTCCTCGGACCAAAGGACCGGATCATCATGAACCGGGATTATCTGATCGGTGAAGCCAAAAAAGAGGTTTTGAAGCTGGTCGACGAAGGATATGCCCCGCCGGTCAAGCGTAATGTCAAAGTGGTCGGGGAGGCCGCCCAGGGTATGATTAACAGCGAAATTCATAATATGCTCGAAGGCAAATTCATCTCGAAATACGACGCATTCCTGGCCCGGCGGATTGCGTACGTGATCAGCGGGGGGGAGGTCCGGGCGAACAGCGAGATCCCTGAAGAGGTCATCCTCAAATTGGAGCGGGAAGCCTTTGTGGATTTCTGGAAGGAAGAGAAAACACAGGCCCGGGTGGAGCATATGCTTAAGACGGGAAAACCCCTACGAAACTAAAAGCAAATGTAAAACCCCGTCTCACATCCAATGGCGGCGTTTATCGGTTCGCCGGTTTGCCCGTTGGCCCGTCTGCCGGTTAAAAAGATCTGGAATAAGGAATCAGCCGATCTTGCCCCCTCCCTGTGACTCCCTCCCTCCAGGGGAGGGAGAAAGAAATTCCTCCCCCTTGATGGGTTGTACGGACCGGGGACAAGGGTGACACGTGTTCGGAGACATAGGTAACACTTTTCGTGTTTCATTGTTCTTTTACATTTAGTTGCTCAATCTTCTGGTTGCA
>Ga0056119_1000100_pt1 | contig 19824 bp, 17 predicted proteins | sample WorMettaBAHAMAS1_FD_80076 | JGI IMG/M metagenome (GOLD analysis project Ga0056119, IMG submission 80076) | Marine gutless worms symbiont microbial communities from Max Planck institute for Marine Microbiology, Germany - Olavius tantulus BAHAMAS.1 ...
ATTGCGCAACTAAATGTAAAAGAACAATGAAACACGAAAAGTGTTACCTATGTCTCCGAACACGTGTCACCCTTGTCCCCGGTCCGTACACCCATCAAGGGGGAGGACTATATGTTCTCCCTCACTTAGTGGCCGGGGTTTTCATGACCCTAATCGGCATCCGAATCAACCCATTCAGCGCATCCCATAGACAACGGCAACAAATAACGCTAACGCTACATCATACGCCGCGCAAAACGGCACATACCATCGAGGGACGACGCCTTTGCCACGCCGGCCATGGTGCAGGTAATCCCAAACTCCGTGCAACGCCAGGCCGACTACAAGAAACCACCAGCTGGACCAGAGACCCAGGAACGCCAGTAAGATAAAGAAGACCGCACCGGCAACCTGCTTTAACACCGGCAGCCCTCCCTTGGAGGCCAGTGAAAAGCCGATGTAGATGGCAGCAATGACACTCAGCAGAATCGAGACCGTCCCTTTTGCCAACGGCTCCGGCAATGCCGACAGCACGACACCTGTGGCTCCAGACAAAGCAATACCCGTTAGGATCTCCCGCTTCATTTTATTACCGGAAGTTTATTTAAGGGGACGCCCATAACATTACCGGCCTATGAACAAAAATAAGGAGTGAGTCGGTTGTATCCCACTGTTTGAATCTTATTTAGCCGCCCGCTCCCCTTCGACCTTACTCAGGGTCGCTCGACACACACAGACCCTATCCGGCCGACGTGGCCGGATAGGGTACTCGACATGCCCTCCGGGCATTTCCTTATTGCCTATACCCGCACCGGCGCACATTTTTCAGTTCGACATAACCAGATCTTTATGGTTCCAGGCCCTCCGCGTAGCGGTGACGGCTTTCAGTCGAGCAGGTCGCTCGGCTGAAATGTCTGTGTTCGTCTGCGTCGATCTGCGGCTATTTTCTTTCGGTGCTGAGGTACAAATTGTCAAATACGGTATCCTTAAAATTGATTATAGGCCCGTGACTTTATAATTTTCCTGGTTTCCTTTAGTCTCTCAATCGGGTCACGTCATGCGCCGATACAACGTCATCGACCGGGGCTCCCTTACCACGTCAAACCCGTCCATAAAGACCGGAAGATAGGGACTTTCAACGGCGGAGTGGTCATTGATGGTCTCTATGGTGATGTGACGAAGCGGCTGGAAGGCCCGGTGGAGCAGGTGGTGGAGAAAACCGAGACCGGCACCCACCAGGTCGGAATCGTCCGGGGGGAGGTTGAACTGAATGTGGCGTCCCCGGCGGCGCGATATCACGATCAGCTCGTCTCCGCGATAGACCAGGAGATTGGACTCGATGCGGGGGGGCAGGGTGTTCCCCAACGCCTTCAGCCCAAGGCCGCACAACGATGCCGGATCCGTGGCGTTGATCCAATAGATCGGCGGCCGGTCGGTCTCATGTTGCAGCAGTGATAGCATTTCCGGAGCGATAAACTGCAGGCCGGTGATGCCGTCGAAAAAGCAGCCGGAATATATCTCGCCGGAAAGGTCCATGATGCGCAGGGTTCTGATCAAGGTGGCCCAGCGGAACATGGGAAGTTCCCGGAGCAGCAGCTCACGAAACAGGATGCCGTATCGATTCAACAGCAAACGGATTCGGTCTCTCTGAAGTCCGTGTTGGGACAGTGCATCATCGGGGAGCTCCGGAAACGTAATCTTGAACCAGTTGCCGGCCTGGGGCCGGGCAGCCTTCCACCTTGAATACGCACCCCGTGGGGTACTCAGTCGGGATTTCATACCGGTGCGGCGGGTTTCGCCGATCTGAGGCGGCTTGAATCCAGTGGCAAGACCCTGGCGCATGGCCGCAAAGGAGTCATTGGAATAGACACTTTGTCAAACCCCCTCCCATAGACGCTGGGTGGCATCGGCCGGTGACATCCCGGTTAATTGGACCACGGTGGAGAAATCGAAACGGCCGGCAGAGTCCAGAATCCCATCGATATCCTTGTCCGGCGTCGATTCACCCAATGTCCTATTCGCATCATCCCCGGTTGACGCGGTTTGATCCGGAAGCATCAGCAAATCCAGGTCCGGCTGAAAGCAAAACGTCAAATGCCGGTCCGGCCGGCCGAGCCATGCGAGATCCGTGGTCTGCATGAGGGAATCCATCCAGACCGGATCGTAACCGGGCATCCGTGCCGGAAGTACTTCGCTTTCCCATAGATGTGCGACTAGGGAAACCCCGCACATTTGTTCGGTGATACCGAGCAATCGATCCACCGGGTCCTGACGGTCGGCGGCGCCGGGTAAAAGACCCTGTACCCGGGCCAAAAAAGGCGCCAATGCATTGCAGGATTTCGGTTCGATCGCCGGCTGGGAAGCACGTCGTTCCAATCGGACCAGCATCTCAAAGTTGCGGGCATCGCAGTAAACGGTGTCTAATTCTCGTTTAACCAGGGGGCCGCAAATCAATTGGTTGTCATCGACCAGTTGATCCAGATAGCTCACCACCTGGGGCAACTCGATTCCCAGTGTTCCGGCGATAACCTCTGCCGGCTGCGGGCCGTAAAACTGCAGCCATTCACCCAGGAGCCATGCCAGATCGACCCCGTCGGCAGCCGGGTCATTGTCGACTCCTTTCTCCCCGGTTGCTTCCAGGGGGTGACCTATAGCTTCTGTTTCGGGTGTAAACGGCTCGATCTTCAGGGAGTCGGTCTCCCAGGGCAACGCCCACACGACGGTTGGCAGCATTTCCCGGGCGACGATGAGGTGTTCCGTTGCCTTCGGCGGGTGGAGTCGGACCAACCTGGCGGCGATGGCCTCCAAGAGGGTGTCTGCGGGCTGTTCTGTTGTCTGCGTGACGAGCTCCAGAAGCGATTGCCATTCCGAAGCCGGGATCATCAAGCGCTCTTTGACCCATTCCACCAGTTCATCGCTGTCTGTGGGCACATACCCGGCGATCAGGCGCAAACTTTTGGCCTCAAATTTCGCGATCGTTGCTTTGGACACGGACGGTCTCAGGGCAGGGCTGTGGACGATTTCCTGGAGCAAATCGGAGCTGAGCTGCGAGGGCCTGTCATCGTCCGGGGTATCGTCCATATACATGTATTTGTTGATTTGGCCCCATGCCATCTGCTGGGCCATGGGACTGGCCTGGCTGGAATGATGTTCGGACCAGGCGATGACACCGGATTCCAGTTCGACCAACAGGCGGCGCAGCTGTTCCACATCGAATTCATCCTGAAGGCAGGTGCGCCAGGCTTCGAGCAGAATCGGGAAATCTTCGTATTGCCGCACCGAATTGAACAGTTTCTGGGATCGCAGCCGGCTCATCCACAACGGCATGCGTTTTTTGAAGTTCGGTCGGGTCAGCAGCAGTGCCCGTCCGGCGCATTCTCTGAAGCGGGCACCGAAAATACCGGACGTCTCCAGCCGCCGCCGGAGCAGTCGGTCCAGGTCCCGGCTGTTGACCAGGGCCAACAGGTCTGCGGCGGCGATGTCATGGGGCAGCTGCAGAGCGATGGCGTCATTGCCGGCAAACATCTCCAGGCGATGTCCATATCGTTCATGCCAGGCAGCATCCAGTGCCAGGGCCAGGGGCTGATTGACCTTGCCGCCCCAAAAATTGAGCAGCACGACCTGGTTTCCGGGGGCAGAGCCGGGGGCGGAATGGACCACCTCGATGATGACATGACGGCGGTGGGGCAGGGGGCCATTGAAGGCCTCCTTTTGACGCTTTAAGAAATCAAAGAGGGCATCGCCGGCGGAAGGTTCCATGTGACAGCGCTGCTGCATCTGTTTCTGCCAGGTCGTGTCCGATAGAAACCGGTCGGATTCCTCCAAAAACTGGAGGATTTTCTCCGAAAAATGCCAGTCCCGTTGAAACGCTTCCCCTTTCCAGAAGGGCGTCTCCAGCGCCTGGGGATGGCCGGGGACAACCAATACCTCGCCGGCGGTAATTTTTTCGATGCGCCACTTCTGGGCCCCCAAGTTAAAGGTCTGACCCACCCTGGCTTCCCATACGAATTCTTCGTCCAGTTCGCCGATGCGGGCGCCGGTATTGGCATGGCGGAGCTGGTAATATCCCCGGTCGGGAATAACACCGCCGGACAGATAGACGGCCTGCAGGGCCCCCTGCGGGCTTTGACGGTATTTTTCAGTCCGTCGATGGCCACACGAGGTTTAAGATCGCGCAGGCGGGACATGGCATATTTGCCGGCCAGCATCTGAAGTACCAGATCGAATTGTTTACGGGATAAATCCCGGTAGGCATAACTCGCCCGAAGGTGGAGATACAATTCATCCACGTCCCAGGTATCCACACCGGTCATGGCAACGATCACCTGGGCCAGTACGTCCAGGGGTGCGTGCACCGGCTGTTTGGGCTCTATGGCCTGTTCGGGCAAGTGTTGGGCCAGTACGGCGGCTTCCAGAAAATCGCGGGCGTGGGTGGGATACAGGCTGCCACGGCTGACCTGACCCACCTGGTGTCCGGATCGACCGATGCGTTGGATGGCGGCAGACAGGGACGGCGGTGACTGGACCAGGAACACTTCGTCCAGGGGACCGATATCGATTCCGAGTTCCAGGGAGTTGGTCGCCACGATGGCTTTCAGGCGGCCGGCTTTCAGACGGGATTCGACCGTCTCGCGGAGTTCACGGGACAGGGAACCGTGGTGGGCATAGGCCAGCGGTTCCGACTCGCCGCGGTTGAGTTTCAGGGCGATTTTCTCGCACAGGCGGCGATTGTTGACGAACAGCAGGGTGGACCGGTTCTGCCCGATTTTGGTCTTAAAGGCGGTTACCAGGGCATCCCAGATCGATTCACGGCTGGGGCGGGAGGCTGCCTGAACCGGATAGCGAACCCGAATGTCATACGTTTTCCCACTCCGGGATGAAATGATTTCGATATTCCGTTTGATATATTCCGGAGTCCCAGGAGAGCCTCTCAACCGATATCCGCCGACAACATCGGCCACGGTTTGAAGGGGGTTGACGGTGGCGGATAGCGCGATCCGCTGGAACTCCCCGGCCAACAGGACCAACCGTTCCACCGCCGTCATCAGGTAGGTGCCGCGCTTTCCATCGAATACGGCATGGATTTCATCCAGTATCAGTGTCTGGACCGTTCTCAGGATGGCGCGTGCCCGGGGTGATGCCAGCAGTAAATTCAAGCTTTCCGGCGTGGTAATCAATATTTCCGGAGGCCGGCGAAGCATGTGGCGCCGTTCGGCAAACGGCGTGTCGCCGGACCGGGTCAGCACCCGTATGTTGGGCAGGTCCTCACCGGCGCGGCGAAAACAGGTCTTCAACTCATCAAGGGGCTGCAGCAGGTTGCGTTGAATGTCGTTGTTCAGGGCTTTGAGCGGGGAGACATACAACACCGCCGTGTGGCCCAGGGGCATCGAGGCCGTGGTCAGCTGATTGATGGCCCACAAAAAGGCGGTCAATGTCTTGCCGCTGACGGTGGGGGCGGTCACCAGTACGTGCTGTTTCGCTTGAATACGCCGCCAGGCCCGGTCTTGAATATCGGTGGGTTGGTTGTATTGATCGCGGAACCATTGGGAGATGACAGGATGGAATCGGATCAGAGGATCGATGGTGGAGTCGTCTGTTTCCATTTAACTATCTTAATCATTTTTCCATGAATCAAACCTCTTGGAAATAATATCCAAATCATTTTCATTATCGACATCGACCGCAGAGGCCCCAAAATCCATGCAGTACACTTTGAAACGGATGCTTAATGCTTCCGAGATACATGCTTCGATTTCATGCAAATCGATATACGGCCGGAGCGATTTGGATATCCGATTGAATCCCATATAATCCCCGATCAAGGCCAGTTGCATTAAAATGGTGAGCCTGAGAACTTTGCCTTTCCCCCCTGTGGAGGGGACAATCGATGCGACCCACTTAAGATAGTTTTGAAATTTTTTCTGATATCTCAGGTTATAGGTCGTATTCACCAGTTCGGCGTTTTTCACCCGGTTGGGCCAGGCGATATGAAGATTGTTATGCCTGCCGATGAACTGCTTAAAGTAAAAATAGCTCATCCGTATGCCATCCAGGGTTTCGGTAGGATAAAACGCGGACAAGGCTCTTTCGGTCTGAAACCCCATGACGTAATCACAGTTGACATAGTAGGAACCTTTGATGAACGCGTCAATTTCAGATGGGGTCGTTAAGGGAATATCGGAAGGCAAAATGAAGAGCGGATGATCCGCCTCCCAGGAATACATGGTTTTGTAGGATGTTAATATGTTGTCGATGACGCTGTTTGACTGGGGTAGAAATTCAACCGGTTTTTGATAACCGGAGGTGTTTATTCGGGACGATAACTTGTCCTGGGGTCCCACCACATAAATGCTGTCTACATGTTGTGTGCGATCGACGGCATCGATCACATGTTCCAACAAGCATTTGCCCTTGAGTGGAAGAAATGCCTTATTCCGCTTATGGACGGCAACGTAGCCTTCTTTGTCGCCGGCTAGTATCAATGCGTCTAACATTTTTAAATCCTTAAGGGGTCAAGGATTCAAGGGTTAAGGGGTTACGGCTCAGCTATTCGATGTTCCGGCGTTGCTCCTTGCGCTTGGGGTTCCGCTTTGCGAGCTTCCGACTTCGCCTTTCAGGCTACGACGGGACAAGTCGACCTCTAAAGCAAGGGCAGGGCACACTATTTAATTATGAAATTTTTTCTGCCAAATCAAATCAAGAAGAGGGGCAATGCCCGCCTGGGGCGGGTAAACCCTCCAGAGGTTTATGCGCCTTGGGCGTACGAGTAAACCCTCCAGAGGCGGGTAAACCCACCAAAGGCGGGTAAAGCTCAGGTGGCTTGGGCCCAAGGAATTTCCCAACCCCTTCCCGCCTGCAAAGGACAGTGTCTTCAACATTTTCATCGTTATACGGTTGCGCTATACAACATGTTATATTAATTTGAAAAATAATAGATCATACACTCTGGGAAACGTAGATCTATTCAAGCACCGTCGTATTATTCTGTTGATCCGGAGTGAGACAATCCGCACATCCGGGAAGGCTTGGGAGAAGCGCCATGTTCAAAGCGCACAGCAGCGAGAATTACCGATCCACCATCAAAGGCATCAAACAAAAAACCCTGGTTTACGGCAAGAACACATTGATGTCCGAATTAAGGCTGTCAACGGGGAGCCGGATTCCCACTCACAGCCACCCCCATGAGCAGACCGGGTATCTCGTGAGCGGCAGGACCCGACTCTTTATCGGCGACCAGGTTTATGACTGCAAGCCGGGGGACAGCTGGTGCATCCCCAGCGATACCGAACACGGAATGTATGCCCTGAAGGATTCCGTTTACATCGAAGTTTTCTCGCCGGTTCGGGAGGATCTTCACCCCGACACCGAATACGCTCCTTTTATTCAATCATGGAATATATGAAGATACGACCAAAAGGGTTCACGGCTTCAAGTGAAAGGATTAACGAAGGGGTCGAATCTTATCTAATATACTGATGACATAGTTTAAAATGACGGTCTAAGCATTTCACATCGCCCCAATAGAATCTACCGCTTGCAGTTTCTCGAGAGTTTGATATAGATCTTGGTATTCGGCTGAATCTCGCCTGTTTCGATCCATTTCGTTCTCAATCTCACGCGGTTTTCATCTTCATTCGTATTATCTTCCTAACTATTAGCAGCTTCTTTTAAATGTATTTTAAGCAGCGTTGTGTGACGTGTTTCAAAAGATTCTTATCTGAATAGCATTAGCGTTCCGGACCCAAAATCGCTCCATCCGATTCTACTTTTTCATTTACAATTAGACCTGTTAGCTACGGCAAAAAGGAGGGCGCAGCCATGCCGGCCAATGTCGACGAACTCGTAGTCAGAGTCGCGGATATCTGTACCTACAAGTGGGACATGATACGCAACCGGCCGTTGGCCTATCTGATATCCGGATTTGCCGGGGGGGCCGTGGTCGTTTTTGGCGCTACGTTGGCGCTGGCCGTGAGCGCCGGCGTTCCGGAAAATCTGGAGCCGGGGCTGTCCAACCTCCTCATGGGACTGGTGTTCATGTTTTCCCTGGTGATTATCATGGTCAGCGGAATGACCCTGGTAACGGCGGACATGTACATCGGGGTCATCGGGATTTTTCACCGCCGCACCAGCTGGGGATGGTTCATCTGGGGCGTCACCCTCGGGTATGTGGGCAATTTTCTCGACAGCATGTTTTTCATGTGGCTGATCAGTAAATCCGCTGCCTTCTCTTATATGCCCTGGCTGATGAGAGCTCATGCCATTGGCGTGGCCAAGCTGGGCCAGACCGCCGGTCATTCTCCATTGGGGGTTCGGTCAATACGGCTGGGCCCACAACCAACTTTACACGGTCCTCGGGAATCTGATCGGGGGCATCCTGTTCATCGGGATCGTATTTCAGCTGGTCTCCCATCCCAAGCGGGTCGTCGAGATCTACCAGAACAAGAAAAACCACATGCTCAAGCTATAAGGAGGTGTTTATCCCATGGGCTACGAGTTTTCACCGTTCAATCCTCTCATCTGGCTTCTCTTTTTCGGATTCTGTGTCACCACGTATGTGATCGTGAAGCTGTTTCACTACAGGTATCCCGATTATCCATACACGCCGGAAAAAGAAGACTGGATGGAGGGGGCACAAGACGCACAATCCGGTGCGAGTCCTTTGCCTCAAGGTGGACTCGTACCGAAGAAGGAGCATCAGAAAGTCGTCCAAACGTCGGACGCATAGGAGGAGAAAGGAGGTAACCAGCATGGAGAAATCGAAATGGATTCCAACGGTTTGCTACCAATGCAAAGCCGAGTGCGCCATTATCGCCCGTGTGTAGGATGGCGTTCTCAAAGAGATCAGAGGGAATCCCCACGCGCGGGGCAAGGCCTGCGTCAAAAGCATGTCGGGTGTGTCCCTGGAGTACTCGCCGGACCGGCTCACACAGCCGCTGAAGCGTGTGGGCGAGCGGGGCGAAGGCCGATTCGAGCCCATCTCCTGGGACGAAGCCATGGACATCATGACCCAAAAGCTCCAGGCCCTTCGGGACAACGGAGAAGCCCACAAACTAACGGCCAGCTTTTTCCCTCACAGCATTACCGACCCCAAGTGGCGTTTTTTAAATGCCTACGGGGGATTTCTGAACACGGCGCTGCCCCACTGCGATTCGGCCAAAATCGTGGCCTGGATCAAAACCACGGGAGGCGTTCCGAATCACCACACCCCCCCGGCCTGGTTCACCGTACCCAAAGGCGGCATTATGATTTTATCCGGGCGACACGCCTTCGGTGGGCTGGAGGACGCCGCCATCCCCAAAGATATCCTCAATGCCAAGGAGAGGGGCGCCAAGCTGGTGGTCATCGACCCGTTGTTTACGCCGGACGCGGCTAAAGCCGATTGGTGGATCCCTATTCGGCCGGGCGGGGATACGGCCCTGTTTACCGGGATGATCCACCACATCATTTTCAACGAGCTCTATGACAAAGAATTCGTCGCGAACTGGGTGCGGGAGGGCGACTTCGAAAAGCTCACCGAATGGGCCGCCGACAAAACACCGGAGAAAATGAGCCCCATCTGCGACATTCCGGCCGCCGATATCCGAAAGCTGGCGGATGAATGCGCCAGAGCACCGTCCGTGGGCGTGGACAGCTTCAAGGGAATCATGCTGGGCAATGCGCTCGATTTTTCCCATGCCTGGTGCATCTTTCTGGCCATCACGGGAAACATCGACAATCCGGGCGGCCAGCCCCTGCCGGATCTGGTTCCCCTCTCACCCGTGGAACCGGTCCCGACCCCGCCGGATCTGCACGAGCTGGGATGGCACCGCACTGGCCCGGATCGGGATAAGTTCGAGAAGTTCTCCTTCATACTGGAGCCGACCTGGTATGAAGCCCAGGCCATCCGCAACGGCGATCTGAAAATTCTGATGGTGGCCGAAGCCAATCCGGCCCTCACCGAGATGGGAGATCTCGGCTGGCAACAGGCGGTGCAGGAGAAGGACGAGAACGGCAACTACAAGCTGGATCTGCTTGTCAGCTTCGAAATCTTCATGTCCGAGACGGCCAAGTTCGCTGATCTGGTTCTGCCGGACAGATCTTATTTCGAACGCTGGGAACTGCTGTATATGCCATGGTGGTACAACTTCGGGCATGGCGTAGCCCTTCGCCAACCGGTGGTGGAAGCCCCCGGCGAATGCCGGCACGCCAATGATGTATTCATCAAGCTGGGCAAACGGATTGTGCCGGAATACTTCCAGTTCAAGGACCTGATCGAATACTACGATATCGAATTGTCCGGCCTCGATCTGTCGGTGGAAAAACTCAAAGAATCCGGCGGTCATTGGGCGCCCGGCACCATGGGGTTCCGAAAATACCAAGAGCGGGGAGGTTTTGACACGCCGAGCCAAAAGGTCCATCTCTACTGGGAAGACCTGGAGGAAGCCCCTTGGGACCAAGCCCTTCCGAGGGTGACGCCTCCAGCTGAATACGAGGCGAATGCAAAGGATTTTCCGTTCCATCTCGTCTCCTACCGCACCATATTCCATGCCGGTTCCGGGCAGTGGACGTTTAACAATCCCCAGCTTCGGGACAAGGAATCCGGATTTCGCAGTAATCCGCTTCTGATGAATCCGGCAGCCGCCGATAATCTGGGAATTTCCGAAGGCGACAACGTCATTGTCCAGTCGCCCAGCGGCGATGTCGAAGTGGCTGTGGCGCTGACCGAGCGGATCCGCCCGGACTGTGTCGGCCTGGCCCACGGGTTTGGCTCCACCGTGGGGGCGGTCGCCAGTGCGGCCGGCGGCGTCAGCGACAACCAGCTCATACCCGACGCCGGCGCCAACCTGGACTATCAAGATCTGGTCGGCGGAGAGGCCCACGTGTCTACACGCGTGCGCGTCGTCACATAAGGAGGTGAGACCATGAAACAGATAGGCATGATGATTGACCTCAATAGATGCATCGGCTGTCGAACATGCGTCGTCGCCTGCCGCAATCACCATGAGCTCTTCGACCATCAGACCGCCGAAACCGAGAACATTCCCTATTATCTTCGTGTTGATACGCGTGTCCAGGGGGCTTTCCCGGATCTGACCATGGATACATGGATCCGCCCCTGCCAGCACTGCCTTCAACCGGGTTGTTCGGATGCCTGCCCCGAGGGCGCCATTTCCAAGGATCCGGAGACCGGTGTCGTACGGATCGATGAGGAGAAATGCACCGGCTGCCAGGCCGAAGCCGGATCCTACCCGGCAGAGAAGGTCAAAACAGCGCCCTGCACGGCGACCTGTCCGGCACATCTCAATGTCCAGGGCTATGTGAACATGGCCGCTTTAGGCAATTTCGACGAGGCACTGAAGCTGATCAAAAAGGAGAACCCATTTCCCGCGGTCTGCGGACGAGTCTGCCACCATCCCTGCGAAGAAGCCTGCTCGCGTGGCGAAAAGGATTCGCCGGTTGCCATCAACGCCATCAAGCGCCTCATCGCCGATCTGGATCTGGATCCGGAGACGCGTTATGTGCCCCAGGTCAAGGCGGCAAAAGATCAGCATGTGGCCGTGGTGGGTGCGGGGCCGGCCGGTCTGACCTGCGCCTATAACCTGGCCCGGGAAGGTTATGGGGTAACGGTGTTCGAACAATTACCCGTAGCCGGGGGAATGATGGCTGTCGGCATTCCGGCCTACCGCCTGCCCAATGACATCCTCGATGCCGAGATCCAGGTCATCAAAGATATGGGCGTCAACATCCGGACCAACGTGGCGCTTGGTGACGACATTACCATCGACAGCCTCAAGGCGGATGGCTACGATGCTCTGTTCATCGCCTCCGGTCTTCAGCTGACCGGCAGGCTCAATGTTCTTGGAGAGAACCTGCCGGGAGTCTACAGCAGCCTGGATATCCTCAAAGATGCCGCACTGGGAAACCCGGTTGAGCTGGGCAATAGGACCATCGTTATCGGTGGCAGCAACGCGGCCGTGGACGCCGCCCTGACGGCCAAGCGACTGGGAGCGGATCAGGTTTCTCTGGTCTGCCTGGAGCAGCGCGAAGAAATGCCGGCATGGGAACACGAAATCAATGATGCACTGGAAGAAGGTATCGAGATCCTCAACGGGCTGGGTCCGATGCGGTTCATGGAAGAAAACGGTCGGCTTGCCGGCGTGGAGTTTCAACGATGCACCGGGGTGTTCGACGACGAGGGCAAGTTTGCTCCCACCTACGACGATTGCCAGTTGACGAGCATGGACGCGGATGCGGCGATTGTTTCCATTGCACTGGTCGGTGAACGGGAATTTGCCGAGGACGGCGGCATCGCACTGACCTCTGTAGGCAGACTCTGGGCCGATCCCATGACCTTGCAGACCCGTCTGGACTGGGTTTTTGCCGGCGGGGATTCCGTGCACGGTTCCACGTCCGTTATCGAGGCCATTGCCAGCGGTAAGCAGGCGGCCGTGTCCATCGACCGCTATTTGTGCGGTATGGATATGAAGCCGTTTGAGGAAAAGGACTGGACCATGGCCGAAAAGGTCTTCAGGGAGCAGTACGACAAGTCAGGGTGTGTGGAGATTCCCAGGCTGGACCCCGCGGAACGGGAAGGGAATTTCAACGAACTGGAGCAGACCCTGACCCAGGAGATGGCCATGGCCGAGGCGAAACGATGTCTCAACTGTGGCTGCGCCTGTATGCAAAGCTGCCCATTCGGTGTCATCCAGTTCGACGGAAAGGCCGGGGTATCGCACAAGTGCAACTTCTGCTACGACCTGATCACGTCCGGTAAAAAACCGGTCTGTGCCGAAGTGTGTCTGACCGATGCGCTTACCGTGGGTGAAACGGAATTGCTCAAGCAACAGGCGGAAAGCAAGGGCCTGACCATCATCGAAGAACTGAGCCGGGCCGCACATCTATACGTGAAATAGAAAATAAACAGTTCTTCGATGGTATAACAGAATACAGGGAGAATGAAGAAAAACAGTTCTTCATTCTCCCTTCATGTCAGATATGGGCAATCTTCTCCGTAAAGTGCACAGAAAAATGTGCGTTGTGCACATTTTTCTGTGCACTTATTTTCTGGTGGAAAGACTAATTTCATTGTATTTCAAATAGTTGTGGCTCTGGTACATATCTTGCTCAAACCTTTACCGAAACCTGTTTGATAAAGCCAAACCTGTCGTAAGACCGGGAAGGAAAGCCACGGGTCCAATTCGATTGAACCTGTTTTCGATGTGGCGGACTGGAAATACCCATTAAACGGATAGCCGGGTTACCGAAAGGTGATCCGGCTTTTTTGTCCGGTCCGGATGCATCAGCATAAAGGAGGGGATGTCATGAAAGCCCTTATCCGACATCGCACCATACTATCTTCATCCAACTTCTTTGGCCAGGCCAAACTGGGCAGTCTTTTCATTCTCATCGTGGTTATGCTCCAGGGCTGTGCCACGCCGACAGGCGGCGATGTCACCCAATGGCAACCGGCGGATCCGCTCAAGTTAGGCCATGAGGACCTTTTCCGATTTGTCCATAGCGTCCGGATAGACGAAACGGGAAAGGCCTTTGACCACCGAGTGGTCTGGCTGAAACCGGACACCGTCCGGATGGTTGATCCTGAAGAATTGAAGCCAGAGCACGAAACATTTCTACCTAGGAAACCGTTGCGGGTCCACCCGCTGTTATGGCGGTGGACGAAGGAAAGAAGTAATACTGAGGTTGTTGAGGTGCTCATCCAGTTGGAGGATTCATTCAAGATTCCGAGGCTCCCGGAGCCGGCAAAAGAAGTAAAGCGCGGCTCCAAAGAATTCGAGGAGGTTCTCGCGTTGCGTCAGGACGCCATTCATGACATTGCAAAACTACGCAGGAAACGTCAATCTCAGTTTCTCAACGGTGTGGCGCCGTGTCACTGTCCGGGGGAAAGTCGTCGATCTCAGTGGGGAAGGATTCGGCAGGGAACTCTGGATTGGGACCATAGACGGCGTGCCATAAATTCTATTTATCCTGGTGACCAATGGCCGAAAAGATGGATGAAGCCCTGAGCCAGGATGGAGATGCGACCATGAAAACAACATCGATTCTCCTCATGCTTGTTTGCGGTGTGATCTTGTCCACATTCGGTCATGCCATGAATCACCAAACCGGTCCGACGATCCAGGAACTGGAAAGCCATTTGAAGAGCATTTCTGATCCCGCCGACGAGATCCGAGTCAGAGAACTGTTGGGTGACCGCTATTATCAGGTTATGAAATTCAAAGAGGCGCTATCCCAGTACAATATGATTCTATAGTTGGATCCTGACAATGAAATCATATATTTCAAGAAAGCCGAGATCTTGAAACAGTTCCTGGACACTGCCAGCGTTAAAGAAGCCATCGCCGCATATCAACACAGCTATCAACTGGGCTTTAATCACCCCCTTCTGTTTTATGTACTGGGGGGATGCTATAAACGGCTTACTGAAAACAGAGATACCACGCCATCGGATCGGGAGAAATATGTCAACCTGTCCCGAGAGAACTTTCAAAGAGTACTGGAGATGGATCCAGAAAGCTACCCTGCCATGGGTAATCTTGCCGACCTTGAATACAACCAGGGAAATTTTGATGAAGCGATGGCACTGTATAAGAAAATGTACGTCTCCAATAGAAACAATCCGGTTCTTCTCACCCGCATGGGCCACACATATATTGCACTCGGACAGCCCGAGGAGGCAATCAAGTTGTTGCGCAGTGCCACAGCCATCATTGCATCACGAAAAGGTACCGGAGATCTGCATTTTAAAGCCGTATTGCTGACGATGGAACTGGATGTAAAAATGTACCTTGCCGAGGCGTACATCGCTCTTGGAAACATCGATCCGGCAATCGAAGAATTAAGGCGGGTCCTTGAGATTACGAAAGTCAACATCAACGAGGATTATTCTATACCTCTCGATGCATACCATCGCCAGGCGAAGGAAATTCTCAACGTGATTGAAAAACAACAATGACAGCATGAAGGGGTTTATGAAGTACTGAGGAATTAAGTTCCGGGAAGACAAGGACTTCAGCGCCTCCTCAAACGCCCCGACCGATCCAACACGATTTTCTCCAGAACGTTTACTTAACAACACCCACAGACGTCCTTTCAACTTGCCTTTACGCGTCCTAAAATGTGGTAATATTAGTTAAATATCCTCCAGGAACACCATTTGGCTTCCAGTAATCGGGGCTGTGGCTGAAGCTTCTGCGCGATCAGGCATCGGGCCTGAATTACAGAAACTATATTCCAGCAAGGTGACTGCACACGGAAGGGTTGGAAGTGAGTGCCATGAACATATACACCAATGTACTGGCGATGGTTGGCCGCACGCCGATGCTTGAAGTGCGCAACATGGATACCGGACCCTGTCGACTGTTTTTAAAGCTTGAACTGATGAATCCCGGCGGCTCGATCAAAGATCGAATCGGGATATCCATGATCGGAGAAGCCGAACGGCGCGATGATCTGAAGCCCGGGGACACCATCGTCGAGGCCACCGCAGGAAATACCGGACTGGGTCTGGCCCTGGTGGCCGCCCAGAAGGGCTACAACCTCGTCCTGGTTGTGCCCGACAAGATGAGCCAGGAGAAGATTTTTAATCTGCGCGCCATGGGCGCCGAGGTGGTGCTGACCCGCTCCGACGTTGAAAAAGGCCATCCCGAATACTACCAGGATCTGGGGCGGCGGATTGCCGAGGATACCGGTGCCTATTTTATCAATCAGTTCGGCAACCCGGATAATCCCAAGGCCCACGAGGAGACCACGGCCCCTGAAATTTGGGAGCAGATGGACCACGACTTGGACGCGGTGGTTCTCGGCGTGGGCAGTTCCGGTACCATCACCGGGTTGAGCCGGTTTTTCAGACGGGTGGCGCCGGAACTGACCCTGGTCTTGGCCGATCCCGAAGGATCGGTGCTGGCCGACTATGTCAATCATGGCGAGATGGGTCCCGCGGGCGGGTCCTGGCTGGTGGAGGGCATCGGTGAAGACTTTCTGCCTTCGATCTCCGATTTTTCATTTACGGCCAGGGCCTACAGCATCAGTGATGCCGAATCGTTTGCAGCGGCCCGCGAGTTGCTCCGAAAAGAAGGACTGCTGGTGGGATCCTCGTCGGGGACCTGCCTGGCGGCGGCTTTGCGCTATTGTCGGGAGCAGAGCGAAGAAAAGCGGGTGGTCACTTTTGCCTGTGACACCGGCAACAAATACCTTTCCAAGCTCTTCAATGATTTCTGGATGGAAGATGAGGGCTTTATCGTCAGAGAGGCCACCGGCAGCCTGGAGGATCTCATGGGGCGGCGCCACGAAGAACATGCCACCGTGTTCGTCGGGCCTGATGATATCCTGACCACCGCCCACAACCGTCTGCGAAATGCCGGTTTCTCGCAGCTCCCGGTGATGGACGAAGACCGACTCGTGGGAGTGCTGACGGAAGAAGATATCATCCATTATGTTTACGGCGATCCGAGCCGGTTGACGTCACTGGTTCGGGAGGCCATGCAGACAGAGGTGCCGAGAGTCGACAAGGACATGTCCGTCGACCGGCTCGTGGAGCGGCTCAAGACCGAGCCGTTTACCGCCGTCATGGACGGCGACCGGTTTCTGGGCTTGATTACCCGGGCGGATGTATTGAACTATTTGCGACGACAACTGTAATCTCAGCAGTGGAAAGAAGAAGCGATTCAGAGCTTGGTAATTTAGCGGTTCCAAGAATTATCGAAGTCATAGGGTCCAAGGATTCAAGGATCCAAGGGGTCAAGTGAAAGAAATACGAAACGGATGAAAGGGGAACCATGGCCAAAGAAAAGAAGGCGTATAAATTTTCGACGCGCACCATTCACGCGGGACAGGAACCGGATCCGAGCACCGGCGCCATCATGTCGCCCATCTATGCCACGTCCACCTACGTTCAGGAGAGCCCCGGTGTCCATAAGGGCTTTGATTATGCCCGAAGCCATAATCCGACGCGCTTTGCCTATGAACGCTGCCTGGCGGATCTGGAGTCCGGTCGCCATGGATTTGCGTTTGCCTCCGGCATGGCCGCCATCGCGACCGTTCTGGAAGTAATCGATTCCGGGAGCCATGTGGTGGCCATGGACGACCTTTACGGGGGCAGTTTCCGGCTCTTCGATCAGGTACGACAGCGCAGCGCCGGATTGAGCTTCAGTTTTGTCGATCTCTCCGATCCCGCCACCCTGGAAGCACACCTGCGGCCGGAGACCCGCATGGTCTGGGTGGAGTCGCCGACCAATCCCCTGCTCAAGCTGGTGGATCTGGAAGCCGTTGCCCGTGTAACCCGTGCCCATAACTTGCTCATGGTGGTGGACAATACCTTTGCCTCACCCTATTTGCAGTGCCCCCTCGCGTATGGTGCCGACATCGTCGTGCATTCGGCCACAAAATATCTCAACGGGCATTCGGATGTGGTGGGGGGAGGTGTGGTGGTCCGTGATGACGGACTCGCCCAGCGCATCGGGTTTTTGCAAAACGCCGTCGGTGGTATTCTCGGCCCGTTCGACAGTTTTCTGATTCTACGCGGCCTGAAAACGCTGGCCTTTCGAATGGAACGGCACTGTGCCAATGCACTGAAGATCGCATCCTGGTTGGAAGCGCAGCCCCAGGTGGATCGTGTCATATATCCGGGCCTGCCCAGCCATCCCCAGCATGAGCTGGCCAAACGTCAAATGCCGGGGTTCGGTGGCATGATCACGTTTTTTATCAAGGGCGGGGTCGAGGCCGCACGGCGCTTCCTGGAGAGATGCGAATTGTTTGCCCTGGCCGAAAGCCTGGGCGGGGTGGAAAGCCTGATCGAGCACCCCGGGATCATGACTCACGCATCGGTGCCGCCGGAACGACGGGAGCAACTCGGTATCAACGATGCGTTGATTCGACTTTCGGTGGGAATCGAGGACGGTGACGACTTGATCGAGGACTTAAGAGACGCCTTTTCATCCATTTAGCCGATCATGGCCTGCCTTTCTCGATTGGGTGCCAGCTTCTGGATAGAATTCTCACCGGTTACCATGCGCTTCTCCTGAGGACAGGTTCAATACAGCCGTTGGAACCAGTCGTTAAAGCGATCATCTGAAAAGCGGGTGATGCCGGCCATCAGTTCCATGAGCTGTTTGCTGACAGGCCCCGGGGCTGGAATGGTGATGTCTTCAAAACGGGCCACCGGTGAAATCATATTACCTGTACCGGTCGTGAATATTTCATCGGCAGCCAATAGGTCCTGTGCTGTCATGCGGTCCTCTGTCGTCGGCAGGCCAATGACTTCAGCCGCCTGGAGAATCGATTTCCGGGTGACGCCGGATAAAATTGGCCCGAGGGCAGGTGTTTTAAGGACACCGTCTTTGACGAGGAATACCGACTCGATCGAACCTTCGGCCAGAAAATCATCCGTTCCGATCAGGAATCCCACGTCGAAACCCCGGTCGGCAGCATCCTTTCTGGCCAGATAGCCGTTGAGGTAGTTGGCGCACGCTTTGGCAGCAACCGGGACCGTCTCGGGATGTAATTTACGCCACTTTGATATGCACGCCGAAATAGGTTCGCTGTCATCGAGGCCTAACTCTTCACTATCCGGTATGACAAAAATGGCAACGTCCAGTTTGGCGTCAAGCACCAGGTTGATGACGGCTTCTTCTCCCCAATACGCGAACATCTTAACAATCCCACGCTCCACCTCGTTGGCCTCGACGGTTTCCCGAACAGCCAGGGCAATCTCCTCGGCACTATAGGCGATTTCCATTTCAAGCGCCCGGGCGCTTTGCGCCAGTCGCTTTAAGTGTTCGTCCATGCGAAACGCATACACGCCATCCGGCCCCTTGTGCGTGCCAAAAACTTCGAAGATGGCCGAGCCCCGGGAAAAACCGTGCGATAACAGCGGCACGGTCGCTTTTTCCCAAGGAACCAGTGCTCCATTCATCCAAACCTTGCCCTTCTTTTCCATGGTGTCTCCATTTCTACCCTGAATATTGCATGAAATCCTTTCAGCGTTTAACTGAAATGAATCCGTATCGGGGCGTTTCCGTGAATATGAGTTTTTGTGGCAAGCATACAATATTATTACCGTTATTGTATCGACAGCAACATTGACACACAAGTATCGTTTTGCCATATTCGGCGGTGTAACGAGCCAGTGCCTGACTCTAACTTTGAACGGGTCAGCCTCTGACTGTTAATCGCTTCAGTGGCCGGGCCATGTGGCTTGCTTATCAATCTCCTTCCCATCTACTTGACCCCGGCAAAAGAAGTTGTGCATGTGGCCGTCGATTCAATCGGCGGTTGGCCATGTAAACTTTTTCCCGATCGCGGACTGCTTCACGCCTGCCTTAGTTCTGCAAACGAAAGGAGGGGAAATATGGTAGATTTCAAAAAAATCCTGTTTCCTGTGCACCTTGCCGAGATGTCGCCGAAAGTCGCTCCTTATGTCAGCACGATGGGTGAGAAATTTGATGCCGAGATTCACCTGTTGCACGTCGCCCGCGAGTTTGGGCACTACATTGACGTGTATGTGGTCGAAGATCCGGAAACCCGCTTTAAAAAACTGGTCAGCAATTTAGAAAAAGAAATCTCAAGCGGCGCCAAAGAGCGGCTCATTGAGTTCAAAGAACGATATTTTCCAAATTATCCGAAAGTAACAGTAACCGTCTGTACCGGCAATATTTATGAAGAGATTCTGCACTATGCCGACGCTGAAAATATCGATTTGATCATCATGGGAGCCTATCGGAAAAAAATGACCGACAGATTTATCTTCGGCGCCGTGGCTGAAAAGGTTTCTGAACTCAGTACGATACCCGTCATGCTCATAAAGGACTAAGACTGAGCCTCTTCGATAGCACACAGGATAAATAGGGG
>Ga0056119_1000101_pt1 | contig 19796 bp, 15 predicted proteins | sample WorMettaBAHAMAS1_FD_80076 | JGI IMG/M metagenome (GOLD analysis project Ga0056119, IMG submission 80076) | Marine gutless worms symbiont microbial communities from Max Planck institute for Marine Microbiology, Germany - Olavius tantulus BAHAMAS.1 ...
CGAAGTAGATGCTGCGTCAGCTTTTCCAATACATCTGATCTTAAATTCCAGCAATGCCAATAGAGTCTCACTGGTACATGACAGTCAGGCGACAGATCAACCATGTGACCAGTGCGCACCAAAGGCGTACTTTGCTGATCCGGCAGCATGCCATAGGCAATCCCCAAGGCGATGAAATCGGCAAATTTCTCGACAGATGGCACATAGTGGGTCGGTATGGAAACAGGCGCTTCCCCGAGAGTTTGCTGGAGAAGTTTGTGATGCAATTCATCCTGTCGATCGAATATAATGGCTGGGGCACGGCGGATATCCTCGATAGTAAGTCCATTAGGAAACCATTGGGCTGCAAATTCAGGCGCAGCCATCATGCGGTAATTCATGCGTCCGATGTATTCGATTCGACACCCCTGCATGGGTTGCTCCTGGGTGCTGATGCACCCCATGACCTCGCCATCTTTCAGCAACCGATGAGTCTGTTCTTGATCGTTGACTCGGATGTCAAGTAGCACCCTTTCCTCAAGTAAAAAGGGGTGGATCGCCTCCAGAAGCCAAAAGGCAAGACTGTCCGCGTTGATACCTACCGCTATGGACGTAAATTCTTTTTCGCCACGCTCGTCCATATCGCCCATCAGATCGTCCTCCAACCGCTTGACCTGGAGGTAGTGCTTGAGAAGCTTTTGTCCGGCCGAGGTCGCCTGGGGCGGTGTGGTACGTGCGACCAACACCTGCCCTGTGATTTCTTCCAGCAATTTCACACGCTGGGAAACCGCAGATTGGGTGATGTACAATTCTTTGGCAGCCTTGTCGAAACCGCCTTCCCGGGCAACCATTGCCAAAGCTTCAATGAGTTTATAATCGAGCATGACTTTAGATTAGCAAAATTAATGAATTATAAAAACAATTAATTTTACTTTTTATCGCCCCTATCCTACCTTTCTCCTGTACATGACATCACTCGTGAAGGTGAAACCAATGATTGCACCATTTATACAGGGATTCGGCATCGGCGGAGGGTTGATTGTGGCCATCGGGGCACAGAACGCCTTTGTTCTGTCTCAGGCGGTTCGGAGGAACCACCATTTGATCATCGCATTGATTTGTATTATTTGCGATGCCGTTTTTATCTCCGCCGGAGTCGCCGGATTCGGGCAAGCTGTATCCAACAACCCCACTCTCTCGCAATGGGTGACTTGGGGCGGTGCCGGGTTTCTTCTTTTCTATGGTTTGGGCTCACTTCGCTCTGCCCTGAGGGGCGGGCGCCTGGATACAAGAGATGGGGCGGTGTGTTCATTGAGAGCCGCCATTATCACTACCCTGGCAGTCACCCTGCTCAACCCACATTTTTATTTAGATACTGTTGTTCTTTTGGGCGGCGTGAGCAGCCAGTTTCTCGGGGAAAGCCGGCTATATTTCTGGATAGGGGCCGTTTCCGCCTCCAGTCTATGGTTTATCAGCCTGAGCCTTGGCGGACAGTTGCTTGCTCCCCTGTTCCGGAAACCAATATCCTGGCGGATTCTCGATAGCCTGGTTTGCGCAACCATGTGGACCATCGCTGTGTCGTTGATCATGCACGGGGTCACCGTTTAACAAGGCAGACATTGCCATCACTGCGGGTCAACGGATCCCCGCCCAAGGAGAGAGGAGAAATATTATGAGTTTTTCTACTATCATTCCCATCGGTATCGGTGCGCTGATTTTTCTTCTATCGGGGTTTGTCTGCGGCTTTGTAGGCACAATTATATTTTCGGGATTAAAAGGTAGGGGGCATAATGTCGGCCCCACTTACATAAGTGGATTTGGAGCTCATCATCCCGGAGGCATCATTCTATCGGATGAAGAACGGAGAGCGGTAAAAGACAGGCATGTGATGAGCGAAGTAATTAACTCATATTAGAAAAAAAGGGTTAGACCGTTAAATATGAACTATCCGATATCAAAATTTGAAATTTAAGATCCGAACCCTTTGCCCATCCCATGGTAAATGTGCAAATATGAAGAACGTCCCCTAAATTTCTTACGCTGGTACCCGCCTCCAAATGCCTATTCGTCGCACTCGGACGTAGTTTTTTCACAGACCGCTATTGATAGAAGCAGATTCAGTGATAACTGTTAACCCTTAGAGAATCTGCTTATCCCAACTCAATCGCCAATTCCAAGTTACCTGCATTATAACCGGATACTTCAAGACCCTTTTCGAAGCGGATCACATTGTCACGCCTGTGAATTTTCTCTGTGCCTTACAGCTTTCCCTGCGCAGAAAGGCTTCGGTTGGAGGGTCCGAGACGACAGATGCAATTAGGAGGGTTTATATATGAACAGATATCTATATAACATTGCCGGAGCGGTCGCCGTTGCTGCTGCGGCCGTTGCGTGCACAAATGCGCAGAGCAATCGGACAGCCGGTTCTTTACCGCCGGAACCGGTGGTGACCTACACCGAGTCGGTTGCAGCGTACGGGCAGCGGATCGAGCACGGTGAGTTGATCGTCGATGTTGATGAGGCCAGACAATCGCTTCATGCGCAACACCATCCCCACAAGGCGCTGGAGACGCGAAAAATACCGGGGCGCTTCAAGAAGCCCGCGATGACCTCGGTCCCTGATTTCGCGCTTTCCAAAAAGAATCTGGTGGTGATCAATCCCGGGCCGGGCGAATATGTCCACGTGATGGAGGGACAAAGACACGGCTATCGAGACCTGACCGTCGGCATCACCTACACTGCTCCGGGGGCGCTCCGCCGATGCATACCCATCTGGGCGAAGAGGCGCATGTGCTCCTTGAAGGTCAAATCCTCTACGCGCTGGGCGATGAAATCTTCACCATAGAAGGCCCCTATATTGTCAACATTCCTCCCATGGTGCCGCACTCGTTCCAGAACCTCGGAGACGAGCTTGCTGAACTGGTCGTTATCTTTCCTACGAATGTCTGGGAATATGACGTTCTGGACTATTTCCCCTTTGATACGCCAGAGGCTAAAGCTCTTGCGGAGCAGGCGAGACGCAATAAGGAGCGTTAGAGTGGTTATCAAACATATGTTCCGTTTGGCAACTGTGGAGGGCCGGTGCGGTGCCCGGCCCTACCTTACTGCAATTGAAAAGCTATCGCAGGGCGGGGCGCCGTCCCCGCCTGCTGAAAAGAGTTCATGCAGTGTTCGGGTTATCCTCTTAGAATAGATCGAGAGTCTGATTCAGCTCAACAGTGAAGCCCATCTCCCGGAATCCGGTTGCCGCTTTTTCGAGGCTTTCTCTGGCCTCATCAGGTTGTGCCTGATCTTGCTGGAACAGCCCGAGTGCCAGATAGGTTCGCGCCAGATCCGGTTTGTAGCCCTGTTCTGCGAGGATGTTAACACTTTGTCCGAAATGGTCCATTGCTTTTACAGGATCTGCCTGCTGCTGTGCGATCAGGGCGACCACCCGATGAAACACACCATGGGACGGAAACCACGCCAGCCCCTCGATGGAGCCGTGTGTTTCGATGATGGATTCGTAGCGCCGGAGATGGGACATCGCCTCCTGGAGACGGCCCAACCGGCTTTCCGTTTCGGCAATCCACAGAAGGACATTGGGGTAAAACAGGTTCTCGGTTTTCTCGATGATGCGGATCGCTGCTTCAAAATGTGTCAACGCCCGGAGCAAGTCGCCTTTCAAAAAGTAACCCTGGCCGAGAAAGAAGCGACTGATTGTGGTGTAGATGTGGCTCCCGGCCTTCTGGGCTTCCCGATGACTTTCCCGAAGCATCTCAAAATGTGTTTCCGTTTGCTGCTTCAAGAGATGAGACAACCCGATGGACCCCTTCATTAGGGCGCGCAGAACAACATCGGAACCTTTCGGAAGCCGCCGGGCAATATGTTCCGCTTTGAGCAGATATCTCATTGCCTCATCCCAGTTGCCCAGCTGGAAGAGGAGAAGCAGCCACAGAAAGTGAGCATTGTGGAGATCAAATATACTGGCCGTTGCGGCGGCATCGGCATGAGCGAGTCCCTGTTTGTGGTATTCGATGGCTTTCGTTCGTCGTAGGTTAACGTCCGGTGAGATGGCCCGGCAGCTTTGGCCCAGGCCCCAATAGACCCGTCGCATCTCTTCGAGGGTTCCGAGCTGACGGCAGATGGCATAGCATTCCTGGTGGTGTGCGTAGGCACCGTCAAGATCCATCCGATCGTAAAGCATCCCGCCAAGCTGGAAATGGATCTGGGCCAGCCGCTCCTGGTCGTCTATCTGTTTTGCGAGCTTCTGGTTTTCCTCCAGGATGCGCCATCCTTCTTCATATTTACCGAGCACCCAGAGCATGTCGACCTGCTTGAGGCGGAGGTCTATCCGTTGACGGTCACGCTCCAAAGTCGACGGCAAGTGATCAAGGCAATCCATGATTTCGTCATAGTACCGTGAAGACTCCACCGGGGCGAACCGTTCGTCGGCCTTACCGGCGGATACGATCAAGTAGTCCAGGGCTTTTTCTATGTTGCCCGACTGGTTGTAGTGATAGGCCAGTTCTTCCGATTTTTCATGGAGGCGGTCTTTGAAGAGAACTTCAAGGGCTCCGGCAAGGTGCCCGTGGTATTGCTTCTGTTTTTCGATCGGCAGACTTAAGTAGGCGACTTCCTGGCTGAGGGCGTGTTTAAAGGTGTATTCAAGCTCCGGAAATAGCTTTGCCTCGTAGAAAAACTCGGCTGCCAAAAGGGAATCTACGCAACCGCGGAGAAGATCTGCGGAAATCTCCGCGATGGCCTGAAGGAGATTCAGAGGGACGTCCTTGCCGATGATGGAGGCGGCCTGGAGAATCCGTTTGTCCTCCGGCATCAGCCGGTCGATACGGGCGGCGAGAATCGCCCTAGCGATCGGCGGAATCTCGATGTTTTCGGGAGATTCGGCAAGGTAGTATTTTCCGCGTTCGCCCGTCAGCGCTTTGGCCTCAACGAGGCTGCGCACACTTTCTTCGAGAAAAAACGGGTTGCCCTCGGTGCGCTCGATCAATAGTCCCTTTAGCGGCTGGACGCTGGCGTCTTTGCCGAGCAAGGCGTCCACAAGCGCCACCGCGTTTTCATGGGGCAGCGGGTCGATGCGAACTTGGCGAAAAAACGGCTTGTCGCCCCATTCATGGTGATACTCCGGACGGTAATTGACCAATAACAATAGTGGTGACGTCGGCAAGCTCTCTGCCAAGGTCTCGAGAAGGCCCTGGCTTTCCGGATCGATCCAATGAAGATTCTCCCACATGATCAAGACGGGTTGCTTCCGGCTTTCGCTAAACAGCAGGCGTTTCAAACCATCGAGGGCTGTTTGGCGCCTTTGGGGCGGCTCGAGTTGCTCCCATTGCGGATTGTCGACAGGTACGTCCAGCAGCCACAGAAATGCCTGAATCCACGGCTCAAGTGCACTATCCAAAGAGAAGATCTTCCCGGACACCTTTTCGATAATCGATCGCGGCGCTTCCCGTTCCTCGATGCCAAAGTATACTTTGAGCAGATCGATGACCGGCTTGAACGACGTCATCTTGCCGTAGGATGTGGAAGCGGTTTCCAGGACAAGCCACCCGTCGGATAGCCGGGAGTGTATGAATTCCCAGAAAAGGCGGGATTTGCCCACGCCGGGCTCACCCTCAAAAGCCAGCATCCGACCTTTGCCTCCCGTCGTGTGCTCAAGTGCCTCCTCGAAGATTCTGGTTTCTTTTTTGCGGCCAACGAACGGACTGAAACCCCGGAGGGCCATTATGTCCAGGCGGCGCTGCATCCTACCGACGCCGATAGCTTCATAGACGTCGATGGGTTTACCGAATCCCTTCACGGCCACCGGTCCGATGGGTTTGACCTCCACATAGCCCTCGACCAGGCGAAGGGTGGACCCGGTCATCAGGATGGATCCCGGCATCGCGGTTTGTTCCATGCGTGAGGCCAGATGGGTTGTCTGCCCGACAGCCGAATAGTCGATGTTCAGGTCGCTGTGGAAGGATCTGACGATGACTTCACCCGAATTGAGGCCGACTCGGATCTGTAGAGGAATGCCATGGTCGCGCTGGACTTCCGCGGCATAGCGTTTCATCGAGTCCTGCATCACCAAAGCCGCGTAGCATGCGCGTACGGCATGATCTTCCTGGGCCAGAGGGGCGCCGAACAGGGCCATGATCCCGTCGCCCATCACCTGGTTGACGGTGCCTTCGTATCGGTGAACGGCATCCATCATGCGTTCCAGGACCGGGTCGAGGAGCATGCGCGCCTCCTCGGGATCACGGCCGACCAGCAGCTCAAGGGATCCCTTCAGGTCCGCGAACAGCACGGTGATCACTTTGCGCTCACCTTCCAGGGCATCTCTTGAGGCGAGTATTTTCCGGGCGAGGTGTTTCGGTGTGTAAGATTCGGGAAGGGCGAACCGCTCGACAGTGCGAGGAGTTGCTCCGTCGGGACGGATCAGGGTTCGGCCGCATTGATTGCAGAATTTCGCGCCGGGCCGATTGGTCTGTCCGCAACCGGTGCAAATCAATTCCAGACGGGCGCCGCAGTTGTCACAAAATACAGCGTCCTTCGAATTCTCCGCCCGGCAATTGGTACAGACGATGGGATCTGGCCTTCCATGCATCTGTTTCCCCTCCCCACAAAACGTATCCGTGATCCTTAACGTCGTACATATGATTCGGCTTTCCACCCATAGGTGAGATAACATTTGTATCGACGGGGGATCGAGATACTAGGAGCGGAAAGTTAGGAAGTGAGTCGATTTAAAAAATTTAATTGCAGGCACTTCATTGTCAAATTGGGGCTCGTTTCCCCTATTTCCCCGAAGGGCAGGAAGCGCCCCTAGGGGGCGCCCCTGCCTCTCCGCCATTTTATGATTTCATGCAGAATCGCCTATGGACAGTATGTAGCGCCACATATGTTCGATCTATTTCCTATCTGGATGCCGAAGCGTACTTGACGCAAATCTGAATTCGGGTTTTCGTCATTATTGCTGGACAGTACATTTTCCCTGTACCCGGTACCCGTGTCCAGCCTTAGGCCCAATCTCTCGTTCTCACTTGCCGCATTGCCGACTACCAGGCACCTCTGAGCAGTTTCGATGCCATCATTCTCATTAAAATTTGCCGTGTTGTAGAGAACTGAACTGCGCAGACCGACGGTGATGCCATCCACTCCATTACGATTGGCGATGCTGTTCTCCACCTGGCAACCGATACCCGTGTTAATACCATTTCCGAAATTCCGACTGGCTGTGGAATTGGTGACCCTGCTTCCACCTTGCGTCACAATACCATCTCCACCGTTGTCGAGTGCGTTTACCCTGTCCACCGTCGAAGCGATGTCAAGCACTATCCCGTGGGAGCCCATACTGAGCACACTGCCATTGAATACATTGACATTGCTCTGGCCAAAGGCAGATATCCCTATGCCCGTACCGGACGCCGACCCGATAATGGCAAATCCGTTCAGATTCAGCGTCACGTTGTCAGCCGTTATATCTATGCCATCGACTGCTCCGTCGGTGATGGTCAGATTGCTCGTAAGCTTGTAGCTGCCCGAAGAGTCGAGTGTCACCGGAAATCCTTTACCATCGCTTTTGGTTACACGCCCTTTCAAGGCTTTCCACTGGTTAATCTCAACAACGCCACTCTTATAATATTTGTACTTGTAATGCTTATCATCGTCATCTTTTTTGAAATATTTTTTATACTTGGAATATTTGTCATCGTTATCGTCCGCGTATACCGTGACAGGAATGAGCAGGGTCATTGCTAAAATTCCTGTTAGAGCCATCCTAATTATATTTTTCATTATAACTTCTCCTTTCGCGTAAGGAATTCAGATGAAACCATGAGAAATTATGAAAATGAGACGTTTCTCGCATGGCCCATAGCAATAGCAAAATCATCATTTTGCTTTGTATTGAAATGGAGGGTTTTCAGACAGGTAACAATTGCATCGGCATTTCCAATTGCATTTGGCTCAGAAACGGAGCTTCAACCACCGTTCCCAAGCCATGATTCAAATGTGCACCTCTTGGAAAAACCGATGCCCCAAAAAAGATAGGTATTCTCTGTGGGATGTCATGCCGGTAATCTAAGAAAGCCGTTATTGATAACGACAGTGAGATCTAGCATCGGTGTTGGTTTAACTCTGGTGCTTAAAAATAGTTGAAACAAGATTTTCACATTATTAGTCAAGTTGTTCGACTGCACTCTCTGGTGGGAGCAGTGTGCGCATATATGCTTAATTGCTCAAAGCAGTTGCAAGGGGTGAAACACCTCGAGACCGCTGCCTTCCGCGAGTTGAATTTTGCAGACACTGCTCTCGGTCACGATGGCATCGATGTCGGCGGCTTTGAACAAGTCGAATAGGGCGTCTCCGACGGCCATGGAAAGTCTATGCCCCAGCAGGCAGGCTTTCATAAGACATGGGGTCAGGTCTTGCCTTACGACATTACAGGCGCTTATGTGGTGATCTATCTGTCGACCATCGACTATACCTCGATGGTCGTTTTGATTGGATTGTGTAATGGTCTTGAGGACTAAACGGTTCCAGAATACCATAATGCAAGACAAGATCTTATCCAAATAACCTTAATAACCTACCAACGTCCCCTATTCCTTCGATGTTGCACACACTGATCTCTGTCACAATGGCATCGGTGTCGGCGGCTTTGAACAAATCAAAGAGGGCGTCCCCCACGGCCATGGAAAGGTTGTGCCCAGGGAGGCCGGCATTCAAACCGAATGTGTCGCCCATGCCGCAACAGGTGCCGGTTTCAATCACCTCAACTTCCGCGCCGTGTCGGAGCAACCATTCGATGGCACCATGTCCTTAAACCAGGGATCGTTGGTGCATGGGATGTGAAGCCAGAATCGTCTGCCCTCGCTGACGACATACCGACCTATTTCTCTGTAATTAAAGGGAATATATATAATCTCGCATATTGTATTAGCGTAGGAGCCAGCTCGGTGGTCGATATCACCCCCCCAAATGAGTCATCCGGTTTAAAAAGGATCGCCTTTACCGGTGGCAGATTGCTATCAAGGACAATATCCTCTAATTTAAAAATAATTTCAGCTTCCTAACCTATTCTTGCCTCGATCCAGAAAGATCCGTAATAAATATTATCGATTTGCATGCTGTATTATCTCTCTTACCAGTGTTGCATTGAGAAAGGTGTTTCTAAGCCGATCTTCTTGAAGCCCGTCTGCAGTTTTTTTAACATATGAAGCAGCTGCTTGCCATTCGCCCCTCGCCAGATCGGATCGCTCGATCCTCTCATATTCTTGGGCAAGTGTACTGTGAGTGATCCATAGCTGTTTAGGATTTCCTACTTCTGAAAATTTGGAAAGAGAATCTCTTAGTTTTTTCTCTGCATAATGATGCGCTCCCCTTGTTCCAGATATTTGCCCAATTAGTCTTTCTGCTTTAGCAATGTATTTTTTGTATCCTCTTTTGGTTGCAACTTCAAAGCACTCTCTCGCGAGTGATTCTGCATCTTCAAGTTCTCCCCGTTGCTATAATATGGTTGCCTTGAGCTCCTTCATACGATTCGACCATCTGTCCCGGAGAAAATCGTAATCCTTGTGTGAACTTTCCCTCTCAAATCGTGTTATATGTCTCCAGGCCTCCTCCGTCTTTCCCATGTCGAACTTGTTCTCCATAAGATTGACTTCAGTTTGACCCTGCATCTCCAAAGAAGAGAAAAGGATTGATGGACTTTTTTTTCGCAACTGAATCACGTTATCTATTGCCCTATTGTTCAGAATAAACGCCTTTTCGAAATTGTATAACTCGGCGTAGGTCCATCCAAGGCCGTTCAAGCACCTTCCCAAATTAAAATGGATCGCGTTTTGCTCCAAAATGTTTATCCATTTGCTCAGAAATTGAATGGACTCATAGTATCTCCCGGCATCGGTTAAGGCCCATCCACGTGCAAAAAAAACTGTGCTGGCGAGGAATAGATTAAAAAGGGATTGAAGTATTTCAATCAATCCCTCTGAATGTTCTAAAGATCGAATAGGGTTCCCACTCCACCTCTCCAAGACTGACAATAACAGTTTAATTTGAAAGATCGCTTCAGGTTGAGCAGATTCTTTAGCTAATACTAAGGCGCGATTAATTTCTTCAAAGCTACTAGAGCGTATCCAGACATAATTCGAATAAGTACTCAATGCTATGATACTGGCCTCTGAACCCTTGGCTCCTAAAGAACGAGCAAGTTCCAGCCCCCGGTTACAAAAAGAAGGCATTAAAGTTTCGAATGTTGTATTGTAAATAAGCATTGGTACTTGGGTCAGGCACCTCAACATCATTTGCTGATTTCCCAGCTCATTTCCGAGTCGGATCGCCTCTTGAAAATCTTTTAAACTTTCCTCAATTTTTCCCATGCTATGCAGAGGAGTGGCCCTTCCAGCTCTTATTCGTAGCAAGAGTTTCGCATCAGGAGAAATTTTTTATCGTTCTATTCGATTTAAGGCTCTTGTAAAAAAGTCCGATGCTGAATTCGCGGCTTGTGTTAGGTTGGACTTCTCCCCAGAGAGAACGAGATATTCGATGGCTCGCTCCGGTTTGTCACTCATCTCCCAGTGATGGGCGAGAAGCTCATAATTTCTCTCTAATTTAACAGCATCATTTTCCTCGATTGCTTGTGCAATGTACCTGTGGAGTTTTTGTCTCGTTTTTATCAATAAACTTTCATAAACTGCTTCTTGAGTGAGGGCGTGTCTAAATTTGTATTCCCCCTCAGGATTGAGAGTTTCCTTATAGATAAACTCAAGATCAACGAGTGCGGATAGCTGGGCGTCTAAATCTTTTTTTAAATGAACGATGTTTTCTAAAAGCCAAAACGAAAAATCCTTTCCGATCACACTGGCCACCTGAACAATTTTTTTCAGATCGTCACTCAAACGGTCTATTCGAGCAGCTAAAACCCTCTGCACTGTGTCGGGGATCTCCAACTGATCTATTGGCAGTGCAGATACAAATCGATCGTCGATTTTAACAAGATCCCCACGATTCAAAAGCCCCCTTACCACCTCTTCTATGAAAAATGGATTTCCGCTTGTTTTTTCTACGATCCTACGTTCAAGATTCGAGTCCAACTTTGACTTACCTAGCAATCCCCTGACAAGATGGATTGAATCATCGGCGCTAAGCGTTTCAAGGTTGACCATTTGATAGCGGGGTGCATGGGTCCAGGACAAAATAGAGTTGAGGCGATATGCAGAAAGCATTAATACGGGATAGTTCTGAAATGATCGAGATAAATATGAGAAAAGTTCTTCAGAAATCTTGTCTATCCAGTGAGCGTCCTCCAGAAAAACAACAAGGGGTTTCTCACTAGCTCTGAAGAGGAGAAGGTTTTTCACTGCTTCAAACGTCCCAAACTTACGCCCCTCAGGATTTAAGGCCTTGAACTTTTGATCTTCCACTTTGAGGCCAAGTAGACTCAGATAAAAAGGAATCAAAGGGTTTAAGCTACCACTGGCCACTGCTTCAATTCGGCTCAACATTTCTTCTTTTGAAAAGCTATCTTCGATCTCAAGAGCTGATTTAACCAAATCGATTACAGGAAGAAAATTTATATTCCTACCGTAGTGTACGCAAACACCAGTAAGAAACGTCGCATCTGGCTCCAAGGAATTTTGAAATTCATATATGAGGCGACTTTTGCCAACGCCTATCTCGCCAACTACATCCACTACCTGAGGTTCTCCATTTTTCATCCTTTTGAATGCCAAATTTAAAACATCCATTTCATCGTTATGACCTAAAAGTTCAATCCCTCCGCGCTCGGAAATGACATCAAATCGTTTTGTCCAAGTGGTGGGAGCAATCACTCGATAAACATTAATAGTTTCTTTTTTGCCTTTGACCTTAGTGGGCTCAAATTGCTCGAAACTGAAATGCCCCTCAACCAACCGGTAAGTCGTCTCAGACACCAGGATCTCCCCTGGCGAGGCAAGTCCCTCAAGCCGAGAAGCAAGATTAATCGCATCCCCCGTGATCCCGTGTGTTCCCCTCTCTATGTCCACTTCCCCGGTCACCACCAGTCCTGTATTGATTCCACTGTGCATGGACAGGCTTTGACCTATCCTTTTCTCAAGTTGGGGGCTTATCGCTTCAACCAGATAGTGTATCTCCTTAGCGGCCAGGATGGCCCTAACTGGATCATCTTCATGTATCCTTGGAACGCCAAAAATGGCCATGACTGCGTCCCCGATAAATCTTTCAATGAAACCCTTGTATTTGGTTATAACCTGAGCGATCTCTCCGAAGATCCGGCTCATGATTTCCTTGACCTCCTCTGGATCAAGCCTCTCAGACATCGCAGTATATCCAGTCAGATCAGAAAAAAGAATGGTTACATGTTTACGTTCACTTTCTATCTCGCGCGTTTTCTTTTCTGCTTCTGGCAGCAGCGCTAATTTTTCACCGCATTTGCCACAAAACTGGAAACCCTCAGGGTTTTCAAACTGGCATTTTGAGCACTTCATTTTATAGCTCCAAGATGAAGATAGATGGGGAAAATGAAAGGTAGCCAGACCTTTTATCAAAAGCTACAAAGGTTCAGCCACCTGGAAGTTTGACTATATTTATAAACGAGAAGGCCAATTGTGACGGTGGAGTCGATGTCGGCGGCTTTGAACAAATCAAAGAGGGCGTCCCCTACGGCCGTGGAGAGTTTGTGCCCAAGGAGGCCGGCCTTCGTAAGAAATGGGGTCAGGTCTTGCATTATTACATTTCAGTCATTGCCGGCGCTTATGTCATGACCTGTTCATCGACCATCGATTAGAGTCGATGGTCTTTTGGGTTGGCGTTGCGTGATATCCTTAGGTTTTAAACGGTATAGAATGTCATATTGCAAGACCTGACTCCCTATCCATAAAGATCCGCAGGATCCGCAAAGCTCAGCAGCGCCAGGGTGTGACGAAATCTATTTACCTAAGCCCCACTTCCTTCAGTGCGTTCTTGCACCGTTTGCTGACTTTTTTATCGTTTTTTTCAAGACACTTGAGCAGGCGTCCTTCGCCGGCGGCGACCGAGCTGCAAAGCTTTTCCAGGTCTGCATCACATTCATTTGCCACATACCCCAGAGCGGCAACGGCACGTTCGAGCTGAACGGCCGCGTCATAAAGGGCATACTCACATTTCGGAGACAGCTTATCTCCGTGGGCAAACAGACATGCCAGCATGCGACCCTCACCAGGCGTCACCTGGCTGCAGAACTTATCCATTTCAGCCTTGCAGCCGTTAACCACGGTCTCAACGAGATCCTGCTGAGCGACCGCACTGCTTGCCATTAGTAAAACTGCACCCACTGTTATCATAGTCATGAATGTCCGCTTCATACTTTTACTCCTTTTACTGTTTTTTGGCTATAGCAGTTGCAGAGGATGAAACACCTCGAGGCCGGTGCCTTCCGCAAGTTGGATTTTGCATACACTGCTCTCGGTAACGATGGCATCGATGTCGGCGGCTTTGAACAAGTCGAAGAGGGCGTCTCCGACGGCCATGGAGAGTTTGTGGCCCAGAAGGCCGGCCTTCAGGCCGAAGGTGCCGCCCATCCCGCAACACGTGCCGGTTTCGATCACTTCTACTTCCGCACCGCGCCGGCGCAACCATTCGATGGCCCCATGTCCGGAACCGAGGGATCGCTGATGGCAGGGGATGTGAAATCCGAATTTTCTGCCTTTCAGCGATCTTGACATCGGTGCATCCCCGTTCTCTTCCTCGATCTTGTTTAGATATTCGAACAGTTCATGGGTGTGATCGGCCACCTGACGGTATGCGTTGTTGTTTTTCAGCAAATGGGGGTAGGATTCGGCCAGACTGTATGTGGCCGTGGGCTCGATGCTGACGATGTCATACCCCTGCTGTGCGTAAGGGAGCAGTTTAGCGACATTGCCGGCTGCCGTCTTCCGTGCCCGATCCAGATCCCCGTAAGCGATGAACGGATAGCCGCTGGCATCCTGGTGGGGCACGACCACCTCGCAATCTAATGCCTCGAGCTGTCTGACGGCCGCCATGCCCAGGTCGGGATCGTTGTAATTGGTATACACATCGACAAAAAACGCCACCTTCCGCTGGGGGTCGACGACCTTCAACCGGTGATCTTTGAACCGCTGCATGAACGTGGGATAGGCAAAGGGCGGCACTTTCCGATCCGCCGAGAGTCCGATGGTTTTATCCATCAGCTTGCGGATGGGTCGGGTGTTCAGGGAGAAGTTGGCCATCGCGGCGGTGACCGAGCCCAGTTTGGCCGCCTTGTCTGCGCCCATCATGACCTTATTGGGCAGGGGATATCCGTGTTTTTTCGCATCCCGATGTTTTATCTCCGCGATCATGTGGGGCATGTCGATTTTGGCCGGGCAGATCTCCTTGCACAGGCCGCAGGAAATACACAGGGGTGCGAAATCTCCGGCGGTTTCGAGGCCGTGAACGGCAGCCGTCCAGCAGATGCCCATGGGGCCGGGATAAATGTAGCCGAAGGTGTGACCGCCGACGATACCGGAGGTGGGGCAGACATTCATGCACGCCCCGCAGCGGATGCAGTAGAGGGACTCCCGGTAATCCGGGTCGTCGCGCATCTCGGTGCGGCCATTGTCGAGAATGATGATATGGCTTTCCCTGGAATTATCTCCCTCTCCCTCCCCGAGCGGATTGCGGCCGTGCATCCAGGTGACGTAGGTGGTCGGGAGCTGGCCGGATGCGCTGACCGGATGGGCCAGGATCATGAGCATGGCATCTTCGATGGTTTCGACGATTTTCTCCATGCCCATGACACAGATATGGCATTTACCGATGCTCGATACGTTGCGGGCGTTGCCTTCGTTGGTTTCGATGCAAATAGCGCCGGTTTCGGCAACGCCGATGTTGGCACCGGTCATGCCGATCTCGGCATTCAGGAATATGGGTCGAAGATATTTGCGAACGACTTTCATGATGCTCGGGATGTTGCCCTCAACCGGTTTCCCGGTGGCTTTTTCGATAATCTTGGCCACCTCGGGCGCCATCTTGTGAACCGACGGAAACACCAGGTGAAACGGTTTTTCATTCACAAGCTGAATGATGAGCTCGCCCAGGTCGGTTTCCACCACATCGATGCCCGCATCGATGAGCGGCTGGTTCAGCTCGATCTCCTCGGTGGTCAGAGATTTGGATTTTGCCAAGTGGGTTGCGCCCCGCTTTTCCACGTTTTCAATGAACTGTTTTTTCAACCGGGGAAGATCCTCGATGCAGCGCTCCTTGGCCTTCCGGACGTCGTTTCGAAACGCCGTGCCGCCCGGCAATGTCTCCAGGGCCGCAGCACGTGTGTCGCACCCGCGTTTCATGCACCTGAGCAGGGCATCGCTGGCGGATCGGTCCTTCAGCGACGCATCGATTTTCTCGTACAGTTTCTGATAGCGTTGCGTGGTCATGGGTTTCTCCAGTTTGATAAAGATTATCGCGTGGGAAAAAAATTTACCGCAGAGCCGCAGAGGGCGCTGAGCTGATACTTTTTTTACTTTTCGCTGACCCTTCGACCAAGCTCAGGGCAGGGAGGGCGAAAAGTAAAAATATCGCCTGTCAACCGACGAGGACCGATTATGCCTTGGTGAGGCATCCCTTTTCCAGAATCCCCCTCTCAGGGATTCTGGAAAAATTAGCTACCCTCTCTGCGTTGATCATTTGATGTTCTTCGCTCTATTTCCCAATGATCACCGCATGGGCTTCGCACGGGCCGTGGACTCCCAGAGTCAGCTTCAGTTCGATGTCGCCCGTTCGGCTCGGACCCGAGATGAAGCTGATGACCAGGTTTTCATCGTGCTCCTTCACGATCTCGCGGATGCGTGCCGATCCTTCCTCGAACCGGTTCACGATATCGGCCTTTTTCAGCACCCCGATATACGTCGGCGTCAGCGCCGACACCAGGCGGACCGCGTCGTTGGTGGTTGTTTCCACCAGGGTGCCGGACTGGGCGATGGCAAACGTGATTCCGGTGATCCCCACGTCGGCCTCGTCGATGGCCCCCGGCAGGGTCTCGGCGGCATATGGTTCCTTGAGCACCTTGATGCCGTCGCAGCGTTTTTCGATGTCGGTCACCAGCTTTTTGGGGAGGTTGGCCATGGCGACGCATTTGGCATCCTTGGATTCAATGATGGAAATGATTTCGTCCACCGCGGCCTTCTGGGTCGGGACGGCGTGGGCTACTCCGGAAAGTTTTTCGAAACACTCGGCAAAATCGAATTTGATCTCGGCATTCATGGCGTCACGTCGGTCCTTATAAGGTATTGGGGAATTGGGATATTTCTTCCATCATTCCGAACGCGGTCCGGGACTGGAATGACGTGTATGTAACTGGATTAAAGGTTAAGCTCGGAGCGCTACGCGTGGCGCGCGAATCTCAGTATCTGCTGAGGTATAAGAGGAGGAAATGTTCGCGCGTGATTTTTTACCTTACCTGCACTGATTTCCCACCGTCAATGGGAAAATCGCGTCCAGACGACTTTTTTTCTGTGCCCGTGCAGATTCTCGGATATGCATGACTGCTGCGAATCAACATCGTTTGTAGTGAAGCGATTGATACGCGTGATCCCTTTTTTATTGACTTTGATAAAGGCCTTCCATATGTGTTTAGTATATTAAATATACTTAGTTTTTTGCTGTCTGACCATTTCTTCTATTTATACGGATCCAGCTTACTTTCTATTCCTTTTATACGATATGTGCTTTTTCTTACAGATGATCCAATTCTGTCGGGAAAATAACTTTCGATATAATAAATCCGGCATCGAATATCAGTCCTAATTCTGTTTTCAAATTGCCTACTATTACTTCCTGCCATTGATCACTGAAGCCGGCTAATTTTTCCTTCAAATCGCTTTGTTTAACTATTTTCCGGAAAGATAAATGCCATGAAAATCAGGAAAAAAAGCCTGGTGATTGTCCTATCGGCCGCACTAATTTTCTTTATCGCTGTACCGGCCAACGTAAATGCCGGAGTTGCGGGAGATGTTAACCGGGATGGGAAACGGGGACTCGAAGACGCTGTGATCATTCTTCAGGAACTGAGCGGGAAGGAGCATAGCATAGACTATGACGAGGACGGCTTCGATACTTCCACAGATTGCGACGATGATGATCCGAATACGTACCCCGGAGCGATGGAGATCTGTGACGGTGTGGACAACGATTGCAACGATATTGCCGACGAAGGCGCCCAGTGGGCAAATAAGGACCAGCAGTGCCTGGTGGGCATCGGTGCGTGCGAGGCATCCGGCATATACGTTTGCGATGCCGCTGACCCGACCGGACCAACTATTTGCTCCGCTGCACCGGGAGCCGGCAGCACTGAACTCTGCGACGGGATCGACAATAATTGTGACGGAACAATCGATCAGGGCATAACGGCTCCCATGTGTCCGATGCAAGATGAGGCTTGCGCAGGCTCCAGGCAGTTATGCGGTGGTGTGCAGGGTTGGTTGCCTTGCGATTATACCAGGGGTGGGATCCGAACTATGAACCTCAGGAGCAGAGTTGTGATGGTGTGGATAACGATTGTGACGGGACTATTGACGAGGGTCTGGTGGCTTCTCTGTGTCCGGATCAGGATGGTGTCTGCGCGGGTTCCAGCCAGGTGTACGGAGGAGCGCTGGGCTGGCTGGCTTGCGACGGCATCACCTACCAGGCAAATCATTCCGACTATGAACCCCAGGAACGGAGTTGTGACGGGTTGGATAACGATTGTGACGGGACTATTGACGAGGGTCTAGCCGCACCGCTTTGTAGCCAGCAGGCCGGGGTATGTGCCGGAGCAAAGAAGAGCTGCGGTGGCGAATCCGGTTGGCTAGCTTGCGACCAGGCAACTTATATCGCTTACAGCTCACTTTATCAGACCTCGGAAACCTCAGACGGCCTGGACAATAATTGTGATGGGGTTGTCGATGAGGGGTGGATCAATGCCGGAAAATATGACCAGGATACCGCCTGCGGAAACTATTGGACCGATTGTACGGCCCTCTATGCCCAGCCCAACGCCAATGGTGAATGCGACAGCACCGGCGTGCCGACATGCACCATGATTTGCCAAGCCGGGTACAAGGATTTGAATCATATTCCCTTCGATGGCTGCGAATTCGCCATAGATTCCCAGGCCATTTATGTTTCGGAGCAAGACCTGAACAGTTCGGACCTTGCCGGCTGCGGCACGTTTGATGCACCGTGTGCCACAATCGCCGTCGGTATCACCAGGGCTCTCAACGGTGGCTTGAAGCGGGTCCTGGTCGCGAGCGGTACCTACACTGAAACGGTAACTCTGGAAAGCGGAATCGATCTTCTGGGAGGATATCATCCCGCCACCTGGGATCGAAATATTACCACATACCCCACCGTCATTTACGGCGAAACGTTAAACGGCCACAAAAAAGCGATCATTGCGAGAAATTTAAGCGGCCCGACGAGCTTCGACGGTTTTGTCGTTTACGGCGGAAACGCTGTTGGCAACAGCGAAAACTCCTATGCCTTCTATATCGAGGACTCGGACTCAAACCTCAGTATCATCAACAACGTCATCCGGGCTGGGAATGGTGCGCCCGGCGTTGATGGGGCGGACGGAGCGATTGGTACAGACGGGAGTTGTGGAATGCCGGGAAATGACGGTTTTGAAACGAGTACGTCTGCTTATGTCACCTGCCAGGCCTTAATCGATACCCCAAACCCCGGTGGACACGGGGGGGAAAATTCGTGCCAGGGTGTCAATATAAGTGGCGGAGAAGGCGCATCTGCCCAGTGCCCAAAGCAACTCGATCAACAGCCTCCGGGCCAGGATGGGCAGGGTACAGCCGGTGGTGGCGCAGGAGGTGCTGGCGGCGGGGGAGGCCATAACCGGCAAAACTACACAAACTGTGGCACATTCAAAACAGGCGGCCTTCTCAGCCACGGGATGCCTGGCCTGAATGGAGAAAATGGAGATGATGGGGCTTCGGGTGTACCCGGACGACAAGAGAACTGGTCGTTAGCTGAATTTGATTTAGTGTCCGCCCCGGGAACTGACGGAGGAAATGGCACCCCTGGCGGCGGTGGTGGGGGCGGCGGCGCAGGAGGTGGACTGGATGAGTCAATGGGATGCGCTTGGGATGATCAGCTTGGCGGGTCTGGTGGTGGTGGCGGTGCAGGCGGATGCCAGGGCACCGGCTGTTTCGGGGGATCTGGCGGAGGCGGTGCCTTTGGCATATATGCCGTTTATGCTTCAGCCCCTCCAAGTCTGCCCATCATCAGAAATAATAATATTCATCTTGGCAGGGGGGGATGGAGGAGACGGAGGGAACGGCGGTGTTCTTGGCTCGGGCGGCCAGGGAGCATCTGGAGGGTTCACTACAGGAGCATTTGCGTTTGCCATGGGCTCTGGCGGCCGCGGTGGTGATGGCGGCGATGGTGGCCATGGCGGTGGCGGCGGCGCGGGCGGTCCGTCATACGGTATTCTGGTCATTGGCCCATCCGGGTCGCCTGAGCCTTCCGCATACGCGACTGATAATGAATTTATTAACGTGACCCCTGCCATGGGCGGAAGCGGTGGCAGCGGCGGCATGTCCTTCGGGAATTCAGCTACGGCAGGAGAAGATGGCCAGGTGGCCGATGTCCACTCATTGGTATTACAGTAACTGGAATAAATTCAAAGGCACGCCCATAAAATTACGGACTTATGAAAAAAGAATAATTTCCTTATACCCCTCCCTCGGTCCCTCCCCCTGTATAGACTGTATAGACTGGGGAGATAGGTAACAGTTGTTCGGAGACATGGGTAACACTACCATCAGGCATATCGTTTACACTTGGGAGAACGACTATGCCATGGAAAG
>Ga0056119_1000102_pt1 | contig 19785 bp, 20 predicted proteins | sample WorMettaBAHAMAS1_FD_80076 | JGI IMG/M metagenome (GOLD analysis project Ga0056119, IMG submission 80076) | Marine gutless worms symbiont microbial communities from Max Planck institute for Marine Microbiology, Germany - Olavius tantulus BAHAMAS.1 ...
GGAAGAAAAATCAACTTGATTTTATTCCACTTGAAATAATGATCCTAACTTGGTTTTATGGTATAGTTCTAACATAATTACAATTATTTTTTAGCCAACCGTTAAATGGGACAATCCGAAAAATAATTAGCCGCAGACACACGCAGACATGCGCAGACTTTTGAGCCGAGCGACGTGCTCGGCTCAAAGATGTCATCGCTTCGCGAAAGAGACCTATCCTAAATTGAAAATAAACGACATTACATATTAGATCAGGGGGGCCGTTTTTGAGGTCAATCAGATATTGGGTTCAGGCTTTCTCGAAAAAGTATATGAGAATGCATTGATCATAGAGCTCAAAAATCGTGGCTTAAAAGCAGAAAGCCAGGTCCCCATAAAGGTTATTTAGAAGAAAATATTGTGGGCGATTATTTCTCAGACATCCTTGTTGAAGATCAGGTGATTATTGAATTAAAGGCCATCGAAAGACTGGAAAAGAAACACGAAGCTCAGCTATTAAATTATCTCAAGGCCACGGGTATCCACGTTGGGCTTTTGGTGAACTTCAAGGAACCCAAGGCAGAGATTAAAAGGTTGGTTCTGGATTTGCCCGAAGGGCATCGAGTCTAATCGCCGGCCACGTCGGCCGGCGATTGTCTGCGTTCGTCGAGTGAGCGTAGCGAGCGGGCGGCTAATAAATCCTTCGACATAGTGATCATTGGTGGTGGCATCATGGGAAGTTCCATCGCCTACCATCTGATGAGCCGGGACAATTCCTTAAAGCTTGCGGTGGTGGAGCGCGACCCCACCTATGCCCAGGCCTCCAGTTCTCTTTCCATGGGCAACGCCAGAATCCAGTTCAGCCTTAAAGAAAACATCCGGATCTCCCAGTATGCCTTTACGGCCCTGGAGCGCTTTGAAGAAGAGATGATTGTCAACGACGTCTCTCCAAACATCAGCTATCGGAGGGAGGGAAACCTGATGATCATCGACCCCGAAATGACAGATTCTGCAAAACAGGCATTTGCACTGCAGCAGTCTCTGGGTTGTCGTGTGGAATGGTGGTCTTCGAAGGATATCCGTCAGAAATATCCACTCTACCATCCCGAGGCTACCGATGCGGGAACGTTTGGATCCCAAGACGGCAATTTTGACGGGTATGCGGTTGTCATGGGCTACCGGAAAAAGGCCATATCCCTGGGATCGGTGTATCTCCAGGGTAAGGTTAACCGGATTCTCCATGAAAACGGCCGGGTCTCGGGGATCGAAGCGGCCTCCGGCGATTTGCTGGCAGCCCCTATCGTTATCAACTGTGCGGGCGCCTGGGCGGCGGATGTCGCCCAGAGTGCCGGTATCGATCTACCGATTCTGCCGATCATGCGACAAGTCTTTGCCATCGATACCGCCATTAAACCGGATGGCCAACTGCCGCTGACCGTGATGCCTTCCGGCCTCTACTTCCGTTCGGAAACCGGTGGTCTTTTGCTTGTCGGCAAGTCCATGGATGAGGATCCCATTGGATTTGATTTTTCCTGGAGCGACAAACGGTTTATGGACATTTTATGGCCGGAGATGGCCGAGTTTGTCCCTGCCTTTGACCGGGCCAAGCTGGTCCGGGGCTGGGCCGGCCTGTATGCCGTCAACACGCTGGACAGCAACGCCATACTCGGAGAATGGCCGGAATTGAGAGGCTTTTACCTCGCCAACGGCTTCTCAGGCCATGGCCTACAACAGGCCCCGGCGGTCGGCCGATACATGGCCGAGCTGATCCTGGGGCTTCCCCATGAGCTGGACCTGTCGATATTTTCCCCGAAGCGTATCCTGGAGAAGAGGCCCATCAGCGAAAGGGGAGTAATTTGAGAAAAGGGTTCAAGGGTCTCCAATTTACCGAGAATTCGAAAATCCTGTTCCTTTTCATATAGCGCAGCTTATTTTTCCGCTCCTGGGCGGGTGCGGTGCCCCGCCCTACGCAAACTGTAGTGTAGGGTCGGGCACCGGGCTTCGCCAAGGCTGCGACCCGATAGGCCGTACCGGCCCGGCCGGAGGGGCCATCAATGGGGGCCAATGTTTGGCATCTGTTGCCGCTCCCATTGAGCAATGTGCGAGCGGAGGCATATCTCCGGCAAATTATAATCAACTCGTCATAAAATCAGGAACTGATTTTATGACTTGACAGCTCAACCATTCCGTACTAATGGTCAGACCATTTTGCGGCTATAATGTAATCACATTAGTGCCACTTTCCGGCAAAGACACCAACATATAGATTCCAGTCGATCCAGAAACACCTTTAAGCGCCCCAAGCATCATGAAAACCCTATTTAGAGCAGCCAAACAAAACCGGATGTTCGAGGACGTCGTCGATCAGATTCAAGAAGCAATCATCGATGGCCGCCTTCAAGCGGGAGATCGGCTGCCGGCTGAGCGCGAACTGAAAGGCGTGCTTCAGACCAGCCGGAGCACGCTCCGGGAGGCATTGAGAGTTCTGGAGCAAAAGGGATTGATCGAAATTCGACTTGGAATGGGCGGGGGCGCCATCGTCAAAACTCTGAACGAGGACCAGGTTACCGAAAGCCTTGATCTGTTGCTGCGATCGCAAAAGGTTTCCCTGAATCATCTGGCCGAGTTTCGGGAAGGCGTCGAGGGCGACGTCGTGGCCATTGCCGCAGAAAGGGCCACAGATTCGGACATCGAGCTGCTCCGATCCCTCCTCGATGAAGCCGCCGCCTGCGTGAATCGGGGGGTCGACCATCTTGACGACTTTTTAAAAGTCGACAAGGAACTTCACCTGACGTTCGCCTTTATCACGGAAAATCCGGTGTACATCTCGGTGCTGAAGTCGATCCATGACAACATCAATCGATATTATGAGATTTACCTGGTCATGGACCAGCCAGAACTGGAAGAAAACTTAAAGGACCTTGAGCGAATCGTGTCGGCGGTGGAGGAGCGAAACATCCCACGAGCGCGTGAACTGGCCCAATGCCATGTCCAACGGTTCAACCAGTACATGAGTCGCCAGGCCCTGGAGATGGAAGTGTAACGCACATGACAGCGTTGAATATCGATAACGTTACGGTAGCATTCGGGGGACTTTTAGCCCTGTCCGACCTGACGTTCTCTTTGAATTCTGGAGAGATTCTGGGTCTGATCGGCCCCAACGGCGCCGGAAAGACAACGGTATTCAATGTGCTCACTGGGGTCTACCGAACTACTGCAGGGGATGTTCAATTTCAAAATCAAAGTCTCCTCGGAAAACGACCGCACCAGATTCTCTCCCTGGGAATCGCAAGAACGTTTCAAAACATCCGCTTATTCTCGAACATGACCGCCATTGAAAACGCCATGGTCGCGCTCCATGCCCGCTCAAAGGCGGGCGTGGTCGGCGCCATCCTGAGAAGCCCGTCTCAAAAACGTGAAGAACACCAGATTCGGGAGGAGGCACGCGAGGCCTTGAAATTCATGGGTGTCGAACAATACGCCGACACTGTTGCTCAAAACCTGCCGTATGGCCTGCAGCGCCGTCTGGAAATCTCCAGGGCATTGGCCTCCAGGCCGAAAGTACTTCTGCTGGATGAACCCGCGGCCGGTATGAACCCGGCGGAAAGCCAGGAACTGATCGAGGATATTGGACGGATTTCAGAACTGGGAATTGATGTGCTTCTGGTGGAGCACGATATGAAAGTCATTATGGGCGTGTGCGACCGGATTGTCTGCGTTGATCACGGCGTAAAAATCGCCGAAGGGAAACCTGAGGAAATCCAACGGAATCCCAAAGTGATCGAGGCATATTTAGGTCAACCGGCCAAACAGTAACAAAGGAGGAAGTAAAATGAGAAAGAACCTGTTTACCATTCTGTTAGTTGGTCTGCTGTTGGTCCCCCTGGTTGCGGGTACCGGTTTTGCCAAAACGCTGAAAATCGGCTCCATGAGCCCACTGACCGGCCCCTACGCGGCCGATGGAAACGACATTAAAAATGGCGTGCTGACCGCCATCGATGTGATTAACGACCAAGGCGGCATTCCCGGATACAGCAAGATCGAGCTGTTTCCCCAGGATACGGCCTGTGATCCGAAGCAAGCTGTGGCCGCCGCCAACAAGCTGATCAATCTCGAAGTCGTCGGTGTCATCGGCGCCTACTGCTCCTCTTCGACCATTCCGGCCTCCGAGACCCTGGCCGAAGAAGACATCCCCATGATCACACCGGCGTCCACCAACGAAAAGGTCACCGACCGCGGCCTGCCCTATATGTTCCGCATGTGCGGCCGTGACGATGACCAGGCACCCACCGCCGTAAAATTCATGATGGACGCTCTGGGCGCAAAATCGCTTTTCGTTGTCGATGACAAAACCACCTATTCCCAGGGGCTGGCCGATGGTGTGGTGAAGAGCGCCGGGAAAATGGGCATGAATGTTGTGGGGCGGGATCATGTCAATCAGGGTGACAAAGACTTCTCTGCCGTATTGACCATGGCCAAACGAGCGAACCCGGATGTCCTGTACATGAGCCTTCAGAATCATGCGTCCGGCAGCCTGATGGCCATCCAGGCCAAACGGTTGGGCCTGAAATCCACCGTCGTGTCCCAGGATGCCATGTACCATCCCAATTTCATCAAGGTGGCCAAGGACGCTGCGGAAGGGGTTTACGTGACCTATGGATTTACCGATAAATACACTCCCGAATTCAAGGCCTATGCCAAGCGGTTCACTAAGGATTACGGCGAGATCGGCGCCTACGGTACCTACGCCTACGATGCAGCGCTCGTGTTGCTGACCGCGATCAAGAAAGCCAAATCCACGGACCCGAAGAAAATCAAAAAAGAAATCATGAAAATGAACTTCCAGGGCGCATCCAAATTCGTGAAGTTTCGCCCCAATGGAGACAGCGGATCTGATTACGTCGGCTACAAAATCGAAAACGGTGAGTACAGAGTGTACTGGACACCCCAAAAGGGGGTCCTGAAGTAGAAAGGCATCTGAATTCGAGTGCCCGGCGATAGGCGCCGGGCACTCGAATTGACCCAACGTCTATTTCCCACAAGAGCTAATGGACTATTTCATTCAACAATTAATAAACGGACTGACCCTCGGTGGGTTATACGCGCTAATCGCCCTCGGCTACACCATGGTGTACGGGGTGATTCAATTGATCAACTTTGCCCACGGCGAGTTTTTCGCCGCGGGCGGCTACATGGGCGTCATTCTGCTCAGCTATTTTGCGGGTCTGGGATTCATCGAAACCCATCCGTTTCTCTGTATTGGAGCATCGATTCTGCTGACTATGGCGTACTGTGCTTTTTTGGCCATGGGCGTGGAGCGGGTCGCCTATAAGCCCCTTCGACGCGCGTCACGCCTTGCGGCTCTGGTGTCCGCCCTGGGGATGTCGATTTTTCTGTCCAACGGCCTGATGTTGACCCAGGGGGTGTTCGATAAAGCCTACCCGATCGAACTCATCCAGGGTGGCTTTGAAGTCGGAGCGATCATTGTCAGCTATCTTCAGCTTGTGATCATGGGGCTGACGATTCTGCTGCTGGTGGGTTTAAACATCCTGGTGTTCAAAACCCGGGTCGGCATGGCCATGCGGGCCACTGCCCAGGACAAGATCATGTCTTCTCTGGTGGCCATTTCGAGCAACCGGATCATTGCCATGACCTTTGCCATCGGGGCAGGACTGGCCGCCTGTGCCGGAATCATGGTGGGTTTTTATTACGGATCGGTCCGCTATGACATGGGTTTCGTGCCCGGCATCAAGGCCTTTGCCGCGGCGGTTCTCGGCGGTATCGGGAACATTACCGGGGCCATGCTCGGCGGGCTCATCATCGGTATGGTGGAAATCTTCGGAGCCGCTTACATATCCGGACAGTACAAAGATGTCTTCGCGTTCATTATTCTGATTTCGGTGCTCTACTTCAAGCCGACGGGCATCATGGGCGAGAATGTCGATGATACACGAGTTTAAAAAAATAATTAAACCCTACGCCATCGGTATGCTGTGGTTGCTCGGCCTGTTGTGGCCGCTGATGGGGATCCACCCGGACGGGACCTTGACCTTTGCCAATGCGTTCAAGGTCTGGCTGGGTATTCTGGTGATCACATTTGTCTGCTTGATACTGTATGTGGCCAATAAAAGCGGGAGTCTCAACGTCGTCACCCGGCCACTGCTGGATACCCGAGACCAAATCAACAACTTCTCCGGCAAGGTTCCCTTCTGGGTCTGGGTCATCATTATCCTCGCCTTTGCTCTGGCCTTCCCGAACTTCACAACGCGGTATGCACAGGACATCGCCATCCAGGTCCTGATTTACATATGCCTGGGGTTGGGCCTGAACATCGTCATCGGCCTGGCCGGCATGCTGGACTTGGGATACATCGCGTTTTACGGTGTGGGCGCCTATACCTATGCTTTGCTCAGCGTACATTTCGGTATGTCGTTCTGGATGAGCCTGCCCGTTGCAGCGACAACAGCCGCCATTGCTGGATGTATCATCGGCTATCCGACGCTAAGAATGCGCGGAGATTACCTGGCCATCGTCACACTTGGATTCGGGGAGATCGTTCGGCTGATTCTCAACAACTGGATGTCTTTGACCAATGGTCCCAATGGTATTCTTGGCATCAAGCCACCGGCGATCTTTATTCCCATCTTCGAAGGGGGCCTTAGATTCGAACACTTCTACCTCAAAAAACTTTTTTATTTATATTATGTCGTTTTAGGATTGGCTGTTTTTACAATCATTGCTGTACACCGCCTGAATTATTCCCGCATCGGACGGGCCTGGGAATCGATCCGGGAAGATGAAACCGCTGCCGAACTGATGGGGGTCAACACGTTTATGTTGAAACTCCTGGCCTACGCCATGGGTGCGGTATTCGCCGGGCTGGCCGGTGCGTTCTTTGCCGCCCGCATGCGGTTCGTCAGTCCGGAAAGTTTTACATTCATCGAATCGGCCATGGTGTTGTGCATGGTGGTTCTCGGCGGCATGGGATCCATTCCCGGTATTATCCTCGGAGTGGGTGCTTTGATTATCCTTCCGGAGGTATTCCGGGAGTTCGAGCTCTATCGAATGCTGGCAGTGGGACTGGCCATGGTGGTGATGATGGTGTTCAAGCCCGCCGGTCTGATTCCGGCCAAGCGTGTCGGCACCCGCTCGGAAGAGAAGGAGGGATAGCACCGTGGCGGATCCGATACTCGAACTCCGGGATGTCTATTCGAGTTACGGCAACATCAAAGCCCTGAAGGGGATCTCCCTGAAAGTATTCCCGGGAGAGATCGTTGCCATCATCGGTGCCAACGGCGCCGGAAAGTCCACCACCCTGATGACCACCAGCGGCATCGTTCCCATCGATAAGGGAGACATCTTCTACCAGGGCCAATCCATTCTTGGTGTTCCGGCGGAAAAACTCCCGGTCATGGGATTGTGCCAGGTCCCCGAAGGGCGTCGAATATTCCCCAGGCTGACGGTCACCGAGAATCTGGAACTGGGTGCCTTCCATCGAAAAGATCGCTCGGATATCGAGCAGGACATGGATCGCGTGCTGGAACTGTTCCCGGCCCTGGCCCAACGGAAAAAGCAGGCGGGCGGCACCCTTTCCGGGGGGGAACAGCAAATGCTGGCCATCGCCCGGGCGCTGATGACACGGCCCAAACTGCTGTTGATGGACGAACCGAGCCTCGGCCTTGCCCCACTGTTCGTTCAGAAAATCTTCGACATCATCCACGACGTCAACCAGCGGGAGGGGATGACCATCCTGCTCGTCGAGCAGAACGCCAACCTGGCCCTGCAAGCGGCCCAGAGAGGATACGTTCTGGAAACCGGCACCGTCACCATGGAAGACGAGGCCGACACCCTGCTCCACAACCCCGAAATCCGAAAAGCCTATCTGGGTGAAACCGCTTAACCCGAATATTGCCTGAATTCTTTTCGGTAGTTGAGAAAAAAAGCACGCGATATCGAAGTATTATCGTCAAACCGGATCGTTCCAGCAATTATATAAGATGTTCGCTTTAGCTTGAAAAAGAGCTCCGAAAAGAACTCACCCTTCGGGCCAAGCAGAGACTTCCATGGCCGGCGTTATTCGAGGTTCGCAGTAGATGGGCTACAGCGTCGCTCCAAAATGCCTCGGCCATGAAGGCCTCCATTTGGTGCAATATCCGGGTTGATACGAAAATTTCATAGAATCTTTTCAGCCAGAGTTACTTCAATACTTATATTCCAACTGATGTCCCCCATTCACCTGAAACATTCTTTTCGACATTTTCTGAAAAGATATCATGAGATATTCAGCACAGCGCACTTGTTGCAATATGCAACTAAATGTTTTATCTTGCAATGCTCAATACAGGAGGTGAGCCATGGCATCAGCCGTCAGAGTTTCAGGCGATTTGGTCAAAGAGGCTAAAATCTATAGTAAAATCGACAAGCGGTCCATTGCGGGGCAGATCGAGCATTGGGCCAGAATCGGTAAATGCGCTGAGGAAAATCCAGACCTTACATATAGCCTCATCAAAGAAATTCTGGTTGGGGCAGCCGAGTTGGATCAGGGTGAATCTTCTGAATACAAGTTCGGGTAGGGCGCCATGAAGGTGCTGCAATCTATATCATTTGAACAGAAGGTAAAAAGCTCCGTAAAACCCAAAAGCTACTGTTGGACCAGCAGATCAAGCGTATTGTTGAAGATCCAAATATTGGAACTGAAAAGAAAGGCGATCTGCGAGGTGTTTTTATTCATAAATTCAAGATCAAAACCATTCAATATCTGTTGGCATATAGAATCGTTGATGAAAATCTCGAATTGATTACGATCGGACCCCACCAAAATTACTATCGCGATCTAAAAAAATACATCAAAAGCACTTAGTCAACATGGGGAAGCGGTCGGCCCCTCCAACCCGGATATTACACATTCCTTTATAAACTAAAAAAAGCCAGCAGATATTTATAGCCGGTTGTGTCGATCCTTGACCGGGATGACTTTTCCAGTTATGGATTCAGATACAGCGGAACCTATGATGGCGTTCTGTCATCCTGAGCACAATCCCCATAAGATGAACATCCATATAGTCCGCAGACCATCGCGAACAGTCATTTCGAATCAATGATTTAAACTTTGTCTCAGTTGTCGCGGCTTTTTCACTTTCCTCACAGAACGTTAACCTTCTAACCCGATATTGGCATTTTCTTCACCTTTGGATTCGCAATTCGCGTGCGAGTCGAAGGTGATATCAACCAACCGTTCAGGATCGATATTCACCATCGCCATAAGTAATTAATAAGACCATTTAGTTCTCACCACTCGTGTTTAAGGAGGTTGTAATCATGCATCGCAGAACATTCATCCAGATGGTATCGATGGCTTGGGGGGCGATCGCCCTTTTGCCCGGCCGACTGTTTGCCCGAGCCGAGAAGGCCGCTCCGCCGTCTTCCTCCAAGGCTTCCGGGACCGGTGCCTCGGGGGCGAAGGAGCTTCCGGAATATGCGGAACATATGCTGCACTCCGATATGGACGGCCTGGGACCGGACGGCAAGCCGACGGGTCAGAAGGCGACCTTCACCGGTGCCTCCAAGGCAAATGCCACGGTCGAGAAGGCTATGCAGCACAAGATGAAGCTCACCAAGGAAGAGCAGGCCATCCTGGACGGTAAAGAAGGCGAGGAGAAGGCCAAGCTAATGAAGATTCTGGTCGCCTTCGGCAACGCCTTTGGCGCCGAGAGGCTCGTGAACCTTGGCGGAGCGCCGCACAGCAACATGTTCATCGGCGCCGGCTACATGAAGTCGTTAATTAATATACTGGATGAATGCGCCAAGGCCGGGCTCAAGTCCTACGCGCCCTACACGGTCAACCGGCGCACCTATGACGTCTACAATGTCAACAACAATGCACTCGACATCGAGCTAATCTACGAGGGTTATCCGCTGCAGCGGGACCTCGACTATGTTCACGCCCGCCTTGGTTCGCCGGACCTGAACTACAGGACCTGTGCCTGCTACTTGGATGAGATCGGCAACGCGCCAGAGCCGGGCACCTATGTGGCCTGGGCGGAATCTTCCGCGGTGAACTACGGTAATTCCGTCCTCGGCATTCGAACCAATCGCAACGGCGCCGGCATGCCCGAGATCTGCGCCATGCTGGGAAAGGCGCCGCTCTTCGGCCTGATGACCGACGAGGGCCGCATGGCCAAGTGGCTGGTAGAGGTCAAAACCACCCAGGAGCCGGATTGGGGTGCGGTCGGCACCGCCATCGGGCGAAAGTGTGTCGAGGATGTTCCGTATATTAGTGGCCTTGAAAAATACTTCAAGGGCGGCAAGGTCACCCCCGACAACTTGCACCTGTTGAAGGCAATGGGCAGCGCCACCGCCTCTTCCGGTGCCGTCGGCCTCTACCATGTCGAGGGTGTGACGCCGGATGCCAAGGAGAAAGGGCGAAAGCTGCTGGTCAAAGGTTACAAGACCTACGTCATCGACGATAAGGAGCAGGCGCGGATCATCGGCACGTTCGAGAACCTCTGGCCGGAAAAGGACGGCGATCCGAATGCCGCCTTTATCGGCTGCCCCCATAACACTTACCACGAGGTCATAAAGTGGGGAAAACTCGTGACCGAGGCTCTGGACAAGGCCGGCAAGAAGAAGGCCGCCATGCCGGTTTACTTGTTCACGCCCAACAAGGTGCGGGACCGCGTTATCGAGGAGCATGGCGAACTGGTCAGCAAGATGAAGCGGGCAGGCATGCACGCCACCAATATGTGCGGCGTCAGCTACGGTGGCATGAAGGGGTTCTCTGAGCGGGTTCGCGGGGTCACCAATTCAGCCAAGACCCGGACCTACACGACCGTCCGGTACTTCCCGGACGACGTCCTGGTGGAAATCATCGTGACGGGCAAGATACACAAACGTGCTTAAGTGCCGGGACTGAAAAAATGGATGACAGCAATCAAACCAGCAATATCAAAAAGGAGAGGCATAATGGCGAAGAAAACATTTCAGGGCAGACCTTTACTCTCCGGTGAAATCAAGGGAAAAGCACTGGTCTCCAAACAGCCTTTCAACCTGACGGGCTCTTATTTGAAAAACATGTTCGCAGGTGAAACCAAGACTGCGCCCTGCACCGATACGGCCAACAAGGAACTGTACGAGAAAGACCTCAAAGGAGCCATCATCTGCACACCCCAGACCGTCGGCTCCACCATGGGCGCCGGAACCATTATGATGCTGAGTGAGCTCGGCGTGCAGCCGCAGGCATTCCTGTTCTCCTCGCACATCGACAGCATCTCTGCCGCTGGGCTCATTATCGACGAGGTCTGGAACGGGCGGCGGGTCACCACCATCGATCTGCTCGGCGACGAGTTCCTCGAGTCCGTCAAAACCGGCGATCCGATCGCCATCCATGAGGATGGTATGGTGGAAATCGGTTAGCCCGGACCTCGCGAGAGACCTTTCCAACATCCGATACCAACATCTTCAAACTATAGGGAGAAATCAACCATGAGTGCAAACACGAAAAAGCAGGATGTAAAAGGTATCGACCGCCGGCATTTCCTGGTGGCGGGGGCGGCAGGGGCCGCCGGCCTTGTGGCGACCGGAATTGGCATGAATGAGGCGTGGGCACAGCCGAAACCACCGGATCCCAAAACCCCGAGGACCAACTCAAGAACTGGCATTCGCACCGCCATCGTCACGGATATCCAGTTGAATATGGGACCGTACATTGCGGAAGAATTTGCCAAGCGTAAATACAACCTGGTCATCGCCGACGTCCAGAAAGGCCTGCCCGGCAAGTTGCGCAAGATAGGTGCGGCGAAAGTCGTCGTAGTTCCCGGTATCGAGCAGGATGGGCCGAACAACGAGGGCAGGCCGGGGGCGATCCAGAAGGTGGTCGATGCCGCGATGGACAAGTTCGGTGGCTACGATTCGGTGTTTATCCGCACCGCCTGGCATGGCGGTAAAAACATTCTCGAGGAGACGCCTGAGAACATGCAGTTGTCCTACGAGCAGAACTGCATGGCCGTCTTATACGCCCTGCAGGCGGTGCTACCCCCGCTCATCGAGGGTGGCGGCGGCCAGGTCGTCGTGCAGACCAGCGCTACGGGCGAAAAACCGCACCCGGACCTTGTGGCCTACAGCGTTATGCGAGCGGCTGCCAACATGATGTGCCGCTGCGCCGCTCTGACGGTTGCAGAAAAGAACGTCACCATTAACGCCGTCGGGACAAACTTCATGAACTATCCGGGATTCAAGCACACGCTGGGCGCCGACAAGGATCCGAAGATCATGGAGGCTCTCTTGGAGGAGATTCCAATGGGGCGTCTGGGTGAAACGCGCGAGGCAGCGCACTTTGCAATGGCCCTGCTCGATGGCTACAACATGTACACGACTGGAAATTTTTTTCCGGTCGCTGGCGGTTTTAACAACTCCGGGATGTAGCTTGTTTGGAGCGTAGGCCGGCTAATAAGGCAGCGGTTGGGTGCTCTGGGATGGGAAGCCGATAGAATAGCTGCGAGCTGCCGGTGTACGGAAGCGGCTCGAAACTTGACACGCCAGGCAGGCCACCTCTCCAATGTGGCGAGAGCGGATTCTCGTTTGCCCAAAAAGAAACAAGGAGACACCATGAAACCGTTTGCCTGGATTCGTCTTCTGATAATCGCTGGTGCAACTATCGGTATAGGGTTTCTTGCCATGCCGGTATTCGGACAGGATGCCGATAAAGTAAAAGGGTTGCAGCGCGTCATCGAGGCTCAGCAGAAGCAGCTTGAACTGCAACAAAAGCAGCTCGAAGCACAGCAGAAGCAACTCGAGGAACAGATGCAATTGATGCGGGAGCTTCAGACATAAATAGAAGGGCTGGCCAGGAATGCAGACTCCGATCAGGAGGCGGCGACAATTGTAGCAGACAAACCGATGGAAAAGTCTCTGGAAGACGCGGTCGAGACAGAGCCGCAGAAAAGAGCCGGCTTATCCGATGAGGACCGGTACGACCCGGACAGTCCAACGGGCTCAAATGTCACCTATCTTGATCCTGCGATGGAGCTTAACATACCCGGTACAAGCACCAGCATCGGCCTCCACGGGCTTGTACAATTCCAGATCATTCACGACACGGACGGCCTGAACAACAATCGGTTCGACACCGCTACAATCCCCGTCTACGGCGCACCCTCGCAAACCAAGTTCAGTGTAAACCCCACGCAGCTGGCCATTTCGAGTACGACGCCGGTGTCGGAGGGACGCCTGAATACCATGATCTCGATGGATTTCAACGGGCAACTGGATCGACCGGAGCCACGATTGCGCATCGCCATGGGAGAGTTCGTCAGCGATGAATGGGGGATCGGAGTCTTGGGCGGCCAGGCTTACACGACGTCCCTGGATTTAAGGGCTGTGCCTGAAACACTCGATTTCGCCGGGCCCGCCGGACTCTGGCAAACACGCCAACCCTTGCTGCGTTTCACCAAGGCATTCACAAACACGCTGACGACAGAGTTTGCTCTGGAAACACCGGAAAACGTCACTTACATCAATGCCGACAAGCTCACCCGCTGGCCGGATTTTGTGGCCGCCGGCATTTGGCATACTGGAGGCAAATACCTCAACCACCTCAGAATAGCCGGCCTGGCTCGCGATCTGGGTGCCGAAGCCGAAAACGGTGCGACGGATTCGGCATTCGGTTGGGCCGTCACCGGTTCCGGAAAGATAGGCCTGCCCTTTTTGGGGGCAAAAGACAGCTTCAAATTCACCTTGCATTACGGCGACGGCTACGGCACACAAATCAAAGGAGGACCGGCGGAGGGCGCTTTCAATACCATCACTTCCGAATTGAAAACCATCGGCATTTTCAGCTCCTACGCGGGCATTCAGCACTTCTGGTCCGAGCGGTTCCGCTCCAACCTGGTCTACTGCCATGTCGACGCAAACAATCCAGGATTTCTCAGCGGGGATGTGTTGGACAACACCTCTTATGTGGCTGCCGATCTAATCTGGAATCCTTACAAGAAACTCGATGTCGGCGTGGAGCACCTCTGGGGACGACGTGAGAACAAGGACGGCGCCGCCGGAACCAGCAACCGGTACCTGTTTTCCTCCAGATTTGATTTTTAAGCATGCAAAGAATAGTCTTCTCTCAAGGCCTTGAGGAGACCTGGCTCCCACTTTTATACCGTTTTACGACCGTTCAGCATCAACCTGTTGCATTTTCTCAACGTAGCCATATTTTTTTTCATTGCTCTCAGACCGCAATAATTTTTCAGCAGATTAATCACGTTTTCCACTCACTCTAAACCAGCGAATTGCCCGATAAACGTAGGCAATCTCGACTACATCATGATGATTCTCATTTTTATGCAGGGGATCTAACAATGAGCATTTTCTATCGTCTGCCCGATATATCCAGCCGTAAACAGTCCTACATGATCGACGATGGCGAAGCCACCACGCTGGGGGAACAGTTTAGTGGACCGCTGGCCGACCATCCCAGCAAATCCGGTGTATTCCTGTTGCGTCATGGCCGCGACGCCTTCGCGTCCCGCGCGCTGCTGGCACGTCTGGCGGAGAAGAGTCTCGATATTCAATACTACATGTACCATCAGGACACGGTCGGAGGTCTGCTCACTCACGAAGTCATCGAAGCCGCCGACCGGGGTGTTCGGGTACGCATGTTGATCGACGACATTTACGGCAACAAGGACGAAGCCACCTGGGTGGCGCTGGATGCCCATCCAAACATCGAAGTGCGGTTGTGGAATCCCTGGAAACGGGGGGCAGCCGCCTGCTCCAATCCATCGTTCGGATTCGGGAAATTGATTACCGGATGCATGCCAAATCGTTCACGGCGGACAACCAGGCCACGATCCTGGGAGGCAGGAATATTGGCGACGAATATTTCGATGCGGATCCGGACCTCGCATTTGCCGACCTTGATGCACTGACCATTGGCCCCTCGGTATGTCAAGTATCAAACGAGTTCGACGCGTACTGGAACGCCGGGCACGCCTATCCGGTATACAGTCTGATACGCCAGGGCACAGACCAGGACCTGGCCGACCTGCGTTCAAAGAAAGACGCATTTTTCGAAAAGCAATCCACTTCGGACTACGTCCAGGCATTAACCGAGTCCGACTTTGCCAAAGGCCTGAAGGACGGATCCCTCGCCTTTAGCTGGGCGGACGCCCGGGTCATCCATGACTCACCGAAAAAGGAGGACCTTAAGAATGCCGGCAGGGACGAACTGCTCATAACCCAGCTCGCCCCGTACATCACCGGGGCTAAGAAAACCGTAGACATCGTGTCGCCCTACTTCGTACCCGGTGACAGGGCAACCGAGGCGCTGTGCAAATTGAGTCAGGATGGTGTCCAGGTGCGCATCCTGACAAACTCGCTGGCATCCAACGATGTGTCGGCGGTTCACGCCGGTTATGCGAAGTACCGCCGCAGACTGTTACGCTGCGGTGTTCGACTGTTTGAGCTCGATGAGTCCCTGAAGGAGCGCGAAGGAAAGATGTTTACCTGGCTGCCCGGACTAGCAAAATCCAGCCTCCACGCCAAGACCATGGTGTTCGACGGTGAGATCATGTTTGTCGGTTCGTTCAACTTCGATCAGCGGTCTCTGCACATCAACAACGAGATCGGACTGTTGTTTCATGACCCGGCCATTGCCGGCGCTGCCGCAAAGAATTTCGAGGATAACGTGAGCAAAATCGCATTTGAAGTCGGTTTTTCACACAAAGGCGGCCACCAGAACATGAAATGGACGGGAGGACAAGGTGGCCCAAATGTGGTGATGGAAAAGGAACCCTATGCCACCACCATGCAGAAACTGACCGTCGGTATCGTGAAGTGGCTGCCGATCGAGAAAGAGCTGTAAACCGCTGACAATAATCTCGGGCTAACAAAAGCAGCATAGGGTCAGGTTGGGCAGGGGTTTATCGGTGAATTTGAGGTTTCAGGTTTCAATGTTCAGGTGTCAGGGAAAAGTGAGGTTTCCAGCCTTAGCTCAATTGAGCTTCGGCAGGCAGGCAGCGTTTGAAGGAAAAAATCACAAATCTCAAACGACAAATTACAAACAATAAAAGATAAACTACTAAACAACAAAAACGGAGACGTAATTGGTCATTTTTTGCCTATTTGCGGCTCTTATAGGGCACTTTGGGAAACCGGCAAACAGGAAAGCAGGTGTCAGTGCTTGTCCGCCTATGGCGGGTTCAGCCTTCAGCTACTAAGGAGTCCTGACACCTGAGACCTTATTTCCCCCTGACACCCGACACCTGACACCACTTTATAGAGGGGTGACATAATGGCGGACGATTTCAAACCTGCTAGGGAAATCAAGATCGGAGATCCGAGCAGTAAGCACAGCGATGAAGACCCGAGGGTGTCCGGCGCTGAAGATCGGCAGCCGGATGAAGCTGCTTTCTGGAAGGATAAATATGTCCGGCTGTTCGCCGATCTGGAGAATACCAAGAAGCGGCTGGCCCGCAGCGCTGCCCAGGAGGTGGAATCGGAAAAGGAGGAGCTTCTCCTGGAGGTGCTGCCGGTAGCCGATGGTCTGGACCTGGCCCTGATGCACACCCCAAGTGAAGGGGCCGACAGAAGCATCCTGCAGGGCATCGACTTGGTCCGGGATATCCTGAACAAGTTCTTTGCCAAACACAATGTGGAAGCGATCGATGCGCTGGGCAAGCCGTTTGACCCAAGGCTGCACGAAGCCATTGGTGTCATTCCACATCCCAAGTTTCCCCCCAATACCGTCGTGAAGGTTGAGCAAAAGGGGTATCTACATGGCGATAAGCTGCTTCGTCCGGCGCATGTGGTGGTCACCCCAAGCTCGTAACGTGTCCAGAGTTATTAATCGTACTTGGGGCCACTTCGGGAAAGTGCTGCTACTTAAAAGCAAAATTGGAGTGTTGGAGTATTGGAAACTGATAGAAAAGAGGTAGGAACATGGGATTCAAAGAAAATTTGCTGACAAAGGTGGACATCGAAAAGCTGGCAAAACAGGTCGCTGCCACAGTTGCACTGCAGGCGGATGCCGCCAAATTCGACAAAGAGGGGGCTCGGCAATTGTTTGAAATGGGTGGGTTTCCCTATGTGGATCTGAAGGATCGGGATCTGGAACTCTAAATCCTTGAAGACGATGGCGAAAAGAAAAAAATCATCGTTTTGGACAATGGCTTGGCCATCTACGACACCACGATCGATGATGTGGCCTTGCGCAAAGGACCAACTGTCAAGGAGATGATCAGTTTCAGAAATGTCAGGAAAATTCTCAGTGACGACGACGTCCGGGTTAGCAAGCGGGTCGACTCAGTAAACACGGTCAAGCAAATGTTGATTGATGGTCTGGATCTTACATACACCGAAGAGGACATTAACGGGATTGCCTATGAAGGTGCCGCTTCGCTGGAAGGTGGCGATATGGACGGCGTTTTGGAAAGCGTGGCCCTGTTGAGTGAAATCCTGGGATTCAAAAAAGCCCCGAAACTGTTCCAGTCGCCCGGCTGTGAGATACGGGGGGAACTGGAAAAGGGGGGCGGAGTGGAGATGCAGTACGGGCCTGCTTTTATATATCAAGAAAGCAGCAATTCCCTGAAGTTCGTCGCCTCCAAAATCGACAACCGAGAGACGTATGAATTGGATCGTTACACCCAAATCCTTAACGGCGACACGCCGGCGGATGCAGAGGGGGTTGATGTATTCCGGCAGCTAAAACAGCTGGTGATGGATCGAAAACCGGTGTTGAAATAGGGGAATGGGTCTAAGATTAGAGGTTTCAGGTGGCGGGTTTCAGGGACGATGAGGTTTCAGGTTTCAGTGTTCAGGTGCCGGCTTTCTCCGATTGTCCTGAAACCTGAACACTGACACCTATATAAAGCTGGCTACGCTATTGCATAAATCCCTCCGAGGGAAACCACAGATAGCCCCTGTGGAGTCGGATATATACTTAGCCAGAATGGAATGATGACGCTCAAACGATTAAGTCGCCTGAGCGATCAAAGGTACGGCCTCCATGGACTATAAGGATTACTACAGCACTTTGGGTGTGGATCGAAAGGCCAGCCAGGACGACATCAAAAAAGCCTTCCGCAAGCTGGCCCGCAAATATCATCCGGACGTCAACCAGGGGGACAAAGCCTCCGAGAAGAAGTTCCAGGAAATCAACGAAGCCCACGAAGTGCTCTCCGATCCGGAAAAACGTCAAAAATACGACCAGCTGGGATCCCAGTGGCAGCATCACCAGGGAGAAGGTAGGAGGCCCGAGGACTTTAACTGGGGCGAATGGCAATCCTCACCCAACGAAAGCTATTCCTACAGGTCGGTCAACCCCGAGGAATTCGAAGAGATGTTCGGTGCCCAGGGCGGGTACTCGGATTTCTTCGAAAACCTTTTCGGCCAGGGGGCTCGCCGTAACGCAGGTGGGGGGCCCGGTGACGCCCGTTTTTATTATGAGCAGCAACCGCTACGAGGGCGTGATAGTGAACATGCCCTGCAAGTGACCCTTGATGAAGCCTTTCATGGAACCAACCAGGTGCTCGAATGGGAGGACGGTCACAAAATCGATGCAAAAATCCCCCGGGGAGTAAAGACCGGCTCACGGGTACGGCTCAGGGGACAGGGCGGCCCCGGGATCGGAGGGGGCGAAGCAGGAGACCTCTACCTGACCATCGAGGTATTGCCGGACAACCGCTTCCAGCGTGACAACGACGATCTTTCGACGACGGTTCCAGTGGACCTGTTTACCATGCTGCTGGGCGGGAAAGTCCCGATATCCAGTATTGACCGAACCGTAAACCTGGACATACCGGTAGAGACTCGCAATGGTCATGTATTTCGACTGCGGGGACTGGGGATGCCCAAAATGAAAAATCCGGATCAACGCGGTGATTTGTATGTCACCGCGGAAGCCCTACTGCCACAACGCCTCTCTGAGAAAGAGAAAGAATTGGTCGAGGAATGGAGAAGTCTAAAGGAGAAATAAAGGTTTCAGGTTTCAGGAAGGATTGAGGTTTCAGGTGTCGTAAAGAAAAATTTCAAATAACAAATGACAAATATCAAACAAACTTATAATGACCAAAATTCGAAATTCCAAAAGGTCTTTTAGTCACTTCATTTGAAATTTGGATTTTGTGATTTGGTGCTTGGAACGAAGTGACTTTGATGTTTGGAACGAAGTGACAGGGAGGACAAAAGAATTGGGTAACATGAAATTTGGAGCCTACTACGACTCTCGTAAACAGGAGATTGTCTGGTTTCGAACCAGCCGGTCGATGGAAACGGGATTTTATCATCGTCATACCCGCCGGGGCGAATCCCCTGATGTCTATCTTTCCGACAGCGTCCCTGATCTCATCATGAAAAGCTACCCATGGATTCATGATGATGAGGCCGCATTTCAGAAAGAGGCGGGCACATCCGGTTTGAGATCGGAGGAGAAGAAACGGAATGCTGAGCGGATGACAGATCAACTGGTGCAAAGCCTCGATCCTGACAATGATGATGCCTGGGTGGATAATCCGAGGTGGGTCAAGCACATTAAACCAGATTAAAGGAATGAGTTTTCTATACCCCTCCCTTTGATTCCCTCTGGTTCGGCCTCGCTCACCACAGGCCCCAAGGGGAGGGAAAATATAAAGACCTCCCCCTTGATGGGGTGTACGGACCGGGGACAAGGGTGACACGTGTTCGGAGACATAGGTAACACTTTTCGTGTTTCATTGTTCTTTTACATTTAGTTGCACAATCTTCTGGTTGCAAAAATAGATTTCAAAAAGGCCATCGATATCGGTGGGACGGATCGCCACCCGTTGAGCGTAGAACGCC
>Ga0056119_1000103_pt1 | contig 19473 bp, 19 predicted proteins | sample WorMettaBAHAMAS1_FD_80076 | JGI IMG/M metagenome (GOLD analysis project Ga0056119, IMG submission 80076) | Marine gutless worms symbiont microbial communities from Max Planck institute for Marine Microbiology, Germany - Olavius tantulus BAHAMAS.1 ...
CATAATGTCCTCCTATAATATTGTCAACCTTTATATGGGACATTATAAGCCTTGGAATTAATTTGTCAACACCTTTTTCAACCGTTAAATGGGACAATCCGAAAAAAAATGATCAAAAACATACTTGCATACTTTGCATTGTCACCGAACCCGTATCCCTATGGAAGGAGGCCAAAATGGACCGCTGGGCTGCAATGATAATTGTATTTTTCGGTATACTGTTTACATCTATAGGAATTGGGTTCGCCACTGACAAGGTCCCTGTGTTTGTCAGCATCGTGCAGCAAAAATATTTTGTGCAACAAATTGGCAAGGACCTGGTGGATGTCCAGGTGATGGTCCAGCCCGGGGCCAGCCCCGCCACCTATGAGCCCAAACCCAGACAGATGGCCGATCTTTCAAAGACAAAAATCTATTTTGCCATCAGCGTACCGTTCGAAAACGCCTGGCTGAGTAAAATCGCTGCTGCCAATCCCAACATGCGGGTGATCCATACGGACCATGGTATCGAAAAGATTCCGATGGAGGCTCACCATCATCACGATGATGACCCCGCAGAGGAACACCATGAAGGCGACCGCCATGAAGCCGACCGTGATCATGAAAAAGATGAACACCATGGGGAAGCGGAGCATGATGAGGATCACCACGAACATACCGGGCTGGATCCTCACATCTGGTTGTCGCCGCCGCTGGTGAAGATCCAGGCCCAAACCATTCTGGCCGCACTGCAAGAGGCCGACCCGGCGCATCGGAGCGTCTATGAAGCCAATTACAAAGAATTTGCAGCGCAGATAGACCAACTGGACGCCGACCTGAAAAAGACATTTACAGGCACAACGGGCCTTCAATTCATGGTATTCAATCCGGCTTGGGGATATTTTGCGCATACCTATGGGTTGAAACAGGTGCCCATCGAGATCGAAGGCAAGGACCCCAAACCGGCTCAGTTGAAGGAGCTGATCCAGCATGCCAGGGAAAAGGGGATCAAGGTGGTTTTTGTCCAACCCCAGTTTTCGACTAAAAGTGCCAAACTCGTAGCCCGGGAAATCGGCGGCCAGGTGGCCTTTGCGGATCCGTTGGCGGAAGACTGGGTGGCGAATTTGCGTGAGGTCTCAGACAAGTTCCGGACAGCATTGAAATAGGCAGGGGTACGTCCGATGACGATCGTCGAAATAAAAGATCTTGACTTCGCCTATGACGGGGAAACCGTACTCGAGGATGTGAACCTTACCGTCCGGCGGAAGGATTTTGTGGCCATTATCGGCCCCAACGGCGGCGGCAAGACCACCCTGCTGAAGCTGATGTTGGGCCTGTTGACACCGGTGAAGGGAACGGTTAGCGTCGATGGGAAATCTCCCCAGGAGACGTCGCCGTGCATCGGTTACGTGCCGCAGAATGTTCACACGAATCACAGCTTCCCGATCACGGCCATGGACGTGGTGCTGATGGGAAAGCTCGACCCTAAAAACCGCTTTTCCCGAAGCTCTGCAGCCAACCGCCGCGATGCGCTGGCTGCTCTTGAACGTATGGAAATGGCTGCTCTCGCCGACAAGAAAATCGGCATGCTTTCCGGAGGCCAGCGCCAGCGGGTGTTCATCGCCCGGGCACTGGTGGCCCAGCCCAAGCTGCTTTTGCTGGATGAACCCACTGCCAGCATCGACACCAAAGGCCAGGCGGATTTTTACCGACTCCTCAAAGAACTCAACCGGAACATTACGGTTCTGGTGGTCAGCCATGACCTGTTGGTGGTATCCCGCTATGTGAAATCGGTGGCCTGTGTCAACAAGAGGCTGCATTATCATGACCAGGCCGAAATCACCGGCGAGATGCTGGAAACCATGTACCCCTGCACCGTGGAAGAAGTCTGCCCCGTGGAATTGGTGGCCCACGGTCTGCCCCACCGGGTGCTGATGGACCATGAGAAGCAATCCCGATGATCGAAGCCTTACAGTTTGATTTCATGCGCAACGCCCTGGCCGCCGGTCTGTTGGCCAGCGTCATTTGCGGGATTATGGGCACCCTTGTGGTGGTCAACCGCATCGTCTTTCTTTCCGGCGGCATCGCCCATGCCGCATACGGTGGCATCGGGCTGGTGTTTTATTTTAACTGGCCCTATTTGGCGGGCACCGTCGGTTTTTCCCTGGTTGCGGCCATGGTGATGGCGGCCATCAGTTATACCGTCAAGCACCGTGCCGATACGATTATCGGCGTCGTATGGGCCCTCGGTATGGCCTTTGGCATCATTCTGATCGACATGACGCCCGGGTATAACGTGGACCTGATGAGCTATCTGTTCGGCAGTATTCTCACCGTTCCCAGGTCGGACCTTGCGATAATGGCAGTTATCGTCGTGATGATGACCATTGCGGTATTTTATTATTACCAGGAGCTGTTGGCCATGTCCTATGACGAGGAATTCGCCCGAATCAGGGGGGTTCCGGTTAAACTGCTGTATTTCGGCATGATCGGCATGCTGGCCGTCACCGTTGTTCTGGTCATACGGGTCGTCGGCCTTATTCTGGTCATCGCTCTTTTGACAATCCCTCCGTTCATTGTCGAAAAATACGCCAAATCACTGGTTCAAATGATGGTGGCCTCGAGTTTGCTCGGGGCCGTGTTTACCGTGACCGGTCTCTGGTTCTCGTACCGCTACAATCTCACATCAGGGGCTTCGATTATCATGGTTTCCGGTGCCGTCTTCCTGATTTCTATAGCGGTGGACAAGATACGCGTAGCTGGTAAAAAATGAAGAGGAAGGAACTAAGGCTAAATATAAAAGGATAACTCATGTGCGATCAGTGCGATTATGAAGGCTTGTTGTCAGGAGCAGATATAGAAGCGACGCCGAATCGGGTGCGCGTTCTGGAAGTCGTCGGAAATAATAGCTTCCCCCTTTCCGCAAGCGACATCTATAACATCCTGGAACGGAGCAGCACGATTAACCGGGTAACCGTCTACCGTATTCTCGATCTGCTGGTGGAGCACGACGTTGTGGAACGCATCAGCACGGGCGGAAGAGCATTTTATTACGGCCTGGCCCCGAATGATTACCACCAACCACACCCTCACTTCTACTGCACAAATTGCGGGCAAATGGATTGTTTAAGCCCGGAGAGCCTGATCGTTGACACCGAACCTTTGTGGAAGACATACCCCGGCCGAATTGACAAAGTGGAAGTCCGCGTTGACGGTGTCTGTAAAAATTGCGAAAAGCGTAAATGAAAAGCGCTGAAGGCAATCACCCCGGATAACGCCCCTGAGACGCCAGAAGGGTGCTTTTCTATTAGAAAACCGAGAGAATTAGCGGCGACACTGTTAGCCATGGCAAAATCATAGAATTGGACTTCAAATAGCAAAGCGTACAATGAAACATTCATAGACAATATTTCATGAATGAGGATCTCTATGAAACTCAAGTCCCATGTTGTTTAAATCGAGCACAGCTGTGTCATCGGAGTCGGTATCGCTATCGGAATCGGGATCGAATCGCTGACATATCCGTTCTGTCGATACCGATTCCGATCCCGACCCCGAGAATATGAAACATCTTCCAACTTGCGCTTTCCGCATAAGTGCATTAATGAAATATCCGGGGCAATTAGCCCGGATAATATCCCAAGGAGGTTTCCTAATGGCAAATTGTTGTGACATGAAAGAAGGTGATGTGTATTTTTGTGATGCTTGCGGCCTTGAATTATCGGTCGCCAAACCCTGCACCTGCACTGTGGGTTCCGAAGATGCCTGCAGCGTTCCCCTGATGTGCTGCGGCAAGGAGATGATGAAAAAAAGCCTGTAAGTTCGGCCCAAACCACCCGATGCACAATGAAGGCATGTTCTCATTCGTATCCTGATGCATGCCTTCGTTGTATCCGGCATGAGCTAGTACCGTTCCGTATACCATAAAACCAACTACTGGTTATCTACCCATCATGTTCAGAATAAGGAGTGCGTTATCATGAAAACGCCATTGTTTCGGAATCCTATCCTGTCGGTATGGATCCTTGCATTCGCAATCATGCTTGCAGCAGCCTCATCAAAGACTTGGGCTGGAGAACAGCGTCATCATGATGCCCATGTGAATGGCATTGCCCATCTGAATGTCGCCGTGGAAGGAACCGATATTCACATGGAATTTATCAGCCCTGCCGCGAATATCGTTGGATTCGAACATCAACCGCGAACGCCGGAACAAAAGGATGGCGTCAGAAACGCGATTGAAAAACTGGAAGACGGCTCAACACTTTTCATACTGTCCCCTGGAGCACAATGCTGGCTTTCGAAATCCTCGGTGAAAACGGACATCGAACACGATGCCGACCATGATGCGGATGCCGAGCACGAAGAAGAACACGGGCATCAAAAGGACGCGCATCACGAAAAAGAACATGAACATGAACACGAGAAAGACGAACATCACGGAAAAGACGAGGACATGGATCACGAGCATCATGAAGAGGGCGAGGACGAGCACGCCCGCCATAGCGAATTCCATTCGGAATACCGGTTCGTTTGCAAGAATCCCGGGAAGTTGTCGCAGGTTGATGTGATGTTGTTCAAATCTTTTCCGGGCATCGAGCACATCGAAGTACAGCTACTGACCGAGACGAAACAATCCGCTCAGGAACTTACCGCCCAAAGCCACAGGATCAAATTTTAAATCTTCTTTTAAATTCTCGTTTTTCCTGTATGCAACGGGGATTTTCAGAGAGGCAAGGTGGACAGACACAGCGCAGCGATGGCCATCGTCTTCGGCACTTTTGCGGGAAACCCAACAATGGACTATTACCAATAGTGCGCAGCTCGTACAAACTATTCCTGAGTGCACATATCAATATATTATCCTTTATTTTGTGAATTTGGGTAGGGACCATATGTTGTGGTTTACTTGAAATAACCAAAGGTGCGGATAAGGGGATGCTGTCTGCTCTATTTTAACGGAACTGGGATTTGAGATCTAGGATAATGTCAAGAGTGGTGTCAAACATTGAATTGTTAATAGTTATGTGACGACCCTTAATTCATAATTCAAGGTTTGACACCGGTTTGTTGTTGCTGTTGATAAAGTTGGCACCTAGGCTGATGGCAAAGCTTCGCCAGGGGGTTTCCGTTTTGATATTCAGGCAATTGATAATCGACAGGGCCTATATGGAGCTGGCTCGGACCTGCTATTTTTTCTTCTGTTCGGCGCCTTAACCCGGATATTGCACCAAACGGAGGCTTCCATTCTCTGCGTTATTCGAGGTTCGCGGTAGATGGACTACAGCTTCACCTCGAAATGCCTTGATCATGAAAACCTCCGTTTGGCCCGACGGGTGAAATCTGTTCAGGTAGTTGATTAGTTTTTTTAACGTGACACTTTGTATTGCGGCTCTATGCTCCGGTAATCACGTTAAGGCCCCGTTATCGTTTTGCTTTAGATATTTGCTGAACAGATTTCATGCAATGTTCGGGTTAAATTCATTTGTCAAACGTCGCCAGAACCAATATTTTGTCACCGGGAGCGAACCTCCATTCAGCTTCTCGATCCGGATTCAATTCCACCCGGGCATCCGCGCCCGATCCTTGCTGCTGACCCAATGCGATAATCCCGCGTTCACAGGCGGCACTTTCGATTTGGCTGAAACGTACAGGTTCATTTATCGGTACGAGATCAGCTGCTGGCCCCAGTATGATCTGTGTCCCCCAGGGTCTTGAGAGCTCTAAGAAGACAGCTGCCAATTCCCGCTGCAGAGCGATCTGGGACAGGATATAACTGGTCATCAGCGGGCTAACGATGACATCTTCCACCCGGTTATCAAACAGAAAGAGTTTTTCTTTTTCAAGCAGTTCCACAGTAAGGTCCGGACCGCGACTTTCATCAGGCAGCAGACTGCGGAGCATTAGATAGGTTGACGCGGAGGCCGCATCGGCATGCTCCTCGTCTTCCATGGAATCCCGGGCCACGATCAGGATATTGTGATAATGCTCCGGTTTGAGCCCTTCGAGTGCGGTGGGATGCCCCAAATTGGCCTCAATATGCCGCACTGATTTACCTGTTGATCCGAGACCGTGATGTGCCATTAACCGCTTTCGGTCTTCAACGGGTTTCAGGTCGACAACATCGATTCTGAGGAACTCACCCCCATCTCGCTCAAGCTCGTAAAGAAGCGTTGGGACCTTGCGACTCCAACCCAGGATCAACACCCGACGTTCATCTTTCAACGCCGGCCGTGGCGGTATCTTTTCGGCCGTAATACTGACACCGGGGACGGCCGGTCCGGGAACGCAGTCGTCATAACTCCCGGCAATAAATACCAGAAAGTCCCCTTCCCTGATCCTGGTCTGGGGGTCCGGATTAAGTTCCGCCTTTATGCCACCGGAGCGTACAGTTCCCAGTACTATAGCATGCGGGAAAAACCGGAGATCGCCAAATCGGGATCCGATCAGCTCCATGTGTGAGCGAACATGAAGCACGTTGCCGACATGCGGCGTGAGCAGTTCGGAAAATACATTTCCCAAACCTTTTTGGAGCATGCTCTTTATTATCAGGTGGGCGACAGTTTCGTCGTCGCCCAAAATTTCATTATCACCCCTGTAAGCCTTGCTTGCAATGGCAGAACGACTTGAATCACACAGGCCGGCAACAGCCAGTGGGTATTGCGAACCGGATACTTCAATATGTTTTGACACCGAAAGCAGGGTCTTTATCGTTTCTGCATCGACAACACCAGGATTTAGCTCCGTAAAGTCGGCGCCTGGCAGAATAAGCACTGCGGCTTCCTTAAAGGCCACTCTTTCGAGGTGTTCGATGCGAAGGGGAGTTCCGGAACGTAGCAACACCTGTCGATCATTCCAGAGATCACCCAGTTGCTCCTTTAATTCGTATAATAGATCCTGGTTTACGTGCTCTGCCAGAATGACGATTCGCAGCTCCCGCGCTCCCCGTCTCTTCAGGAACCGATCGGCCTGCTTACCACTCCGCAGCAATTGCTTGACTATGATAGGGGTGCGATGGGTCCACCCCAACAGCAATATATGATTTGAAATCGCCACCGGCGACACTCCCGATTCGAGGTCAGTGATGAGTCGGTCCATCCACTGGTTTAATATGGCAATGAGCAGACCCAGGAAAAGTACATAGCCTAAAACCGTAACTACCGTGGATATGACGCGCCGGGCAAACCCCTGATCGTCACCGAGGTAGCCTGGATCGGAAAGCCGTAGAAATGCCCACCAGATTGCACTAGCCGGATCGGAAAACTCCGGCACCAGGATGACGGCGATCACGCCCGCAACCAGGGCCGTGGCTGCGACGATCACAGCGGCGATCAGCAGCCGATAGCCCAATCCCCGCAGAATCAGACGTTCCAGGCGAAAGCGCAACCGGTCTATCATTTCCCGAATAAAGCCTCGAGGTCGTTGCGGTGAATGTTTTGTCATGATTGATCCTCCCGACAGGCGTTCGCCTTTTCGCTCGTTTTCAGGCCGCCGGACGTGGGATACCGCGCATAAGATAGCCCAGGAGATCCGTACCGGTGATGATGCGTCTTTCTTTGCCCCACAAAAGGATCACATCCCTGCCTTGCAAAGAACTGCCTGTCCGGCCAAGCGACCGAGCGGATACCTCCTCGCAATTCGTGCCACAACCTCGGGCCAAATTGGGCAACATTTCGGGAGGAAAACATCGGCGGAGAGGATTCTGTCGAGTCGACATCCTGCCTGTCCGAAAGCAGGTCATTCACATCCGAAATCATCGAATACATTCTGGTCCCGAGGTCGCCACCCCGTATCTCTACGGCGAGAAATGGCTCCAAATGCCGGGAGATTGTGGTGCGTTCCGGTGTAGCAATTTGACACTCCGCTCCCCCTCTGAAAACCATCTCCAAGTACATATATCAAATACATTGTGTAGGATTTTTATATCGTACACTCTAAGCTTTCTCATTCTTTGGGTTCGCAGCAGGATCGGAACGGTGTTCTTCGGACCGAGATAAGATTTGGCCTGCGGATTCGTCAACGCTGCGAATGTGCAGGTCTCTCTGGGGAAAGGAAATTTCGATACCCGCCTCACGGAACTTCTGGTCGGTCGCGAAGCGGAGACTGCTTGCTACCGACATCATATGGTCCACATTCGCAATCCAAAAGAGAAGCTCGAAATCCAGGGAGCTTTCCCCGAAATTTAGGAAGAGCACCGTGGGGGCTGGCGTATTCAGCACCCAGGCGTTTCCCGCGGCGCACGCCATTAACGTCTCTTTGACCAGGGCAACGTCAGAACCATAAGCCACTCCCACCTGGATTTTGAGCCTCATGTGTCGTTCGGAAAGGGTCCAGTTAGTCACTTGATTTGTGATGAGATCGCTATTGGGGATGACAATCTCAGGGCCATCGAAGGTTCGGACCACCGTAGACCTAAGGCCAATTGATTTGATCTCGGCAAACAGGTCACCCACCACGATGTAGTCATGTACCCGGATGGGTCGCTCAAAGAGCAGAATGAGACCGCTGGCAAAATTGTTCACGATTGCCTGCAGGCCAAATCCGATACCCACGCCGAGTGCGCCGCCGAGGATGGTAAGGTTCGTAAGCGAAATTCCGAGAGTAGCGAGCGCAAAAAGAAATCCAACCGAAAGAAGACCATACTGGGTTAGCCGGGATATCGACAAACCGACGCCCGGCTCAATATTGCGCTTGGGAAATACTTCCTCCAGCAAGAGAGTCTGGACAGTCGAAGATACGACAACGGAGCCGTAAAAAAGCGCTATCGCGGCGAGCAACAGCCCGATGGTAACCCGATGGGATCCCATGGTGAAACACCACGACAGAATACCCTTAGTTGCCTCAGCCGGGGTGGAGAACACTTGCCAGTTTATGAGAATGGTCAACAGGAACAACCATACGATAAAGAAGTCAAATAAAAGTGACACTTTGGCAGCGATGCTCGATCCGTGTTTTTGAAAAACCGAAATGTTTTGAAATCGAGACGTGTGAACCACCCAATTCAAAGCGCCGCGCACGAGCTGCATGAGCAGCCAGGCTCCCAGGGCAAAGCCTAGCGTTACGAAGAAGGCATCCAGTACTCTTAATGCCCGATCGGCCTGCCCAATCATCTGCAAAAATGCGACAATCAGGAAAAGCAGACTGACCAGTCCCAGTCCGAAGGTGACGTACCCTGGCGACTCTTTTTGCCGATGATGCTGCCGGGCGAGAACCAGGCAAACGGTAAAGCCCGCCGATGCAACGATGAAAACGTATAATCGGAAAAGGGGCAGCGGCAGGCTTATAACGAGAAAAAACTGGGTCGTGATCATCATCAACGCCAGTCCATAAATTAGCCACCTATCCGCAGATCTGGTCGTATAGACCGCGATCACTCGAGCCAGCGCGCCGAATCCCAGAATCCGCACGAACAGACTCAATGTGGGTGGAAAAGACCTATATAGTCCTGAGAGGGTTATGAGACTTATTATCACACCGACGGCAAAAGGCCGCTCGGCCAGGAACCGGAACTGATCCGACTCTTCCAGAGACTTTCGGGAGCGCCGCATCACCACGGCCGAAGCCAGGGCAAGAAAAACCTGCAGCCCCATGATCCATCCTTGCCGCGCAAAGAACTGCCTGTCCGGCCAGACGACGGCGCGGATTCCCCCTCGCAATTGGTGCCACAGCCGCGGGCCAAATTGGGCAACATATTGGGAAGAAAACATCGGCGGAGATGATTCTGTCGAGACGACATCCCGCCGGTACAAAATTAGTTCATTCACCTTCGATATCATCGAATACATTCTGGTCTCGAGGTCCCCACCCCGTATCTCTGCGGCGAGCAACGGCTCCAAATGCCGGGAGATGGTGGTACGCGCCTTGGCAATCGTCTCTTCGGCTTTGGCAAACGTGGACTGCACCGCGCTGATCTGCAGATCTTCATCCAGAGACGCCTGCCACCGGGACCATTGTTTCTTTTCCTTCGACCAATCACGTCGCGAGGCAGACGCTTTTCTAAGGCCAGCGGTAACAGGCTTTAGATTACTTTCCAGAAAATCTCTTTCCTCCTCCAATGCCGTTTTGAGCTGGACGAGCTGGTAGTAGCCGGTGGTTTCTGCGGTTTTCATTTCGCCCAAACGGCTGGAGAGGGTATTTAATCGTGCCTCTATGCTTCGGAAGCTATTCTCAGCGGCTGCTGGATCGGCAACTTTTTCCAGACTCTCCTCCAGATCGGTCAAACGCCGGGACAATTCTGCGGCTTTGAGAACGAGGTCGGCCAGACCGGGTGTGTCGGTCAGCGCTTGTTCTTGTGTGGCGCCTGGGGCCGGCTGAGAGGCTTGGGCGGTTTCTTTGGCGTATGCCGGTGGCCCGAAGCTCATGACGACGAACAGGTAGGCGGACAGAATGATACGGTACATTGGATGTTCCTTTACATTTTACGTAAAATTATCTCATGAAGGATGCCAAACTCGAGACCCACCGGCCGTTAAACCGCAAACAAGAGCCGGTCTCGTTTTTCATTCATATCGCCTCGGGTGATCCCACCTTTTGGCATTCCCGGGGAGCGGCAATATCACCTCTGACTCGGGGACAAGGTGCTGCTCAGAACCTACCACCGATCGGCAGCGTAACCGTGGGACCAGCTTCGGGCGCGATCGACCCGATCCTCGACTGGAAGGCATAGACGAGCGCCTCGAAGATCCGCTTCGACTCCTGATCGGTATCGTCGATATAGAACCAGTAGCCGCGGTGCCGGATCCGGTAGGGGACAGCTGGTTCCTGGCTGGAATATCGGATGCGCATCGGGAGCCTCACGCCCGTGGCGAACATCTCTTCCAGCGATGGCACGACAGCTTGTTTCTGATGTTCGGGAGGAATCTCGACGGTCAGCGCCGCCAGTGCTAACATATCATGCACGCTGCGGGGCGTGAACCAGAGCGTGTCGGTCTGTAGTCCCAGGGATACCGGATCTGCCAGATTGGGGGGCTTGACAGGATACAGCGGCTTGCCGAGTGTCAGGCCCAGCGTCTCCAGATCTTCCGCGATCTGGCCATCGTGCGGGAGCGGGACGACGAGCCCAGTGGCCAGGCCCATGCTCACCAGGCTGACCGTGCCGTCGCCCATGTCCAAGTAGCGTTTTCCCGCCTTGCTCCCTTCCGCGAGGACCCTAGTGGAGAGCCTGTCCTTCGGAACCGTGACGTAGTGCTCGGTCCTGAACTCTCTGAAGTACCGAAGCGCCGCGCCCGCTTTGAGCAGACGGCCGAACGCAGATAGATACGCTCGATATGCGTCTCCGGGCGGTCCGATCCTGCGCGTAGTTGACCGAGTTGATCACCAGCTCGATGTCCGCAGTCCGGTTTCGCCCAAAAGCGATTAAGCTGAGTGCTTCGGTCAGGTTCAGCGGCGCCCCCAGCGATTTGTACAGGCCTGCACCAACCTGGGGCACGTAGGTGATGGTGGGCGAATCGCTGTAGCCGATCTGCCCCTGAGCCGTACCCGCCGTGTCGGCTCCGATCCCGGTGACACCGCCACCAGCCTTCACGCCTACTGAAAACTGCGCGTTTATGGATGAGACAGAGAGGAACTGGGTCGGGTCCAAGTAACGTCCCCGCACGATGTTCTTGAGCACCTCGCGCGTCAGGGTGAGTTGTACGGCATCGTTGTATCCCTCGTGGGTGGGCACCAGCTTTGATGGGCCGATCGAGGTGCAACCGAGCAGGAGACAGGCCACGAGCACCACCATTCCCAAGATCCCGCTTCTTAGCATGGAGGTGTTCCTTTCTGTTGAAAGTTGATCGAGTCTCATTCGGATACTGCGGCTCTCGATTTACAGGCACAACATGTGTCACAGTTTGGAGCAAAAATTATCGGAGATACTGCGCTCCATTCAAATACTTATTATAGCCTAAATTAAGCAGCGATCATTGATGACACTTACCCAAGATATTGTGATCAACCGAAAATGCTCCTAGGTGCGGATAAGGGGATGTTATCTGCACCTCAGGCTGCTGATTGCATAATTGCAGGATCATAGCCGGAGTGTAAATCAGCACTTAAGCTCGTGAAAGGCTATCGGCGTCGGAATCGGAACCGGTCCTATTTATGGTGAATTCTGATAGTTTTTCCCCAACCGAGTAACCGCGTCGCCCAAGCTTCGTCAGCATGGCAACGATTCGATCCAGTAATAGTTTGGCTTCAGAATTGTCCTCCTTAGCAAGCGCGCCACACACTTCCAGGACCAACCTCTAGAAATGCGGAGTATTGCGGAATTGAGATTCCATCCCGAATTAAACCCCTCCTTCGGCATGTTGAACTGCGCCAACCGGCACCATCTCCTCGGACTCGTCAAAATGGTGGACTCCCAGATGGGGATAGGAAACGATGATCCCCTCGTTGTCGAACCGAATTTTCGCTTTTTCTATAAGATCAACGCGGGTGGCCCAGTATTTGGTGTTGTCCGCCCAGCAGCGCCCTCCGAGCTTGACGCATCCATGGGACACATCCATCACCCAGACCACCGGCCGTGGCGATTTTTTTACTCGCGGATCTTCTATCATAACCGCCTCCAGCAATCGTTTGGCTTTGATGATATCCTGGTCATAGCGGATCGGAATGTCGATCTTCATGCGCCGTGTAGGTGTATGGTGATAGTTGATAATGATGTCGTTGAGAATGGTTTTATTCGGTACGTAAAACACCTTCCCGTCAAACGTGCGAATTCGGGTATTCAGAACTGTTGTCGCCTCCACCTTGCCCAAGAGTCCAGCGGCTTTGATGGTCTGTCCAGGTGTGAACGGGAGCGTCGGAATATACGGCCGGAAGAAGATGATCACCCCGAAAATCACCAGCAGAATGGCAATGAGTAAACGAAATATCGGTACCACTTCAAACCCTGCCTCGATGGCGGCGCTAATGAGTACCGCTGACAACAGCATGACTTGAATGATATTGGCTATTGTTGCCGCTGCGACGGCATTTGGAGTGATTCGACGAAGCGCTGTTCGGAACGGTTTCATGATCCAGCGAACGATCAACAGGCCGACAATGAGAACGACCAAGCTCATAATCAGCTAATGACCATATGTTGTCAAAATGTCTTGTGCCCGTTCGATCGTTTTGACGGGGTCGTCTGTGGGTAGCGAGTTATTATTCACGGCTCCTCCTCCGTAGATGAAGCTTAAAAAATGAAAAAGGGGTAGCCCTTTTTACCGGGACGTCCATTATTTTCAACCCGCAAAGGAGCATTGAAACTTACCATTTGTCAGGAATTCGATTCAGACGTCATCAGCCGTCCGTCACCGGATAATAGAATCGCAATCCAGTGCAGACGTCTAAAATTGGAGCAGATAATGGTAACGATTACGGTGATGGGAACGGACAGCACCATACCGGCAATGCCCCAGATCATGCCCCAGAAGGTGAGCGACAGGATAATGACAAAGGAGCTGAGATTGAGCTCACTTCCCATCATCGCGGGTTCAACCATATTACCGATGATAAATTGCACGGCGCCCAAACCCAGCACCACCACCACAAACGGCATAAGGGTCTCAAACTGGACCAGGGTCAGCAGGGCAGGGAAGATGACACCCAGGGCCGAGCCGACATTCGGGATGTAATTGAGCAAAAAGATGATCAATGCCCACACGGCCGCAAAATCCACACCGACCAGACGCAGCAAGATATAGCTGACGATTCCGGTAAGCAGACTCACCGCCGTTTTGATCCAGATGTAGGTTTGGACCTGCCTGGATATCTGGCTCATGAGGAGACGCATCTTTGCGGCCTTTTCTTCGTCATTCGCCAGACGAGTGATCTTTTCGGGAAAATGACGCTGCTCAGCCAGAAGGAATGCCACATAAAGGACGACCAGCACCAGTTCGGCGAGCAGCGAACCCACCGATCCCCCCAGCCAGGACAACAGTTTTCCCAGATCGAGGGACTTCATGAACTGGTCCGTGCTGGGCATGTGCTCAATGCCGAGGAGAGTGGTGAGTTTGTCGCTCAGCTTGGCGAAATTGGCCTGGTAGACCGGGGCGGCTGCAATTAACGCATCGGACTGGCTGGTCAGAATCCGGTAAACGACCCAATTTGCCAGGAAAAGAACGGTCAGGGAGAGGATCCACGCCAGCCAACCCGGAATGCTTGATTTTCCAAGCTTGATCCGTCCAAATGCGGCAGCCAGCGCGTTGAGCAGATTCCAGAATAGGATGGCTACCGCCAGGGGCACTAAAAAGTCTCGTCCAACGACCAAAAAGGTGAGAGTGATCGCCAGAATGACTGCTGCCGGCATAACCCCCACTGACGGCGGCAGAACAAATTTACCGGAGTCGTTTTCACTGTCCGTTTCCGGAACTCGCGGCTCTTCAATTGCCCGGGTTTGGTGGGGTTTCGATTCATCGCCTTGAATGTTCACCTCGTCCCCGACAACAGACTCCGGATCGGCCGGTTTCTCAGTCCCGTGCTCGGCTATCCCAACCTCCTTCCGATCTGAGGTCAACGCATCCAGCCGGGCCCGCAGCTCTTCGATCTCCTGTCGTGTGTCTTCATCGGGCATTATCCTCTCCCTCTACTTTGACTTTTTTAGCCAACCGATCAATAGATCCAGAAGCGGTCCAAGCGTTGGTGCCAGGCTCATAACGCCAAGGGATGAGTCTCCTCCTTTTCCGATGAGGCTGTTGAACCCGGAACGGATACGCTCCACGTCGGATTTGAATTCATCCATACCTTGGCGCAGGCTTTCAACGTCCTTGTTGATTTCCGTCATGGCAAAGTCGCGGATCTCTTTGGCCATGTCCGCCTCGGGTCCCGGTTTCGTTCGGCTGGCCATGACTATGATCACAAACGCCAGCACAGCGTTTAGTGTCGCTACGATCAAGGCCCCCCAGTCGTATCCAAAACTCTCGGAAAACGCCATGTAGATGGAAACATTGAGTGCCGCCACGGCCAGCAGAATCAGAACAATACCCACCGCATACAAAAACGTCTGCCTGTAGGCCGTCTGTATGTCAATACGAAGGATCGTCATTTCGATCCGCGCCAGAATTTGAAGTTTCTGCAAAATATCATTCATGAGCGTCACCTTTACCTTGGCATGAGTCGTCCGAAGATCACACCCACCGCAAATATCGCGACGGCTGTTGTTACCGAGATCTGTTTCAGGTCCTGCTCGAGCAGATCTGCAAATTCCTCCAGTTTTTCGCGAACCTGGAAGAATTCACCCTCGCCGGTTTCTACATTTGCAGCGGCTTCATCAGGTTCCGGCGACTTTTCGACCTTGTTCTCCCGAGCCGCTTGTTGTGCCGTGAGCTCTTCGATCTGCTTGCGAAGCTTCATGACTTCCGCTTCGCACTCTTTTTTGGTAGCCATATGCTCTCCTTTTTTTGTCCGGACATGGCTTCACAGGATAAAGCTATTTATTATCCCAAATTGTAGATATCTTCTCTAAGCTCATAATGATCAGGATGGCTTGTGATCGACTTGCCTTTAGCTTTCCGAAGCTATTTTTTACTTCTTAAATCGTTTAAACTCTCCAGAAAGGGCAATACCGATATCCAATCAGTCGATTGAACGCTGCAGCGATCCAAGGTCCTTTGATTTCACTCCCATACAGGCCATACGAAGCAGAAAGTATTGGCGGATGCCAATTGCCAGGACCAATACAGATGCTGCGATAAAACTCAGACCGACAACCCCCACAATTGGAAAATCCAAGAACTTAAGAGTTCCGATACCCGCGCCGAAAAGCCCAAGTGCAGTTCGGCCGCAAGACAGCAAGGTGCGCTGGTTGGACATCATCGTGTTTGCGATCGCCATCACGTGCCTCTCATTTTGGGGGGGGATTGGTTTGGAAACGGTCTCATCTTCCATCATTATCGTACCTCCTCAGCGGCGGGGTAATTGCCACTTGAAGCGATTGTTAGCTGGCCCTCAGAGCACCTACCTTTATGGTCTAATCTCGAACGGATAAATCACGTTCCAATCGCGCTTCATGTCTACAACTGTCCAACCTTTTCTCTGAGCTACATCCAGGCCTTTATCCAGGCGGCCAATGCTTGAATCGCGGTCGTAGGCCCATTCGCGCTCGGAATCAGTATGGTGTATGTAAAGCGCGAATCGCGGACCCGGTCCTGCAGTGGTCCATTGCAGCATCTGCAGGTCGCCATCAGAGTTGCCGAATGCGGCAATGGGGCGGCGGCCGATCTGCGTATGAATGCCTATAGGCTTGCCGTCATTGTCGTTAATGAAGTTTGCCTCCGGCAGCCGCACGAGCACGGGCTTGTCGTCGCGCATTTCATATTTGGTCTTGATGCTGCTTCCGATGACCTGCTCGGGTGGGATGCCATAAATCCTCTCGACCCACGGGCGCATGAACTCAATGCCACCTCCGGAGACGATAAACGTCTTGAAGCCGTTCGCGCGCAGGTGAGCGAGAAGTTCGAGCATGGGTTGATAGACCATCTCGGTGTAAAGTCGCTTCTTCGTTGGATGTTGAGCCGTGGCAATCCACTGCTCCACGATCTTCTCGAACTCAGCAGTGGTCATACCCGCGTGGGTTTCCATGATGATTGCGACTATCGCGGGTTTGCCGCCTGCGAGTGCTCCCTTCACATCGCCCTTGAGCAACGACGCGAAGGGCTCCTTGTCCTTCCATTCGGGATGCTTTGTTGCGAGTGCCTTCACACGATCGAACGCGAATAGGAACTGGAAGTACAACGGCTGCTAGGCCCACAGCGTGCCATCGTTGTCGAACGTGGCAATGCGCTCCGCTGGCGGCACAAAGTCGGGTGACCCTTGCTTCGTCACCTTTGCCACAAAGTTGATGATAGACTGCTTCACCTTGCCGTCGTTCCATGATGGAAGCGGGTCCGTTGTCTGGGCCATCGCCAGGTCACCAAAGACCAGAGCCACGACAAAGGCAATCATGACTTGCGTCAGGCGTCTAGGCTGCAGTCTCATATTGCTCCTCCTTTCTATTTGGTGAGCGCTCGTCGTTGGCCATCGAATGTGCCGGTTCTGCGGTGGGGTAATTGCCCCGCCGCTGCAACTGTTTGCCAGCTGGCAGCCGCCACACACGTCGGACAGTGCGACGTCGCACACCTTCTCCCGGGTGGTGCCGTCCTCGATCCAGCCCTTGACGACCTGGATGCGATCCAGGTTGGCACCGTCCGGATCCCGCATGGCGCGGATCAGCAGGCTCAGCTCCCGGCCGTCGGACGAAGCGCCGGGAGGCCGTTTCGATCGCTACCGCCCCTGCGCCTTCTGTGCCGCCTCCATCTGCTTGAGCACCTTGTCGATGCTGAAGCTCGCCGGAACCTGGCGCGGCGGGAACTGGATAAAGGTCTGGAGGAAATCGCGCACGACCACTTGCGCCGGCACCATCACGAAGAAGCGCTCTGTCCACCAGCGCTGGTAGTCCATCGACTCGTCCAGGGCGTGTTCGAAGGGATCCGAGCGGAGGTTGAAGATGCGCGGCAGCCGGAGAGGCGTCAGCGGGTTGGTCCAGACCTCCAGGCCCTTGGCCCGCTGCTCAGAGAACATGATCTTCCAGTTTTCGTAGCGCAGCGCGGAGAGGTCTCCCGTGTCAGTGAAGTAGAAGAACTCCTTGCGCGCACTCGGCGTCTTGCCGCCGCTGGTCATGTGCTCGAGCTGGTTGAAGCAGTCGAGGTGCACCTTGAAGGTCTTGTCGCCCGCCCTGTGGCCCTTGAGCAGCTTCTGCTTGATGTCGGGGTCGCCCGCCGCGGCGAGCAACGTCGGCACCCAGTCCTGGTGGGAGACGATGCCGTTGCTGATGCTCCCGGCGGGGATCCTGCCCGGCCAGCGGATGAAGCAGGGCACGCGGAAGCCGCCTTCCCACGTCGTGTTCTTCTCGCCCTTCCACGGGATCGTGCCGCCGTCGGGCCAGCTGAACACCTCGGCACCGTTGTCCGTCGAGTACATGACGATCGTGTTCTCGGTGATACCCAGCTCGTCGAGCAGGTCCAGGAGCTCGCCCACGTGGCCATCGTGCTCGACCATGCCGTCCGGGTAGATGCCGAGTCAGGTCTTGCCCTCCGACTCCGGGTTCAGGCGCGTCCAGACGTGCATCCGGCTGGCATTGAACCACGCGAAGAACGACTTTTTGGCCTTATTCGCGCGCTGGATGAAGTCCTTGGTCGCGGCGAGAAACTCCTCGTCCACGGTCTCCATGCGTTTCTTCGTCAAAGGACCCGTGTCCTCGATGCGGCCGTCAGCATAGGATTTTATGACGCCGCGCGGCCCGAAGCGCTTACGGAAGTCGGGGTCCTTCGGGTAGTCGGGATTCTCCGGCTCGTCCTCGGCGTTGAGGTGGTAGAGGTTGCCGAAGAACTCGTCGAACCCGTGGTTCGTCGGCAGGAACTCGTCCTTGTCCCCGAGGTGGTTCTTGCCGAATTGGGCGGTCATGTAGCCGAGCGGCTTCAGCAGTTCGGCCAGCGTGGGATCCGCCGCGCGGATCCCGAGGTCTGCGCCGGGCAACCCCACCTTGGTGAGACCGGTGCGCACCGGGTGCTGCCCCGTGATGAACGCCGCCCGCCCGGCGGTGCAGCTCTGCTCCGCGTAGAAGTCGGTGAACGACATCCCTTCGCGGGCGATGCGGTCGATGTGAGGCGTCTGGTACCCCATCATCCCGTGGTTGACTGCGCTGATGTTCCAGTAGCCGATATCGTCGCCCCAGATGACGAGGATGTTCGGTTTTTTTGCCGCCTGAACGGGCGAGGCTGCCATAGCCAGAATAAGCAGCAGAATCATACTCATTAGGGCTCTACTTTTCATTTTTTGATCCCTCCTATCTTGATGGTTGCTGCTAAGTGCAAGATAAGGCTTTTCGACAAGCTCGAACTTCTTGGGTTCTGGAATTGTCAATACAATATTGCTTTTGCTCATCGTTCATCTCATTTTTGTAAGCTTGCTTAATAATGTTTTTTTAAGAAGCTCAACTAGGCGTCACCGAGTGCCTCTTTCAGTTTGGCTTCGTCGTCAGCGAGCAGGTTGCTTTTCAGGAGCTCACCTCTGAACGGCGAGATTACTTCCAACACTTTTTCCTCGTTGGACACCTCTGTCAGCCGTATGAAAAGGGCCGCATTTTTTGATTCGATCAGAGACTTGACATCCTTGATAAAGTGATGCTCCACGCCGGCATCGAATACATGGCCTTTCAATGCACCCAAGCCGGCACCGACAGCGCCACCCGCTATGGGATTGAGAAAGATTAAGCCGATCAACATCCCCCAGAAACCTCCCCAGATGGCCCCTGCTCTTGTCAGCAACGATTGATGAAGCTTCAATTGGCCGTCTTCATCTTTTGTGACAACGGCGAGATCCTCCATCTTCAATACATCTTTGCTCTGGAGATCCCTGAGAGCCTTCTCCATGTCGAACGCCGACGTTTCGTCATCAAACCCGATTACAATCAGTTCACTCACTGTTGTCATATCGTTTACACTTGGGAGAACGACTATGCCATGGAAAGCGCGTACCACAATGTCTCTGAGG
>Ga0056119_1000104_pt1 | contig 19317 bp, 25 predicted proteins | sample WorMettaBAHAMAS1_FD_80076 | JGI IMG/M metagenome (GOLD analysis project Ga0056119, IMG submission 80076) | Marine gutless worms symbiont microbial communities from Max Planck institute for Marine Microbiology, Germany - Olavius tantulus BAHAMAS.1 ...
GATCTATTTTTGCAACCAGAAGATTGCGCAATTAAATGTAAAAGAACAATGAAACACGAAAAGTGTTACCTATGTCTCCGAACACGTGTCACCCTTGTCCCCGGTCCGTACAATGGGTGAGGCGCGGTGGGGGTGACAAGGTGCTCGATTCTCTAATTTGAAACGTTGCTGTTCGAACCGGAACTGATGTGGTTTTCGGATGACCGTCCAGGGGCACACTCAACCTAGACGGTTTGTCCAGCTTAGAGGTGAGACCATGTGGGAAGGGGAAGAGGACGAACGCAGAATTCGATGGCCGGCGCGCCTTTTTTTTACCGGCGTTCTCTTTTTCATTGTCGGCGCGTTGCTTTATTTTTTGCTGGGCACATCCGATCCGGAATACTACTGGCGCCCCCAATCCCCAACCGGCCCGATGGACTATAAAGACGCAGTCTTTGGGGAACGAATCGTGCTTGAGGCTGACAGGGACTGTTTGCTGGAAAAGCTGAAACTGGTCTACCGGCGCGTTGAAGCCGGAAAAATCCGGGTTGAAGTAACGCAGCTGGAACTCGATGCTTCGTACGCGTATAAGCACCGTATTCCCATAAAGCAGGCGAAAAAAGGAATTCAGCTTGGCGGTCGCTACTTTCGCCTGGTTTCGTGGGGTCGATCACGAATCAGTCTTGAATTATTGGTACCACCTCACTGAAATCCCCATGGGTTGGGGAGTCATCATCCAGCTACATATTTTTCCAAGGCGTCCCCCATATGGGCGATGCCTTCCATAGAATCAATCTATAGTGTCATAGCTATGAGGGTTGGGCCTTATGAAAGCAGCTAAACTGTCAAACAGAGAGCATGAAGTATTGACGTTTATACTGTCAGGGGAGACCAATCGGCAGATATCCCGGCAACTCGAAATCAGTATGAATACCGTCAAAACCCACGTGACTCATATTTTCAACAAACTCGGTGTCGAGAACCGTACCCAGACAGCGGTTACGGCGGTAAAATTGAAATTGATCGGAGATGAAATTTAGATCATAACAGTTGCATATTCAGATGTTCTTCCTGCTCCCGTTCAGACGTGCTCAAAGAGATGATGCAGACTGCCCCACGCGAGTATTGATCCAATTCGGAGCGGAGGAAAGGTTAATGAAGGCGACACATGCAATTCTCTCGGTGCTTGGTGTATCCATGTTGTTTGCCGGGCCACCAATTCTGGCGAAATCGCTCGATTCAACCTCGTACTGGGTGGGTAAGCGCTTTTCTACCCAGCAATGTGTGCGGATCACCAATGGGCGGCATGTGGCTAAGCGGAAGCTCTGCTTCATAACCTACGACGTCAAAGCGTCGAACACATCGTACCGCGTGGATGCCCACATGGAGTTCAGGAAGCGATATGTGACTCCGGACGCCGAGGAGGTCGAGCTTCAGGTGCTGCTTATGGACGAGGAATTGGTATGCCGAAAACAGTTGAACATGCGTTCCGCCATCGAAAACCGAAGGGCAACATTTTCCTTTGTCACCGAAAATCTGCCGACCTACCGGTATGTACGAACCTATTTTGTGATTCACTACCGACAGTAGTGCACCTCCTGCGATTGACATCCTGAGAGACTTCCCCTTACATTCAATCACTGCGTCTCCCCACAGCGATATACGGTATAAACTGTCCATGGCTACGGACATTCACCCAAACGAAAGGAACCGCATATGTTCCAGGATGTGAAAGAGATCAGAAGGGTGCGGAAGAAGTACAATGCCAAGATGCTGAAAAGCGGCATTTCGACATTTCGCAAAATATGGGATGCAGAAGAGGACGCCCTGAAACCCGGCGCCCTCAGTCAAAAAACCAAAGAACTGGTCGCTCTTGGGATCAGTATCAGCAAGGCCTGCTACGGGTGAATCGAGTATCATGTCAGCAGTGCTGTTGACGCCGGTGCCGAACAAGAGGAAATCCTGGAGGCAACCGCCGTGGCTTTGGCCCTCAGCGGCGGGGTGGCGGACTGGCCGTCCCGATTCGTATTCAAGGTGCTCGAGGAGCTGGAACTAAAAGAAACGGATTAGAAAGTAAAAGAGTGAATAATTCCGCCGCCCATCGGTGATGCTCAGGACAAGCAGACGCACGCCGACTCTACATGACAATACAATCTTATGGGCTGGGTGATCCTCGGTCGTATTGAGCTATAGAGAACAGGCTTGCCCAGCCTAAAGTTGCATTCCCAGCTGGACATACGAAATACCTTCATCGCGAAGCGATCGGTGCTTTAGCCTCCGCAGGTCGCGGAGTCTAAATGTCTGTTTCCGTCCGCGTATGTCGAGCGAACGAAGAGAGCGGGCGGCAATTTAAACACAAGAAAACATCCCTTCGGGGCTCGTAAATCTTTTCCGAAGGATTACAAAAATCCCCCATTTGGGGGATGACCGCAGTATGGCCGCGATATAGATTATGAGCCATCCAAAAGGGAGGATCTGCCATGGCTCAATTTAAAAATCTGATGGAAATTTTCAAGCTTCTCGACAAATCCAACTGCCGAAAATGCAATGAGGCCACGTGCCTCGCCTTTGCCGCCGCTGTGTTTAACGGGGCCCGGGAATTGTCTGAATGCCCCACTCTGGACCCGGGGATCGTCGGTCAATACAGCGGCTCGGAATCGGTCAAGACCATGGAGCAGGGGGCGGAAGAGACCATCCAGCAGCTACAGCAGGAGATTGAGAAAACCGACCTTGCTTCAGTTGCACAAAGAATCGGAGGAACGTGCAACAATGGTAAACTAACGCTGAAAATTATGGGCAAGGATTTCAGTGTGGACCAGCATGGTGCCATTTTCACGGACATTCATGTCCACATGTGGGTGGCCGTTCCGGTGCTAAATTATATCCTCTTCGGCGGGTCCGGTAAGGTGACGGGAAACTGGGTTCCGCTAAGGGAGTTGAAGGGCGGAAAGGATTGGTATAGCCTGTTTGGCCAGCGATGCGAAAAACCGATCAAGAAAGTCGCCGACACTTACACGGACCTGTTCGACGACATGGTTCATCTGTTCAGCGGACATCAGGTGGAGCGGCATTTTGAATCGGATATTTCGGTCGTCCTGAGCCCGCTACCCAAATTGCCGGTGCTCATCTGCTACTGGAAGCCCGAAGACGGACTCGAATCTGATCTCCACATTTTTTTCGACGAGGGCGCCGAAGACAACCTGAATATTGAATCGATTTACACCCTCGGTGCGGGATTGGCGCTCATGTTCGAAAAGCTCGCCCACCGCCACGGCTAGTTTAGATAAATGTCCCTAAAATGATCGGCTCAGCAAAGCTCGGAGTCATTCCGGCGAAGGCCGTGGTTCGGCAGGCTCACCATCCTGAGCAACATCGAAGGAGAATCCAGTCAAATTCCGCTCCTTTCCCCCTTAATAGAAATATTCAAGTCAGCAGTTGATATGAAAGAATGCCGCCAAGCCTTGTTTGGGTGATTTGTTGAACAGTCGAACAGCATCGTAGGTGTTTAAAATAATATATTCGATGCCCTTCGATTTCAGAAAGTCCAGTGTTTGCGTCATGACCGCGGTAGCCTCGCTGGCTCCGGTACCGATGATAAGTTTGCTTACCGAACCGTCTCCCACCGCTTGTATGTCTACCGGTTGAAGTTGGTGATTTATGCTAAATTTCCAAACCTTGGCGTCCTGTCCCGGCAGAATCATCACATCAGCCTCAAATGTTTTGCCGTCAACTGTCATTTTACCAAATGAATAATGGGTAATGGCGGTGTCGGAACTACCGGCAGGAGGCGTGTACTCAACATCAGAGGAACAGGCGACAAATATCTGGATCATAACTAGGAACAACACACCAGGAACCATGGAGTCAGTTGCCGTAATTCTTTTTAGCATTGTTTCACCTCTAAGTTTTAAGATTGTTTCAAGGGATTAGACCGGCAGGGGATCTCTGGGAACGACAGACACCTTTACCATCACCTGACCATATCCCATGCATTCGACGCCTACATCGAGACAGCTGACCTGTCGCATGAAGTGAAAATGATTCGGGTCGAGCCCCTCATTGATCCGCTCGTTTATCAGCGCCACCGGGACGGTGAGCTGGGAGATGAGGTAGACACACAGCTTCTTTGGGCAATGCTTTGTGATGAAGTTACCATCGATGTCCATGAGGAGCTTTTGGCCTTTGGCGTGCCCGGAGTTGCAATGCAGCGATTCTATCACTTCTGCCAGGATTGAATAACGCGGAGCAGCTTCGGCCATACGTTGGACCTGTCGAACCCTGTGGCCGCCCTCCTGAAACAACTCTCTTTCCTCCTGGCTATAGCCGAGGCGGTCGGCAAACCTTTCAACAGCGTCTTTGGACATTGACTGTCTCCTTTCTAAAATAAAATTTTTTCTTTCTCAGTATAGAAGGATTCAAGGGGCCAATGATTCAAGGGATGACAAGCCCTCAGAAGCGGAAAACGCTTCTGGCCTCTTTAAAGGCACTCAGTATTTTCATCACTGATTACGACACTGCCTTAGTAATTTTGAGATGACCTGTAGTATAGTACGGTATACACACGGCAGCTATTCTGATTTTGAAAGCGAATTCGGCGCTTTCTTTCTAAGATTGCTTTGTTAGCGATTTGAAGCCAGGGTTCCTGTGACCTTTGCCAGGCAATGCACTTTTTGTAACTATTTAGCTTGTTTTTCGGACCCTCGAACCCTTGCTTGTGGGGTCGAAGCTCGAAGAGCGTAGCCCCAACTCCTTGAATCCTTGGATCCTTGGATCCTCCTCCAAAACTGGATCGCAGAAGCAGCTAAATGATTTGGTTTCTTACCGCCCAGACCGAAGCCTGGGTACGGTCGTTGACGTTCAGCTTGTTGAATATATGGATGACATGGGATTTTACCGTATGTGGGCTGATGTGCAGCATTTGCGATATTTCTGAATTGCTGGCACCATCTGCCATGAGGCGCAGGACTTCGAGTTCCCTGCCGGTCAGATCTTTCTGTATTCGTATGCCGAACCGGTCATAGAGGGGCTCTGTTTGCTCCGAGCGATTATTCGCCGATGATTCCACTTGTTGAAGTTGCGCTTGGGGCGGATTCCTTCGGGAGATGGTTTCACGGCCGTTGGTTTCGATAGCGATTGTCGATTCCACGGTTCAGTCGGGACCGAAAACAGGATATACGGTGGATACGGAGATGGGTTCGGCAAAGTCCGGACAGTCAGCCGGCGTGGTCTCGCCATTTCTCAATGCCGCGGCAAAGGCCATGCAAGTGGCATAGCCGCATTTCTGGCAGTTGGTTCGGGGCAGGGCCTTGACGATATCGACGATGGAAGCCGGTTCCCGATGGATTTTGTTACTCGGAGTTAAATCAGCGCGGTGGTCATAAAGATCGTTTAGAAAAACGACCAGGTCCTCGATAAAATCAAAAATGTGGTCACGTCCTCGGAATGGCGCGGCCATGGCTTCGACAGGATACAGGGCACAATTGGCGCCATCGCGGACAAACCGGACGTGAAGCGGTCGATCGTAATACTTGGCGCCATCCACAGCGCCGTTGATATAGGGAAAGAGCTCTCGGATATCCGCATCGAACTTGAAATAAACGCCCCAGTTCAAATCGCACACCCGGTCGTGGCGTACGCCGCTTCTGGATATAGACACGTCCGAGTATCCTTGAATGAACATCGGTCGACCTCCCAGAGGGATAGGATCTTGTCACGAGATCCGTTATTAATTCAATATCACAGATAAGACCTAAAGCGCATCCCCCAAACGGGGGATATACAGTTTGAGGCATTCTATATACATATATGAGACCAGTCCATAGACGGTGCAATTCGGGAATCCCAGACTTTTGGAGATCCAGACTCTATGAAAGTTATTATTACCGGAGCCACGGGATTTGTGGGTCGAAATCTTGCGGAGCGATTTATTAAAGACGGATTTCACTTCGTGGGTGTCGGCCGATCCCCGGCGGCAGGAGATGTGCTTCTGGAGCGGGGTGTCGTGTTCAGAAAGGCGGATATCCGTGACGCGCCTCAGATCCTATAGGCCTTTTCCGCCGCTCACTGCGTGATTCATTGTGCCGGAAAAAGCGGTCCTTGGGGGCGGTATCGTGATTTTTACCACACGAATGTCATCGGCACCCGCAATGTCGTTGCTGCCTGCCGACACTACAACATCGAAAAGCTGATTTTTATTTCCACGCCCAGTATCTACCATACAGGCGAAGGTCGTTATAATATTTCCGAGAACGACCCCCTTCCAAAACGACAGGCATCCAATTACGGACGAAGCAAACTGATCGTCGAAAATGATCTCATGAACATGTAAACCATGAGCGTCAGAACTATCATTTTCAGACCCAGGGCGATTATTGGGCCATATGACAATACCTTTGTGCCCCGCATTCTGCGCATGGCCGAGAAAAAGCATATGCCAATGATCAACGATGGCAGGGCCCTGGTGGACATTACCTATATTGACGACTTCATCGATGCCGTCAGAACGGCTCTGGACGCACCGGTTGACGCGTGGAATCAGGTATACAACATTTCCAGTGGAAATCCGATCACGGTCAAAGAGTGGATTTCCAGGATTCTGCAGGTTTATGGGATACCCTTTCGGCCAAAAAACATCCCTTTTTCGGCGGCAATAGCGATTGCGGCTATCATGGAATTATTCAGCTATCTTCCGTTTGTGGGCAGAGAACCACCCATGACACGGTTTTCTGTAGGGTATATGGCAAAATCCATGACAATGAATATTGAAAAAGCGGCGGATCGGCTTGGATTTACTCCCAAGATCAGCACGGAAGAAGGTTTTGATCGTTTAATTGAATATGTGAGCGCCGTGACAAATTACCGTGGTGGAGCCGACTGAGAAGGAGGCAGGCATTGGCAGGAATCAAGAACCGGACGATCGGTGAATGCGCCGGATGCCGGAAACCGTTAACAAAAGGGGCGTCGCACCGCTACCAGGGCAAGAATTGGTGCGAGGACTGCGCCATGGAAGCCCGTCACACCCGCAGGAGGAAGACACACTGGCAGTATCTGAAATCGATTAGGACGGATTATCTTCAGCTTTCGAGGCCGACTGCTCCAGAAAAAAACCAGGAAACCAAGCGATCCGAGCAGGGCGAAGACTAACTGCCTTTTGTGAAAAATTACGATTCTATGAGCAATAATAAGAGTGAGTCGGTTATATCCCACTGTTCAAATACTATTTAGCTGCCCGCTCCCCTTCGATCCCACCAAGGCGGGACTCAGGGTCGCTCGATACACGCAGACCATATCCGGCCGACATGGCCGGATATGACTCGACATGCCCTGCGGGCATTTCCTGATTGCCAAAACCAGTCACGACGCACTCTGTTCAATTCGACATAACCAGATCTTTATGGTGCCAGGCCCTCCGCGTAGCGGTGACGGCTTTCAGCCGAGGAGCAGGTCGCTCGGCTGAAATGTCTGTGTTAGTCTGCGTTAGTCTGCGGCTATTCTTTTTTCGGTGTTGAGGAATACATGAAGACAATGCGACCGTTGGACTTCAGCCTTTGAATTCTACCCCATTATCGAAGGAGGGATAATGGTCAAATACCGCATCCTTAAATTTGCTTATAGGTCCGCAAGTTTATACTTGACACATACGGTCGTCATGTTATAAAAAAGACCGGTCGGTATATAAAATTAGAAGAGGATACGGCTATGCCGAAAAAAGGGGAGCAAACTCGCCGGAAAATCATTGAGAAATCCCTTCAGCTATTTTCGGTAAAGGGGTACTACAACACGTCCATCAGCGATATCCTCGATGCCACAGGTCTGACCAAGGGAGGCCTCTACGGCCACTTCCCGAGCAAGGAAGATATCTGGTACGCGGTCTACGATGAGGCGGTCGGCGTGTGGAAAGGCATCGCCTTTGATGATGTCCGAAGCACCACGAATCCATTGGACCGGATCGACAAATTCATTGTTAACGATTTGATGCGGTACCTGGGAGGGGAGGTGTTCGCTGGAGGCTGTTTTTTTCTGAACATGCTCGTGGAACTGTCGGGCCAGTCCGCCTCCATGACCCGGCACATCTTCCGCGGATTTATCCAGATGTCCCGCTTAATTCAACACTGGCTGGATGAGGCAGAGGAGCAAGGCCTCATTCGAGAAGGATTGGACCATCGCGAAATCTCAAACTTCATCGTTATATCCTTAAACGGAGCTGCCGCACTGTATATCTCGAGTCGGAATCAGCTTATCCTCGAAACCACCATTAATCAGCTACAGCACTATGTAAGCCAACTGAAACCCTAAAAATTCTTTGGGTTTTTTAAGAATTGAGTTTAAATAATTTTATATTATATACCAACCGGTCTTGACTAAAATAGTAGTGTTTTGTTTTTGGTATTTTGTGTTTCGAATTTGTTTCAGTTTTGAAATTTGAATTTTGTTTGAGATTCTTGTCCGCCTTAGCTGTCGCGGCGACGGATGGATTTTGAGATTTGAAATTTACTTGAGATTAGGGTTTTGTGATTTGGGATTTCCATCTCGAGAGAACTGAATCTTTAAAGACGGGGAGACTGAAATGGAAACTTTGCTAGCCGATCGAACCCAGAACATGGCCAGTAGTGCCATCCGTGAAATCCTGAAGGTCGCCTCACGGCCGGGAATGATTTCTCTGGCCGGCGGGCTTCCGGCAGACGAGGCGTTTCCAACATCGATACTTCAGGATTTGACGGAACGGGTGTTCGAGAAATACGGCTTCCTGGCATTGCAGTATGACTGCACCGAAGGCTTTATGCCCCTTAGGCAGGCCCTGGCGCTGCATCTGGCGGAAAAAAAAGGACTGTGCGCAAGCAAGGAGGACGTTCTCATCGCCTCTGGTTCCCAGGGCGTGTTGGATGCATTGGGAAAAATCCTCATCTCCCGGGGGAATCGTATTGCTGTGGAAGCGCCCACTTATTTAGGGGCTCTTCAGGCGTTCAAACCATATAGTCCGGAGTACGTGAGCCTGGAAACGGACGAGGAGGGGATAATACCTGAGGCCCTTGAAGAGGCATTGCATCGGGGACCGATCCAACTGGTGTACCTGGTTCCGACGTTTCAGAACCCCACTGGAAGAACCCTCTCGGTAGCCAGACGAGCGCATCTCGCTGAAATCATCCGACGCCATGAAATTCTGGTGGTGGAAGATGATCCCTATAGCGATCTGCGGTATGAAGGCGGCAGTCTGCCGCCGCTTCAGCTGTTTGCCCCGGATCATGTTATCTACGTCGGCACCCTTTCCAAGATCTTTGCTCCGGGACTACGAATCGGCTATTGCCTGGCTCCGGAAAAAGTTCGCGAGTGGCTGGTATTGGCCAAGCAGGGGGTCGATCTTCATACCGGAACCCTTTCCCAGGCATTGGCTGCCGAGTACCTTGTGGGGGATATCTGGAAGAACACCTACCACGAATCCTGGAGTGCTATAGGCCGAGGCGAAAAGCCATGCTCGATGCCTTGGATATGGGTCTGTCGGATTCATTTAAGTGGTCCCGGCCGGAAGGCGGGATGTTTGTCTGGCTCGAAGGGCCGCCGGAGCTGGATATGGACCGGGTCTATGAGGCAGCAGTGAACCGCGGTGTGGCTGTTGTTCCGGGGAAATATTTCTTTGCGGATCCTGAAAGGGGAGGGAACACCTTGAGGTTGAACTTCAGTATGCCGGATGTCCTGTCCATCAGGCACGCTGTGGCTATACTAACGGAACTCCTTCGTGATCATGTTGGAATTACGACGCGTGGGACTCGGATTGGGAAGTCCCTGAATCCCTACCCACGCCTGGTGCCCAATGTGATCACACAACTGGGTTCTGACTTTAATGGCAGTGCACACGATATAGCCATGTCACAGGCATTTGTCGTTCGTAAATTCTAATCAAACGGGCGTTTAACGGTATGGGGTCTTGGGTTGACAAATCCCCATCAAATGATTTACCAACCGTTTCCACAATTGACTGGTACGCCTTCACAAACTTTGATATGAATCCAGTCACATAAACGCGCCCGTAGCTCAGTGGATAGAGTGCCGGACTACGAATCAGTAGGTCGGAGGTTCGAATCCTCCCGGGCGCGCCATAAAATCAAGGGGTTACAGTCTTTTGACTGTAGCCTTTTTTCATTTGTGTGAGACTCTGTGTTAGAAAAATATTTTAAAGTTAGCCAATATTAGGGCAAGTCGAAATTCTGTAAAGAATTATAGAATATGATTCCAGTGTGTTACAAATTTTAAGGAAGGAGGTATCTTGCGAGCTGTTCCATGGAATCCGTCGGTCGCTTGTTCAATTTTGTCTGTCTTATCAAAAAGCCACATATTCCTACCATTTTTGTCGCCAAGGTAATCAAGCAGAGTAATCGAATTAAAAAATAACAAATTATAACAGACTATTATAAAATTCTACGGATGGTCTATAATTTGCAGTGAATTCGTGATGACGCAGTACGCAAAGCGATCATAACCCATTACGAATGGCCACGAAAATACCCATGGATATCAGTTCCCATTCGATTACTTCGTCAGAACCTGAGACAGATATCGAGTCTCAGTTTTTCGCCGAAGCTGAACGATCTGCCCTGGTTTATCCGATCGTCTTTGCCTTCTTAATACTGCTCATCATAGGTCTTGATCCCGCCCTTTTTTCTGCCCTTTTTGCAGTCAAGGCCACCATATTCTTTTAATACTATTAATTCCCGCATTATTACTGTTCAAAGCTATATTTGACTGGATTAGCGGAGAGGAATCTTTAACTATGAGTCTTTTTCGGTACATCAAACCCATACCGTCGGGCTTGGTTTATGACTCCGATATAAAAAATATTCTTTTCCCTATGCAACCCTTTCTCTGATCATTGCAAATACATTGATTTTTATCTCACAGACTGAAGAGATAGTTCGGGGCGGTGCATTTCCACCAGTTGGAGATCCATCATTAGGCCTTTTCTGGTTGTCAATTATTTCCCATGCCATCCTTCACGCTGATATCTCTCATCTTGCTGGAAACATGTTTTTTTTGTGGGCTTTTGGCAGCGCTGTTGAGTCCCGAGTCGGATCTCTGAAGTATTTGGGAGTTTATTTTCTGAGTATATTCATAGCAACCCTGTTTGGTGTTATTATTGGAAACATTCAAGCCTCTAACCTTGATCCAAATTTACACCTCGTAAATCACCACTCAATTGGTGCCTCCGGAGCAGTTTCTGGCATTATGGGTTTGTTCGTTGTGCGTTGTTTTTATTCGAGGTTGACAATCAGTTGTCCAATTTTTTTCCTCCCATTTCCCTCCGTCCCACTTCGTGTACAGGGCACGCTATTAGTAGCTCTATTTTTCATGATGGATGTAAGTGGAAGTGTCTCGCAATACGAAATGGAAGGAGGAGACATCAATCATTGGGCGCATGTAGGGGGGTATTTGTGCGGATTAGCTTTGGGACTTTTGATGAGACTTCACAAAGCGGCTGCTGAGGAAGCGGTGCACGACAAAGCCGGAAGACTTGCAGAGAGTCTGGATAATTCCATGGAGGCGATAAAGGTTTACGGAGAGATCCTCGAGCAGGAGCCAGAAAATGAACGTGCACTGCTCTACTATTTCAATAAATATAAAATGATCCAGAGTGATAATACTGCCAAATACTTTTGTCGTTTGGTGGATTTGTACGCCAAGAAAGACATACGTAAGGCAATAGAATTAGTTGATGAAGGTTTTCCGAAACACATAAACTTTCTCAGGGGTGATACTCTACTGAAGATCGGACTTTACTACACACGGATAATGGATTGGAGGAAGGCATCTTTCTGTCTGAATCTATCAAAGGAGATGAAATGGCCATGGCAGGCGAAAGCCATGCTTAAGCTAAGCGAAGTTTACACAGCGATGGAGGTACCTGAAAGGGCTAAAGCGTTGCTACAGGAATTAATGGAAAAATATCCATCAACTGTTTTTCAGCGGAAGGCCGAATTGTCGTTGTCAGAACTTGGATAGGTCCAGCTATATTTTCAAATATATAAGTAACTTTCAATAGGTTATTTCACATCATGAAAAATCGATGAATATGCGATTGATCTTTTATATATGAGAAGCGATTCAATTAACAAATAGATTCATTCGCCGGGAGAGAGCCAATGCGTGTAAGCCAAAACACTTTACAAAAGATATACACCGACATGGAAACCGCGGAACTCGTAAAGTTGCTTAAAACGAAGGAATTAACAGATGAAGCATCATCCATAATTTCAGAAACATTTGCGGAGAGGGGGTATCTGAAGAAGAAATACACAAAATTGAAAAAAAACTTAAAGAAGAATCGGATAGAATTGATCAGTTAGCTTCTGTGTGTAGCCGCATTGTGGAATTATTTATCGATGTAGTAATCGCATTTTTTATTATATGTTCAGGATTTTACTTCGAGCATATGATAGTATTTACATTTTTAGTGGGAATAGCTTATTTGTTTCTGAGAGATGGCTTGTTGGAAGGACAGAGTGTCGGTAAAAGAATTTTAAGAATTGCGGTTGTAGATAATGCATCAGGTGTTAGTTGCGATCTGAAAGGTTCTCTTATAAGAAATTTCTTTATAGTCACCTTCCTATTCATTGATTTATTTTATTTGGTTTCTAAATTACGCCAAAGACTTGGCGATATGGTAGCCGATACAATAGTAATTAAGGCATGAGGGAATATTAATAAATTTAAATTGCCTGCTACGATCCTTGTAAGGTCGATTTGTTAATGCATAATATCTGTGATCAAGTTTTTATAATCAAGCACCAATCCCGCCGGAAAAATCTCTGATAAATCAATAACCATGTGATGTTCATCCAGTGTAATGGCTATGACTCCGCATTCTCTAAAATTATCTTCATAGGTCCTTGCAAGAGAAAAACTACTCATATTTATAGAATAAACCAGACGGTTCTTGCCATCATATTCAATATTTCGAGTATTATCCATTGTGTATTCTGTAAGGTTAATCAATCTATTCAGAAAGCAAATTACGCTTGATATAATTGTATATTCGTGTCGGAGATCGAGACCATCCGGCAGAAGAACTTCTATATCAACTCTTTCTTTTTGGCACATTAAGCTTTTCGGTATTATGTTGGCTGCTACATGGAATCCGGTGTCTGTCAACAGTTTCAACTCATACCAACCATCCTTAAGTTCAATGTTCGCCTCCTTAACTCCATCCGCATGACAGATTGATTTTCTGGCAATTGCCGATACTAATTTATGGTGTATTTTGAGCATTCGACAATCAAAATCATATGAAACATGATACGAGATAATATCAGATAGGCTATTTTTAGCTTTGGAAATAAATGACATTCGATTGACCTTTCATGACTCGTGATTGCCGAGGACTTGAAAATTTCCCGGTCAATTCATCTTTTTATATGCCGAAACTTTGCCCCGGAATTATTGAGTCTTGAGGATGGATTATATCTTTTTCTATCACCTTAAATCCTTAAAAAATATCATTGTTAACACTGTTCTTTCTGCGATCCTTTATGAGCTTCGCGCCATCAATTGGACACACCTTCATCTCAGATCCAAAAACTCTAGTATTGCACTTAGGACAAATTTTTCCATTTGAGTTAGAATTTTTTCCAAAATTTTCCGTCCAAAGGTTTATCGCACTCTCCATACCCGACTTGATGCCATCAAAGGCGTTTTTAAATCCAGACCCATGCTGATTTACTTGTTTTTTGATGTTTTGACCACAACTGCTGCAGGTGGTTGTTTTCTCTTCGCACTTCTGTCCACAGTGAGGACAGTTTATCATTTGCTCAGTTGTCGTTGAATCATTTGTTTTCATCTTTGTATAGTTCCCACTATAAATGGATTTATACTCATCACTTTCAGACCACTTATTAATCTCATGTGCTCTAAGTACAGGGAAGGGATGAGATCTCCATAAAGTAGAAGCAATTCTATAAAATTTGTTTAGCCCAAAACCCTTTGTTATTATATCAAATTGTTGAGCTTGTGAAACAAATTCTGACTCATCGATCATGTCCGAAAGTTGTGCAGAACCACCTGACAGTTTCATTAGCACTTTTATCGAGGCATCTTTATTATTAGTAACTATTAGTGCACCCCTATCCGCAGAAAGCTCAGCTTTGCGGGACCACTCAAAAAGTGCCAGTCTTAAAGAAATAATAAAGCCACCCGCCAATCCAAGTATACTTGATGCATCGACCAGAAAGTCTGCTAACATAAGGTAAAGAACATGCTCACATTTTATATGTGCCATCTCATGCGCAACCACTGCATACAATTCATCTTCAGATAATAGTTCGACAAGTCCAGACTGAATAGTAATTATAGGATACCCGGTACCGAAGGTTTTTGCATTAGGAAATGGATTCTGGTTAATGAAAACATCCGGTAGAGGAATATCAAGGCTTTTCGCTGATTGAACAGCCATTTCATGTATATAGCTACAAGTTTTGGAAGTAACTTTTACATCATCAGCCATTGATCTGACTCTTAGTGTTTTTTCGTATCCATACTCCATCATTTTTCTAAGTGCATAATCAATACCGGGGATTCGTTTTAAAGCAGATATAGCATTTTGATCGAGTGGATGTGTAAATCCATCCGGTGACATATTTGGATATTCTCTTGAATCAAAAAAACAATTTTTTTTGTAATGAAACTTGTTTTTACATTCAGGTTTGGGACACTTTAACTCGGTGTTATTTTGAAAAGTAGATATCGGAACTACTTTTTCATAATTGCAGTTTGTACAGGTAATCTTTGAATATAATCTTGATTGGTTTATTTCAGCCATTGGATCATCCTTTGGTCAAACTAGTTAGATTAGCTGATATAAAAAGCAATTTTACACCATTATTTTTTTTCTAACACCATACGATAAGTAAAATTCTCTTATTTTAATATTTCGCACTGGCTTTATGCCTTATATAAAAGCAAGTCTTATGCCACATTCCGATTAATAAAATAGTAAATAAAATCAAACTGATAAAATACATTCTATCGACTCTATTTCTGTTTATTAAGCCAAATATGACGCATTGTTCGACAATACGTGTCTATTCGGGTGATAATTTTAGATGAACAATGGATTGTTGGCTGTGAGGGGGTGACAAGGTAGGTTAATTTATGGGGAGTAGAGGCCATTAAACACAGAATTTGATACTCAGCTGTGTGAGAATCCGTGTGAGAAAAATTTTCCAAAATCAGCTAAAATCGGAAAAAATCAAACAACACTTGGAAATTCAGATTTAATGATTTCAACAAGTTATTGTGAATTTAGGAGGTTAGGAAGCTCAGAGGACTTGGCTACGAATCCGTAGGTCGGAGGTTTATACGCCTTTGGCGCATTCGTGAGCCTGAGGCTCATAAAAATCCTCCCGGGCGCGCCATAGAAACCAAGGCGAGGCTATCCAGCCCCGCCTTTTTTATTGCATTGGACCAGGGTTAATTAGTGCCCAATTTTAAGTGCACTCTGCACATAAATTTGTGCATTCACCTATTCTATTCCAACAAAAGTAACATAAATTCAGATAGTTGGAGTTTTGCACACATTTCGCTTTTGTCATTGATACTTGACTTCCTTCAAACATATACAGCCAATTATCCGGAGTTGCCGAAGGTGAAGGAACGTGCTCGCCATCGCGCGAGGAAAGGATATATCATGCCCCCATTATTGGATCAGGAAACCAGGTCCTTCTGTAGAGACAATTTTAAGAAAGGTAATATCACGTTATATCTGGGAGCCGGTGTTTCCATCGATAACAATATACCTTCCTGGGAAAAGCTTGTTTTAGCCATGTATTTCTCGACCATCAGTGAACAAAAACTGCATGGATGGCGACCCTTTTCAAATTATCTTTATGCAATCGCTGAGTGGTATTTAGAGGACAGCTCAGAACCGCTTGAGATTACCGCTCGAAAACTTCGAAAATTCTATGAGACCCGGGAGACGGAAGAAGCTTTTCTAAGCAGTTTATATTCAACTCTCTATGGCAGCATGCTTGATGAATATGGAGAACCATATTCCTTTATTGATGGAGATTTCGTGCGATCACAGAACTCAACGCTCAGGGCAGTAGCCAAATTATGTGAATCCAATGAACGCGGGATCAATTCCGTGATCACGTATAACTATGATAACTTGCTCGAGTTGTCTCTTGGAAACTCACCCAATAAGGCGATTTATGCGCCCGATCAACGCTTTGATGACGAATTGCCGATCTTCCATGTTCATGGCTACGTTCCTCTGGATCGAAACACAAACCGATCCAGAGGTGAGGACATTGTTTTTACTGAAGATCAATATCACCGGGTATCCAGTAATGCCTATGACTGGTCAAATCTCATTCAGCTGCAGAAAATGTCAAACTCAGTAGGCGTTATGGTCGGCCTTTCTCTTTCAGATAGAAATATGAGGAGATTACTCGATGCAGTTGGAAGTTCACCGATCAACTCACGTAATTTTGCCCTATTAAAAAAGCCCGATAAAATGCCACCGGAAGATGAGGTCCTGGACGACATACATGAAAATGCCAAGCAACTCCTTGAGAAATTTAGAGACAGCGGGATCAAGAGTGCTCAGACGGAAAATTCCGGCATTTTTTTTCCAAATCCGGGCATCAAATCAGATCTGCCGGGAATAAATTCAAGCAGGTCCGGACAGAAGGGTCCGAGATATCGACACGAAATCTCGGGTATCATTGAAGAAGTAAAACGATTTGATTTGGAGCAAAAAGAGTATGTATTGGACCAGTTAAGAATAAAGCCGATTTGGTTTAAAGAATATTCAGAAATTCCTAAAATTTTGAAGGACCTGCTATTGGCCGATTAAACCCATTCAATATTTTGAATTATCCGCGATCTGTGTGATTGGTACTGTTTAATAACTTTTTCTCATGCATTGACAATAGATCTCTTGGCTGATAGCCAATTTATATATTTTTATGATTCCCGACACAATCTAATACGACAAAGCCAAACCTGCTGAAAGGTAGGGACGGAAAGCTACGGATCCGTCACTCTTCTGCATCTGATCTGATCAAACTGCCCTAAAAATCATCCTCACTCGGATAGCCGGGTTGCCGAAAGGTAATCTGGCTTTTTTGTTTAGTGAAAAATCAACTCTATTCCCAGCATTAACAAATAGTAGAAAGGAGAATGGTCATGAGAGTAAATCCCTTTTTTGTTTTCATATGTCTCTTGATTGCGGCTGTCATGTTCTTCCCCGCAACGACCCGTGCGGAGTTAAACGCTTACATGAAAATTACGGGGTCGGTGCAGGGCGAAATATTATCAGGTGATAGCACTAGGGGTGATTCCGAGGGTTGGATTATTATTGCTAGTTTTGGTCATAACCTCTACATCCCAAGAGATCCTGGAACCGGACAGGTCTCCGGTCGCCGAGTGCATACCCCCCTAAAAATTCTAAAGAAGATCAGTAAAGCTTCGCCTACGCTCTACAGCTCATGATCACCAATGAGCGGCTGGATGAGGTTGAGATTCGATTTTGGAGGCCTAACCCTACGGGAGCAGGAGAGGAGCAACATTACTTCACAATTTTATTAGGGGATGCATTCATTGTTGGCATTACCCCAAGTTTTCCGGTGAATTTCCGGCCCGAAACGGCACATGATCCGTTTATGGAAACCGTCGCTTTTTCCTATCGAACCATTACATGGACATACATGGATGGTGGCGTGACGTTTCAGGATACCGTCGATGATAGACCTTAATGCTGAGTAGGAGAGCGATACCCATATCGTTAGGGCACTTATTGTTCCGGCAGTGGGGATCGACCCAATCGGCAAAATGATTCTTCTCCGAAAAGACGAGGTGCCAAGAATGAGAAGAAGATATTACGGTATTGTACTAGCCTGTCTGGCGGCATGTATTGCCCTGGCATTTCCCGCTACACCGGTGGCCGGCAGCGTGTTGATTATCAAAGGCAGCACGCTTATCCATGGCAGCATGGACGGCCTGATCACGCTTCCCGACGGCGGTGTCATAACGGCCTTGGAAGTCCAGGTCGCCAGCTGGGGAATCGATTACCGAGACGATGATATTCTCGTCTATGACACAGTTACCAGAATATTTTCACACTATCTATTCACACCTGTTATGACCCTTCTCGAACCGGATCAACGTGTTGCTACAACGACCGGAAAAGCAGGCACGTTATATGAAATTTTAGAGGATGAGCCCTTTGTTGTATTTGATGCAGATCTTCAAACGTTCGAAGTGATGGACAGAACTCCAGGAATGGTTGGTTCGTCGTCTCCAGGAGATACGACCGCTCCGAACACCTCCATCACAGACGGACCCACTGGAACCATTACCGGTCATGACGTGACGTTCACCTACACGGGCTCGGATAATGTATCCTCGGTCTCCCAGCTGGTTTATGCTCACAAACTTGATGGCTTCGATATGGACTGGTCGTAATTTACCGGGTTGACGTCAACGAGCTACGCCAATTTACCGAATGGTTCGTATACCTTCTATGTGAAAGCAAAGGATCAGGCAGGAAATGAAGATTCTGACCCTGCCTCGCGGACATTTCAAATTGAAGACACAGCTTCCGGTCTTGAATTAATAACAGATCAAGATTTAGTTCCGGTTCCTGAAGGGGATACCGCCAGCTTTCAGATGAAGTTAGGCGACCGCCCGGCCTCAGATGTAAGGATCTACATAGGGGTATTGAGCGGGGATTCGGACATTCGTATTCAGACAGGCGACAGCCTGACATTCACGACTTCCAACTGGGATGAATATCAGAGGGTGACCTTGGCTGCAGCCGAAGATGAAGACGCCGAGAACGATTTGGCGACGATTCGGATTGACGGCGAGGGAGTCCGGGAAAAAGAGATTACAGCAAAAGAGATCGACAATGATGATGTGCCTGTCGTGGGTTTTGACATAGCAGATGCGATTATAGCATTACAGGTATTGGCAGGAATGAACCCTGATGGAGATCATCTCGGCGCGGATAGTAATGGGAATGGCAAGGTAGAACTGGAAGACGCGATTTCAATTTTACAGCATATTTCCGATATAAGGTAGCGCCCAAAGTCGTCCGTTTCTCACTATTCTATCTCACATCTCGACATGACGAATTGAAAAAGGGAGACATTTACTTTGGATCAGCTTATGGGTCAGACCTACACTTTGACAAACTTTGTCAAAGTGTAGGTCTGACCCCCATAACCCCATTGACAAAGAACAGTTCCAACGTGAAATCACCAACCAAACAAAGAGCAAGGACGATGACAAGCTCTATGGGGCTCATCTGGTGACGACCTTGATCAAACGATTGATCCGAGGAACGTATCA
>Ga0056119_1000105_pt1 | contig 19312 bp, 19 predicted proteins | sample WorMettaBAHAMAS1_FD_80076 | JGI IMG/M metagenome (GOLD analysis project Ga0056119, IMG submission 80076) | Marine gutless worms symbiont microbial communities from Max Planck institute for Marine Microbiology, Germany - Olavius tantulus BAHAMAS.1 ...
CCTATAATATTGTCAACCTTTATATGGGACATTATAAGCCTTGGAATTAATTTGTCAACACCTTTTTCAACCGTTAAATGGGACAATCCGTTAAAAAATGTATCAAAAAGTCCGGAACAGCCGATATCGCTGACAATGACAATCTGATTCGCTTTCAGGCCCATGCGCGAAAACGCCTTGTCCAACGTGCGGGTGACTTTGTCGTGGGCGCATCCCGGGCAAAACACAGGAGGTCTTGTCGTGTTCAAAAGGCTGCTTGCCATGCTAAACCGCATTTCGGATGTCGTCGGGAGAGATCAAGGTGCCGTCCATCCGGCCGACGAAGTCAATCGTATGCCGCGGCAGGAGGCGCTCTATTTCGCGAACATACTGGCCCATATTCATTTCAACGACGACAATTCGAGCTACGTTCTCGGCTGCGTCCAGAATCAGACGATCCGGCACCGGCCAGAGCGTTTTCAGCACCAGCAGCGACACCCGTCGTCCTGATGCGCGCAAATCATATAGGGCGGCCCGAGCCGCCCGGGCAGTCACTCCGTAAGCAATCACCAGGATTTCCGCATTCTGTTGGGTATCCATTTCATGGAGGCTAAAATTTCCGACAGCGCCAGTCAGCTTTCGCGTCATTCGATCCAGGATTTGAGAAATTTCTCCGGGATCCGTCGTAATGTATCCGTCCGGTCCATGGGTGGACGATGTCTGCCGCACGACGGTTGGGCCACCGATCGGTAGAAAATCCGGAACGGTCTGATCGGCACGAACGGCAAACGGTTGGAACTGATCCGGAGCTGGAGAACCGGTGCGCGCGATATTGCCCGATGGCACCACGGTTTCGAGATCGATGCTTTCCCGGGTCATGCCGATTTCCTTGTTGGAGGCGACAAAAACCGGGCACCGGTAAGTTTCGAATAAATTGAACGCTTCCCGGGTCAGCAGATAGCAATCCCGAACATCCGAAGGCGCCAATACGATAACCGGCAGGCCCCCGGTGTTGCCCCACCGGAGAAACTGAATATCTCCGTCTGCGCCACGGGTCGCCGATCCGGTCGAAGGGCCCAAACGCTGCACATCGACAATTACGAGGGGAATTTCACTGCCGATAGCAAAGGAGATCTGTTCGCTGTAGAGACTGATACCCGGCCCGGAGGTGGCGGTCACGGCTTTCAAGCCGGCCATGGAGGCGCCTAAGCAAAACCCGATAGAGGCAATTTCGTCTTCCCCTTGCATGCATATTCCTCCGGCCGGTGGCAGAAGACTTAGCATGGTGTTGTATATGGTCGTTGCCGGGGTAATGGGATAGCCGGCAAAAAATCGGCACCCGGCGTCGAACGCCCCCCAGGCAACGGCTTCATTGCCTTCCAAAAAACTCAGTGCCATGGGGTTGCTCCTTTATGAGGCTTGGGTTTGGGGACATAATTCAAGGTTCAGGGTTCAAGGTGTCGGGTGTCAGGTGTCAGGTGTCAGCAGTTCAAGGGCAGATGGGCTAATCCTTCGACGCGCTGCGCTTGCTCAGGACCATGCGGGCAGACGGACTACGCGCCTATTTTTTCCAGCAGGGCCTGGTAAAGCTCCTGCGCCGCGGTTCCCACGTTTCCATCTCCAATGGTTCTGCCGTCGATGGATACGATGGGCAAAACCTCCGTGACCGTCCCTGTGAGAAACACTTCGTCGGCAGCATACAGAGTGTCCAGCTCAAAAAACCGCTCTTCCACCGGAAGCTTCTTATGGTTACAAATCTCCAGAATCACCTGGCGGGTAATGCCCGGTAAAGTCTGTTCCGTCAAGGGATGGGTGGCCAGCCGTCCATTTTTTACGATCATTACATTGGAACTGGTGGCCTCCCTTACAATACCCGTGTCCGAGACAAAAATGGCGTCGAACACGCCTGTCTGAACCGCCTGCCGCTTGGCCATAGCGTTGGCAAGGAGTTGGACGGTCTTGATGTCGCAACGTCCCCACCGTAGATCGGTCACCGTGATGGCTGTTGCTCCCTCGTGACGAAACTCCGGCGGTTTTTCGTGTACCGGCCGAACCGTCATCATAAACTGCGGCTGGGGAGCCTCGGGATAAGCATGGTCCCGGGGCGCCACGCCGCGGGAAATTTGAAGATAGATGCCGGCGCGCTCTATTCCGGAACGCTTGAACAGCTCGAGGATGGCCACACGGATGTCCTCCCGGGACATTCCCGGAAAGGACAGCGCCGCCATGGACCGCTCCAGCCGATCCAGGTTCTCTTCCGGACAGAACAATTTCCCCTGGTAGCTCGCAATGTATTCATAGACGGCGTCGCCGAAATTATATCCCCGGTCTTCGATGGGAACTTTGGCCTCATCGATGGGCATGATGTTACCGTTTACATAAGCCAGTTCCTGCATGAGAGAACCTCCTCTGGTCTATCAAAATATGTTGGACAGCGGTATTTTGCACCGGTTCGAGCACAGGACGTCTGATTTTCGGCAACGTCCCTACTCTGCTGGATGGACCACTTTGGATGCGGGAACCAGTTCCACCTCTTTTTCCAGCTCCGGGAAAAGGTCCTTCAGGACATCGAAGGTCAAACGACTCGGATGCGCAATTCCGACGGCTTCACCGTGGCGTTTAGCGATTTTGACCAATTTCTGACCCTGTCGCTTTATGAAGTCCGGGTCTTGGACGTGGTCCAGGAACACGTCCCGTTCGGAGAAACGGAGCTGAAAAATGCGCGCCGACGGTCGACACAATGTATTCGGTGTGGTCCGGCTATCAATAAAATATAAATCACGTTGTTTTAACACCGAAAAGATTTGATAGAGTTGAGGCGAACTCGCCGTCAGTCGAGAGCCCATATGATTATTCACCCCACGCACGCTCGGTATTTCAGCCAGGTTCCGTTTGAGTTGAGCAATCAATTCGTCAGGCGTCATGGCCGCCATCAATGCACCCGGTCCGGGGTTTACCATCGGATACTCATCCGGTTTCATCGGCAGATGAAGCATGACTTCAATCCCTTTGGAATCCGCTTTCTGCGCAATTTTGCGGGTGTAGGGCGCATGGGGTAAAATGAAAAAGGTGACCGGTCCGCCTAAGGACAGGAATCGATCCGCCATGTACGGGTCATAACCGAGATCATCGATGATAATGGCCACTCTATGTTTTATCGCTCGGGGCGGCGTCTTTGTTTCCGGAAGGAGCGGGCGAACCGGAATATCCCGGTCCGGATAAATCTCAAAGGCCTGTAACGGATAGGGAGGGGCAGACGGGACTGGCATCTCCGGTGTCGCGATTTCAGGCACCGTTGGTGGAAGGCTGACAAAATGGCGGGTAATGGCCCCGGCCGCGACAACCAGACCAATCAACACCAGTAAACCCACCGCCACCCGGAGCAGCTGGAAGCGGAGGGACGGCGGCTTCGACAATCGCTTGGGGGCTTTTTTTTAACGGACGCTTTTCGTCTCTTTGCCATTTAGCCGTTCAGGTTTTTAAAAATGTCGTAACCGGTCAAAATTTCCAGGGCTCGCTGGACCTGGTAGTCGGTCATGAGCTTTTCTTTGCTGAGAGGGCCATGGGGATTCTTTGGCGGGGAGTTCTCCTTCTGCTCTGGCGTTTGATCTTCGTTTTCCGGTGTGTCTGCCGGCGTTTTGGGTGCCGCTTCCAAGTGGTTTCTCAAATCTTTTTCTTTGATGGTACGGCCGGCGGTTTCGCCGGCAGTGGGAATTTCTGCCGGGTGGACCTCGATATCCGGCTCGATTCCCTGAGCTTGTATGGAACGATCATCGGGAGTGTAGTACAGGGCGATGGTAAATTTTAAACCGTACCCCTCACGAAGACTCTCCACGGTCTGGACCGACCCTTTCCCGAAGGAGGTGGTTCCCAAAATCAGGGCTCGCTTGTGATCCTGAAGGGCACCCGCGACAATTTCCGAGGCACTGGCGCTGCCGCCTTTGATTAGGACCACCATGGGGTACTCCCGCGGCACATCATTGGGAGTCGCTCGAAGCCGTTTCGTGTTTTTCTTTTGGCGGCCTTTAATACTGACGATATTTCCTTCATCGAGGAACAGGTCGGAGACGCTGACCGCCTGGTTCAGCAAACCGCCGGGATTGTCTCGCAAATCGAGGATCAGTCCCTTCAGCGGCGGATCAAGGGATTCCAGCTTTTGTAAAGCCGTCTCAAGTTTATCGGTGGTATTGTCCTGGAAGTTGGTGATCCAGACATATCCGTAGCCGGGTTTTAATACGACCCATTTTACACTTCCGATGGGTATAATGTCTCGTACCAGCGCAAAATCCAGCGCTTCCTGGCTGCTTTTTCGAAATATGGTGAGGACCACCTCGGTTCCCTTGGGCCCACGCATTTTCCGAACCGATTCCCATAGCATCAGCTCTTTGGTGGACTCACCATTGACCTTGATGATCATGTCACCGGCTTTTATGCCGGCTCTGTATGCCGGGGTTCCCTCAATGGGGGAGATCACCGTGGGGACGCCATCTCTCATGGTGATGACGATTCCGATTCCGCCAAATTCTCCTTTTGTATCTACCTGGAGGTCTTCAAAGGCTTCTGGTGGTAGAAATTGGGAGTGGGGGTCCAGACTACTCACCATTCCTTGAATGGCTTTCTCAATCAATTCTTTAGAATCGACGTCCTCCGCATAATTCTTCTCTACGATTTCGATGACATCGGAGAAAAGCTTCAGCCCCTTGTAGGTTTCCTCACTGTCGGCAAACAAGTTTCGGTAGAACCCGGCACCTATCGTCATGAATGCAACGGCGACTGCCGCAACGAGCATGATTCGAATGCACTGTCTTCCTTTACCAGCCATATCGTCTCCCACTGATTGTAGAAAAAAATTCATAGCCTGCTCGGATCACCCGAAACTGGCACCGAATGGCTTCTGGGGTAAATTCTTTTCAGATAACATAAACAGAAACATTCCGGAGTCCGCTTGGGCCGAATAGCGCCTAAGAGGCGAACCCAAGCGCTGTGATGTGTAGCTGTATGCTGAAAAGATCTCCTGTTGTGTTCGGGTTAGCCTGTCTTCACCCATTTTAATGGGTCCAGGGGCTTGCCATGGTGTCGAACCTCAAAATACAGACTTGGTCCGATCAGAGAGCCCGTGTCGCCCACGGTGGCGATGACCTCATCTTTTTCAACCGGTTCTCCCTTGCGTTTGAAAAGTTCTTGGGCATGGGCATAGACTGTATAATAGCTGTGTCCATGATCAATAATGATCATGTTTCCATAGCCTTTCAACCAATCGGCATACAAAACACGACCGTCGGAAACCGCCCGGACGGGTTCACCCCGATCCGCCCGGATATCTACACCGCTTCTGAAATGAACCACATTCAGGCGTTTATCCTTATACGGACCAAAGCGAGTCACTATTGTACCCTCCACTGGCATCTTAAGCAACCCTTTAAAATCGATGAAACTTTTTGTATCTACAGGATCTTTCGAGAATGTGGTATCCGCCTCCTTCTTCAGAGACCGCAGAATTCGATCCAGGTACTCGGAGGCTTTTTTCAGGGAGGCGAGGGTGGCCAATTCGAGTGATTTTTCCTGTCGGATGGTTTCCAGGAGCTGGTTTCTCTCACGCTGTTCCCTGGCCATGGAATCGATTCGGGTACTCAGCTCATTCTCCAAATCCTTCTGGCGGGTTCTGCGAACATGGAGGTCGGCCAAATTTTGTCGAAGTTTCTCCTTGTTGTTCCGGAGCTTGTCCCAGGCGGTTTCGTCGTATTCCAGCATCCGCTCCATGGCGGATTTGCGCTGAAAAAGGTCGGAGACAGAGTCGGCAGATGCCAGTACGTGCAGTTTCCCCAACCAGCTTAATTTGTAATAGGCTACAAGGCGTTTGGTCGCGTAATTCTCCAGGTCTATTATTTCTTTTTCGAGAACCGCCGATTCCTCTTTTATAGCCCGGATGCGTTCGGCAGAGGCGCTTAAGGACGCTCTGATTTTGGTGATGTGCTTTCGGGAATGGTTGAGTGCGAGGCCGATGTCATTGAGTCGATCGAGGACTTCTTTCTCTTGGCGGGTGACCGATTTAAGGCTGTCCTTGCGCTGCTTCATCCGCCGCTGAAGCTGTTCCGCCTCTTTCTGAAATCGATCTATTTTGGCCCGGGTCTCACTGTCACTTCCATCGGAACCGGTGCTGTCGCTGACAATGGTGACGTATCGACTTCGGTTTCGAATAAAGCCGGTACCATCCCCCAGATCGATTTCCAGCCATCCGTCTACGCGCCGAAGAATACGAACCTGTGTGTCCTTTTCAAGTACCTTGATTGCCGGCTTCCGGGTGTTCGGCTCGGGACGAACATTCAATCGATCGGTTTTGATCATTCCGTATTGAATTGCCGGAGCCGCGCCGGGGATGAGCAAAAGTATCCCGAGGACCAACCCTAACGAACATCGTCCGATGGCCGTCCTACACGGTCGGCTTAGTGGGACGGCCGGGGATCGTCTGGGACATCGATTCCGGGTGATCATGTCTTCATGAATTGTTTCAGAGATAAATAGCAACCGAACCAGCCGACAACAATGCTGCTGATCCATATGGCGCCCACCATTTTCAGGGGGAGAAACCGAAGGGTAAAGGACCCGCCGGTAAGGCTGGCCTCGACATTCGATGACACGGCCACATACATCAAAAACAGGGATCCCAGACCGATCATGCCACCCAAGGCTCCCAGAATCATTCCCTCGAGATAGAACGGAGCCTTTATAAAACCGTCGGTGGCGCCCACCAGCCGCATGATTTCAACCTCCTCACGGCGTGCATAAATCAAGAGCCGAATGGTGTTGGCGACGATAAACACCGCTGCCATAAAAAATAAGGCCCCCAGTGCCGAGCCGGCAAGACGGAACAGGTTGAATACGGAAGTCAATCGCCCGATCCACTGCTGGCCGTATTCGACCTCGTCCACCTCCGCGAGCTTCTCCAACTCTGTAGCCAGAGTTTCCATTTTATCCTCGGTTTGGGTCGTTGGGATCATTCGAACTTCAAACGCGTCCGGAAGAGGATTATGATCGAGTCCGATCATTATGGAGGATTGGCGCTGCATCTGCTCGCGCAACCGGTCAAGGGCTTCTTCTTTGGGTATGAATGACGCCTCGGCGACCCCGTACATGCTCTGTATTTCCGCTCTTAAACCGGGTACACGGTCCCGCTGAAGATCCGGTTGGAGATAGACCATCATCCGGACCCCCCGGCGCCAGATGTTTACCAAATCGCCCACGTTGGCCAGGAACAACGCAAAAGAGCTCACAATCAGTATCGACAGTGAAATGGTCACCACCGTGACGCCGTTTAGGAAGCGGTTGCTGAGCAAATCCTGGATCGCCCGCCGGTAGTATCGTTTCATTCCCCCGCCTGTGTTCCCGTTGTTTTGGAAGGCCTTTCAACTGATTCCATCAACTGCCCCATCCCCAAGCGGACCAAACGGCCCCGTGTTTTCCGTATCAGGTCCCTGTCATGGGTCGCAACAATGACGGTTCCTCCTCGGGTGTGGAATCCCTTCAGCAAATTTATGATATCCTTGGCCGAGTCTTCATCCAGACTTCCGGTCGGTTCGTCGGCAAGAATAATTTTCGGATCACCGACCACTGCCCGGGCAACGGCAACCCGTTGCTGCTCTCCCCCGGAAAGGCTGGGTGGCAGAGCCTCTGCTTTGTCCTCCATGTTGACCGTTCTCAAGACGCTCCTGACCTTCTTCTGAATCAAGCGCTGCTTTTTCCCCGCAGCTTCCAACACAAGGGCGATGTTTTCGTAAACCGATTTCTGGGGGATCAATTTGTAGTCCTGGAAAATGATTCCGAATTTTCGCCGTAGAATAGGAATGCGTTTGCGGGGGATACGGGACAGGTTCATCCCGTCTACAAGAATTTGGCCCTCAGATGCGGGTTCTCCCAGGTACAACAATTTCAGCAGGGTGGTTTTACCGGCCCCACTGGGACCGGTAACCAGTATGAACTCGTTTTTCAGGATATCCAGGGTAATGTCCACCAGGGCTTTTTTCGGTCCGTAGCTCTTGAAGACATGAAATATGCGGATGATGGCGCTTTTAGCGTTTGCCTCCATTAGTCCATTTATTCCCGACCCATGGCAAGAAACAGGGAAGCTTTGGAGATCTCATAGTCATATATTGCATTAAAATAATTACTCAAGGTTCGGGTCAGCAGGGTCTGGGCATCGATGACATCCCGTAAAACGGCGATCTGCTCTTTGTATCGCTCTTCGGTGATCCGGAAATTCTCCTTTGCCTGGTCGACCGCTTTTTGGACGGTAAAGATGTTGCTCTCGGAATCCTTGGTACGCAGAAAGGCCTGCTTGACCTCCAAGCGGATGTTATCGATGGCGCGCGTCTGTTCATATTCCGCCTGGCTGCGCCGGCTCAATTTCTCCTTGACTCCGTGGCGGGTCGGCCCCCACATCCAGAAATCGAAAGATGCCACGGCCTGGATTTCCCAGCCGTCCGGTTCGGTGACAAACCCGACCGGATCGCCGGCGCCGATCAGAAAACCGGTCTCGTTGCGAAAGTAAGTCCCCGACACATTGAGTGTGGGGTAATAATTTTTTCGGGCCAGGCGGATCTCCCGGTCGGCCAGTTGGATCTGATAGTCGGCGATGGTTAATTCCGGGCGGTTTTGCTTCGCCTCCGACTGGCACTCATCGATGGTCAACGTAAACGGCTCGAATTCCGTGACATCTTCGAGATTAACGGGGGTCGTTGTCCCCCGGCGCAGCAGCGTATTGAAATTGGCCCGGGTTATATCCAACTGGTTCTTTGCGACGATCAGGTCCTGCCGGGCATTGGCCAATTCCACTTCTGACCGGAGCTTGTCATTTAACGGGATCATGCCCACTTCGTAAAAATTTCTGGAGACTTCTTCGTTGGCTTGCAGGCTGGTGACTGCCTGCTCAGCAATTTTCACCAGTTTCTGAGCCCGGAGTACGGAGAAGTAGGCGTCCTTGGCTGCAAAGGTAATGCGCTGGCGCTGGAGGGTTTCTTCAACCGAGGCGATATCGAGCCCCAGTTTGGCGATTTCATACCGGTTGCTGAGGGAAAAACCGTTAAACACCGGCTGGGAAATGATCGCCGTAAACCGGTTTTCATCGGTGGGCCGGATAATGGTATCGGGCCCTCCGATGACGCCGACAACGCGCCGCTCCTCATCGTGGTAGGTGTATTCGTAGTTGGCCGTGAGCGTTGGGAAAAAATTGGCCTTTTCAGCCCTCCGGACACTTTCGGCGGCCCTGGTTTCTTCCCGAGAAATTTTCAGGTCCAGGTTGGCGTCCAGGGCGGACTTGATCGTGTCTTCCAGAGTGAACGATTCCGCGTTTCCAATGGCCGGCAGCAGCCATAGTCCGAGCAGCACAGCAACCGCCGCATCTCGTATCCTGTTTCGAAACATCATCATCTTCTTCATTTTTACCGCCAGAAAGGTTGGGGATTGACCCGGTGTCATGAAGCTGTTAATCAGTCATCGAGTCTAGGGAGTGTTGTCTCCAGTTTTCCTTGCTCGAAGCCTCCACTGAATCCCATGACATTCGGCTTCTTCCAATTCGGTGGAGGCTTTCTTATCGGATTATCCCAGTAAAATCAAGTTGCCAACGTGAGCCTGAAGTCTGTCTAAACAACCGGTTATACTGATTATTCAGCAGGTTATCGAATATCCGAAACACTCTTACGCTTAGGAAATATTTAAACATTCGTTGGGAAGGACGTGAGCCATGAAATCGGAACTTGTTCGCATGCTGTGCCGCAAATCATTTCAATACAGCGAAACACCCGTTTTCAAATTGGTATCGGGCCGTATGAGCTCCTATTATGTGAATTGCAAACTGACCACCCTCAGCCCTCGTGGGATGTTCCTTACCGGTCATCTGGTGTTTGAGGCGATTCGAAATCAAGGCATTGTGGGTGTCGGGGGGCTGACCTTCGGGGCAGATCCCATCGCTGTAGCCACGGCATTTGCCTCGGAACTGAAGGGGGAACCGATCCAGGCATTTTCCATCCGCAAAACCAAAAAGGATCACGGCATCGCCAAATGGGTGGAAGGGGATTTGCCGTCCGGCAGCCGGGTGGTCATCATTGACGATGTTGCCACCACCGGTGGATCCACCATTCAGGCGATCGAAAAAGCCAGGGACGAAACCCTCGATGTTATAAAAGCGGTTATTTTGGTGGATCGGCAGGAGGGGGGGCTGGACAACATTCGTCAGCATGTTTCAGATGTCAGCGCCATCATCACCAAAGATGAGCTGCTGGCCGAGTGGAAGCGTAACAACAGATAATTCGTTGTCTGGTTTATTGGTGTTTTGTCAGTTTAGCAAATATAACCTGATAGCAATCCACTTATCAAATTAACTATTTATCCAATCAACCGTTATTTACAGGAATATACGTGGCGCAGGCATCTTCGGATTCCCATGCAGTTACTCGATCGACCCGGACACCGTCGTCGCTGATCCGTGATTGGAGGGAATCGGCGATGTACATGGCGATGTTTTCCGAGGAAGGGTTCCCGTCACTGAAAAAGTCCAGTTCGTTTAGAAACTTGTGATCCAGGGTATCCATGATTCCGGAGACGTGACGTTTCAGATCTCCGAAATCCAACAAGACCCCTGCGTCGTTGAGATGGTTGCCGGAAATCGTCACTTCAATTTTCCAATTGTGGCCGTGCATGTTTTCACATTTGTCGGCGACCATCTTCAGTTGATGAGCTGCTGCAAAATGGGTGGTGACTTTCAACTTAAACATGCGTTTTTCTCCAGCTTGAAATGGGGATAACCGTCGGATTATGGATTTGGGCTGATCCGCTGCCCAATGGTCTCCTTGCTCTCTCCCTTGAGTATGTTCTTCAGCTTGGTGGACAGCTTTTTCGACTCGAGTTTGGCAAACTCCTTGAGTAACGATGCCTGGCGTTTGCTCAGATGGGTCGGGGTTTTGACGGTGACCTGGATGATCTGATCCCCACGTCGGCCGTTTCGAAGCGCCGGTATTACTTCCCCCCTGAACCGAAAAATATCCCCGTACTGCGCGCCCTTCGGGATTTGAAGGGGTTTCTCACCATTCAAGGTGGGCACCATGATTGTGTCGCCAAGGGCAGCCTGGACCAGTCCAATAGGGATTTGGCAGATAATGTGGGTATCTTCTCGCTTGAAAAAGTCGTGGGGCGCGACATGGATAAATACATACAGATCTCCGGGAGGTCCGCCATAGACTCCCGTTTCTCCTTCACCGGTCAGCCTCAGCCGGGAGCCGTTGTCTACCCCGGCAGGAATTTTCACCGTAACCTTTTTCTGGATGTTGACCCGACCCATGCCGCGGCATTCAATACAAGGATTGGGGATCGTGCTGCCGGTGCCTCGACATTGAGGACATGTGGTGCGAACGGTGAAGAACCCCTGTGAGCGGGACACCTGACCACTACCCTGACAGTAGTTGCAAGATTCCATGTGGGTTCCCGGTTCACAACCGGAGCCTTCACAGGTCGGGCAGGCTTACTGCTTTTTGACTGTGATATCCGTCTCCGTCCCGAAAACGGCATCCATGAAGTCCAACGTCAGGTCATAACGCAAATCGGAGCCACGGCGTCCTCGGGATCCGGAACGGCGACCGCTGCTGAAACCGAAAAAGTCCTCAAAAATATCACTGAAGCTGAAAAATATATCCTCGAATCCACCAAATCCAGAAAAGCCGGTTCCCTCGAGGCCGGCATGCCCGAACTGATCGTAAATACGACGCTTCTCGGGGTCCCGAAGTACCTCATAGGCTTCGGCGGCTTCCTTGAAATTATCTTCCGCTTCGCGATTCCCGGGATTTCGGTCGGGATGATATTGAAGGGCCAGTTTCCGATATTTGGACTTGATTTCGGAATCCGAGGCATTCCGGTCAACACCCAGAACCTCGTAATAGTCCCGTTTTGATGCCATCTATTTACCTGAAGTCATGTGGGGATGTCTGTTGTCACACTGTCGAGCTTATGCTAACATTCCAATTTAAAACGATTTTAATACACGAAGGCCCTTTGTCAATGTTCGCTTCAAAGGGCATTTTTTAGAAAGCGCTTATAAACGCTAATGACTTCAGGATCAACTCCCTTTGTGGACATTTTTCTGTTTTTCCTCTAAATATTGTTGTAAAATTGGGTGATCGAGGATTCCTAAGGCAGCTCATACTCGGAGAATATGGCCGCGTTGCCGGAGGGTGATCAATTTGCATACCGTGAACCAGGTTTCCATTCGAACGCACCTGTGGTGAATTAAAACATAGGAACCGGGAGGCATTGATGGGCACGATCAATCTTGAGGAGGCCAAAATCATAGTCGATGATGAATGGCTCTCCGTTGAAGAACTTACCCAGCGGATACAGGAGAAAATGGAAACGGGTGACATGAAATTCGCCGGCCTTGCTTCCGCTTTGGAGCAATTAAACCATGCGCTGGAACATTCCCATACCCTGGAAATCAGCACGGGGATCACCAAGGAGGAGTATCAACGCCTTAAAGAAATCAGCGGCGGAGATGACCGGGAAGCGGTGCGGCAGGCGATTCTATCCTTCATTGGGGCCAGCGGTGGTACCGACGCCAACGGCAAAAAACGGGCGGTCATCCGGTGCTCCAACTGTCAAACCATCATTGAAATTCCATCTGGTGATGAACGTCCCAGTGAGATCAGATGCCCGAACTGCAATGCAGTGGGACGGCTCAAAGCAAAACATGGTTAGTCCCGGGGAGGCAGCTTATGTATCAGTTATCCGATCATGAAGTGTTTGAAGACGGCCAGGTTATTTTCGATGAAGACAGCCAGGGAGATTGGGTTTATATTATTGAACAGGGAGCCGTTGAGCTTTCCAAGATGATCGGTGGCAAACGAGTCATCCTGGACACACTCCAGGCGGGGGACGTGTTTGGAGAGGTTGGTTATATTACCACAGGAGGGCGAACGGCAACGGCCACCGCCCGGGGCAAAACAGAGTTGGGTGTGGTGGACCGCTCATTTCTCGACGATGAGTTTGGCAAGCTATCTGGAAGCTTTCGATCCATTCTAAAAGGGATGGCCCAGCGGCTGCAACGTACCACCACCATGCTTGCCCACGAAAAGATTCGTCGGGAAGAACCACGGGTTCGTAAAGTATTTGGCCTGACGTTCAAGGACAAAGAAAGTCTGGTAAAAGCCTATTCCGAAAATCTCAGCGGTCTTGGCGTGTATATCAAAACACCCCAGCCGCTACCCAAAGGGGCGCGGTTCAATTTAAAACTAAATCTTCCGGATGAGGAAGAGCCTCTACGGATTGGTTGCGAGGTGGCATGGACGCGGACCGAAACAGACGACCCGGCAGAGAGCCCCATCGGTATGGGCGTAAAGTTTATCCAGATCAGTAAAGAGGGCCTTCAGCGACTCAGGGAGGCTTTAAAAGATTCAGAAGAAGAGGTCACGGAATTATAAGCGAGCGTCGGGAACCAGCCATGGATTAAATATTAAGGATCACGACAATCGGGATCAGAGACGGGGCAGTCTGGCGGCTGAACTCCAAGCGAGCTGAGAGGATTACAGAAGATGGTTTCGGCCGTGCTGAAAACAGATGGCACTGCCATTGTGGAATGCCCCGGTTGCCAGCGGAAATTCAAGATCAAGGCGCCGGCATTGGAGGAAATTGCAAAGGGCTACAAGATTTCCGGTAAATGTCCCTGCGGAGAGTCATTCATCATCTACTTTGATCGACGACGTAACCCTCGACTCGATCTGGAGCTTTCCGGCGCGTACCATCATGACAAACATCAATACCGGGGATTGATCACTGTCAGAGATATATCGTTATCCGGAATCGGCATTGAGCTCAATACCGAGCGGACCATGCTGCAAGGGGACCGCGTGACGCTTCGCTTTAATCTGAATGACGAACACAAGAGCTTCATTGATAAGAAGGCAGTGATCCGGAGAAAACAACGAAAAACATATTTCGGTCTGGAATTCGAGGCCGAAACCTCCTCAATAGATCCGCTCTATAGCTACCTCGCCCACAGTATTTCGTAACATCTCTTTAATAGGTTTGTCGACATGCCGGCCGACCGGCCGGCAGAGCTACTATCAACCCTGATAGATCTGAGTGACGCTGTCGGAGAGAGAACACTCGATGGTGTGATCCCTCAGCAGGGTGATGATTCGATCCAATCCGGCCGGACTGTCAAACATCACTGTTTTCCCGTCGGTACCCTCGATCAACGGAAATCCATTTTCCTGCAGGGTACGCGCGGCCGCTTCAATCTGGTCCACAACAAGGGCGATTACGGAGTAATCGGCCATATACCAGGTCGGCAGAGTGTTATTGTGTGTTCCGAGAGAGACCCGGTCTTTTTGGATTATTGGTATTTTGCCCATGGGCTACTTTCCCTGGCCCGGTCGGATTTTCAGGAGACAGCACCCCTTTTGCCCGGGCTGCCATGTTTCAGCGGAGAATGAAAATCCGGCCCCTTCGAAGGTGCCATCGTCTACGGCGGCGGCAATATGGCAGAGCTTAGCGATTTTCCCTTCGGTCAATCCGGCTTCCTGCCAGGCATCCTTTAACGGACACCGGTTCAGTTGAATATCCAGCCGTGTATCGTCACAGTGTACCACTTCCGGTTGAAACATGTGGCCGCCGTCCGGTACCGCCGCCAGAAACGCTTTTCGAAGGCCGTTGAGATCGTGCGGTGCATACTGCTTGAACCGACTACCGATCTCGATGCCACGGCGATAGATGCCCTTTTTTAACAGTTCCGTGGCCCGCTCTTCACCGACTTCCTCAATGAGCTCACGATAGATATGATATTACATCATCGCTCGATTTTTAAAGGCGGCGTACAGTTCTTCTCGGAGGGTATTTTCAGACATGGTTCACCCCTTTTGGTTCTTCTCCAAACAAGCTGGACAAGAGGGTTCAAGGATTCAAGGGTTCAAGGGATTGTTTTTTAAGTTTTAATCAGTGCTTTTAATATTCTTTCGACAAACCCTTAAACAGAGGTCCTGTGATTTCTCCTCGAACCTTCAATTCTTTTTATCTTTGTAGCATTTTCACTCGACCCCTTGCTTTTGGGGTCGTAGCGCATAGCGCGAAGCCCCAAGTCCCTGGTCGCCTTTGGCGCCGCCGGAGGCGGGTAAACCTCGGCCCCTAATGGGTCACAGCGACACACTTGGGTTTCCAGTGTTAGTTATCCAAAACCTACAACCAATCGGGAGATGATTCCCTCCGTTAAATCAGCTGTATCTTTTCAAAGGATTCTTTGACTCGTGAAATCGTGGAGACGAACATTTTGGACCCCGCCATAAAGGCGAAGAGATCCTCCTCGTCCCCGCAGTTCCGGGCAAACGCCGGGCCGATAGAGGTCGATGGTTCCGTCGTGTCGCGATGCTCGGAAAGTGCCGCCACGTATAGATCGAGCCGGTCTTTCAATACCTGAAAGTAGTCTATGTCTTTTCCGATCATCAATTCTGTGGTTTCCGAAAGATTTTTCGCAAAATCGTAAATGGCTCTCCAGTACAGCTCCAATAGTGGATTTTTTTCCGGACTATGTTCAAGCAGGTAGGCCGTTCCCCAGCCGACGGTGATAATTTTAAGGATTTGAAGCTCATATTCAACCGTGCTGATATTGACCCCGGCATGCTCCGACATTTGAGCCAGCAGCCATTTTACATCTTCCCGATCAATGGCAAAATTGAACAGATCTTCTCCGGCCTGCTCCAACCTGGATTTACCTTCTTCTGTTTCTTCCATTGCTACGCTTTCTCTTTTGGGCCGGGATAGGTCGTCAATTCCAGAACGCAACCCAGTTTGGGGCGTTTCCGCGTACCCCCGGTAATTTTTGAAACCTTTGCCAATGTGACGACGTTCTCTTCGGTCAGCCAGCGGATGACATCTGCCGCGGTTTTATCCCCCAGACGGCCGAAGCAGTCGGCCATGGTCAGGGCCTTTCCCTTTCCGCCCCGAACGACATAGATAATCATTTTGTTGCCGGATTCGCCGGAATCCCATATCAGACGTATTTTTTCACCCACTTTCAGCTTGGCCAAAGCGTCCTAGCGTTCCGTGCCGTCCGGGTTGCTGTATTCCGACCCGACGACCGGCGTGTTAAATTGGCTTAGCTGCTCCTTTCCCTTCAGTTCGCCACGGATTTCGCGCAGGCCGGCAGGTTTTTCCTTGCGTCGCATAACGAAACGCTCGACCGCATCCAGAATGCCCATTGACTTTTTTCCTTTGTTTAGAATGCCATTCGATGAACATGTTTTGCCAGATTTGGGTGAACCCGGATCTTGCACTAAACTGAGATGTTCATGGTCAAGGCATTTCGAGACGAAGCTGTAGTGCGCCTACCGCGATCCTCGAATAACGCCGCCCATGGACATCTCAGTTTGGCCCGGAGGGTGAAATCTTTTCAGATTTTTCTCGGTTTTGTGTCTCACAGGGACGCTCCCATTGAGTACATTCGAATTATTACCAACATCGCTGAAAAGATTTCATGCAAGGTTTGGGTTAGACCGCGTCATCAAACTCATCGCGATAGAGGGCGATGCCTTCGACTCCATCCATCACTGTTTCGTCAAAAATGCGGATCATGAAGGCTTCACTGGGAATCCCTTCCCACTGGCAGACAATCCGGTACTTGGCGGCCGGTTCGAATCCAAATCTCGGGTAATACTCCGGATGCCCGAGAACGATGACATAGGGACAGGCGTTTCCCTGAAGCAGGTTTAGTCCTTTAGTGACCAGCTGGGTGCCGATGCCTTCCCGCCGACGATCCGGCAGAACCACCATTGGCGCCAGCCCCATGCCTTTCACCCGGTTGCCCATGCTCATGATTTCTGCCGGGGAAAAGAGGATATGCCCCACAATACCGGTTTCATCCTCGGCCACTAGGGATAATGTATCCGGGCAGTTCTTGCGCAGTCTGTCGACAATATCGGCCTCGGCAGGTTGACCAAATGCCGCCTCAATCAGATTTCGGATAGCCTCGATGTCTTCCGGTTTTTCAGAGCGGATGGTGACCACCGTGCCTCCTTCCGTTTTGTATCTTTTTAGACATTTACCGAAAAGAGTTCATGCAATGTTTGGGATAAACTCATAACACGGTACGGCGGCTTATTCCAGAGGAGCCATCAAGTGAGCCGTTTCTCGGGTGACCCCTTACCCCGTCCTTTACAAGCATAGCTGCTCTGGTTAGCTTAGAGTGAATTTACAGAAATGGAGACGACATATGGGAACGAAAACGGTACCGGATCGGAAGGATATTCCCAATGACGACACATGGGATTTGACCCCACTATTTGCCGTCGATCAACATTGGGAAGAATTGTACGGGGCGACCGAGCAGGAGTTGGTCAGGTATGACGAATTCAAGGGGCATCTTGCCGATTCAGTTGAAGTGTTCCGGGATGCGATTGAATTCGATCTGGCGATCTCCCGGAAGATTGAACGGATTTATACCTATGCGCACCTGAAGAGCGATGAGGACAAAGCCAACGACACCTACCTGGGGATGCACCAGCGGGCAATTAGTTTGTATACCCGAAAATCACAGGCATCGAGTTACATGACCCCCGAAATTCAGGCGATTCCAGATCAAACGATGGACGCGTTCAGATCGGATCCTTCCATGTCGGAGTACTTGTTTTACCTGGACAAAATACTCCGATACAAGCCCCACACCCGGGACGAAACGGTGGAACAGGTGCTGGCCATGTCCCAGGAAATGGCCCAGGCCTCATCGGAAGTTTTCGGACAGCTGGACAATGTGGACCTGTCTTTTGGGACGGTTCGGGATGACGCCGGGGTGGAACGGGAATTGAGCCACGGGAATTTCATTACTTTTCTGAACAGCCCCAGCCGGGATGTCCGCAAGAATGCCTTCTTTCAGTATTATCAAACCTACGAAAACCATAAGCATACCCTGGCGGCCACCTTTTCCCAATCGTTGAAGAAAGACATTTTCTATTCCCGGGCCCGAAATTTTGAAACCTGCCGACAATCGGCGCTGTTTGCCGATGACGTGCCCGATGCGGTCTACGACAACCTGATCGAAACGGTTCGACAGAATCTGGAACCGCTCTTCAAATACTTCCGGTTTCGAAAAGAGGCCATTGGCCTCGATGAACTTCACTTTTACGATACGTATACGCCAATTGTCCGGGATATCGATTTTCATATGCCATTCGAGGAGGCTGCCGAAACCGGCCTGAAAGCCCTGTCGCCTCTTGGGGAGGCATACACCTCGGTTTTGGGAAAAGGCCTTCTCGGACGGTGGGTGGATCGATCCGAAAATAAGGGAAAACGCAGTGGCGCTTATTCCTCCGGCTGTTATGATTCACCTCCCTATATTCTCATGAATTACGAAGCGGACAACATCAACAGCCTGTATACACTCATCCATGAGGCTGGCCATTCCATGCATTCCTATCTGTCGATACAGAACCAACCCTACGTTTATCATGACTACACCATTTTCGTGGCTGAAGTGGCGTCTACGTTTAACGAGATTCTGTTAGGCAACTACCTGCTGGAAGGCCACCGTGATAACCCGGCCATGAAAGCATACATCATCAATCGGGAAATCGACAATATCCGGGCGACCCTCTTCCGGCAAACCATGTTTGCCGAATTCGAAAAAATTACCCATGACATGGCCGAGCAAAATCAGCCGCTGACCATCGACGTGATCACGAATGTTTACCGTGAACTGCTGGGGACCTATTTCGGGGATACCATGGTCATCGATGATGTCCTGATGCTGGAGTGCCTGAGGATTCCCCACTTCTATTCGGCATTTTATGTCTATAAATATGCGACCGGTATTTCTGCTGCCATCGCACTCGCCCGCAAGGTGATTGATGACGGGGCTTCAACCAGGGACACCTATCTTGGGTTTCTCAAACTGGGCGGCAGTAAATGGCCCCTCGAAGAATTGCTGGACGCGGGGGTGGATATGCGCTCTCCCCAGCCCGTGGAAGAGGCCATCGCCCATTTTTCCGGAAAAGTGGATGAGCTCATTGAGGTGTATAAGGATCTGAAATGATCCATCACAAACGCTATTTTAATGCAGTTGCCATGATAATGTTACGATAAAAACGGACCAGGCCGGTACGGTGCCCGGCCCTACATTCCGTCGATGCTTTTTCGCCGTAGGCCGGGCACCGTATCTCCCCACTTAAAAATCGATACAAACCAAGTTATGGTACATGGCCATTCTGTCACCCCCACCGCGCCTCCCCCATTGTACGGACCGGGGACAAGGGTGACACGTGTTCGGAGGCAGAGGTAACACTTTTCGTGTTTCATTGTTCTTTTACATTTA
>Ga0056119_1000106_pt1 | contig 19236 bp, 3 predicted proteins | sample WorMettaBAHAMAS1_FD_80076 | JGI IMG/M metagenome (GOLD analysis project Ga0056119, IMG submission 80076) | Marine gutless worms symbiont microbial communities from Max Planck institute for Marine Microbiology, Germany - Olavius tantulus BAHAMAS.1 ...
ACGATCTCACCTTTACGGCCACCACACCCGGAGCAGCTTTCAACGGGGTCACCATAAAATATGAGCAAGGCAGTGAGGTAAACGCTGTCTATTACGGACCGACCAAGACACTGACCATCACGGTGAAGCCGGGAGAAACCACCGCGGCGGAGGTCATCAAACAGCTGGAATCGGTGCTTGAATTTTCAGCGCATCCCGCGGAAAAGGATACGAACGGTATAATCCTTCTGGCATCCGGAGCAATTCAGGCATCCGGATCAACCGGTACCACCAGTAGTGATGGCAATTTCGCCGAGGTCACCGTGAAAGCCGCCGGCACCAACAATGATCTCACTTTCAAAGCAACCACTGCCGGCGATGCATTCAACGGGGTAGCCGTATCCTATGTATCGGGCGACCAGGCTGATGCGGTATACGATCCCTCCGGAAAGACCCTGACCATCACCGTGGTCCAGGACGTCACTACGGCGGAGGATGTTAAGAGCCTGTTGGCATCAAAGGTGCCTGATTTTGAAGCTGATCCCGCAGAAGAGGCTACGAACGGAAAAATCATCCCGGCATCCGGGTCAACCGGTTCCACCGGCAGTGACGCCAATTTCGCTCGGGTAATCGTCAAGAGCCCGGGTCCGAACAACGATTTGAAATTTACCGCAAAATCGGCCGGACCTGCCTTCAACAATGTGGCCATCAGATATGTCAACGGCACGATCGAGGGGGCCCTTTACGATATTCTCACCAACACACTGACCATCACGGTGAAGCCGGGCGTGACCACCGCGGCTAACGTCATAGCCAAGATGCTGACGGTCTCCGAGTTTATCGCTGCACCCGCGGAAGGGGATGCCTCCGGTGTCATCAACACGTCTCCTGCCTCAACCGGATTGACGGGATTCGACCCGGGAACGGCCCATGCTATTTTAACCATTGGTGGTAACAAGAATGATCTGTATTTTATCGCCAGGACTTCTGATCCACAATACGTGGGAAATACTATCTCTCTGGAAGTTGTTGACATGCTCGGCCCGGATGTGAATCCGGATGTGAAAGTTCTGCCCACTTACGCTGGGGACACTCTGGCCATCAAAGTGAAGAAAGACACGGTTAACCCGGTCACCGCCACTATGGTTCGGGACGCAGTGAACAACGCTGCCGACATTCCCTTTTACGCAGGGCTGGATACAACAAATGATGCCGACAATGATGGATCAGGCACAGTAACCGAACCAACTTCACCTGATCCTCCCCTCACAAGAACCACCACCCCCTTCGGCAAGTCGGCAAAAGCCAGCGTCACAGTTGAATCGCCAGGACCAAACAACGATCTGATTTTTACCGCCAAGACGGATGATCCCGCCTTCAACATGGCCACGGTCAAGTACGTGGAAGCCCTGGGAGCGGTGCCGCCGGTTACAGTAAACTATAACGCCGTCACCAAAATACTAACCATCCCGATAACCCCCGGCGTGACCACCGCTGCACAGGTTATGGTTAAGATGAACTCGGTTCCCCAGTTTACGGTGACACCGTCGGAAGGCGGTACCAGCGGGGTCATCAATACGGCCTCCAAAACCACTGGCGCCACCGGCGGCGTGGCGGATCTCTCCGGCCTGCAGGATGATAAACGGTTCTGGTTGTCCTTGAAGGCAAGTGTCGAGTTCACTGAAGTTGTCGGGGTCCCCGGCATGACCCTGCGTGCGGAAGACCTGACGGTGGCGATCAACACCGGCGGCGGCCGCCTGGTACCTGCCATCGGTCTCCCGCCACCCGACCCGACGCCCGGCGCGCCCCCTATCATAGGGAACCCGACGGTTGTCGATTATGAAGAGACTCCCCTGGATGTCCGGACAGGTCCCGGCGAAACCGATTTCGTCACGCTCGATTTCAAGGGCTCAAACGGCAAAATGCTCGAGGCTTCCGGCAGTATGACCATTGACATGTTCGGCTTTTTCTATGTGTCCGGAAATTTTGCCCTCACCCTGAAAACCGAGTCCGTGCTCCTGTATGACACCGCAACCCAGACGGCGCACCAAAATGAAACCACCGTTAGTGTCCTCACGCTGGGAGCCAGCAATGTGACCGCCTTTGCCGGTGTGAACGGGCCGTACTTGACCGATATGGACAATAGCGGCGATATTTCCTGGGTCGATGAAACCGGGACGCCCATGGAACCGGCGATTGCCGATCTCGACGCGGACGGCATCGTGGATCCCGATGAGACGGCTGAACTCAGCGAATCGGCGACTGGGCTGTCCCTTGAAAACGTCAACTTCGCCCTGGCGGTGATGAGTCCGAAAACGCTGCCCGAGGACTATACGCCCGCAACCCTGCCATCCGCCCACGTGACCATTAGAAGCCCGGGTACGGACAACGATCTCACCTTTACGGCCGCAACCCCGGGATCCACCTTCAACAATGTGACCGTTGAATATGTCGTGGGGACTGAAATCGGCGCGGAATACAACAAAAAGGCCAAAAAGCTGACGGTAACCATTGTACCCGGCTTCACCACGGCGCTGGACATCATCGGCATCATGCAGGGTGTCGAAGAATTTACAGCCACTTTGGCTGAAGGGGATGGCAACGGCGTGATCGATGCCACAGCCTCCGCTTCCACGGCCACCACCGGTGGGACCCTTTCGGGAATACCCAAGGATAAACGCAAATGGATTGCCCTGAAAGCCTCTGTGGGCGGGGTTGAATTCAAAGGTTTGGATGATCTTACCGTGCGTGCCGAAGATTTCATGGTCACGATCAGTCAGCGCGTTGGAAGGATCGACGGAGCTCCCATTTACGACAATACGGCATCCGTTGATTTTGAAACCACGCCCATCACGGTGAAGACAGGCTCCGGAGAAAACGATAAGATTGTCTTTGATTTTCCCGGATACACGGGGAACCTGCTTGAAGCTTCCGGTCGGGTGTCCCTCAATGTGTTGGGCTTTTTCTATGTGTCGGGGAATTTCGCCTTTGTCAAAAAGACCGAGAAAGTGCGGCTTTATGACACGGCAACCGGCACTCAGGACCAAGTGGAAACCGAGGTCGATCTTCTCTCCGTGGGTGTCAGCAAGGTCAATGCCTTTGCCGGTGTGAACAGGCCTTACTGGATCGACCTTGACGGCGACGAAGACATATCCTGGGTCGATCAGTACGGTCGGTCATTGACCCCTGAGGAGGCGGACACCAACCACAACGGCATTGTGGATCCGGATGAATCCTATGAGCTGCGTGAGACTGCCGTTGGGATGGCGTTGGCGGACGTTAATTTCGCCCTGGCATTGATGGCGCCCCGGCCGCCGCCCAAACCCAAGACCCGGAATCAAGCCCATGTGACCGTAATCAGCCCCGGTCCCAACAATGACATCACCTTTATCGCCAAAAACGCAGGCCCCGATTACAATGACGTCACTGTGGAGTATGTGAACGGTACCAAGCTGGGCGGTAAAATCGGCGAGCTGGAAAAGACACTGACCATCACCGTTGTACCCGGCGTGACCACGGCGGCTGATGTCATCACACACATGGAGTCCAACCCGCTTTTTGTCGCCACCCCACCCTTTTTTGCCACCGCGGCTGAAGCCGACACCAATGGGATTATCAACACGGCTCCTGCCTCCACGGGATTCTCTGGGATCGACCAGGGAACGGCCCATACCGTTTTGACCATGGACGGTCCTGACAATAATCTCCTCTTTGTGGCAAAAACCCCAGACCCACAATATGACGGGAACACTATCTCTCTCTCTGGTTTTTGATGACACCCTCGGCGAAAATGTAAATGTAAAGCCTATCTACGCCGGAGGCACTCTCACCATTAAAGTAAAGGATAACACAGTCACGGCGGCCATGGTTCGGGATGCGGTAAATGCCGAAGCCGCCATTCCATTTACAGCTCTGCTGGATACAACGACCGATACAACCAATGATGGAACCGGCACAGTTGTCGATGCCAGTCACACGACTGTTTCGGATGTTGTTCATGCAAGTGCAACAGTGGTCAGCCCCGGATCGGACAATGACCTGACATTTACCGCCACCGCGGCCGGCAGCCAGTTCAACAATGTGACGGTGGAGTATTTGAACGGTCATGCGCCCGCGGCGTCTTACACCGATAGCGGCAGCACCAAAAAGTTGACCATCACGGTGGTCCCCGGCGTGACCACGACGGCCAGGGTCATTAAAATACTGGCCGAGACGGTGCCTGAATTCACGGCAATGGCCGCGAAACCCGATGACGGCGGCGTGATCAACACCGCAACGGTGAACACCGGAACGACCGGAGACGGTCTCGGAGTGGTCAATAGCGCTTACGCCACGATGGAAAGCGATGGTGAATACAATGACCTGAAAGTAACGGCGAGTTCGCCCGGTCCCCTATTCAACGATGTGGAAGTCAAGTTTGTCGAAGGCGATTATCTGAGTGCATTCTACGACAATGCCGACAGTACCGCCAAGAAGCTCACCGCAACCATCGTCAAAAACCAAACCACGGCGGCCCAAGTTATCACCGCGCTGGCAGGAACCCCCTTCACCGCCACGGTGCTTGAACTCAAGGCCGGCAGTATCAAACAGGGTTCAGGAGTTGTTCAAGCCGGCATCAAAGGGAACACCGGCATAACCGGGAACCCGGACTCCGCGGGAGAAACGGCCTGGGCAACGGTCGAGCTCCCGGGTGATAACAATGATCTCACCTTCAGGGCCGCCGCAGCCGGTGCCTATTTCAACGAGGTTGCGATCGTCTATGAGCCCGGCACTGAAGAGGGTGTGAAGTTCAACGGGGTGAAAAAAACGCTGACCATTACCTTTATACCGGGTGAAACCAAGGCTGCAGATGTCATTAACCTCTTGCAGACCATTCCTTAATTTACCGCCACTCCCGCGGAAGAGGGCACGGGTGGTAAAATCATTCCGCCTTCCGGATCAACCGGTTCCACCGGCAGTGATGGCAATTTCGCCAATGTAACCCTGAGAGTCGACGGCGCCGACAATGATCTCACCTTTACGGCGACTACGGTCGGCGACGCATTCAATGATGTAACCGTATCTTACAAATTCGGCCCCAGCGAAACTGCAGTATATGATGCCTCCACAAAGACCCTAACCATCACAGTGGTCCAGGGCGTCACCACGGCGGCGGATGTTAAGAACAACATTCTGAAACCGGAGCATCAATTTAAAGCTGAACCCGCCGAAGGGGGCATGGGCGGCAAAATCATTCCGCCTTCCGGATCAACCGGTTCCACCGGCAGTGATGGCAATTTCGCCAATGTAACCGTGAGAGTCGACGGCGCCAACAATGATATCACCTTTACAGCGACTACGGCCGGCGACGCATTCAACGAGGTGACTGTATCTTACGTATTCGGCACCAGCGAAGCTACTGATTATGATCCCTCCGCAAAGATCCTGACCATTACCGTTGTTCCGGGTGAAACCACGGCGGCGAAAGTCATCGATCTTATGGAAACAATTCATGAATTTACCACCACTCCCGCGGAAAGGGGCACCGGCATTATCACTCCCCATACTCCTGCGGGTAAAGGAAAGTCGACCCGATGGACCGGCAGTGATGCCAATGTCGGAAGGGTGGTCGTCAAGGTTCCCGGTAAGAACAATGATCTGAGGTTTGTCGCCACAAGGCCCGGTCCCGGCTTCAATGGCTTAACCGTAAAATACGTTCACGGTGCCGTTCCAGGCGCGGTGTACGATGCCATCACCACGACCCTGACCATTACCGTGAAGTCAGGGGAAACCACGGCGGCTGATGTCATTACCCTGATGCAAACGGTGCTGCAGTTTAAAGCTGAGGCCGTTGAAGCGGATGATGACGGTGTCATTTACACCCTGATCGGTAAAACGGAAATCAGCCCTCAAGCTTTGTTCCCCGGGTCCGACCCCCATGATGATCTACTCTTTCTCGCAAAGACCCCAGATCCACAGTATGACGGAAAGACCATCACGCTGAAAAGTGAGCCTGGGATCAGTGAGACTATTGAGATCGACTATAATGAGACCGATAAATCGCTGACCGTAAAATTGAAGAATAACACAATCACGGCTGCCATGGTGCGGGATGCGGTAAACGGTGATTCCGGCATTCCATACAGGGCGATCCTGGATACAAGAACCGATACGCAGAATAATGGAACCGGCAAGGTTGTCGCAGCCGAAAAGACGACCAGCATGGATCCGGTTGCGGATAAAAGGGCCGGGACAACAGTGTTCAGCGCCGGTGCCGACAACGATCTCGCCTTTACTGCGCCACCCGGCACGCAATACAATAACGCAACCGTCGAGTATGTAGAAGCCCTGGGAGCGATCCCGCCGGTGACGGTAAACTATAACCCCGAGACCAGTAAGCTGACGATTCCCATAACCCACGGCGTGACAACCGCTGCACAGGTTATGGATCTCGTGAATTCATATGCCCAGTTAAATGAAAAATTTACGGTAACACCGGCGGAAGGCGGGACGACCGGTCTGATCAGAATGCCCTCCGGATCCACCGGCGGTACCGGCGGGGTGGTGGACACCTCACTCCAGCAAGGTGACAAACGCCAATGGATTTCCCTGAAGGCGAGCGTGGGTCAGGCCCAATTCGTCGGTTTTGACGATATCACGATCCGGGCGGAAAATCTTATGGTGGCCGTCAATAGCGGCTTCGGAAAAATCGTCCCTGTTTCCGAGACGGCCCCGCACATTCCAAACACCTGGGTTGTCAACTATGAAGCCAAGCCGCTGCTCGTCAAAACCGGAACCGGAAAAAAAGCCCATGTATTGATCAGCATACCCGGACCCAACAATGATCTTTTCATTCAGGCCGCCGAAGAAAGTACGGATTATAATCATGTGACTGTCGAATTTCTGGACAGCGGGGCTGACGAACCCAGTGCAGCTTACATAGACGACGCAACCGTTGGGGTGATCAACCTTCTCTCGTCGGGATCCACGGGATCGACCGGAGTGGATGACGGGCCAGGAGGTATCCCGGCTGGCGTTGAAGCCCATACAACGATTCGTAACCCCGGTCCCAATAACGATCTTACCTTTACGGCCACCACCGCCGGTGTTGAATTTAATGATGTGACCGTCGAATATGTGGACAGCCAGGGTGCTGAACCCAGTGCGCTCTGGGATCCGGGTACAAAAAAACTTACCATACATATCAAGAGCGGCGTCACCACCGCGGCTGAGGTCATTACCCTGCTTGAAGGGATTCCCGAATTCACTGCAATTGCTGCCGAGGACGCAACCAAAAAAGTAACCATCCGAGTCAAGGACGGCATCACCACGGCGGATCAGGTCATCACCCTGCTTGAAGGGGTCCCCGAATTCACTGCGATTGCTGCCGAAGGCGCAACCAACGGGGTGATCCACCTTCTCTCGTCGGGTACCACGGGAATGACCGGAATCGACGAGGGAATGGCCCATGCCGTTTTAGCCATGAACGGTGATGATAACGATCTCTTCTTTGTGGCAAAGACGCCTGAACCGCAATACGACGGGAATGAAATCTCCCTGGAGATTGACAACGGGATCAGCGGGAATGTCGACACCGGCCTTCCATTTGCGGTACTACTGGATGCAACGACCGATACTGGAAATGATGGCTCCGGCACGGTTGTCGATGCCAATGGCACAACCAGCCCCATTGCGGCTGCCGTTCATGCCAGTGCATTGGTGGTTACCCCCGGCGATGACAACGATCTGACGTTCACGGCGACCACACCCGGCACACAATATAACGATGTAACGGTGGAGTATGTCGAAGGCCTGGAGGAAGTCGCGGTTTACACCGAAGAAGGTACCACGAAAAGATTGACCATCACGATCATCCCGGGTGTCACTACCGCCCAAACTGTGATCACCCTGCTTGAAGAGGTCGACGAATTCGAGGCTGTTGGCGCGGAAGGCGACACGTCCGGCCTCATCACAACGCTCACCGGATCCACCGGCGGTACCGGAGAATCGGCGACCATAAAATTTGATTTTCCCGGAAGCGGCGGCGAACTGCTGGAGGCCGCCGGCCACTTGACCATCGATGTGATGGGGTTTGTCTATTTCTCGGGCGGCTTTGCCCTCACAAAAAAAACCGAGACCGTAAAGCTAGCCAATACCGTCACCGGGGTTGTGGAACCACTGGAAACGAGAGTCGATGTCCTGACCATCGGGGCCAGCAAAATCAATGCTTTCGTCGGAGTGAACGGGCCCTACTGGACGGACCTTGACGGCAGCGGCGACCTGTCCTGGGCGAATACAGCCGGTGAAACCCTGGACCCGGCTGTGGCCGATACCAACCACGACGGCATTGTCGACCCTGATGAGAGCGCGGAACTCAGCGACAAAGCCGTCGGGTTTTCCCTGTCCAATGCAAATCTCGCGCTGGCGATGATGAAACCTCATCCGCCGCCGCCGTCACTTGCACCCGTGTTGGTCGCAAGGCCGAATGTGACCCTGACCAGTCCCGGGCTGAACAACGATCTGACCTTCACGGCGGCTGAGTCCGGGCCTAAATTGAACGATGTGACGGTTGAATATGTGCACGGTCTGGAAGCGGCGGCCGTCTATAATTCCGGCCAGAAAAAGCTCACCATTACCATAGTGCCCGGTGTGACCACAGGGGATGAGGTCATCACCCTGATGGACGGGGTGCCGGAATTCACGGCATCGCCGGCAGAAGGTGTGGCCAGCGGCGTGATCGATACGGCTCCTGCCTCCACGGCATTCAGCCCTCAAGTTCTGTTCCCCGGGCCCGGCTCCCATGACGATCTTCTCTTTGTGGCAAAGACGGCTGAACCGCAATTCGATGGAAATGAAATATCTTTGGAGATTGATAACGGGATCAGCGGGAATGTCGATGCGGCCTACGATGCGGCTAATAAAATTCTGACCGTCAAAGTGAAGAATAACACAGTTACGGCTGCCATGGTCCGGGATGCGGTAAACGCCGATGCAAACCTTCCATTTGCGGTACTACTGGATACAACGACCGATACGGATAATAACGGAAGTGGCAGTGTCGTCCCCGTTGTTCCGAACCCGACGACCAGCATGGTTCCGGATTCGGAGAAGAGGGCCAGCGTCACAGTTTTCAGCCCCGGACCGAACAATGATCTGACCTTTATTGCAATGGCAGCCGGGACCAACTTCAGCGATGTGACTGTAAAGTATATCAACGGGGCAAAGGGGGAAAAGCCAAAAGCTGTTTACAGCCCCGATGATCCAAAGACCCTGACGATTACGGTGGTACCCGGTGTTACCACGGCGGCTGATATTATTTACGCCCTGGATCTGGATGAGGATAAGGTTGACGAATTTACCGCTGTAGCGGCGGAAGGGGGGGTACCGACGGGAAGATCAACACGCCCCCCGGTTCAACCGAAAAGACCGGCAACACCGTGGATGCGGCGGAACATGCCCGGGTCACCGTCTCTGTTCCGGGCCCCTATAATGATCTCACCTTCATCGCCGCCACCCCCGGCGTGGCATTCAATGATGTGATCGTGGAATATGTCGGCGGCACGGCAGAGGGTGCGGTGTACAATGTCCAGCAAAAGAAACTGACCATCACGGTCATCCCAGGTGAAACTACGGCCCAACAGGTCATCGACAAACTTGGAAGCGTCTCCCAATTCACTGCCATTGCCGCCGAAGGCGCAACCTACGGGGTGATCAAACTTGAATTGTCGGGGTCCACGGGATCGACCGGAGTGGATCCCGGGCCAGGGGGTATCCCGGCCGGGAAAAAAGCCCATGCAACGATTCGCATTCCGGGTCCCGACAACGATCTTACCTTTACGGCTGCCACTCCCGGTGAAGAATATAATGATGTGACCGTCGAATATGTGGACAGCCAGGGCGCCGAACCAAGTGCAGCCTATACGGACGGCACAGCCAAAACACTCACCATAAAGGTCAAAAGCGGCATCACCACGGCGGCAGAGATCGTTACCCTGCTTCAAAGTGTCGACGAATTTAGCACGACCAGCGGGGCCATGCGGCCTGCCTCGGGTTCCACGGGTTCGACCGGAGTGGATGCCGGGCCAGTGGGTATCCCGGCCGGGAAAAAAGCCCATACAACGATTCGCATACCCGGTCCCAATAACGATCTGACCTTTACGGCCACCACCGCCGGTGTTGAATTTAATGATGTGATCGTCGAATATGTCAGCGGCGGTGCATTGGATGCGGTGTACAATGCTCAGCAAAAGAAACTAACCATCACGGTGGTGCCTGGCACCACGGCCGCTGAGGTCATCACCCGGCTTCAAGGGGTTAATGAATTTAGCGCGACCGCGACCAGCGAGGTCATCCGGCTTGCCTCGGGTTCCACTGGATCCACCGGTAGTGACGAAAAAACCGGTCGTGTCATCATTAAGAGCCCCGGAGAGTTTAATGATCTGAAATTCGTTGCCACGGCCACGACCCAACGGCATGACTTCAGCAATGTGACCGTCCAGTATTTCGATGGAATTACCCCTGAGGCGGTTTACGATCCTCTGGCCAGGAAGCTTTCAATCACCGTGAGGCCGGGTGTCACCACGGCAGCTGACATTATCTCCCTCATGGAAACTGTTCCCCAGTTTGCGGCCTTCCCTGCCGAGGGCGAAACCGGGGGTGTCATCAACACGGCCCCTGGTTCAACCGGGACAACCGGTGTAGATGCGGGAGCAGGGGGCACTCCGGAAGCGGTTCCGGCCAAACTAACGATTAAGAGCCCCGGGCCGAACAACGATGTGACCTTTATCGCGAAAGAGGCGGGCACGGCCTATAACAATGTGACCGTTGAATATGCCAACGGCGCCACATTGAACCCCCTCACCGGGGCAAAAGCAAGTACCGGTGCAGTCTATAACCCGAAATCCAAGCAATTGATCATCGCGGTTGTGCCCGGTAAGACCACGGCGTCTGATGTTATTGCGGCTGTAAATAATAAACAGAATTTCCAATTCAGAGCGGTAAAAGCAGAAGCCGAAGATACCGGTGTCATCAACACCGCTTCCCGTTCCACCGGCTCCACTGGCGGTACCGTTCCCACAGTACCGTTGCCACCTCCCGACAACCGTAGATGGTTCACGTTGAAGGAGGAGGTCGGCGCGGCTGAAATGGTCGGCATCGACGGCCTTACCATCCGGGCCGAAAGCCTGTTGGTTGCGATCAATGACGGAAGCGGCCAAATTGACCCTGCGCCGAATCAGCCTGTTCCCACCGCCCCCCAGGTGAACCGCACCGTGGTGGCCTATGATGAAACACCCCTTACTGTGAAGACCGGACCGGGGGAAACGGATAACATCACCTTTGATTTCCCCGGCAGCAGCGGCAAAGTGCATGAAGCGGCCGGTAAGGTGACCATCGACCTGTTTGGCGTTTTCTATGTCTCCGGCGGATTTGCCTTTACCAAACAGACCAGGATGGTGCGGCTGGCCAATGCCACGACCGGGATGCTGGATCCGCAGGACACCCGGGTCGATGTGCTGACCGTGGGCGCCGGCAAGGTCAATGCCTTTTTTGGGAACAACGGACCCTACTGGACAGATCTTGACGGCGATGGAAAAATATCCTGGGCCGATAAAAACGGAAACCCAATAAATCCGGCAATAGCCGATACAAACAACGATGGCGTGGTGGATACCGACGAGACCGAAGAGCTATCGGATGACGCCATGGGTATTGCGCTTGTGGATGTCAACTTTGCCCTAGCAATGATGAAACCAAGCCCGCAACTGGTCGCTCCTCCCCCGCCATCGGCTGCCTCCGCCGCATCCGCAACGGTCGTCAGTCCCGGACCGGCGAACGACCTGGTATTCACCGCCACTGCCACGGGGTTCGCATATAACCATGTGACCATTGAATATGTCACTGCGAGCGAGGGTAGCGAGCCGACCGCGTTTTACAGTGGGGTGTCAAGGACCCTGACCATTGCGGTTGTACCCGGTGTGACAAGAGCCTTGGATGTGATCAACCTGGTTGCCGCCATCCCGCAATTCAATGCCACCGCCACCCTTTCGGAACCCGGGGCCACCGGTGTGATCAATACGCCCACCGGTTCAACCCCAACCACCGGTATCGCCGAAACGACCGTGGTCTCGCCCGGTCCCAAAAATGATCTCAAGTTCACCGCCAGCTCATCGGGTTCCGAATATACGGTGGCCTATGCCAGCGGAGAAGCGTTTGGTGTTAACTACAATACCCAAGCGAAAAAACTGACGGTCACCGTGGTCGACGGAACAACCACCGCCGCCGAGGTGCGGGATGCGGTAAATGCCGCCACCGGCATTCCATTCACAGCGGAAGCTGTAGAAGCCCCCTCCATCGGCGGACAGGGCGATGCCAGCGGGGTAATTCATCTGCTGCCTTCCGCCTCAACCGGTGTGATCGGATTTCCGGCCAACATCGGTCGGGTAGAGATAGCCAGTTTCGGCCCGAATAATGATCTAACGTTTGTCGCCAAAACCCCCGGGACGGAATTCAACAATGTTACGGTGAAATACGTCAACGGTACAAGCCTTGCGGTTGACTACCCCGGTCCTGATCCGCAGAAGAAAACCCTGACCATCACCATAGAGTCCGGGGTCACCAAGGCGTTCGAGGTCATTGATTTCCTGAACCATCCACAAAATGCCGCCATTCCTTTTAGGGCCCTGGCGAGTGAAGCTCTCGACGACGGTATTCTCTACGCCATTCCGTCCGGGTCTACGGCATTCGTTCCCCAAGCACTGCTCACCAAGAACGACCCCACTAGCAAAAGTGATCTTCTCTTTGTCGCAAAGACCCCGGACGCGCAATACAACAATGTTACCATCTCTCTTGTAGATAATATCCCGCTTGACCCGAATGTGATTGTGAAGCCCGAGTACAATGACAGTAATCCCCAAGCAAAAAAGCTGACCATAGCGGTGAAGGATAAAACGGTCACGGCTGCCATGGTGCTGCATGCGGTAAACGCAAAAGCCGACCTCCCATTCATGGCACTGCTGGATAAAACGACCGTCACCACCAATGACGGCTCCGGCACGGTGTGGGGGGCCGGTCCTGCGACCACCGATGTAGGGGTTAAGCCCAGTGCAAGGGTGGTCAGCCCCGGTCCAAATAACGATCTCCTGTTCACGGCGGAGACAGCGGGTAACCAATATAATGAAGTGACCGTGAAATATGTCCCCGGTACCGTTCCCGGTCCTAACGATCCTCCTGCCAAACTCGTGGAATACTCTCCCGGCACCAAGACCCTGACCATCAGGGTGGTACCGGCGACCACCGGGCCTACCGGAACTACCGAGGGTACCACTGCAAACGATATTATTCAGTACTTGGATCAAAATGTCACCACTCTGCATTTTAGAGCTGTTGCGATAGAAAAAGATGCCAGCGGTGCCATCAATCTGCCTGTCGGCTCCACGGGTGTGACCGGCGGAGGTCCGATACAGGGCGAGGGGGTTCAGTTTATTGATAATCGCAGCTGGACGAGCCTGAAAGCCTCTGCCGGAAGCGTTGCCCTTGTCGGAGGGCCCGGCGGTATCACCCTCAGGGCCGATGACCTGGCTGTTGCCATAAATATTGGCGGCGGCAATGTTGTCAACCCGACCTTTCCTCCGGTGACAATCGATAATAATAAGGTGGTGTCCCTGAATACCACGCCGCTCAGTATCAAGATCGGACCTCCGGTGGTGCATCAAAACGTCGAGGTGGGCCGCAGTCTGTTTAGCGTCCAAGCGACCCCCCAGGATGCAACCCCTCTGGATGAGCCGCCCCCGGCTGAGTCCAATGTCATGGTGCTGGACATCGACGGCACGAAAGGTGAGGTCCTGGAAGCCTCCGGCCATATCAGCCTCAACGTCTACGATTTCTTCCACGTCTCGGGCCACTTCGCATTCGTGAAACGGACCGAGTCCGTGCGGTTGTACGATACCGCTACCGGCCAACTCGACAGCCAGGATACCCAGGTCGATCTGCTCACCCTTGGTGCCGGCGGCGTCAATGCCTTTGCCGGAGTGAACGGGCCGTACTTTACCGATCTGGATGGTGATGGTCAGGCCTCCTGGGCGGCGGCCGAGGGCAATACCTTACCAGAGGATCCGGATACGGATAACGACGGCGTTGTCGATGCGGACGAGACAGATGAGCTGAACGACACATCCTTGAGGCTGTCACTCATCAATGTGCATTTTGCTCTGGCCCTGATGAGCCCCTCAAAAACGCCGCCCGTTGAAGGGGAGCCGGAAGTCATTGACAAACGCAGCTGGATCGCCCTTAAGGCCGGCGTAGGCAGCGCCGAGTTTGTCGGCATCGACGGTCTGACCGTGCGGGCCGACGACTTGATGGTGGCCATTAATCAGGCAGGCGGCACCTACGGTGAGGAAGGCCTGCCCAACACCACCGTGGTGGATTTTGAAACGAAACCCCTGGATGTCAAAACCGGCGGCGGGGAAGACGATTTCGTTACCATGGATTTCAGGGGGGCGGACGGCAAGCAGCTTATGGCCGCCGGCAGTGTTACCATCGGCGTCCTGGACTTCTTCCATGTATCGGGAGATTTTGCCTTTGAGAAGAAGAGCACACTGGTGCGGCTCTATGACACGGATCTCCAGCAGTTGGATACCGTGGATACCTCGGTGGATCTGCTCACCGTGGGGGCCGGGAATGTGAACGCCTTTGTTGGGGTGGGCGGCCCCTACATCCTGAACGACAACGGCACGCCAAACGATTTCGACGACGACACCGTCAATGAATCGGCGCTGGGTCTGTCGCTCCACAACGTCCATTTCGCTATGGCCATGATGACGGTGCCCAAACCGAGCGATCCGGACACCGAACCCGTGGATCTTCGGAAGTGGATGGCCATCGAAGCCGGTGTGGGCGCGATAGAGCTTGTGGGGATTGAAGGCCTCACTCTTGAAGCACGGCACTTACGGGTGGCCATCAACCAGGGCAGCGGCGAGGATGAAGACGGCAATGCCAATACCACGGTGGTGGATTTTTCATCCAGGCCCCTGGACGTCAGGACCGGTCCGGGCGAGGAAGACTTTATCCGTTTTGACTTCGACGGTGAAGACGGTTCCCTGCTGGAGGCCTCCGGAGAAATCACCATTGCCGCCTTCGGCTTCTTCTACGTGACGGGTGGGTTCAGTCTGAGGAAGCAATCCGAGACCGTGCGGCTGCGCAACACCGATACCGGTGAAACCGATACCGAGGGCACGAGTGTGGATCTCCTCACCATTGGGGCCAGCGGGGTGACGGCCTTTGCCGGGATCAACGGTCCCTACTGGACGGACATCAACCGGAACCGGAAGGTGGATGGGGAAGACCTGAACAATAATGGGGTGATCGATGCGGATGAGTCCGATGAGTTAAACCCGAAGGCCTTGGGGATATCCCTGGAAAACGTTAACGTTGCCTTTGCGATGATGAAGCCCCGGGCACCCCCGGATCAGGAGCCTACCGACCTGCGCACCTGGACCGCCATCGATGCCAGTGTGGGGGGGGCGCGCTTTGTGGGTGTTGATGGATTGACCCTGGCAGTGCAGGACCTCGGTGTACAGATCAACCAGGGCGGCGGCATCAAGGCAAGCCCCACCGACGACGATTTTGCCACGCCCAACAACACCGTTGTTGACTTCCAGGCCAGTTTTGACGACGGCGACCCCGGAAACGATCCGGACGGCCTGGACGTGAGCACCGGACCCAATTCTTCGATACGCATCGCCTACCGCCAGAAGCTGCTGAGAGCCCAAGGTACCCTCGTCATCGGTATCTTTGATTTCTTCTTCCTGTCCGGCAGCTTTGCCTTCGAGAAGACCTCACACACGGTGACCCTCTCCGACGGCACCTCCCAGCCGGTCAATCTGCTGACCATCGGTGCCGGCAACGTCAGCGCCTTTGCCGGTATCAACGGTCCCTACATTCTGGACGACAACGACACGCCGAACTATTTTACCGACGACATCGTCAATGAGTCGGCGCTGGGACTGTCTCTGCAAAATGTGAATTTCGCTCTGGCCCTCATGTCGGCACCCCGGCCAACCCTGCCTGCGGATGCTCCGGCGCCGGAGCCGACCGATGACGGCGTGGACCTGCGCACCTGGACGGCGCTCCAGGCGTCTGTGGGCAGCGCGGAATTTGTGGGCATCGACGGGCTGACGATTCAGGTCCGGGAATTTTCCGTATCCATCAACCAGAACGGGGGCACCCTGGGCGACGGCACCACGGCCAATCCCAACACCACGTTCGTGGACTTCTCGGCCGATGCCACCAAGGACGGCACGGTGGGGACTCCGCTGGATATCAAGACCGGACCGGACAGCTTCTTCACCATTGCCCTGGACGGCAAGACCCTGCTGGAAGCCTCGGGGCGGATTACCCTGAATGTGTTCGGGTTCTTCTACTTGAGCGGCGGCTTTGCCTTTACCAAGACCACCGACACGGTGACCCTGTCCGACGGCACCTCCCAGACGGTGGACCTGATGACCGTCGGCGCCGGCAACGTCAACGCCTTTGCCGGAATCAACGGTCCCTACATCCTGGACGACAATGGCACGCCGAAGGATTTTACCGACGATACCGTCAATGAGTCGGTGCTGGGACTGTCTCTCTACAATGTGAACTTTGCCCTGGCCCTGATGAGCGTGCCCAAGCCGCTGCCCACACCGGACGCACCGCCACCGGAGCCAACCGATGACGGAGCGGACCTGCGCACCTGGACGGCGCTCCAGGCGTCTGTGGGCAGAGCGGAGTTTGTGGGCATCGAGGGGTTGACGATTCAGGTCCGGGAATTTTCCGTGTCCATCAACCAGAACGGAGGCACCCTGGGCGACGGCAGCACGGCCAATCCCAACACCACGTTCGTGGACTTCTCGGTCGATGCCGCCACAGACGGCACGGCGGGCACCCCGCTGGATATCAAGACCGGACCGGACAGCTTCTTTACCATGGCCCTGGACGGCATGGGCCTGCTGGAAACCTCGGGCCGGGTAACGCTGGATGTCTTCGGCTTCGTGATTTTGGAGGGCAGCTTTGCCTTCAAGAAGGCGACGGGCAGCTTCGTGCTGACGGACGCCGGCACCCACCAGAGTGACACCACCACCCTGGCCAACGTCGATTACCTGGAAGTGGGCGCGCACGTGACCCGAGCCTTTGCCGGAGTGGGGGATATCGGCTTCGAGTTGACCGGTGTGGATTTCGGGCTGCTGATGGTGAAGACCGGCGGCGAGACCCCGGTCAGCTACACGGCCCTGAAAGCGGACGTGGGCAGCGCGGCCCTGGTGGGGATCCCGGGTCTGACGGCCAAGGTGACCCAGCTGAGCGTGCAGGTGAACAAGACCAGCGACACGGACAATTCCAACAAGGTGCTGGACTTTGTCGACTCGGCAGAGGACGTGAATATCACCGACACGGCGGCAGCCGGTTGGCCCATCAGCACCGGTCCGGCCCCGGCCCCGGACGTGATCCTGGATCTGGACGGTGACGACGGGGCGCTGCTGCAGGTGTCCGCCGCCCTGACGCTGTATGTCTTCGGCTTCTTCTTTGTCGACGGCACGTTTGCGTTCTCCAAGTCCACCCAGACGGTGAACCTGTCCGACGGCACCACCGGGGTCCAGGCCGACGCCTTGCAGTTGGGTGCGACGGTTTCCCATGCCTTTGCCGAGGTGAATGGCCCCTACTGGACGGATACGAACAAAAATGGGCAGATGGATGCCGGCGAGACCAATGACGCGTCTTTGGGCTTGTCCCTGTCCAATGTCGAATTCGCGATGGCCCTGTTGAAAAAGTGACCGACAGAACCGGGGGACACGGATCTACGCACCTGGACGGCACTGAAGGCCTCGGTGGGCAGGGCCGAATTCGTCGGGGTGGATGGACTTACCGTGGCGGTCTATGAGCTCGAGGTCGTGATAAATCAGGGCGGCGGCACCAATGCCGGCCTGGACAACACCACCGTGGTCAACTTCAGCGGCCTTCCCGGCGGCGGCATGGACATCGACACCGGAGACGGCACGCCGGTGCTCCTCGATTTTACGACCGAGAGCCTGAAGGTGGAGGGCCGCGTCGAAATGGATCTGTTCGGCTTCTTCTACGTCAGCGGCGGCTTTGCCTTCGAAAAGACCATCCGCACGATCCGGGTGACCGACGGCATAATCTCGGAGACGGTCGAGGTGAGCGTGCTGACCGTGGGGGCGTCGAATGTGAACGCCTTTGCCGGGGTGAATGGCCCATACTGGACGGATACGAATAACAATGGGCAGATGGATGCCGGCGAGACCAACGATGACGCGCTGGGTCTGTTTATAACCGATGTGGACTTTGCCCTGGTGCTGATGAAACCGACATCGGCATCGGCCCCGGGGGCAACGGATCTGCGCAATTGGACGAGCCTGAAAGCCACGGTGCGCGAAGTCGGCTTTGTCGGCATCAGCGGCCTGACCGTCAAGGTGACCAGCCTGAGTGTGGAGATCAACAGTGGCGGGGGCACCAAGGACGGTGTTGCCAACACGATGGTCGCCGATTTCAGCCAAGCGCCGCTGCTGGTCAATACCGGGCCCAACAGCGAGCTGGCGTTGAATTTTGACGGGGCCCAGGGCTCCCTGCTGCGGGCATCGGGGGCGCTCACCATCGGTATCGGCGGCTTTGCCATCCGGGGCGGGTTCGCCATTGAAAAAACCGAACAGACCTTCGAGGAGGGAGGCAAAAAGATCCGGCGAAGCAAGCTGCTTCTTGGGGCTGCGGGGGTACACATCTTCCTTGGCGCCTGCGAAGCGCCATATGACAATGAGGACACCGGTGTTCTGGTGGAAGATGTCCAATTCGGTATGGTCCTGTTCAAGGATACGGACATCACCGCTCCCAACAATCCTCAACCGGTTCCGGACTCCTCCAAAATGGCCCTGACCGCTTCAGGCGGGGCCAGGTTGCTCGGTATCGACGGGCTGGTGTTGAGCGGAACCCTGCAGCTCAGAAAGAACGACACCGGATTCACCCAGAAGGATGCGGAAGGTTTTGTGGTCAATGAGACCCTGAACATTCCCGATCCGACCAAGCCCGGCGACTTCATCCCGGTGGCGATCAAATTCAAGGAAAATATTTCTCTGGGTCTTTCCGGAACTGTGATCTTCAAGATCGTGGATCCCGCCACCGGCACGGAATTCGTTTCCCTCAAAGGCGGCTTTGCCTTCACCAAGACCGACACCGAGGAAGGCACCGTTACCACCTCGAAGATCAAGATCGGGGCCGCCGGCGTCGAGGCATTCG
>Ga0056119_1000108_pt1 | contig 18888 bp, 6 predicted proteins | sample WorMettaBAHAMAS1_FD_80076 | JGI IMG/M metagenome (GOLD analysis project Ga0056119, IMG submission 80076) | Marine gutless worms symbiont microbial communities from Max Planck institute for Marine Microbiology, Germany - Olavius tantulus BAHAMAS.1 ...
CATCCGCATTACGCATTTCACCACTGCGCTGTCCAGGCGTTGCGTATGGTAAACTGCGTAATAGCCGCGGTCACGTGGTCTTCCGTGTTGACCAATCACCGTCATTCCGCATTTTTCATTCCGCATTTTACCTGACGCATTATGCAATTCCGCATTTTCCCCATAGCCCCCGCAAGCTAAATCAAAGGTGCCGCCGATGGCGCTAGTGACGACGGTGGCAATCTACTCACTGCGGGCGGTGTCTCAGTGCCCGCAAATAAACATTGGACATGTGTTTAGCAATCAGTGACATAATTAGCTGCTTTGAGCTGGCCTGGGAGAGGATAAGTGATATATTAAATACATTTCATGGGCGTAGCTACCATAGAGCGCTGGGAGCGCGCGCACCCCCTTCAGCGGCCTAGATGATTTTGAAACAGAGGTCCCAACGTGAAATTTACAAACTTAATGGTATAGGTCATTTTTTGATAACTAACCTAAATTTTTTTTCTAAGGCTAAATGGACCAACTTTTCATTCGTAAATTTTTCATACGCTACGATGGGCAGATGGCAAGTTACTTACTTATAAGTTAGTTGTTGCAGTTGATTGGGGGCGCGTTGCAATCCAAGACTGGTCGCGACCGGTCGCTTCAGCTGCGTCTGATTGGTTGAGAGACGTGACCGGTCTTGATTTTGGCGACCGGTCTTGGATTTGCAGCGCGGCCCGGAAGTTCGTTGTATATGACGTCATTTGTATCAAGTGTTTTGTTCATTTACAATAGTAGCGATGTTTAAGCGTTTAAACACTGATGCTATCACAGTAGTGAAGCCGAATTGCCAGTTAAGTTTCAGCAAACCAAACCTCGCAGTCGTCTGCAAGTAAACACTAAACGCTATTTGCAATTTGCTTATGATCTGAATAAACGACCCACCATTGATATTGTCGAAACCTAGGAAATAGATGCTTTCGTGGCTTAAGTCTGGTTGAAGTTATACTGTAACTGTATTTTATTCAGCATGTGTTTGTTGCGTAGTGTGGTGTCTTATAGGCATGATCTTCAAAAATATCACTCAACTGACTGAAGCCTCGCTCGCAGGCAGCTGTCGACATTTAACTTTAGAGCAAGGGGGTTTAGCGACCCCCAGCGCTAAAACAGTGAGTAGAGGGGGTCAAAAATTCAGCAAGGCAGTTCAACTCCCCGATTCCCCCGTCAAGTCGCACCCTGGATAAACTACAAGAAATCGGGACATTACTCTCCGATTTGGTCACTTCATTTAAATGATTTCTGCTGCGTGTGCTGTTGGCCGACCCAATGCAGCACAACTAAGTCAGTTTAGGGATATCATAATGCTTCCGTGACACATTAGGCTATAAGGACCAGACTGCTACGCAAAAACTTACTTACTGTGTAGCCCACTATATATCCCACCGGGCACCGGGGCACATTTAGCTTAACTTTCAAAATTAGAACATGTTGCATTAAATTCAGCGTCTGAGACAGGCGCTAAAATGCGCAGATTTGTAATTAAATTTCAACGGTTATCTGGGGGCATAGCCCCCAGACCCCCATTCTGGGGAGGGGCTACGGTGCCAGTCCCCAGACCCTACCTCCCTCGCCTACCGCGCCTCGCTCGGGGCCTTCGACCTGTCCATCGTCCCCCCAACCAGAAATCCTGGATCCACCCTTGGGCGCACCCACCCTCTGAAAATCCTGGCTACGCCTGTGAATTTTATATTCAAATTTTAAATGTGATTTTTGGGATGCAGTAATTACATCTGTTTTATGCTTTTTTCCAGCACCGTCCCATCATCTTCAAACTAGAAATGGTACCCTGCCACGAGGTCCCGGGTGCGCGACGTCCCAGATCCAGAGGGTCGCAGATCCACAATATTTCGGGTCAAGGAGGTCCCAGGCCTACAAAGCTTGCTTAAATGGCAGAGGATATTTAGCCGATCACGGGCAAAATAACATCACGGATATTTAACCAGTTGCCTGTTATATAGTGAACAAGCCGGCAGAGGACACAGCCGGTAGCTGGCAAAATAGCAGCATACCCATTTCACCGGTTGCCGGTATTTAGTAGAAATTTTCTGATAAAATGCGGTCACTATACTGGCATTATTTTCATAATGTTAAACACTACTTTTTCGCTGACTCTTAATCTTGCGTTTTCTTACGTACAAAATTCAGATTATATTAGACATTCTCTTTCCTTATGGTGATGGTCAATTCCAAAAGTGTGCATGTATTTAATTTCGCGATTCTACTCAAAGCACATAGGACATGTCATCAGAATATATAAAAAAATTTATAGTTGACTTAAGCAGTTTCTGTCGACTAGTGAATATCAGAATTATTAGAAAGTAACCGATGAATCGAACTGGTCTTTTTTGGAAATTGAGCGATTATAATATTATTAATCATTGACCTTTTTGCTGCGCAAACTCCATGTTATTGATATTGATTTCAAAATGGCACAGTCGCCGGTCAGTGCAACTAAAAATCGGCATGCGCATGACTGGCCAAATAGTCGATGCACTACTAAACTGATTGGCAGCTAAATAGCGCAGTGGCTATTTGGCCGGTGACCAGCTAAATATCTACTTCGTGCTTTAATTCCCCATGTCCGGGTTAGAACATGGGTTAGGGCTGCTGTTTTATGCATCATGTTTAGGCTGTGTGTTTAAACTATGTTTAACGTTATCCATTCAACAACTTCATTGTTACTAAGAGAATGTATCTGACGTGTTTTTAGGTTTATAGCATTTCGTTTGCCCTGTGAGCTGCGAGTGCCTTCTCAGCCTTGACACTTTGTTGTGTAAGTAGAGCTATATATTTCTTCTTCTGTTAGTTATTAGAATTCAGTTTCCTCAGTATCAGTGTAGCATCTTTGCAAAATGGCGCATCGACTGTAATCGGAGGGGTTTCTTGAATAGTAGGGTCAACCTATGCCGTGTCTGTACAACTAGCTCAGCTATGGCAGAGAGATGGCATGATATATATTAGAATTCATGAAATTGTAAGAACACTAAATGGCATTTTAAGCCAACCAGTGGGGATGATTTAGGGGTAATGTGTTTTTTGGTTGTTCATAGTTTGAATGGCAAAATCTTACTGCACTGACAGGTTAATTTAAGTTGATAATTAATTATTTAATTGCTAATTTATTTACATATTTTGGTTTGTGTAATTAGGTCAACATCAAGTGCCATTTTGTTTGTTTTACACATTATTTGACTTTTAATGTTTAAATGCCGATATTTCAGTACTTGTTTCAGTGGCAGTTGAATAACTGGTGATCGTAGTTAACTGTATGACATTTTTCAGTTATTCAGTTACGGGCTTTCAGTTACTATTAGAGTTAGAGTTAATGGAAATTAATAAATTTCAGTTACAGTTACAGTTAACTCATGCTTATTATCCAGTCATTACTGGACTTCAGTTACATTTACTATTAACTAGAATTACACTGCTGCAAAGTCAAGTTCAAGTTCAATGGAATATCTATAATGTTTCCGGATCACTGGCTATCTATGGAGGAGCGTAATAAGTAAACAGATAACATGATGCGTAACGAGTGCACACTAATGATGAATCGCATATGTTACCCGAAAGCCACGCCCCCAAAGGGTGGCTCATAAACACTAATTCGCTGTTTTATGAGTAAAACTGGCATTCTGTCAATGAAATTCTGCTATAAAGTTTCTTTGCGTTAAAACTTTCAAATAAACCGCTTACATTGCGCCTGATGCGCACATAGGGTGGCCCAAAAATGCACTTTTGTGCATGATTTTGCGAATAATGCTAGTCGTTAATCGAAAACGTCTCAAGCTTCGCACGGTCTCTCTGCCATAGCTGAGCTACTTGTTCAGTGTATGGTGCACTTTTGATGGTTCAAAGTTTCAATAACAAAAAATGTTTCTGTTGCACAGGTTAATTCAGGTTGATAATTAATTTACTTGCCAATTTATTTACTAGTTTTCGTTTCTGTAATTAGGTCCAGATGAAGTACCATTTTGTTTGTTTTTAGCAGGCAATATTTGGCTTTTTAATGTTAAATTCCATTACGCTCTTCCCAAAAGAAGACTACTTTGTTATTGAATAACTGAATTTTCATGAAGGGTTTAGCACAAAATTTCGTCTTTACCATGACCTAATTACACAAACTGAAAGTAGTAAATAATTAAGTAACTTAATTGGACATTTTTGAGACACAGTCTATGTTTGTGGTTTGATGAAGTTCTAGTTGTTTTTTTTTGGTGTTGGAGGTTACTAGCTGCAGCCCTGTGGACTGGTTGCTAAATTATTTGTAGTGAGTGTAAAGTGCATGTATATAACGGGTTTTATAACCCACGGAATACTGGAATAATTCAGATAGTATGAATGGTTAGTGAACAGTATGCCAATAATGTCAGCAAACATTAAAATGTTCTTATATGAATAGAATTAATATAGTCATTATTGAATGAGTGTATGTTCTACTTCATAATATTATTTTTATGTACTGATTAATTGATTTTGTGGCTTGATGTTTTAAATATTCTGTTAACACATAGCATATATTCCCAGGTATAAGGCGATCTGAATATAAGTTTGTTTCTGACTTTTAAGCTGAAATTGGCCAAACAATGTAGGATTGTCACAAAATTCTATGCCAATAACACTCAGCTTCTGTAACGAATCAATATACAACTAGAAAACGTGGCAATTGCGCGTCATTGCAACTTGAGGCCTTCCGGTCTGCTTCTGCCCTCCCCCACGGCGCCCCTAGCGGAAAATTGTCATACCCGAAAACTGCACTTGGTCCTGTCTAAATGTGTGTAATATTTCAACATTCAAGCTCTAATAGTTTCGGAGATATGATGGGGTCCACAATTTATAATAGGGGCGCTGCACGCCCCGCACGCCCCCTGGGGGGAATTTTCCTGCCGTAAAAGAGTACTTGGCCTTGTCTATATGTGCGTAAAATTTCAGTTTTCTATCTGTAATAGTTTCGCAGATTTGACGGGGTCCGAAATTTACTGTAGTGTGGGCTGTTGATTTTTGCCCCCCCCTATGAAAATGTAGGTGCGAATTGGGAGATATGGCACGGTAGACTTTTGACATGAGCTACGTCCTCAATAGGTGGTATAAGACTGGTGGCGATGTACTCGGCGTGGGGCGCTGGAATGGAGGATATATAAGAAATTTTCCACTTTTACCCTTTGCGGTATCCATTGCGCCAACGGTTCTGGGAGTTGGTGGACCCACCCACTCCAAGTTTGGTATGGTGTTAGACCTACCATCGATCCTTGACAAGTTTGTTTTTGTTTTCCGATAAAGCGCCGCACTTCAAAAATACGGCGGTCCGAAGATGACTGGTGTCGAAATTTTGGCCAAAATTTGGCACATTTTGTGCTCCCCTGTAAAAAGGGGAGCAACATCGGTCAGATGTCTGTCAATATTTTATGAGTAGAGCCGGGGGCTCCACTGTTGGTGCAGTAACGGCGGCTGCGTGATTGGCCAATTCTCATCTATAAGTTCGGGCAAAAAAAAGTACAGCATCAAAATATATAGGCCTACCCGGCCAGCCGCCACTGGACCGGGAGGCCTAAAGTATTGACTGGTGCCGAGGACAACATTGAAATATAATGCCCCAAAGTTGATATTCAGATAAAAAACACACATTTCTGCTGAAATGTGTCACTGCGCGACATTGTAAAGCATAAAGTATTTTTTCAGTGTATAGTGCATTTCTGGTTGTTCAAAGTTTAAATGGCAAAATCTTACTGTATTGGCAGGTTAATTTAAGTTGGTAATTAATTATTTAATTGCTAATTTGTTTACTAATATTGGTTTGTGTAATTACGTCAAGAAGTGTCGTTTTGTAACTTGTTTGTTTTAGGCAGTATTTAACCTTTAGTGTTTAAATGTCATTACACTCTTCTCCAAGGAAGACTGTATTCTTATTAAACAAATGCATATTCATAAAGAGTTTAAAACAAAATTTCGTCTTCAGCATGAGCTAATTACACAAACTGACAGTAGTAAATAAGTAAGTAAATGTATTAATTAGACATGACACAGTGTATATATGTGATTTGATTTAATAGCGTACATCCTGATATTCTACTTTTTTTATTACTAAGTGAGCATATACACTGCTAGGTGATCCGCATATAAGTCGACTGCCTGACTTTTAAGCTGAAATTGGCCAAACAATGTAGGATTTTAACAAAATTCTATGCCAATAACACTCAGCTTCTCTAATGAATCAATATACAAATATTGACTGGTGCAGAGGACAACATTGAAAAAATGCCCCAAAGTTCCCTTTGAAAAACGCCAACTTCGAGCAATATCTGCTTTTAACGTTTGATCCGTAAGAGCTAGCGAAAAAAGTGCAATTACCGCAAATAGGAAGTCAACCACGCAGTTTCCAAAGAGCTATAGGTGAAGTGTGTATGTTACCCCTAACTCCCTTAAAGGGTGGCTCAAAAACCAAATTTGTCGTTCAATCGAAATGTGCTACAAATTTTTTTTGTGTGAAAACTTCCAGCTACGATACTGAACATAAGGTTGAATTTGAAGGTGATAAGGAGCAAGTTATAACAAAGCAACTGTATGTCATATTTGTGGTGGTCCATGTGGCGAAGGTCGCATGCGAGGTCACTGTAACCTGGGTGGTAAATTTCATGGAGCTGCACATGAAAGCTGCAATTTCAACTACAAAATACCAAATTTTTTTCCCGGGAAATTTCATAAGCTTTCTGAACCAGTTAGTAGTTATCAGTTTAAAAGTAATTTGTGTGTTGTGAAAGCATTTGCTATTTAAACTTTGAATAATCGAAAGTAAACCATGCCATAATTTTTAGTAATGTTTGTTTATGCGATGTGTTGATATAGCGTTTCATCTAACGTCAACACTTGTCTTTCGTCGTATCAGTGAGTTGACGGTTGCTGAGGCGTTGTCGTGTGTGAGTATATAACCAGTTATTGAAAGCATAGTCTACTATACTAACTTGCTGTGTTATTTAGCAGGAGCAAAGTGCAGTAAAGTAAGGTAGATTTAAGTAAAGTAAACGTGGTTTTGTAATATAGCATTTAGTTGCAACAGCATGACTTCTAAAGTGCTCAGGTAATAATAACAATAATAATAAAAATAATAATAATACAGCATTTCTATAGTGCCTATAGAGTCCAAGGATACAGAGGCGCTGGACACGTGTTATACAAGGATTCACACAGTTTTACCTGCCAGCAAATGCGAGCCGTACCTGCCGTTACAGCCGAGCCACAGAGCATTATCGCTCTTTGTTTGGTACTCATTGCACCCACCCAAAGAGGGATGGCCAGGCTGAGTTGACCTGGTGGTTGGTTAGTCTGAGATAAATTTCCCACACTTGGAGTTGAAGCCTGATACGATTACCCATCCCTGTAGTAACCGGGCCCACCATAGAACAACTTCATTGAGGTGCATGGAATGTCGGCCTCATAGCTGCCAAAATCTAAAATTGTTATTGTAAAATGAGGTTTTTCGTAAAAATCCTCAATTTTCTGCAGTCAAAAGTCCACAGAAGTTGTACATTCAATAAGAAACATTGGTGCTGTGAATCCAATGGTAAAGTCAGTTTTTCCAGAAATGAGGTATTCGCTATTTTTGTTTATCCCAATTCTTTAAAACACATTCCCTTATATTTCCGTAACAGTTGAAGTCAGCAACTTCAAAATTGGCATTTTGATAACTATACGAGCTGTTTTGTTCATTAATGTGGCAGATTATTTGTACACTATGTCTCAAAATACGTGCCAAGTTATTTTTTTCTCTGTCAAATATGAACCGATTTCAATAAAAATTGATAGGCATGTGCTTGAATTAAACAATAGACACTTAACAAAACTGCGCATAAAGTGCCCACTTCACTAGCACTATCTTCAAGTATCTTGCAAAATTTGAAGTGACAAAAGATATCAGGGGGTCCCAAAATTTATAAGTAGATTACGTGACCCCTGATCACAGTTAATTCTGAATTTTGCTTTTTATAAACAGCGTAGATAATTGTAGTGACCACTAGCAATGTACTGCAATTGAAACATTGTCTTTTGTGGTGTCTGCTGTTTTAGACATCTTTAGACTCTTTTTTGTGGACCTCCCCTACCCCACGGCCAAGCCCACTTTTCCTCTGGGTCTGATTTTAGGATGGGCCTTGGCAAACTCTAGCTGCATGCCAAATTTGAACTCTGTAGCTTCAGCCGTTGCAGAAATGTTGAATGGTAACTATTTTGGATGCTTCCCTAGCCTAGGGCCGTGCCCACTTTTTCTCTGCGTGTGATTTTGTGATGGTTCATGGTAAACACCAGCTGCATGCCAGGTCTGAACTTGCTAGTTTCATCTGTTGCAGAAATATTGAGGGGAACCCCAAATTTTGGGGAGCTCCCTACCCCAGTGCCAAGTCCACTTTTCCTCTGCGTGTGATTTTGTCATTGGTCTTGGCAAATACCAACTGCATGCCAGATTTGATATCGTTAAGCAGATGATAAAGTACTGATTTTGTGTTTGTGAGTTTGATGTTAGTGCATTATTGATAGTACTTGAAGTTCAGTCTAATGTAGTCAGCCAATTACTTATTTAAGTAGTCATAATTGTTGCCAAAAATTCGTGAAATGGTATCTTAACCTGAAATTGCCGTTGAATCACTTGTCAGACTGGCTCCGCCCGGACCTACTGTGGGAGTTTACAATTCTCCACCAGACCCCCTAGCTGGTGGGGACGGGGTTACCAGCTCCCCAAGAACGCAACCCCCGGCCCTTCGGGCCTCGTTTTTCGGCCCTTAAAACGTATCAAGGTTTGCGCTGTCTCTCTGCCACAGCTGAACTACTTGTTTGTACCGGTAAAGATAATATATCTGACGTTTTGGAGCTGTAGCATTTCGTTTGTCGATGTTTGATGCATTTCTTTGCCAATGAGTAGCAAAAGGCTCAGTTTCTATTTACTGTGAATACGAGCAGCAGTCGTTATGTGCATTGCTGATGTGTGTTAATATTTAGTATAGTTGTCGTTGTATCGTGTTTTTGTTTGTGCAATATTTATCAATATGTTTCTGTGATGTGTAGAAATATCATCTTGTCTCATCGTCGTCTATCCTCTACCACTGAGTTGACACTTGCTGCAGCATTGTTCAGCTTTTTTCTGTGAGTGTACACAGTGTTTTATAAAAATAATCGCTTTGATTTTTCACCATCTTTGCTAAGTTGTGGAAAATATTCCAAAAAATATCCAGTCTGTCTGACGTAAAATGTGCTTTCTTCTAGTATTACAAATTTACACATACAGTTTTATATTGCTTGTAAATAACTATTTAATACAAGAAGCTTTGCTAACGCTAAGTGGACAGCGTGGCCGTTGCAGAAATATTAAAGGGAAAACCCAAATATTTGGGATCTTCCCTAGCGCAAGACCATGACCACTTTTCCTCTGGGTGTGCTTTTATGGTGGGCTTTGGCAAATGCCAGCTGCATGCCAAATTTGAACTTGCTAGCTTAAGCCGATGGGCCTTAACAAACCCAAGCTGTGTACCAAATTTGAAGTTGCTAGCTTCAGCCATTGTGTAAATATTGATGGAGGACCTCCAAATTTTGGGGAGCTCCCCTAGTTTAGAGCCATGCCCCATTTTTCTTCTATTTATGATTTTTATGATGGTCGTTGGGAGATGCCAACTGCGCGTCAAAATTGAAGTCGCTAGCTTCAACCCTTGCAGAAATATTATAGGGAAACCGGAGAGCTCCTACAGCCCAGGGCCACGCTTACTTTTCTTTTGGGTGTGATTTTTATGATGGACCTTGGCAAACCCCAGTGGCGTGCAAAATTTGAAGTCGCTAGCCCCAGCTGTAACAGAACTATTAAAGTTGAACTCCAAATTGTGGGGAGCTACCCTAGCCCAGGGCCACAACCACTTTTTCTTCTGGTGAAATTTGATGATAGGCCTTGGAAAACCCCAGTGGCATGCCATATTTGAAGTCGCTGGTTTCATCTATTACAAAAATATAAGGAAATTTGTTTTAGACGACAAATTCGCTTTTTGAGCTACCCGTTGGAGGAGTTAGTGGTAATGTATGGACTTCATCTGTAGCTCGTTGGAAAGCGCGTAGTCCTTTCGCGATAACTTTTTTTCGCTAGCTCTTACGGTTCAGAAGTTATAAGCAGATATTGGTCTAAGTGGGCGTTTTTCACAGGAGGTGGGTGACTTTAAGCGCAACTTTTAGGGGGAAGGGGATATCGCCCCCAACCATTGTTGGTATCAGAAAACTAAAGTGTTTTTGCTAGTTTACAGTGAAGACCCCATTATCCTATCTTCATTCATCTGGATAGGGTACCAGCATGTAACAGACAGACAGAATTGCCGTGGCTAATACAGCGCTCTGCATTTCACGCAATGAGGCCGCGCTGTGAAAACTGATTATGGTCGCCCGCAGCCATTATATTTGTATTAATTTTAACAACTGATCATCAGTTTAACACTTCTGTGTAACGGTCTGGTTTATTATCATACGTAGAAAACAGCAAAAATCACAAAAGATTGTATTAGTTTACAGCACAGTGTCAATACCAACCCTAAAACTAACCTTGATTTGCTCAGTATCTGTGTGTCATCTCTGCAAAAGAGCGCCATCAGTTTTAATGGGGGATTCTTAAATAGTAGGGTTCAGCCTACACTGTCTCCAAAAAACATCCACAACGTTGCTTTGGAAAATTGAAATACCATCAAAAATCTTCCAATTTTAATAATTGTTAATGTTGTACAAAAATCATTAATAAATTATGCATATAAGGTCAGCAAATTTTTCATCTCTCCTGAAAAGTGTCACTACACTACATTGTAAATCATACATTTATTTTTACCACACGAAGCAGCTATACTAGCGCGGTCTTAGGATCGTAATTCTGTCTGTCCGTCTGTCTGTCCGTCCGTCACACGCGTGCTTTGTGACAAAACAAAAGAACATACACCTGAAATTTTGATACCACATGAAAGGTTAATCAATCTAGTTTTCTGATACCAAAAGAGGTTGGTGGGCGATGTCCGCCCTTTCACCTGAAATTTGCGCTTAAAGTGGCCCACCCCCTTGAAAAACGCCGACTTCCACCAATATCTGCTTATAATGTCTCAACCATAACAGCTAGCGAAAAATGTTATCACGAATAGGAAGTCGACCATGCGCTTGCCAACGAGTTATAGATGAAGTGCGTATGTTACCCCTAACTCCCCAAAGGGTGGTGCAAAAAGCGAAGTTGTCGTTTTTGTGAATAAAATTCAAGTTGAATCCAATAAAGTCTTCAACAAAGTTTCTTTGTGTGAAAACTTCCAGCAGCAGAGTTGTAGTAGAACCATTCCCCTATCTAACGGTCTATAGATGTTGGCGGTAAATGTAACCCTTCAACCTAATATTTAGCCCCAAAGCGATCCACCCCTTCACCAAACGCCGATTTAGACGTATTAGTGCCTCAGCCGTAAGAGATAGCTAAAAATATTTAATTATAATTTATACGAAGTCGACTAGAAGCTTTCCAGCCAGCCAATGATGAATCGCATATGTTACCCGAAAGCCACGCCCCCAAAGGGTGGCTCAGAAACGCTAATTCGCTGTTTTACGAGTAAAACTGGAATTCTGTTGATGAAATTCTGCTATAAAGTTTCTTTCCGTTAAAACTTTCAAATAAATCGCTTACATTGCACCCGATGCGCACATAGGGTGGCCCAAAAATGCACTTTTGTGCATGATTTTGCGAATAACGCTGGTCGTTAATCGAAAACGTATCAAGCTTCGCGCGGTCTCTCTGCTACTTGTTCAGTGTATGGTGCACTTTTGATGGTTCAAAGTTTGAATGACAAAAATGTTTCTGTTGCACAGGTTAATTCAGGTTGATAATTAATTTACTTGCCTTTTTACTTTTTTTAACGCATGCTTGGACATGTATGTAAGGCAGGCAGTAGAACTTTGTGTATTATTATTATTATTGCCAATTTATTTACTAGTTTTTCGTTTGCTTAATTAGGTCAAGAGGAATTATCATTTTGTTTGTTTTTAGCAGGCAATATTTGACTTTTTAATGTTAAATTCCATTACGCTCTTTCAAAAAGAAGATTATTTTCTTATTGAATAACTGAATTTTCATGAAGGGTTTAGCACAAAATTTCGTCTTTACCATGACCTAATTACACAAACTGAAAGTAGTAAATAATTAAATGAGTAAATTAATTGGACATTCTTGAGACACAGTCTATGTTTGTGGTTTGATGAAGTTCTAGTTGTTTTTTTTGGTGTTGGAGGTTACTAGCTGCAGCCCTGTGGACTGGTTGCTAAATTATTCGTACTGAGTGTAAAGTGCATGTATATAACGGGTTTTACAACCCATGGAATACTGGAATAATTCAGATAGTATGAATGGTTAGTGAACAGTATGCCAATAATGTCAGCAAACATTAAAATGTTATCATAGGAATAGAATTAATATAGTCATTATTGAATCAGTGTATGTTCTACTTAATAATATTATTTTTATGTACTGATTAATTGATTTTGTGGCTTGATATTTTAAATATTCTGTTAACACATAGCGTATATTCCCAGGTATAAGTCGATCTGAATATAAATTTGTTTCTGACTTTTACGCTGAAATTGGCCGAACAATGTAGGATTGTAACAAAATTCTATGCCAATAACACTCAGCTTCTGTAACGAATCAATATACAAATATTGACTGGTGCCGAGGACAGCATTGAAAAATAATGCCCCGAAGTTACCTTTGAAAAATGCCAACTTCGAGCAATATTTGATTTTAACGTTTGAGCCGTAAGAGTTAGGGAAAAAAGTGCAATTATCGCGAATAGGTAGTCAACCATGCAGTTTCCAAAGAGCTATAGGTGAAGTGTGTACGTTACCCCTAACTCCTTTAAAGGGTGGCTCAAAAACCAAATTTGTCAATCGAGTTCATTTTTCAAAAGCAGCTATATGAGCACAAAATTTGAAGTCTCTAGCTTCAGCCATTTCTGAGGTGACGTGACGCTGCCCATGCCAGCTACTTACCAAATTTGCCTATTTTTATTCAATGCCCATAGCTGTCTTTAGACACAAAAAATTTGAAGTCTATTTTCAGCCATTGTAGAGACATATGGGAAAACGCTCTTCATAGGCTTAAGATTAAGGGACCCCTAGAATTGTTTTGCCTACTGTGGGGAAGTAGGGGTCTGTTGATCATTGGCACAAAGTTATAAACTAGAAATCTGCGCACGCACGAGACGTGTTTTGGTACATTAAGCTTCTCAGTGCGATCTTCTGTACACGCGACAAAGGAAGAAAAAAAGTATGGCACCTGACAACTTCAGCACTATGACACGCCGAGACCAGGCACATGGTGCAAACGAATTTTTGAATCGGAAGTCCCCTACCTGACGTAATAAATCTTGCCAAATTTTATCTCCATCGGTTCAGGGGTTTCGCATCCCCAGGCGTCTGAAAATCGCCATTTCCCATTGACTTGAGGCATCGCCCTTACAACAGTGTTATGCACTGTCATGCTACACTGTGATCACGCTCTTGTTCAAAGACTTCCGAAATGCGTAATGTAAATAAATACATGTAACCACACCAACGTTGATTATGTACACCTTGTTGTTTGCACACATACGTATTATATGAACATTGATATGTCTACAAATACGCAGTTGAGTTCCTCTGTGAAAAGTCACTATGTGCGCAAAAAATTTGAAATCTGTAGCTTCAACTGTTCCTAAGATATGAGAGGGTCCCAAAATTTATAAGTAGGTCGCATGACCCCTGGATCAGTTAATTGCTGCGGAACTTAACGATGCATTTAATCGTTAACAATTAAGGAATTTTAACGATTAAAAAATTTTTCGACGTTTACTCGAAAATCTTGTTGTACTTACTTACTTAACATAACTGGAATAAGTTTTTGGGCGTAAAGTAGACAACAATGGCTTTTAGATAATTTGAATTATTGACTATTTGAAAGTCACCCAGACTGATATTTGCGTTAAACAAATTGCAAGTAACATATGCACTGTAATGATTGTTCGTTATGATTATGTCAGTATTATAATTATGAAATTCGTGGGAAATTAACTAAAATTAATGATTTACTTAATCGTTAATTTTCAAAAAGTTAACTATTACATTTTTAGTCGTTAACAGCCCTACTTAAGTCTGAATTTTACTTTTTTAAAAACAGCATAGATAATTGTAGTGACCACTGGCAATGTGCAGCAGTTGAAACATTATCTTTTGTGTTGTCTGCTGTTTTAGACATCATCTTTTGCCTGTCTCTTAAGCTGTGTTTTTGTACTGTTAAAAGTAATATATTTGAAATTTTTGCAGGTATATCATTTCGGTTGTCGTGTCAGCTGGGAGTGCCGTATCAGCTCCTTGTGTAAGTGCAGCTGCTTGTCTGTATTTTTTCTACTGTTGTCTTATTATAATTTAATTTGTTCAGTATCAGTGTGTCATCTCTCCAAAATAGGGCCATCAGTTTTAATGAGAAATTCTTGAATAGTAGGGTTCAGCCTACACTGTCTCTTCACAAACCACTCACAACGTTTCTTTGAAATAGCATCAAAAATCTTCCAATTTTAATAATTGTTGATGTACAAAAATCATTAATAAATTATGCATATAAGGTCAGCAAATTTTTCATCTCTCCTGAAAAGTGTCACTACACTGCATTGTAAATCATAAATTTATTTTTCAGTGCATGCTGCACTTTTGATTGTTCAGAGTTTGAAGAGCAAAAATGTTTCTGTGCCGACAGGTTGATAATTAATTTACTTGCCACTTTATTTATTAGTTTTCGTTTGTGTAATTAGGTGCTTTCACGATAACTTTTTTCGCTAGCTGTTACATTTGTGAGATTATAAGCAGATTTTGGTCAAAGTTCAAAGGGGGTGGGTCACTTTGAGAGCATATTTTAGCTGGAAGGGAACGTCGCCCCCAACCGTTGTTGGTATCAGAAAACTGTTTTTGCTAGTTCACAGTGAATACCGCGTGATCCTATCTTCATTTGGCTGGATAGGGTACTAGCATGTAACAGACAGACAGACGGAATTGCCATGGCTAATACAGCGCTGTGCATTGCAAGCAGTGTGGCCGTGTTATAAAAACTAATTATGGCCGCCCACAGGGCAGGCCATTATCTTTGTATATTTGTTACTCATTTAGTTCCTCAGGTAACTGTAATTGATATAAAATATTTAATGTTTCTTACCTAATTGTAATTTTAATTGACATTGTGCTAATTGCAGTTCAAATTCACAAATACATGTGCGTTTACATAAGAATTTTGACATCACAATATTAGGCTTGATTTATATACATAAAACATGTAGCCGATGCATTCTGTCACCTAATTACTTACGTCTTTCTCTACCTATGTGCACCCGCAGCGTTCTTGTAAAGTTGTCCTAGAAGTCTTTCTGCATATGTTGTGCAAACGTTCTATTTTCTACGTACAGGCTGAGTGAGTACATTAGCCGTCTTTCTGAACTGCACTGATCAGTTGATGTTGTGGTTTTTTGTCAATACTGTGTATTTTTTTCTCATGCTTTTAGATTTATTAAGTCTGGGTACAACAACAGTGCTGAATATATAACTACTGGTAAATAAATATATGTATTCTTCATTTTGGTAAGGCTACTTGAAACATTTTGCAAAGAAGTAATTGTAATTGATTAGTAGTGATGTTCTCCTTGGCCTTGGTTTTTGGTTGTCCGTAAGCACAATATTTCAGTCCGTGGTTCTGGCCTTGGCCTTGAGCATATATAGTCCTTGGTCATGGCGTTATTGTTGAACCTTCTTCCTTCAGCCATTGCGTAAATATTGGAAGGGAATGTTCAAATTTTGGGGAGGTCCCCTACTGCACCGCCATGCCCACTTTCTCTTTTGCGTGTGATTTTATGATGGGCCTTGCAAACCCCAGGGGCATGCAAAATTTGAAGTCGTTAGCTTCAGCCGTTGTAGAAATAAGGGAACCCCACAACTTGGGGGAGCTCCTCTAGCCCAGGTCCACGCCCACTTTTCCTCCGGGTGTGAGTTTATGATGAGCCTTGGCAAACCCCAAGCTGTGTACAAATTTGAAGTCACTAGCTTTAGCCATTGTGTAAATTTTGTGACACAATTTGTGATGTGTGCAGGTGTACGGCGTTTCTGCTGTTGATAGTGCTGCTTCTTGGTTGTGTAAGTACTACACTCTGTCTGAATAATAAGTTATTCTCTATACACGTCATAACTGTGCCAAACAACCTACACTTTTAAGATGAGAAGCTCCGCTAACACTAAGAGGACACTGCGGCCGTTGCAGAAATATTAAAGGGGACCCCAAATTTTTCCGACCTTCCCTAGGCCAAGGCCACGCCCACTTTTACTCTAGGTGTGATTTTATGATGGGCCTTGGCAAACCCCAGCTGCATGCCAAATTTGAACTCGCTAGCTTCAGCTGTTGCAGAAATTTTGAGGGGATCCCCAAACTTTGAAAGCTTTCCTACCCCAGGGCCAGCCCATTTTCCTTTGTGTGTTGGTCCTTGGGTATGGGAGCTGAGGAATGTAAAAGATATTCTGTCAAAAGAGAGCTAAAAGAATTTTCTAACAAATAGGGAAAGGAACGAACGTTGAACGACTTTATGCGAAAGTTTGGAACAGCCATAAGCCGCCACAAAATTAGTAAGCCAAGCCGGCAAAAACGTGAGCCGTAAGCCTGTGTGGCTTCAAGCTTTATCCTTCAGGAATTATCAGTATATTGAACAATATATTGTGTTACTACTTAACGCCAATTTTAATTTGACTTAATTAAATTTTGTATGGAAAAGTAACAAACTATGATGTGGTGTGCGGACAGCTGACTTCTACTGCTGACTACGTTACAGACTGTCAAAAGTGATTCAGTACTCCTAAAATTCGTTGGTTACATGGACATAGCACCCTGACTTTAACCTGTAATCAGCCCACGTCCGGCACAGTGACCAACGTTTTTAAGACTATTTATATAATCATGCTGTGTCCCAAAAAGTTCCAACATGTAACATCTCTGTAACTTTGTCACATCTCGACCGATTTTCAAAAATTTTTGTGCTGCTGGAAAGGCTATGGAATTTGCTACAAAACCGTACCCACATCAACTTAGGCATGTTAGTACACTGCCGATTGGAAAATCTGTCATGATTTGACAAAGCAGTTTAAACGTGGAAACTTTTTTGGGATACCGGTACTGTGTATACTTTTCTGATGCTAATTCACGAACAGCGTCATCACTTACCGGTATTTTCAGTGTTGGATTTGACATACGAGATGAATTGATGTGACTGTGCTAATTTACTGCGGTTAATTTTCTTGTTTGTACTCGTAAGCCGTGGCTAGCCGCCATAAGCCATCAGTAGTCCTAAGCCACAGCTTAAGCCGTCTGAGACTAAGATACGGCTTTGGGGTCTACTCCCATGTATTTCGGCGGAAATTGTATTTGACAAATAACACAAAAATGGTTAGACCAAGCATTCAAAATACATATTCATCAAATAGGAAATCATACGTCCCCTTTCCGATATAACGAAAATTTGGAGATCACGTGAACCCTGAAGGTCAAGCAAGGTCACTGTTAAGAATATACTTTGACTTATGTTATGGCTGTAGGTGCAACACACAGCCATAACATACATTGAAACATTAAATTGCGTTTGACATTGTGCATGTAAATAAATTTGTAATGTCTGCTGTGGTTGTGCAGATTCATGAAGAGCAAGAGCTGACCGAACAGCTGTTTTTTTTTTAGTTTTTTGTTTTAGTCTTGTTTTAGTCTGTTTATCCGAACGACAAATTCTGCTGTTTCTGTTCTTTATGTTATGAAGACGCTTCTGTTGTGTATTGTAATTTCTTTCTTTTAGTTGGCGGAGTTGTAGTGCGGTGGCCTGAGACGAAACCATTAGGTTATTACACCGCACCCGCCCCAACTTTTATTACAACACTTCACACACATTGTTTGTTTTAGTTGGGCGGATTGTATGCGGTGGCCTGAGAGGATACGATCAGGTTATTACACTGCACGCCCGGAGACATTGATACGTTTTTAACTCGCTTAAATACGATTTATAATTTATATACGCTTTCAGGCGGTAGTGCGGTGGCCCGAGAAAAACCATTGGGTTATGACATCGCATACGTCTGCGCAGTGAAGTTACGGTGTTTATACTGACCCATTACGCCTGTCTTTGTGACAGAATATTATTGAATATTCGAAGAAACTGCATTACGCTTGAACTATTAGAAACTCACTTAAACGCTGTGTTGACATTCTTTCAAGTAAGAGAGCAAATTGCATAAGTGATCTGATAATTACACGTTTTGTTATACTTACTGATATTACAATAAGCAAATCAACGAAGTAGATCAGTAACTTTATGTGAGTCCATTTTCTAAACACTAGTGTGAATATTTAATTGTCCGTCAGATAGCACAGAAATTTATAGCGTTACAGAGTAATTTACTGCGCCTGTAGGCCTCTCTGCTCCGTATTGCTGTTTCAAATAGTATAACAGCTTACTAAAGCAGTCACTTTCTATTTCTAACTAAAAATAATAGGTTGCAACTGCACAATTTACAATATACGTGTTTCGCTTGCTGTGTTCGTTTCATTTTTAGTCAATATGAGTGCTAATGTGGCTCCAGTTGATCGATTCAATAGACTTATTGATTGCGAGCGCAACGAGTATTCAATTGTAAGAATGCCTGGAACTGGATTTTGTGGATTTCACGCCTTGGCATATTTTCTCACTGGCAATTATTTGTCCTATACTGATGTGATAGATGACTGTATCAATGTTTTCGCTAACATACCCGAGTTATTCCGCCGGAGGACAAATTTTGGAG
>Ga0056119_1000109_pt1 | contig 18830 bp, 17 predicted proteins | sample WorMettaBAHAMAS1_FD_80076 | JGI IMG/M metagenome (GOLD analysis project Ga0056119, IMG submission 80076) | Marine gutless worms symbiont microbial communities from Max Planck institute for Marine Microbiology, Germany - Olavius tantulus BAHAMAS.1 ...
GTACCGAACTCCATGGTAAATTGGGCTTTGCCCTGGGTCAGGGAGCGCAAGACAGTGGAGTAGCCGAACATTTCCGCCAACGGTACTTCGGCCTCAACAACGCTCATCACCCCTTCGTCCTTAGATCCCAGTATCATTCCCCGACGCTGGTTCAAGGACCCCATGACGGACCCTTGAAATTCCGTCGGGGTTTCGACCACCACTTTCATGATGGGTTCATGGATCATCGGTCCGGCCTTCGGATATACTTCCTTGAAAGCGCCTTTGGCGGCTGCCTGGAAGGCCATCTCCGATGAGTCCACCGAGTGGGACGCCCCATCGTTGAGAACGATCTTAACCCCGGTGACCGGGAACTCCATTTTGGGACCCTTGGCCAGACATGCACGGAAACCTTTTTCACAGGCGGGAATATATTGGGTGGGAATGGCTCCGCCGTGGATCTCGTTTTCGAAGACAAACTCTTCACCTTCAACCGGTTCCATAGTTCCGGCCACACGGCCGAACTGGCCGGCACCGCCGGTTTGCTTTTTATGGGTATAATTAAACTCTGCCATCCGGGTGATGGTCTCACGATACCGCACCCGCGGCATACCGGTGGTCACATCCGCATTGTACTCCCGGTGCATCCGTTCCACGTAGACTTCCAGGTGAAGCTCGCCCATACCCTCAATGATGGTTTCTCCGGTTTCATCGTCCACATAGGTGCGGAAGGTGGGGTCTTCTTTGGAAAACCGATTCAAGGCTTTGCTCATATTAATCTGGGCCTTGTTGTCGCTGGGAACGATGGCCAGGGAAATCACCGGGTCCGGTACGTACATGGAGGTCATGCTCCAGCGAACATCCGGGGATGTAAACGTGTCTCCCGAAGCGCAATCGACACCGAACAGGGCGCCGATATAACCGGCCGGAAGTTTGTTGATATCTTCCATTTGATCCGCGTGCATGCGGACAAGACGACCGATTTTGACCTTTTTGCCGGACCGGATATTGATGACCGTATCACCTTTTTCAAGTTTGCCTTGATACACACGGATGTAGGTTAATTGTCCGTACTGCCCATCCTCGAGTTTGAACGCAAGGGCGACAGTCGGTCCGTCTTCATCCGGCTTCAAGGGAACCGGCGTTTCATCCTGCTCCATGTCGAGCGCCTCATTGCTCACATCCGATGGCGCCGGAAGCAACTGGGTAACGGCATCGAGCAGCGGCTGGACACCCTTGTTCTTGTAGGCCGATCCCATATACACCGGTGTCAGTTCCCGGGTCAGGGTGCCCTGTCGCACGGCCTCCAGCAACATGTCGTCAGGGATTGGCTGTTCTTCAAGGACCGCCTCGGTCAATTCATCGGAAAACAGGGTGGCCGCATCAATGAGTTCCTCCCGCTTGTCCTCCGCCTCTTGGAGCAACACATCCGGTATATCTTCGATGCGCAACGTCTCGCCATTGGTACCGTCAAAGTAGATGGCTTTCATGGTTACCAGGTCTACAACCCCCTGATGATCGGCCTCGAGACCGATGGGTACCTGCATGGCCACCGCGTTGTGTCCCAGTTTTTCTTTCAACTGACGGATCACCCGGTCCGGGTCGGAACCGCTCCTGTCGCACTTGTTGATAAAGGCGATGCTGGGAACCTTGTAGCGCTTCATCTGCTGGTCCACGGTGATGGACTGGGATTGAACCCCGGCCACCGCACATAACACGAGTACGGCACCATCGAGCACCCTCAGAGAACGCTCGACCTCGATGGTGAAGTCCACATGTCCCGTTGTATCAATGATGTTGATTTCGTGGTCGTTCCACTCATAATAGGTGGCCGCCGATGCGATGGTGATCCCGCGCTCTTTTTCCAACTCCATGGAATCCATGGTTGCCCCGACACCATCTTTTCCTTTGACGTCGTGGATGGCGTGAATCCGTTGGGTATAGTAGAGAATCCGTTCTGTGAGCGTTGTTTTGCCGGAGTCAATGTGCGCACTGATGCCGATATTACGCACATTCTGAATTTGCTCTTTCATGGTTTGTCGCCTCGTCCTGTCCGTTTGGATCAAAATTGGGGGACGGTTTTCCGTCCAAGGGTTCCGAGAATAAAAAAATCCCTCACTGGGCGTCCGTCTACCCGATGGGGATTTTTTGGTATACCTTTCCAAGAACATCCGAAACTAAAGGTGAAATTGGTTAATGTCAACATTTTTTTTCGCACTCGCGAAATCACCATGGGAAAATCAGTTTGGTCAGCATACCTGTCCGGTAGTCGATGTTTTTCGCATTGAATCGGAGGAGGACTTAGGGTATCGATGCATCCATTCGGTGCCATATACCAGTTGATCCGCATATGGCATGGAATCGTTTTAGTGCATGTCTGGAGAGATAGACCACTAAGGAGCACTGTCCGGGTGAAAGAGGGGAACAGCGTAAAACAGAATGCCCCGGCCGATGGGGGGCAAAAAGAGGGATGGTACTGGTTGCGCCCTGGATTAAACGCGGCATGGCCGATCTGCCTGGGGTATGTTCCCATCGGCCTGGCCTTCGGCGTACTGGCTCAAAAAGCAGGGTTGAGTGTTCTGCACATCGGTCTTATGTCGGTCCTGGTATTTGCCGGGTCGTCACAGCTTATCGCGGTTTCCCTGTTTCAGTCCGGTGCCGGGGGCCTTGCCATCATTCTGACGACGTTCGTGGTCAACCTTCGCCATTTCCTGATGAGTTCCGCGCTCTCCATCTTTACAAGAGGTTCGGGCAAACGGATTCTGGCGATATTTGCGTACGGGGTCACCGACGAAAGCTTTGCCGTGAATATGGCACGGTTTAGCAAAGGATCATGGGGCATCCCGCCCGCCCTGGTCGTCAATCACACCGCCAATGCCGTTTGGGTCCTAAGTACGATGGCCGGCGGACTTGGCGGGCAGTTTATACCGGCCGGGGCCTTCGGGATCGATTATGCGCTTGTGGCCATGTTCATCATCTTGCTCGTCATGCAAATCCGCAACTGGCGGCATTTGTGGGCGGCTCTTTTGGCGGGTGTATCGGCCACGCTTTGGTCGTTGTGGATACCCGGGAATTCTTATGTGATTGTCGGGTCGATCTTCGCCGCGAGCGTGGTAACGGCGGTCACGTGGAGATCTTCAGGCGCTTCCCATAAACCGGCAACAAAGCGTCAGGAATAGAGGATGCAAGGGACCTTCTCAATGCCTCTTAGCGAGTATCTGCTCATTGTGGCCGGAATGGGGCTGGTCACCTATATCCCCCGGTGGCTCCCCTTGGCTTTGCTTTCCAACCGGCGCCTGCCCAACATCGTTGAGGCATGGCTGGACCTTATTCCAGCCGCCATTCTCAGCGCACTGCTGCTTCCGGTTTTGATCACCGGTGGAGAGCCGACGCGTTTGGACTTCCTGAGGGTAGAGTTATGGGCGGCGATCCCCACGTTTCTGGTGGCGGTCCTGACCCGATCCATGGGGGTGACGGTGGTTCTGGGGATGTTGGTGTTCTGGTTGTTGAACAAACTGCTTTAAGTTGCTTATTTCAAATAAAATCGTGGAACGATTTTATTTGAAATTGTACTGAATCGAGCCGGTTACGCTATTAAATGTGCCATAGCGGCCATCGATATTTAAAATCAGCTTCTTCGTCGCATAAATATCAACGCCGCCATAAACGTTATACGGTGTTTCCTCTTTCAGCTCGTCGATAAAGGTGAATGAGCCTGGAGTCGGTTGGCGCTCGGTTTCCTCACGGTATACGGAATAAGCACCGCCCAGGTAAGGGATCCATCTAACGAAGCGAAGCCCCATCTCCAATCGCCCGTTGGCCTCGTACCAGTCTGATTTTTTTTGCCACTTGCCGCCTTGAGCAGCGGTAAACTCTGTCTCCAAGGAACCGACGAGAAAATCTCCTTGAACGGCTAGAAAAACCCCGCCGGGCCGGTTGACGAATTCATTAAAAAATTCAAACCTGCCGCCCCCGCCGAAAACGGGCCTCGGCGTTGCGGACTCATCATAGGCCATGCCACCCTCAGCGAACAGATCAAATCGATCCAATACGCCGTATCGGACCCGAAGCAGGTCACGATGCATGGTCGTGTCGAAATCCGACCCCTGGAGGGTACCGACCGGAATATCCGTGATCGTTCCGTTGGTCCGGGACTGTCGCGAATCTATCTCGGTCTGATACTCACCATAGGTGTGGCTGTAAGCAAGGCTGAAGACACCTTTTCCGAGATTGCGGCCCGTCCTGTCATGCCGACGCTCCGGAGTTGTTTGAATCTCCTGGGGGTCGGTCTAGGGAGTTGGTTCTGTCTCGGCAACCGGTGCTGGGGGTGTGACGGATGATTCCTCGCGCCCCGGCTCCGGGTCCGGTGCGTCATCGGTGGGCGTTGGCTCGACCATGGGAGATACGGCAGATTCCGGTGCTGGGGGCGGAGGCGGTGTTTCCGCTTCCGGAGGCTCCGGTTTTTTTGCCTCAACGGGCAGACTGCCCGCAAAGGGTTCGGAAGATGCCACAACAAAGGCGTCCTCTATGAGAATCCCTTGCTTCCGTATAGGGATTCGTACGGCATCCGCTTCGGCCCATGTGGTAAAGGGTCCCACATACACCGTGTAGACCCAACCCAGGGATGCACTCTCTGCTCCGCGGAGAACCACACGTGGAGTGTGGGCGTAAACCTGGTGTACTAATTTTTTGGCGTTCCCTTCGACACTAAAGGTACCGATCTGAAGGTAGTAGTAGTTTCCATTGGAGGCTGTGGACCGTGGCGGGGCGGCACAGATAAGCAACACACAGAGAAGGAAGAAAATAATGGGGAGGACGCAATATCCAGTGTGTTTCCCATTCATAAGCAACAACAGGTAGTGGTTTAGGTTATTTCCGTATACCCACGATACAACCGGTTGTCAATACATTATCATTAAGATGTCGATATTTGTACTAACCCGAAGATTGCCTTCAATATTCGGGTTATCGGGGTCGCCGGCCCTTCTTGAAGAGTCGGGTCAACGGTCTGTTCCGGAGCAGAATGTAGGTGGCACCGGCTCCACCGTCACAGAGCCGGGCAGTTGAAAAGGCGGCCACCCATTTCCGCCAGGGGCCCTGGGTCAGCCACTCCCGCACCTTTTCCTTAAGAACCGGCAGTTTTTTGGATGACAAGCCCCGACCATGGATGACCAAAAGTCCCTGTTTGCCGGAACGGAGCGCTTCTTTCATAAACTGTTCGAAGGACTCCTCGGCCTGGATCACCGTTTTGCCGTGGAGGTCCAGATGCACCTGAATGGCAAACTCACCCTCGTGGAGTCGCGAGGAGATGGTCGGATTCACACAGGGGCCGGTCCCCTCCATGTATTCGGAGGTGTCTGAAATCCTGAATCCCTTGCCGTTTTGAATCAGTTCCCGAAGTGCGCGGTCTGTCTCGGAATCGGGAGATTCAGGAGGTGAAGATGCGGCGGGTGTAGATAAATATTCAACGGTCCGGTGACGATTCCGCAATGGCGTGACATCCGACATTTCGTTTTCAAAGAGCCGGTCGTCGTCTTCCGTTGAGGAAACCTGTGTCGGCGGGGCGTTCGGCACCTCCACCGGCTTCCCATCACGAAGAACGATGGATCGGCTTTTCAGTAGCTTTTTGAGATCTTTGAATGGCCGGTTTTGATGAGAACTATTCGACGAAGGCATGTCCCACCTCCGCTGAAATGGGGTATCGTCAGTGTGCGCTGCTGATCATATCGACCCGACACCGGCTTGTCAAAGAGGTGAGTGTCGATGTATGTGTTTAGCTGCAGGGACCATCTGCCGATTAGTTGGAGGTAATTCAGGCAAAATAGGAAGATAACTCCCTTTTGAGTCGACGCGATCCCATAGGGTTCAAGGGGCTGGGGCTTCACGCCATGCGCTACGACCCCACAAGCAAGGATTCGAGGATTCAAGTAAAATACTCAAAATTTACAATGAGTTGAATGTATGCCAGCAGCTAGCCGAACTCTGTTTGAAATTATATGCAATAAACACGAAATTTCCAAAGCAGGAAAGATACGGCTTAACGTTACTGATCAGAAGATCTGCCGTGTCTATTGAATCCAATTTCGCCGAAGTCTATAGAAGAAGGTCAACCGCTGTTTACATTCGGATGCTTTACATGTCGTATTGTTCAGTTTGTGGGATAGAGACCCAGATATTCTTGGCAGAGGATTCAAACGTTATTGAAGGTGATGGGTTAGCAGTTATAAACACAGACATAGCAGGAATTGAACAGACGCTAAAAGCGCTGATACAACCTATATATAACAAACCCTTGACCCCTCGACCCCTTGAATCCCTGGTCGCCTCCGGCGCCGCCATAGGCGGGTAAACCTGGAACCCTCTTCTCCAACTAAATTGGAGAAGAACCAACTGCAGAAACCTTAACTCCAAATCTCCATGAACAGCCCCGGACTGAATTGAAACTAAATAGGAACAGGTATCGAAACGTATGGATATCGCAACATACTACCCCGAGAAATGGATCACGGCTGAGGACGCGATCGCTAAAATTCAGAACGGCAGCCGGGTGTTTATCAGCACCGGCTGCGGCGAGCCCCAGCATCTGATTCGAACGATGGTCAGGGACCCCGCATTGCAGGACATCATGATCTATCAAATGCTGTCTTCGACCCTGGCCAATTTTGTCGAGGACCCGTCATTCCTCCGAAGGTTCTCTCTCAAGCTGTTTTTTATCAGCGCACGGATGCGCAATGCGGCCTTTGAAGGGAAAATCGATTACATTCCGGCCTATCTTTCCCAGATACCCGGTCTCTTCTCGAGCCATCGCATCAGACTCGATGTGGCGTTGATTCAGGTCAGTCCTCCGGACCAGTATGGATACTGCAGCCTGGGAGTGTCGGTGGATATAACGCGGTCCGGAATGGATCACGCCGAGATGGTGATTGCCCAGGTCAATCCGCACATGCCACGTACGTGGGGCGACAGTTTTGTTCATCTGGATGAGATCGACTTTCTGGTGTTGCATGAGGAGCCGCTGGTGGAGGATCATCCCCAAGACAAGGATCCGGAGGTCGCCCGCCGGATTGGGCTATACGTATCCCAACTCATTGACGACGGGGCCACCCTTCAGATCGTATTCGGCAATCTTCCCCACGCGATCCTCCCATATCTGGATAGCAAACAGGATTTAGGCCTGCACACCCAGGTCATCACGGACGGGCTTATCCCCCTGTTCGAAAAAAAAATCATCACGAACCGCAGGAAAAGCCTGCTGCCCGGAAGGGCCGTGGCATCGCTTTGCATGGGTACCGAACGATTGTACAAGTACGTGGACAACAATCCCATGTTTTATTTCCGTTCGTCCGAGTTCGTGAATGATCCGTTGGAAATCGCACGGAACAAGCATCTGATTTCCATCAGTTCGGCTCTTGAAGTGGATCTAACCGGCCAGGTCTGTTCGGATTCGATGGGATATCTGTTTTACAGCGGTATCGGTGACCAGGTCGATTTTCTAAAGGGCAGCGCCTTGTCCGAAGGAGGTTTTTCGATTGTTGCCCTGCCGTCCACCGCACAAAAGGGCAAGGTGTCCCGGATTGTATCCCATTTAAGTGAAGGCGCCGGTGTCGCCACGACCCGAGGGGATGTCAATTTTGTCGTCACAGAGTATGGTATTGCAGAACTCATGGGGAAATCCATTTCCCAGCGGGTCATGGAACTCGCACAGATCGCCCATCCCAAGTTTCGAAAAGATTTGGTGGGGATCGCGAAAACACGGCATTATATTTTTGCCGACCAATTGCCGCCGTCCCAGGACGATCTCCTATTCCTGGAGAACTACAAAAGCTCGTTCACTTTAGAAAACGGTAAGGCGCTCGAGTTTCGACCCCTCCTGCCATCGGATGAATTCGCCTACCGGAACTTTTTCTATTCACTTCAGGAGGAGTCCATATACCTGAGGTTCTTTCAAAGAAAGAAGCTGTTTTCTCACGAAATTGTTCAGAAGCACTGGGCCAGTGTCGATTACCGGAAAAATATGTCCATCATTGGGCTCTACCAGCGGGAGGGACACAAGGAAATCATGGCCATTGGATCCTATGCCATGGAATCCGGTACCCGCGCGGAGATTGCGTTCGTGGTAAGGGAGGATTTCCAGAATATGGGTGTGGCCAGCTACCTTCTCGAAGTACTCCATCGGATCGCCGAAGAAAACGGATACACCGCATTCGCCGCAACGGTGCTGGCAGAAAATGCCGCCATGCTGCGTGTCTTTAAAAAACGGTATCCGGATGCCGAACTGATCCAGCAAGGAAGCGAGCTGACACTTATCATGGATTTCCGTGTGACCTCGGGCGATAAGGAGATCCCCAATACCGACCCGACGAATCCGTATTGATGGACATCGACTCCATAGAGTGGCGACAATATCTTCTCCGTGGCGCCGAAAAAATGGGTCTTGAACTATCCGAAGAAGAGGCCGCCACCATGGCGCGTCATGCCCGTGAACTCATGATCTGGAATCGGCGAACAAACCTGACCCGGCTGACCCATCCAAAACACATTGCTGAACAGCACTATTTGGATTCCATAGCACCCATGGGATGGATTTCCGACACCGCAACGATCCTGGATATTGGATCCGGCGGCGGATTTCCGGGTATACCCCTTAAAATCGTGACCCCTTTAGCGAATGTGGTCCTGGCGGATGCCGTCCGGAAAAAAGGACCTTTATGAATCATGTCCTGCGACTCCTGCATCTCGACAACATCCATGCCCGACAGGTGAGGGCCGAATCGATGAACAGACAGCATGTCGACTGCCCTCCGAACGGATTTACAGTGATCATCAGTCGAGCACTGACGTCTCTGGAGGGATTTATCTCCATGGCCTTGCCATTGCTTGCCGATGATGGCATGATCATCGCGTTAAAAGGAAGAGGACAACAGGTCGAAGCCGAGCTGACCGACCTGAACCAACAGTTCCCCCCAGATACCCTCGAGCGTTTACCATCAATTCGAACCATCCGATATCGACTGCCTTACAGCTGTGCGGAGCGTTCGATGATCTTTTTTAAAAGACAGTAACAAATCGGCATCCCGCCAAGGACGGGAACATGCATTCTCCAACCATCGAACCTATCAGAGGAGGCAGACCAATGGCAAAAAAATGGGTCTATTTGTTCGGTGAACTCGATGAAGCCGAAGCTTATGTAGGCGGAGACTGGGAAGATATCCTTGACCTGTTTGGCGGTAAAGGGGCTAATCTGGCCGAGATGGAACGCATCGGCATACCGGTACCCCCCGGCTTTACCGTCACCACGGAAGCCTGCAACGCCTATTTGTCCTCGGGAGGGCAGTTTCCCGAAGGGATGTGGGACGAAATCCTCGACGCCCTCAAGACGGTGGAAAATCTTACCGGAAAGACCTTCAGTGATCCGAAAAATCCACTTTTGGTGTCCTGCCGCAGCGGCGCCAAGTTTTCCATGCCGGGGATGATGGATACCGTTTTAAATATTGGATTAAGTGATGAAACGGCAGCCGGCATGGTCGAGCTGACCGGTGATGAGCGATTTGTGTATGACGCCTACCGACGGTTGATCCAGATGTTCGGAAGCGTTGTCGCAGGCGTTGCGGATGACGCATTCGAAGAGATCCTGGAAGCGGAGCGGCATGATGCGGGAGTGAGCAGCGATTCGGATCTGGATGCCGAGGCCTGGAAAAGGGTGACCCAACGGTTCAAAACCACGTATCGCCGGCAGTCCCATCACAACTTTCCGACGAAGCCCTTGGACCAACTTCGGATGGCCACCGAAGCCGTCTTTAAAAGCTGGAACGGTAAACGGGCGGTGGATTATCGAAACGCCGCCGGAATTACCCATGACCTGGGTACCGCCGTAAATATCGTCACGATGGTATTTGGAAATATGGGGGAAGACAGTGCCACGGGCGTCGCCATGACACGTGACGGTTCCACCGGAGAAAAACAGATAGAAGGGGATTACCTGACCAACGCCCAGGGAGAAGACGTCGTCGCCGGGATTCGACTCACCAAAGACATCGTGTTGATGAAAGACGAGTTCCCGGAGGCCTATTCGGAATTTGAAACCATCGCTGAAAACCTGGAGACTCACTACCGGGAAATGCAGGATGTGGAATTTACCATCGAGAAGGGAAAGCTGTGGATGCTCCAGACCCGGGATGGTAAGCGGACCGCTCAGGCGGCGGTGCGAATCGCTGTCGAAATGGCCGACGAAGGCTTGATCTCCCGACAAGAAGCGGTACAGCGTGTGGCTCCGGAGCAGGTGGATTTTTTTCTTCACCCCCAATTCTCCCGGAAATCGGTAAAAACCGCCAAAGAGACCGGCGGATTTCTAGCCAACGGCCTCAACGTCTCCCCCGGAGCGGCCTGCGGTGTAGTGGCCTTAGATGCGGATCTTGCCGAGAGCTGGGCAAAGGAAGAGGGTAAAGATGTCATCATGGTTCGACCCGAGACCAAGCCTGACGATGTCCATGGGATGCTTGCATCAAAAGGCATCCTGACCAGCCGGGGCGGCAGAACCAGCCATGCTGCGCTGGTCGCTCGGCAGTTTGGGAAACCGGCGGTGGTCGGTGTCTCGGATATGGAAATCGACATGGGTAAGCGACAGATTATCGTTAAAAATCAAACCTTGAGAGAAGGGGACTGGGTGTCTATCGATGGGACCGCAGGTGAGGTCTTCAGCGGGCAGTTGGAAACACAGATCCCGGACATTAAGGATCGTTGGCTCATGAAATTATTGGAATGGGCGGATGAGTTTCGACAGCTCGGGGTATGGACCAATGCGGACTATCCCGAAGATGCCCAGCGAGCCCGGGAATATGGCGCAGAAGGGATCGGTCTGTGCAGAACAGAGCACATGTTCTTCGAGCCGGATCGGCTGCCCCATGTTCAAAAAATGACCATGGCCGACTTGCCCATCGAGCGGCAGGAATCTCTGCGCGTCCTGCTGCCGTTTCAACGGGAAGACTTTATGGGGCTGTTCCGCGTAATGGACGGGCTTCCGGTGATCATCCGGCTCATCGATCCTCCCCTTCACGAATTTCTTCCGAATCACGCCGACCTGTTAAGAGAACTGGGAGATCTAAAAATTCGACTCCAGCACGCGGCCACAGTGGCCGATATTGACGCCATCATGAAGGAGGTCCGGACAAAGGAGTTGATCCTAAATCGTGTGGAGAGCCTCCACGAAGCGAATCCTATGCTCGGTCTAAGAGGTGTGCGGCTGGGCATCCATATTCCGGAGCTGACCGTCATGCAGGTACGGGCCATTTTCGAAGCCGCTTGTATTGTGGGTAAAGAGGGCGTCCGCGTTCATCCCGAAGTCATGATCCCCCTGACCAGCCATGTGAACGAATTGAAAAGGCAACGCCAGGTTCTGGAACAGGAAGCCCGCAAGGTAATGACGGAACAAAATACGGAGATCGAATATAAATTCGGAACCATGATCGAGATCCCGAGAGCGGCCCTGACCGCTGATCAAATTGCCGAATATGCCGAATTTTTTTCCTTCGGAACCAATGATCTAACCCAAACCACGTTCGGCATTTCCCGCGATGATGCCGAAGCCGGATTCCTTATCGAATACCTTGAAAATGAAATTCTGCCGTCTAATCCCTTCGCGACGATTGATCGGGATGGGGTCGGCGAGCTGATGCACACGGCGCTCACCAAAGGGCGGAGCGTCAAACCCGATTTGGAGTGCGGGATATGCGGTGAACATGGCGGGGACCCCGATTCGATTCAGATTTGTCATCAACTCGGGCTCAATTATGTGTCCTGCTCCCCGTTCCGCGTTCCAATCGCTCGACTGGCGGCTGCACAAGCCTCCCTGGCGGATATGACAGCCGGTTGATGCGTCGTCCTCATTGCCAAAACCCATTAAATTTGGTACATTACACAAGGTTTTTGTAATCTTATATGTACCGCCCATACGGTTTGTTTTAATTCAGGGGAGCGTCCCTGGAGCCGTTTCTCAAACCGCCCATATGAGACTGTTGCGGCGTGTTGCCGAACTGCAGGGCGCTTGACACAGCGGGGAGGAGTATCTTTGGAATATGCATTAAATCAATCTCAGCTCGAAGCCATCGAGAACATTATCCGACAGGATTTCATCGAGCTCGGTGTTCATTGTACTTGCCTCATTGACATGGCCGGCAACATCGTCGTCAACCTGGACGATGGTAAAACGAGTTTCGACGTGTATTCCTTGGCCGCCCTCGCGGCCGGGAATTTCGGCGCGGTCAGTGCCATGGCGAACATGGTTGGAGAACAGGAATTCTCCCTGCTATTTCACAAAGGCAAAACAGAAAGCATTCATTTCAGCAGGGTCACGGACGAATTTTTGCTGATCACGATATTCGGCAAGGAAACGTCTCTGGGATTTCTAAGTCTTAAAGTCGCCGAGGCGGTCAGGAAGTTTGAGAAGATTCTCAGATCCTAACCGGTAGCCTATTGTAGATATCTGTTCGGGTGCTCTTCGACGGAATCTGTGCGATGGTGGATGAGAGGAACTGCGAGTGGCATTTATTAATCTGAAAAAAAGGAAGTTCAAGCAAAAATAGTTTATTATGGTCCAGGTCGGGGCGGCAAAACCACCAACCTGGAGCAGATTCACAAAACCTTCCGGGATCGGATCTCCTCGGAGATGGTGGCGATAAAAACCCATGGGGACCGGACCCTGTTCTTCGATTTTCTCCCCTTCGATATCGGTCAAATCAAAGGCTACAATGTACGCCTGCAGATCTATACCGTACCGGGACAGGTTAAATACGATGCCACCCGGAGATTGGTGCTTCGAGGTGTCGACGGACTGGTTTTTGTGGCCGATTCCATGCAGCTCCGTTGGGAGAAAAATCTCCTTTCCCTGAAAAATGCGGAAGACAATTTAAAGCTCTACAAAAAGGATATCCGCCGGATTCCGCTGGTTCTGCAGTACAACAAGCGGGATCTTGGCGAGCAGGGAATCCCGATTCTCACCATCGATGAACTCCAAAAGGATCTGAACGCCGAGTTGGAGGCACCCTTTTTCGCGGCCAGCGCCCTGATCGGTGAAAATGTCGTCGAAACGCTTAAAAAGATCATTTCCTTGACCATGGCATCGCTGGCCAAAGAGCTTGAATAGGAGGTATGCGCGTGCCCGGTAATGAGAACGACCAGACCCAGGAAGAATTTGACAGCCTGCTGGACGACCTTCTTTCCGAAGAGGCGCCTTCAAGTGAACCGGTTGACCCGGACCAAGGTACGGAAGACAATCCACTGACCGAACTGAAGGCCACCTTGCTCGCCGTCGATTGGGAGATCAATGATGACATCATGGCCGCGATGCTGCTCCATGCCGAAAAGCTGGAAGAGACGTTTCAGGACAACAAGGTGAATCAGTTATTCCTGCAGCTTCTGCGAGCTGTCGGCAGGTATATTAAAACGCAGAAGGCAAATGCTCATCCGGATGCCATCAAGCTTCTCAGCTCGATCTATACGGGCCTGGAAATTGTATCCATGGCAGAAGGGATGACCGACGCCGAAAAGAAAAAAATATTAAAAATAGAAGTAGATCGCTTTAAATCGCTCAAGCAAAAAGTGGCCGAGCAGAAAACCGAGCAGAAATCGCAAGAGCCCCCCCGTCGCTATGGCATCCGTACCCGATCCGAAAAGCACCGGAGATGCCAGAATGGATGAAGTGGTACAGCGCGCCGTGGCGATTCTGAGAACGGAAATTACGGATCTCATTCGGGCGGAATTTGAAACCCTTCGAAGTCAGCTCAAATCCTCGACATCATGAAAACACTTTCCTTCCGAGATCTATTTGAAGACGTGCGGTTTGACTTCCCCGGATCCCTCGATGATATGCCCGTGGGTATATACCGCACGTCTCTGGAAGGAACGCTGGTAGCGGGAAATAGAAAACTGGTTCAAATATTCGGCTTCGAATCGTTGGAAGAACTTGCAGCGTACCCGATCGTCAACCTCTATCGAGACAAGAAAGATAGTGGCGCCCTGATCGCCGTTATCGACGAGAAGACATTCGTTGAAGACCTCCACCTGGCTTTTCACCGAAAAGATGGAAGTCCCATAGAGTGCGCGGTGACGGCGCACGGGGTGTACAATGACAGCGGTGAGCTCATTTATATCGACGGCATCATTCGAGATATTACCGAGGAAAAAGAGGAGGTCAAAACGATTTCTGAGCATCAAAAGCTTCAGGGGATCCAGGAAATGGCGGGCGGCGTCGGCCATCATCTCAACCAACCGCTGACGATCCTGAACAACCTGGTTTCGGAATTAATGGCAGATCCCAATGTTGGAGAGTCCAACGGGCATGCTCTGACAAAAATCCATGAACAGGTTCGAAAGTTGAACCATATCGCAAAAAAAATTCAAAATATTAAACACGTGGAGCTGATGGATTATGTCGCCGGAGTTCAGATTGTGGATATCGATAAATCGTCCTAGTCTGAGCAACACGAAACATGATTCCTCCGCCGACCTGTCCTACAACGGCAACACGCCCAAGACGACATCATGATTAAAAAAGTACTCATCGTGGACGATGACATAGAGATGCTGGATGCCATCCAGGAGGGATTGCTTCGTTACAACGACAAGTTCCTGGTCACCACCGCTGAAAATGGGAACGAGGCGCTGGAACGGCTTGCAGAAACCAATTATTCGTTGGTTGTCACGGATTTGAAAATGCCGAAATTGGATGGTTTCGGTCTCCTGGCTCAAATTATCGAACTGTATCCGGATATCCCGGTGGTCATCATCACCGGCTTCGGAACTCCCAAAATGAAAGCGCTGGCCCGCGAGGGTGGGGCGGTAGGCTATATCACCAAACCGTTTCTGGTCGACAATCTGGCCCGGAAAATCATCATGATGCTGGAGAAAGAATCCGATGGGGGGTCGCTCCGCGGTGTCTCCGCCGGCTTGTTCCTCCAGTTGGTGGAGTTGGAGGAACGAACCTGCACCGTCCGGCTGACGAATCGGAAAACACAAGACCAAGGCGTACTATTCTTTCGGGAAGGTAAATTGCTGAATGCCCGATTGGGTACCCAGCAAGGAATAGATGCCGCTTATGTCGTCTTATCCTGGCCGGATGTGTCCCTGACGATTCAAAATAGGTGCCCCAAAAATGACGACCTCATTCAAGAAGACCTTCAGGCGGTTCTCCTGGAGGCCATGCGTCTTCAGGATGAAGAAGCCTCGGATGATGACAGCGTCAATGCCGAGTAAACTCGACGTGGCGAAGCAATGGGGAACATGGCCGGTCAAGACTCACGTCACCGGACCGGCCGCCGAAGGGAAGCCAAGGGCCAGGGCATCGTTCAAATCCTGGCCTGTATTTTGCATCACATCATAGCAATTTTTCACGGTGACTGCCTCAACGCGCCAATTAATCTGGAAAATAGCTTTTAATATAACAAATTAAGATAGTTTTGGCTATATCCGGAAACAACGATCGTTAAGTAAGCCATCTATGGGGCAACAAAAGAGGCGGTAACGCCTCCAAAGGGAGTGTCGGCACGTTGGATATCTGCCGATTCGACATTCAACACCTATGGTCGGACACCCCATGGGAACCATTAAACTGATAAAAAAGGCGATGGATCATGAGCACGGATGTCGCTTCTAAAATCAAAGAGGCGGAAGTCTACCATTCTATGGGATTGTATGTGGAGTCTCTGAATGTGTACGAGGACATTCTGGAAAACCTTCCCGACGAGGACGACTCGGGACGGCATAACGTCCAGGAAAAGATTGATTCGCTCCAGAAGCAAATAAAGGCACTGGAGGATGACACCCAGACGTCGATCTCTACAGATGACCTCGATATCATCAAGAAAGCGCTCTCGGCCGATGACAATCTCCCGGGTCTCCATGACAGCGCGAACGCTTTCAAGGAATTGGGACTATACAGTGAAGCGGTGGGCGAATATGAGAACCTGCTGAAACTCGGGTATGACCCGGAAAAATTCCTGGGCGACTTTGTCGAGGCCTATTTGAAGGTCCAGCCGGCCGAAGAAGTGACCCAACGGATCAGCGCCGCCATTAAGGAAAGAGACAGCGAGGCGGACGAAAAAGCAAAGTTATTGTTTCGGCTCGGCTCCGAGATGGAAAACCGGAATTATACCAATTCGGCCATGGATCTGTACCAGATTGCATCCCAAGAAGACAAGAATAACCCGGAGTATAAAAAACGTCTAACCAACTTGAAGGCCAGTTTTTCGAGCGGTTCCCGGTATGATTATCTGTTAAATCAGAAAATGGTGACCACCGACCAGCTCAAAAAGGCGCTCGAGATGTCGAAAAAAATGAAAAAGAGCGTCGAAACCATCCTCATCGAGCAGTTTCGAATCACCAAAGAGAATGTGGGAGAATCCCTGTCGCTCTATTACGGGTGTGACTTCAAAGCCTATGATAGCAGCGCCCCCACGCCTGTGGAACTCATCCAGAATCTAAAACAACAGTTTTTGATTCAGGAGAGCTGGGTTCCCTTGGCCTGGGATAAATCCGGTGTCGAAGTCCTCGTGGACGACCCCAAGGATCTGAACAAGACAGACAATATCCGCTCGCTGATTCGATCCAAGATCCATGTTTACGTGGCGATTCGGGAGGACATCGAGGCGTATATACGGCTCTTTTTCGATGAAGACCGGAACGAGTTCCAAAGCGCTGAGGGCGATGACCTGGACAATGACTTCGATTTGATTCCGGATATCTCTTTTGAAGAGGAAGAGGAGATTGAGGAAGATTACGACGAGCTCGATGAAGCCTCCGGAAAGGTGGTCAAGCTGGTCGACCAGGTTCTGGTGGCCGCTTATCGCCAAAGCGCTTCGGATATCCATATTGAGCCGTCTCAAGTGACAAAGGCCACGTCCATTCGATTTCGACTGGACGGCGTCTGCCAGGAATACCTGCAGGTTCCGAACACCCTGGCCCGGGGCATATTGTCGAGGATCAAGATCATGTCGAGCCTTGACATTGCCGAGCGGCGGCTGCCCCAGGACGGCAAGATCAAGTTCAAGCGGAAGGGCGTGGATACATTTGAACTACGGGTGGCCACCCTGCCCACTGCCGGTGGATTCGAGGATGCCGTCATGCGAATCCTGGCCAAGGCCGGGGCCATGAAGCTGGACGAAATGGGGCTTAGCGAGCGGAATCATGATGTGCTTCAGGGCATTATTGCCAAACCCTACGGGCTGGTTCTGGTTGTTGGGCCGACCGGTTCCGGAAAGACCACGTCTCTCCATGCCGCCCTGGGCCACATCAACAAACCGGGGATCAAAATCTGGACGGCCGAGGACCCGGTGGAAATCACCCAGGCAGGGCTTCGACAGGTGGAAGCCAAGCCGAAAATCGGCCTGGATTTCGCCCGGATCATGCGTGCGTTTCTACGTGCCGACCCGGACGTCATTATGATCGGTGAGATGCGGGATCATGAAACCGCCTCCATCGGTGTCGAAGCGTCCCTCACCGGACACCTGGTCTTTTCGACACTGCATACCAACAGCGCACCGGAAACCGTCACCCGACTCCTGGATATGGGGCTCAATCCGCTCAACTTCTCGGACGCGTTTTTGGGGGTTATGGCCCAGCGACTGGCACGGCGGCTGTGCAAGAGTTGCAAAGAGGCCTATCACCCGTCGGAAGAAGAATTTGAGGAGATCGTGAACGATTACGGAAAAGAAGACTGGGAACGGAACGGGATCGAGTATAATGCGGATCTCAAGCTCCACAAGCCGGTCGGCTGCGCGGAATGCTCCAATGTCGGATACAAGGGGCGGATGGGCATCCACGAGCTGATGGAGGGCACCAAGCCCATCAAGCGGATGATCAAGAAGGAAGAGAACACAGAAACCTTGTTCGCCAAAGCCACCGAGGAAGGCATGAACACACTGAAGCAAGACGGTGTGATCAAGGCCTTCGATGGCATGACCGATGTTAGTGAGATTCGACGGATCTGTATCAACTAGGTACTGGGTACTGGGTATTTGGTATTGGGTACTTGAAAGATTGATACCGGATACTCGATTCTGGATACTGGATAATTAAATTTTGGATCCTTGCCCGCCATAGCTTATAGCGACGGTGGGTTGGATTGCGGATTTTGGAAGATGACCTGCCTTCGCACTTAGCGTTGGCGGGTTCGTTTTAGGAGCAGAAGACTGAAGCCTTATGTTGACAAGGGAGAATGAAGTTCCTGGGAGAGTTTCTATGCTCTGGTAGTAGAATTGGAGTGGCTGGGCAGTAACACCCGAAATACAAAACACGAACAACCAATCATCTATTTTAGTGCTTCATGAATCCTCGGCAGCATCCGTTTAATACTCATCCGGGCAAGCGCTTGATTCCCGTCCGGTTCCAGGACGAGTATAATGACAAATAGTATCGGTGCTTCCCGTGAGGCGCCAAGCATGACCACGATTCCCTTCGGGGAGACGATGGTCATCTCGGTCGTGTCGTCGAATCCGGTGGATTCACAGATTTTTCGGGTGCCCTTAAAGATATTGCTAAACATGGCTGCCGTGTATTCCAGGTCGATGTCCGCTCCGGTACCGGTGACATCTCTGGCCAACACTTCTCCGCCAGCGTCCAAAATGGCGGATGCCCGATACCCGCCGATGGTAAACAAATCTTTCAGATGTCGACTCAGTGTATCGACGGCGCTCTTCTGGGGCGGCGGCGGGGTCGCCGGCGCTAACCCCCCTTCGGTTTTGTATAGACTGGGGAGATAGGTAACAGTTGTTCGGAGACATGGGTAACACTACCATCAGGCATATCGTTTACACTTGGGAGAACGACTATGCCATGGAAAGCGCGTACCACAATGTCTCTGA
>Ga0056119_1000111_pt1 | contig 18484 bp, 17 predicted proteins | sample WorMettaBAHAMAS1_FD_80076 | JGI IMG/M metagenome (GOLD analysis project Ga0056119, IMG submission 80076) | Marine gutless worms symbiont microbial communities from Max Planck institute for Marine Microbiology, Germany - Olavius tantulus BAHAMAS.1 ...
GCAAAAAAGCCCACAAAGAATGACACGAAGACGGCAAACAGCAATGTCTGGGTTTTAACGTACCCTGTTTTTTGATGATTTTGAGTTGTCATGGCCCCTCCAATTATCCTATCCCTGTGATAGGGTCAAGGCGCTGTTAGACCGAGATCCCGTGATCACGTTATTGTGGTTCATGATATCGTTACATACGTTTTAACCGAAAATTTCTAAACATGATGATAGGTCCGCCTGATGTCCAGATGGCAGACTATTCCATCTTAAATCAATGAGTAAAAACACATTATCGAAACCCTCATCCTTGCAATTCGCCGTCCGTATCGGCATCGCCACCTTGTGTCGGCTGGTACTGAACACCGCACGCCGGTTCGCTTATCCTTTCGCACCCGTGATGAGCCGAGGGCTCGGGGTGTCGATTCCGGCCATAACCGCTATCATTGCCGCCACCCAGGCAACCGGAATCGTTGGCATGGTGCTCGGTCCGATGGCCGACCGGTTGGGTTACCGGCGGATGATGCTTGCCGGACTTGGAATGCTGGCGATAGGGATGCTGGCTGCGGCCGTGTTACCACTGTACGGTGTCGTCCTGGTCGGTCTGGTGCTGGCCGGATTGGGTAAAACCGCATTTGATCCTGCCATTCAGGCATATGTCAGCGAGCGGGTCGCATTTGAGCGCAGAGGGCTGGCGATCGGTTTCCTGGAATTCAGTTGGGCCGGAAGTACACTGGTGGGGATTCCACTGATTGCCGTCCTTATTGACCGGGCCGGATGGCGATCTCCTTTTTTCGCTCTGGGTGGCCTCGGCGTGCTCGCCATTGTCGCCATACTCTTTTTTATACCTCCGGATTCAAGACACCCGAAAGTCGAAAGAGAAACGAAAGAGGGCTTCTCACAGGCGTTCCGCGAGTTAATTCGAAACCGTGTGGCAGGTGGTATGCTCGGATTCATTTTCTTTCTCAGTCTCGGCAATGACAACCTCTTTGTCAGCTACGGCGCCTGGTTGGAAGATTCATTTCAAGCCAATATCCTGTTGATTGGCGCCATCACCGGTGCCATCGGATTTGCGGAACTGGCCGGCGAAGTTTTGGTGGTTCTGATGTCGGATCGTCTCGGGTTGAAACGGGCGGTGATGAGCGGCGTCATGTTGTGCGCTATCAGTTATAGCCTTCTGCCTATGGTTGGAAATTCCTTGCCGGTGGCCGTCATCGGATTGTTCCTGGTCTTTCTGGTCTTTGAATTCACTGTGGTGTCCAGTATTTCCCTTTCCACCGAACTGCTGCCGGAATATCGGGCCACCATGATGGCTGCTTTTTTTGCCGCAGCAGGCATTGGACGGATCCTCGGTGCACTCGCCGGCGGGACGATCTGGGTTGCCGCCGGTATTCCTGGAATAGGTCTGGCGTCCGCGTTTTTCAGCGCTCTGGGCCTGGTGTCGTTAATGTGGGGGCTGAAAGGATGGCAGCAGTAGATGCTATTCGTCTATCATATCGTCTCAATGTTTAGCGTAATGTGAGTCGAGGGGATCATTAATTGGTCATGATCGGCGCCGGAATCGAAAGAGTACAACTATAATTCAAATCGATATCGATGCCGAACCCGATACCGATGCCGCTGATCCCGTCATTTTCTTACCCGGAGCAGGTCGACCACTCGAACCCCTGGTCGCCTCCGGCGCTGCCATAGGCGGGTAAACCTCAAACCCTCGGCTCCTTGAATCCTTGAACGCCTGTTCACAACACCTTTCAGTAAGATCGGGAAATTCCGACAAGGGTTCGCTTACGTCATGACTCCAACAACCGTTCCCTTATCATCCGATTGATTTCCAATTTTTCCAATGAGAGTCGAATGACGTCCCGGGCCAGATCCTTCTCTTCCATGTACTGATTAAAAAAAGCAACTACCTCACCATATCGATCCAATCCACACATCGGAATCATGGCCGCCACGACGCGCTCGTAGAGCAGGGGGTGGAACGCTTCAATCCGATCCAGGTTGGCCGTATACCAGGGCCACAAATGGGGTACGGCATATGGGTTTGCCGCCATGGCCACGATCGGTATGAACTTATTTCGATCAGGGATCGACTCAAGGGTGAATTCCAGGGCCCGCTCGGTTAACGATGTCTCTTTTAAACATCCAATGGCAGATGTGATCTGCAGGCGCTCATGCTCGCTGTCTGAGGATTGTAGGCGGTTTTCAAACCAGCCGAATGCCTCCTGACCGCTCAATAGTGCGCCGGATTGCATAACGCTTTTTTGAATGTCCGGGTGCAACGGAGCGCCGGATATGAGCTGGTCAAAAAGCCCGCGAGCAGCGTTTTCCGCCTCTTCCGATCCATACAGCACCGCCTGAAAAAGGATCTGGTCTCTCAAGTTGGAGATTCCATGAGATTCTGAGTGGGTCGGATCATATCCAATCCGGGCCAGGGTGCGCTCGATAATTTCTAAGGCGGCCTCGCTGATACGCTGTTGAGAGCTCTTTTCAGCGATTAAATAAATTCCATAGAGATTGTTCGTGAGGCTGATTAGGGGCAGAAAGGCATCTTCATCGTGATATACCTTGAGAAACGAGAGATATTCGTCAATTGAAACATGCCCCGCGCAAAAAAACGCATACAGATCATTTTGGATTCCCCACCTGTCGATATCCGGCAGGTGTTTATTCAGAACTCGATCTCCAAGTTCAATCATGTTTTTCGAATCACTGTAAAATACTCGGTAGAATCCGGTATGCTCCGGATTGATTTTATAAGCGGCATCGGGGTCACAGATGTCGATCGTCCCGCTGCGCTCATCAAGAAGCAATTCGGCGTCAAATGGATCATCTTGCACCGGAAACACTCGCACCGTCACTGGGATATCCCATGTTGCGTCAGCGCTTCCGGGAAGATAGGAAAAGCGGTTCTGGGTGAGGACCAGCTGATTGCCATTCCGCTGAGCTTCGATCATGGGATACCCGGGCTGTTCGATCCAACTGCTCATCATGCGGGTGATCGGCAGTTGTGATACATCCGCAAACGCCTCCCACAGATGTTTACTGGACGCATTTTTGTATGCATGGGTCTCCAGGTAATGTTGTAAGCCAATCCTGAAATGATCATGCCCGATAAAGCCTTCGAGTTGTCGAAGGATACTTCCTCCCTTGCTGTATATGATCGGCGCGGTACTGGTGTTGATAACGACGTGCTCGCCTCCCGGAATTTCTATGGAAAACGTTTCGCGAAGCGCGTCCCGCTTCAAGGCAGCTTCTGTCTGAGTGTGGATAAACTGATCCCAGATCTGCCAGTTCGGGTAATAGTGATCCACAACGCCGAAGCCAAAGTAGGTGGCAAAACTTTCATTCAACCAAAGAAACGTCCAGTCTTCGGGCGTCACCAGATTCCCGAACCATTGGTGGGCGATCTCGTGGGCGATCACTTCACATATGCGTTCTTTACCCGCACTGGAAGTGGTCTCCGGATACAACAGCAACAGATTCTCGCGAAAGGTAATGGCTCCCCAGTTCTCCATTGCGCCAAATGCAAAATCGGGCACTGCGATCACATCGAGCTTTGAAAGAGGGTAGGGGAGATCGTAGTATCGCTCGCAGAACTGAAGCGCCTGCCGAGTGAACTCGAGTCCGAATTCGGCATAGGGGGCTGCACCCGGAACGGTCAGTGCCCGGACCCTCGGGTCCGATGAATCCTCCACGGCGTCGAATTCAGCGATGCCAAAGAATACGAGATAGGTCGACATCCGCGGCGTTGCTTCGAACGAGACGCGTTTTCTGCCGTTTTCAAGGAGAGTTTCATGTTGTATGGCGGTGTTTGAAACCGCCGTCAAATGAGCATCGCAAATCAACTCGATCTCAAAGACCGATTTGACACCCGGATGATCGATACATGGAAAGGCACGTCTCGCATCGCTTTCCTGAAACTGGGTAACGGCCATAAAGGTTGGTTTACCTTCTCTGCCGACATAACCGCTGCGATAAAAACCGGCCATCCGGTCATTGATCAGACCCTCGTAGTCAATCCTGAGGTTGATTTCGCCGGCCTGTTCATCCGGCAGTTCAATCGACACCGTCTCTGCATCCGGATCATTCGAAAAGGCACAGCCGGTTTCTTTGCCGTCCGAATTAAGAAGGACCTTGTGGATGCTAAGATCGAGACCATTTAAACGGATTCGTCGCGTCGGGCGGTCTGCATGGAATTGGATGTCTGCTATTCCTGAAAAACGGAATTGATCAAGATCCGTGTCGATACGGATACGATACCGCAACGGGTGCAACGTCTCCATAAGGGCTCCTGTGCTGTGGGGTGTCAAATATCGGTGCGGGGTTGACGTTAAAACATAGTACACAATCTCATGAACTCAACCATTCATTGATTCTTGCGTGAAATTAGGTTCTTCTCAAAATTAGTTGGAGAAGAGGGTTCAAGGATCCAAGGGTTTTTTTGTAACCAATGAGCGCCTTAAGCATCCTTTCGATCTCTGCTATATCTCTTTTTCCGCAGCTATACCCCAGCTTAAATGAAGTCTCAATCCCCTGCTTACAGTATCCGGATTTCAGATTCACGAACCTTGCCATAAGAAATATAAAGCATCATCTCGTAACCAGCGATTGTCCTTCTTCCATAGCCTTATATGTTTCGGCAGATTTGGAATGAGCTTTGCCAGACATTCAACTCTGTATATTTCTTTAGCATTTCACTTGGATCCTGGAGTCCTTGACCCCTTGAACCCTCTATGTTCACATCAACTCAAGAGCGATAAACAGACGTTTGTCATTAAAACATACAACTAATCGGGAGTTGATCACGAAACAACTACCGAAATGATTCCAATGTTGCAGTTTTCTTTCAAATATACTAAAATAGCTGAATTAATTCGAAAATAGATCCGGTTTAGGTGGCGAACCCGGTGGATAATTTCCATTTGAACAGTGGATACTCGGTTGGATTCAAGGGTTCAAGGAGTCCAGGATTCAGGGGACATGATAAAAACAACCGTAAGAAGGACGAACAGAGTGAGATAAGAAAAGAACTGCGTAGATAGAACGGGTGCTTATAGAACTGAAAAGATCTTTAGAAACAAACCCTCGGCAGCAATTGTAGCTTTTCTCAAGATTGATGCACGGATGCCTTTTTTAAAACATACCCGGCGATGGACAACCTTCTGTCTTGTCTGTTTAGCGACAGTCTTCATGCCGTTTAATGCACTTGGCAAGGATCTGTCCGAAGAACAAAAACAGCTTGAGCAAGATATTGCCATATCCGAGGGGATCAGTGTTTCGGTCGTTGAAAAGGCCTCCCGGGTCAGCCGTGAATTCCAGAAGGAGGCTCGGTCCTTGTTTACCCGGGAGCCCCTGGGTTGGAATTTTGACACCATAGATTTTCTCACCAACTGGTTGTTCTCCCTTCCTCTAAAGATCCCGGATTTTCTGAGCAGCATACAAGAGCAGATCCGTCTCCTGGGTGCGGCCGGTTCGCTATTTGTCCTGACTCTCCTGCTGGCTGTGCTCTACAGCCTGCTATGGCAGGGACGGGTGCTGGCGATACTGGAAGATAAATTCCAGGTGTTGAAAACCTGGCTGCCCGAGGCCACCTACCCGTATTACCTCGCACTCTTGAGGATTGTTGTCGCCTCCCTGGTGCCCCTGCTGTTGCTGGGCGGTTTTTCCCTGGTGCGCGCCTTTATACCCTCTCGAATGCCGTGGTTTCTTTTTATTGAGCGCTTGTTGATCTTATGGGCCATCGGCGCGGTTCTGTTGCATCTGTTAGGAGAATTGCTGCTGCGGGACCTGTTTCGGGTGGCTCAAAAATACGGCCGGACGCTGTTCAATATTTCCCGTGTTGTCATTCTGTACATTTTGTTGGCGGTCGGTATCGTTTGGGCAGCCGAAACATTTCATATGCGGCAGGGTGTTCAGGCGTTCATCAGATTCATCATTTCTCTGTCGATAGTCTGCGCACTGATTCCACTGCTGCTTAAAAAACAGGCCCTGCTATCTCTCCTTCCCGAATTGCCCTACCGCACCTACCAGAATTTAATTAGCGCCCTGGACCGGTATTACTTCCCGGTTATTTTTTTTACTTTCTTAACCGGTCTCATGTGGTGTTTCGGATACCACAGGTTTGCCACAACGCTGTGGACCAAGACATGGGCCGTGGCCGGGTCTTTCGTATTGATCATGATCGGCTACCACATACTGAGCGGTTTGCTGAATCGATGGGTGGACAAGAAGGATGTTGAAGACGAGGAAGCAAAATTTCTGTTCGGCGCTTTGCGCTCGCTACTGCTATACATTACCGGATTGGCTGCGGTACTGGTTGCTTTGCATCTGCTCGGCCTGCTGAGACCGCTCCAGGACATTCTGTCCTTGCCCATTTTGACCATCGGCGAAACATCCCTTTCCGTGTGGATTCTCGGCAAGGCACTGATTCTACTCATTGCCATTCTCTACGTAACACGGCTGCTTCAGGCCTATCTGACCTATAAGGTATATCCGCCCTTGGGTATTGAGAGCGGTCTGGCCTATGTGCTCAATACGTTTCTGAAGTATACCGGTCTCATTCTGGGTCTTCTCTTTTCTCTGGCTGCAGTGGGTATCGACTTTCGAATTTTCATGGTGTTTGCCGGTGCAGTGGGAATCGGTCTCGGACTGGGGATGCAGACCATAGCGGCGAACCTGATCAGTGGGTTCAGTCTTATTTTCGGTCGAAAACTCAGAAAAGATTACTGGATCCAGGTAGGAGAAACCCGGGGGGTCGTTACAGATATTTTTCTCCGTGCCACCAAGGTCCGGACACGGGATAATATCGAATATCTCATTCCCAATTCGGATTTTATTTCAAAAACATTTGTCAATTATACCCTGTCTACACCGATGATCCGTATCCACATTCCGGTGCGCGTTGCTTTTGACAGCGATCCCAGCAAGGTGAGTCGGATACTGGTGGAAACCGCCGAGAAACACCCTGAGGTCGAAATTTATCGGCAGCCGGAGGTTAGTTTTGTCGGCTACGGAGATAATTCGCTACTTTTCGAATTGCTCGTTTGGATTGATATTCGGGAAATCGCCGAATGGCGTATTCGCAGCCGACTCTATTTCGGAATATTTAAAGCATTCCGGCGGGAAGGCATCGATGTTCCCATACCTCAACGGGATCTGCATCTACGGACTGCTCCCGATTGGATGAAAGCGGACACATAAGGAAGGATGGAATAGATGAGCAAACAAGGAGAATTTGAAAATGTATCCCGGTCGTCGGCGCCTCTATACGGGGAGCGGAAGCTTCTTGTTTGCGGGTATCCTGCGGCAGCCCATCAAGAATTGCTGGCTTTTCTCAAATACATCGGTCTTGATAACATTCCCGTCGTGTTTGCCTCCGACAAGGATATCGATCGCCCGTTGATGGACCTGATGGCACTTCCGGACCGGAACGGTATCGGAGACGACTCCACCCTCAACCGTGCCATTATTCTATCGGGACTTGCGGAGAAAGAAGTGCACACTATGATCGGGGGTTACAGACAGGCCGGTGGGACAGAGCAGCTCTGGGCGGTGTTGACCCCCATCTCCGAGAGCTGGCCGTTGCGACAGCTGCTGGAAGAATTGGCGGCAGAGCACCAAGCGGTGAAGCAGCGCAAGCAGGCCTCGGATTCGAATTCCGAACCCTCATGAACGGAATGGTTTGGCACATGGTCCGGGGAAGCCGATGACGATGAAACCCTCGGAACCCGGTGTTTCTCCCGCATTGATCCTTTTCATTGGTGTTTCGGCCATCTCCACGGGGGCGATATTTGCCCGTCTGGCAGATGCTCCGGCACTCGTCGTGGCCGCTTATCGAGTCGGGCTGGCGACGCTGATACTGGCTCCGGTAGCGATGGTCCGCTCCCGGCGCGAGTTGATGGGATTGTCGTCCCGAGATCTATGGATGGCGGTACTGTCAGGCTTTTTTCTGGCGATTCACTTTGCGGCCTGGATCTCCTCCCTGGAGTACACGTCTGTGGCCAACAGCGTGGTGTTGGTGAACACCAATCCGATCTGGGTCGGTATCCTAACCCCATTCCTCACCCATGAGACCATCCGGCGGTCCACCGTGATAGGAATCGGGCTCAGCGTCTGTGGCGGGATCGTTATCGGGATCGGTGATATTGCCATCGGCAGCGACGCGTTGTTTGGAGATGCCCTTGCGCTGGTCGGCAGTATGGCCATGGCTCTGTACATCCTGATGGGACGAAAGCTTCGTCGAAAGTTGTCTCTCGTGGCCTATGTGTTACTGTGTTACGGGAGCGCCGCTGTCTTTCTTTGGGCCTGTGTTCTTATAGTCGGTCTTCCCATAACCGGCTTTAGCACGGCGACGTGGGCGTGCTTATGGGGCCTTGCGGCGGTTTCCCAGGTGATTGGCCACAGCAGTTTCAACTGGGCGCTCCGATGGCTCGGCGCCAGTATGATTGCGGTAGCGCTTCTTGGCGAGCCGGTCGGTGCGACAATACTGGCCTACCTGGTTTTAGGAGAAGGGTTAACGGGGTTTAAAATATTGGGAGGGATGCTGATCCTGTCTGCCATCTACATCACAGCGGCGGGGGAGCGCACGAACAACTGAGGTGCCGGAGGTCATCGAGACGCATTTGAATCAGATAACTTCTTGACCCCTCGACCCCTTGAATCCTATCCTCCAGGTAACTTTCAGACGCCGAAATCACCACAGTAAGAGAAAAGCCCGTTCGAACGCTCAATACGACAACCTGCTAGAGGAGGATTAGATGACCTTCGAAAATTTGCTGTTTAACATTGACGAGGGAGTCGGCACCGTCACTTTCAACCGTCCGAAGGTGCTCAATGCGTTGAACAACGCGTTACTTTCGGAGTTTTCGGATCTGTTGGGTCAGGTGGCCGAGAATGAAGAGATCCGCGTGCTGGTGCTGACCGGAGCCGGAGACAGGGCGTTTGTAGCCGGAGCCGATATTACAGAATTGGCCACATTCAATCCGCTCCAGGGCAAAGCGTTTGCCAGAAAGGGTCAGAACACCATTCAAACGCTCCAGGAACTGCCGATTCCGGTGATCGCCGCGGTCAACGGCTTTGCCCTGGGGGGAGGGACGGAAATGGCGCTGGCGACGGATTTTATATATGCCTCTGAGAACGCAAATTTCGGCCTCCCGGAGATTACGCTGGGTCTCATACCGGGATTTGGGGGTACCCAACGGTTGCCGAGGCTGATCGGCAGCAATCGTGCCAAAGAAATTATTTTTACGGGTGGCATGATCAACGCCAAGGATGCCCTGGAATTCGGTATTGTAAACCGGCTGTGTGCGGCTGAGTCTCTTATGGCCGACACCCTGGATACCGCCCGGAGAATCGCGTCCAAAGGCAAGGTGTCTCTTCGAGCCGCGAAGGAGTCGGTGAATAACGGATTGAATGCCGACCTGGCCACCGGGTTACTGGTGGAGCTGGATGCGTTTGCACTCTGCATGGCCAGTGATGATGCCAAAGAAGGAACAGCTGCGTTTCTTAAAAAACGGAAAGCCGAATTCAAAGGAAAACGGAACGAATAAACCGACGTGCCGAATCAGATCCGGAGCACATCATGGACCAACGGCACCCATGGGGGCGGTGTAACCGTTTGACACCAATGGAACAGGTGGTTTATAGTTATATTTTATAAGAGTATCAGTCAATTCAGGCAAATTCGACCGGTGTGATCCCATAGATTCGGTATAACGCACCAGAAGCCAAGACCGATCTTCTTGGCGACGTGAATCCTGTTAGACCAACGGGCGATATTGTCGCGCCGCATAAAATCGTTGCACGATTTTATATAATGAAATCCAACAAAAGCACCTTTCAGACGGTTTGGGGCGTTGCGCTGCTGCTGGCCGGAATCGGGGTTTTCATCCGGGTCCCCCAGGTGATGCCGAAAATCGAAAGCATTGAACAGTTTTCACAGATATCCTCAATTATCCGTTTCAGTTTCTATTTCATGGGCGCCTTGCTGATCGGGGGCGGCGCCAAGAAAATCTACAGCAACCTGAGAAGGCCCGATTCCGATAGTGAACGGGGCGACGGATAGCCGTGCCATAGTCGACGTATCGCCCACCCCATCACGCAGAGAGGGGACGCCCGTACCGCTCCATTGGTCCGGAACAGCGATTGCCATTTTTCCTTGAACCCGAAGGACAAATGAGGTTTCGATATGCCCGCCGTAAAAGCACTAAAAAAATCATCCGATTCTGCAGAATCGAATCTCCAAACCCTCAAATCCGAAGTCCAATATCGTACACAGCTGATAGAAATTGGTAACAAAATCAATGCAGCCGCCAATCTGGACGAAATTCTCATCGACCTCAAGGATGAAATTACCACCCTTTTCGAGGCCGACCGCATTACCGTGTATGTGGTGGACGGGAAAAAGGGGGAGCTGGTATCACGCTTCAAATCCGGACTGGAAATCTCGGAAATTCGGATTCCCATCGCCATCAGCAGCATTTCCGGCTATGCCGCGTTTAAGCAAAAGATCGTCAATATCCATAATGTTTATGACGATGCCGAGTTGAAAAAAAATCGATGCGGAGCTAAAGTTCGATAAGAGCTGGGATAAAAAGACCGGCTACCATACCAAACAGGTCCTGGTGTGCCCCATTGTCTTCCAAAAATATCTTCTGGGTGTGATTCAGCTGATCAATCGAAAGGACGGCAGCGCATTTACCGAGGTGGACGAGGGTTCGGTGCAGGAGCTGGCCAAAATACTCGGTATTGCTCTCTACAACCAGAAACGGATGGCCCGGGGCAGGACCAATAAATTCACCTGTCTCCTGGAGAACCATATTATCACCCAGAAAGAACTCGAGAAAGCGACCACCGATGCTCGACAAGCCAGAAGGCCGATTGAGCAGGTATTGGTTTCCGACTTCAAGATACCTAAATCGGAAGTCGGAAAATCCTTGAGCAGTTATTACAAGATACCCTTTGTCGACTTCAATACCCAGACTCCGATTCCCGGTGATCTTCTCCAAGGTATCAAAATACCCTTCATGAAGAAAAATGTTTGGGTGCCCCTCCGAAAGGAAGGCGAAAAGGTGGTGATCCTTGTCGACAATCCCCATGATCTTTGAAAATTGACGGTATCCGGCTCAACTATCCCGGAAAGGAGCTGCAATTCTGTGTGGCCCTGGTATCGGATATTTCAGAGTACATCAAGCTGTTCACCCAGGACGATAAAGAACTTGCGTCAATGGATGACATTCTGTCCCAGCTTGAAGTGGAGGATCAGGAGATCGAGGAGGCCGAAAGCGCCATGGGAGAGGAAGACAGCGCGGTGGTGCAGCTGGTGAACAAGATCATTCTTGATGCCCATGCCCGAAATGCTTCTGATATTCACATTGAACCGATGCCCGGAAAAGATAATACGGTGGTTCGGGTGCGGGTGGATGGCTCCTGCGCCGTGTATCAAACAATCCCGTTCAGCTATCGAAATGCGCTGGTGTCCCGCATCAAAATCATGTCCGATCTGGATATCGCCGAAAGAAGAAAACCCCAGGGCGGGAAGATCAAGTTCAAGAAATACAGCGGAAAGGATATCGAGCTGCGTGTCGCAACGGTTCCCACGGCAGGGGGGCTGGAGGACGTGGTCATGCGTATTCTCGCCGCCGGGGAGCCGATACCGCTGCACAAGCTGGGTATGTCGGAACAGAATTTCGAAAATTTCGTCAGTGTGATCACTCAACCCTATGGCATTATTTTCGTCTGCGGTCCCACCGGTTCCGGGAAGACGACGTCGCTCCACTCCGCGTTGGGGTATATCAATAAACCCGAAACCAAGATCTGGACGGCAGAAGACCCGGTGGAAATCACTCAAAAAGGACTTCGCCAAGTGCAAGTCATCCCGAAAATCGGTTTTGATTTCGCATCTGCCATGCGGGCCTTTCTCAGGGCAGACCCGGATGTGATCATGGTGGGGGAGATGAGGGATAAAGAAACCACCTCCATCGGTATCGAGGCATCTCTGACCGGGCATCTGGTATTTTCGACATTGCATACCAACAGTGCTCCGGAAAGCATTACCCGGCTTCTGGATATGGGAATGGACCCCTTTAATTTCGCCGACGCGATTCTATGTATTATGACCCAGCGTCTGGCCCGGACCCTGTGCCCCGACTGCAAGGCAGAATATCAACCAGAGCAGCAGGAGTACGAAGAGCTGAAACGGGAATACGAAGATGACAATCGGTTCGAGAAGTACATCAAAACTCAATATAATGAAGAATTCCGGTTGTACCGCCCGGATGGCTGCACGGCATGCAACAACACGGGCTACCGTGGCCGCATGGGACTCCATGAGTTGTTAATGGGGACCGATGAGATGAAAAAATGATCCAGGAAAAGGCCAAAATGGAACATCTCAGAGGGCAGGCCATCACAGACGGAATGACGACGTTAAAGCAGGACGGCGTTGCAAAGATATTTGGCGGAAAACTGGATCTGCTCCAGGTGCGCAAGGTGTGTATTAAATAAAGTTAAAAGTTGAAAGTTAAAAACTAAAAGTTGAAAGCTCGCTCGCCTCTGGCGAGCTGAAAGCTAAAAAGATCAGATGCAAGCGGCAGGATACAAGATACACACAACAGAGATTGAGAGCTCAATGATCGTTAGCAGTCCCCTGAATCCTGAATCTTGAAACTTGTATCTTGAACCAACCGCCAGACCGGCCAAACTTTTTTCATTCCCCTAATTCTTGTTTCGCTTTGGCCTCCCTAAACTTCTGCAACTGTCCCTCGAAATACGCACGGCCCTTCCGCGCCTTCTTCAGCGCCAGTGCTTCCACGGCGATCGCTTTCTGAATGTGACCATTGATAAAATAGGCTTCGGCCAGGGTATCCAGGACATGGGGCGCCGAATCCAGCGCGGCGGCCCGAAGGGCAAGCCGCAGCGCAACGGCTGGATTGCGGAGAGCTGCGTTCTCATGGGTGGCCAGAAGCCAGGCCAGATTGTTCATGGCTCTGGCGTCTTTGGGATTGAGTCGAATGGCGTTCCGGTAGGCCTCCATAGCCACCTTGGCGTTTCCGACCTCATAGGATAAATCCCCCAACAAACGATGCAGATCCGCATTTTCAGGATATTGCCGAAGGTCCCGCTGAACCCGCTGGAATTCACGCTGGACCATGGTTTCTCTGAAGTGTTGATCAATCCGTTTGCCGGATTCCCCGAAATTGAGGCTGTAACCGATGCCACCGAAAAGGAGAATTCCCGCCACATAAACGGCGATGCTCTTTTTAATTTTTCGGTCATGGCGCTGGACCCAGGACCTATCCGCCTCACATCTTTTGAGATAATCGATCCGTTCGCTGATGCTGAAGTGATGCCAGTTGGGCTTGTCCGGGGACTGTCCCGTGGTCATGACAATTTTCTGGAAGGTAGATATCAATGGGGCCGCAGAACTGAAGAGCTCATAAACATAGGTGTCTGCTTGGCGTTCAAAATTCCGCATGAAGTAACCGAAAATAAGCCTAAAATAGAGGAGAAACAGAAGGATGACCATTAGGCTGAGGAGCGTCGTTTGATTAATGCGCAGCAGCTCGATGAACTGGTAGCTGGGGCTCGCATAGAACATTGCAATGATGATGAGCTGGAGTGGTACTAAGGATACCAGCAGATAACCGACGAAAAAAAGAAGGTAGAACAACAGATGGTGTCGTTTTACGTGACCGATTTCGTGGGCGATGACCGCATCGATTTCTTCGGGCTCCAGTTGTTGCAACAGACCACCGGTGACAAGGATATATCGAAACCGGCCCACCAGACCCATGACCCCTGCGGTAATCATACGACCCCCGAAAATCGGCCAGTATAGGATCTGAGAATAGTTTAAACGAGCCCTTCGACACACCGCTTCGATTCGGTGACGGATGTCACCGTCTTCAAGGGGTTGACATCGCCAGAACCACTGGATCATCACGGGTGCCAGGATAGCCACTGTCACCAGAAACAGAAGAAAATAGCCGATTTCACCTCCGGGAGTGGCCAGGAGACGTTTAGGGCCTTCAAAGGGGAGTGCATAAATGAGATCCGATACTCCCGATAGAAGAATCCAGGGCAGCAATACGGGAGCGGAAAAGGTGATATTGGAAATCACATACGTTCCCCTGGAGATATCGGACCGGTACATCAAACGATGGCATCGGTAGGCGCTGGCCCAGACAATGGAAAGAAATAGCACAAACATGGCCAGAAACAGCACCGCCAGGAACGTCGGCATGGAACGGAACAACGGGATAGATACAAAGAAGGATGGCAGGTTCAGACCATAAATGATGACTGCAAACAGGGCTACGGCAAAGATGGATTGACGCGTCACAAGCTGGTCGAAGCGGTGATCCAGATGAAACAGACGATTCTGGAGGATCCGATATTCCAACTTGCGGAATACACTTCGGGTTAGCTGAGTAAAGACGGCCGTGAGCAGGAGACACAGCCCCAGGCTTTCGAAAAGGCCGAAATTGGTTTCATCGGAAGGCTGATAGGTGGTATAAATCAGCAACGCAACGATGAAGCAGAGGAAATTTCCGAACATGGTTCAAGAATGCGGCGATGGGTAACGTCGTTCATCAAATGCAAGGGTAAACGAAGCCATTGAATAGTTCTCCGGTCGACCGAGGCCTTGCCGGTTGCCTCCTTGGTGCGGTGACGTCGATAGACACAGACTAACCCGTGGTTCCCTCGTCTGAACGGAAAAATCGTTCTTTTTCGCTATATATACATCCACAATAGGGTTGCCGATACATCCCAAGTGTTTTGGATGCGTCAACACCCACCTTCCAGCCTTCCCGAAAATCCTGATAGTAAAAGGGCACACCGACAGATCTTCCCACCGACTCTCCAACTGACCGGATGAGGTAGTGTTTCTGAAATCTGCTATAGAGCAGAGTAGAGGTGAAATAATCGAATTTACCCCGCTTGGCAAGCAACGCTGTGGTTCGCAACCGATCATGATAACAGTGCCGGCAGCGATCCGACTCCCGATGCACAACATTCTGGATGAACCCTTCCAGATCGTACCCTTCCTGTATGATAACCTTGAGCCCAATCTGGTCTGCATACGCCTGAAGAGTATGTTGCCTTTTGAGGCATTCCGTGTACGGGTGGATATTGTGGCGATAAAAGAAGCCCATGACCTTAAAATCTTCGTTTCGAAGCACCTCGGTCGGGTAAATGGTACATGGACCGCAGCAAGTGTGCAGTAAGATCTTCACTAACGCTCTCCGAATATCGCGGTTCCCACGCGAACCAGGGTCGCTCCCTCTTCAATGGCAGCCTCGAAATCGCCGGTCATCCCCATGGACAGCTCATCCATCTGAACGTTGGGGATCTGTTCGGCCCGAATCCGGTCCGCCAGCGCCCTGAGAGCAGCAAAGAACGGCCGAACCTTGTCGGGAGCATTGAAAAAGGGCGGCATGGTCATCAGCCCTTTGATGGACAGGTTGGCCAGCTGACTGATCTCCTTTACGAGATGGATTGTCTTTTCTTCTGAAATACCGGATTTTGTGGTCTCACCGGAGATGTTGACCTGGACCAGAACGCGCTGATGCTTGGCGATTTTCGCGGCATGCTTATCGATTTCCCGCGCCAGTTTAACACTGTCTACCGAATGAATCAGGTCGAACAGTCGGACCGCGTACTTGGCTTTGTTGGACTGGAGGTGCCCGATAAAGTGCCACGATATGTCGTTCCGGGAGAGGGCGTTTATTTTTTCACGGGCTTCCTGCACGTAATTTTCGCCCAGAATCCTCGCTCCGGCTGAAATCGCCTCCTGTACTCGGTCGACATCGACCGTTTTGCTCACCGCCACTAGACGTACCGTCTCCGGATTTCGCCCGCACTTTTCGGCTGATTGGCGAATCCGATCCGTGATGGCTATAAGATTTTTCTGAATGGGGTCCGACATGGTTACGTTCGTATGATAATCATTGTTTATCGATGATGTCGTGACGGGGACCCGGCGGTTAGGTGAGCGCCAGAGAACCAGTGAATGGTTTTCCCATACTCACCGAGTTCATCATCAGTGATGGACCTGCCGATCGGCGATTTCAAAGCCCACGATCTTCTCTCGCAACAGGAATTCAATGACTTCGCATACCGGCAGCCCAACCACATTGGTGTAGGATCCGTTTATGCTTCGGACCAGGAAGGTTCCGATACCCTGGATGGCATAGGCCCCGGCCTTGTCAAAGGGTTCCCCGGTGTGGACGACCAGTCTATTTCAGTGTCGGTCAGGTGTTTGAACAGCACGTCGGTACGAACGGCGTGGGATTCGCACCGCCCCAAGGACCTACACGCCAGGGCATAGCCGGTAAATACCTGATGGGTCCGGCCGCTGAGTTGTCGCAGCATGGTTCTGGCCTCCAGCTCCGATCCGGGTTTTCCGAGGATTTTCCTCTGGCTCCATACAATGGTATCTGCGCCAATCACCCAGCTTTCCGGGTATGTTTCGGCAACGGCACCGGCCTTTCCCTCGGCCAATTGGGTGACGTACTCGGACGGATCCGACAAGATGACCGAATCTTCTCTGAAATCACTGGGAATGACCTCGAAATTTAGACCGGCCTGCTCCAGCAGATATTTTCTGCGTGGGGATTGAGATGTCAGAATCAGAGTTGGCGGTTGATCATTTGACATGGGAGGCTTCTAACAGATGCATGGGCCGTTTGGCAAGGTAAGGGACAGTGTTTGGTACTTCGAAGATTCAGAAATGGTCTGTTGATGGTAACATCGGAATTCCCAGAGGGTTTGAGTCCGCCATCGTTTATTTGACCAAATTGTCCATCAATTGGCTTGTGACGCGCATCCGATCTATTATACAATACGAAGTCGCTATCGAATTAAAAGGTTCATCGACCTTGGTATCAAATATTCCATATTCGAATCAAACTATCTGATATTAATAATAATACACCAGATACTAAAATCGAAACACCAAATACGAAACACACAACACTCATCCCTATGCATTTTCTCATTCTCGGCTACGGCCGATTCGGTCAACTGGCACTAAATCGGCTTAAACAAACATTTCCATCGGCCCATTTTACCATTGTCGATCGACAATCCGACAGACTGGCACGGATCCCGATGACATCCGTTCGTACCTTGCGGATGGATGGCCTTGTCGGGTTAAAAAGCGAATTTTCCGACATGGGACCGGATGACTGGATTATCCCGGCCATACCGGTCCATGTGGCCTATGAGTGGATGGTACAGTGCTTCAAAGAGACACATCATATTGAAGTGCTGGACGTCCCCGGCGAGATTCTCGAGCAGGTGCCCCACCCAATTCGAGGTGAGAATAAGGCCGTTTATTCGAGTATCGCCGATTTCATTTGTCCGGAAGACTGCCAGGAGCCGGAAAGCATTTGCAGCTGTACCGGAAAGCCCAGACCGATCGTGTTGAACGACGCTCTGGCAAACTTAAAACATCGGCTGTTTCAACCCATTGTGATGTATAGCCGCCAATTGGCTCCAGGGGTAGGGGGATATCGGATTTCGGACCTGAATTCGGCCCTCACTGCAATCATCGAAAACTCAGGTCCATACCTCCTGGCCACCGCATGCAAGTGTCACGGCGTAATGCATGTCTTCCGTTTGATACCGATTCGTGGAAGGATTTAACCAATTAAAAATATACATAATATCAACCAGTGTGGTCCATCTTTTCTTGACAACCACCCGTTAACCCGTTAAAACCTCCATCACCCATTTAGCTTGAAACAACAACCTATCATTCCTGAGTTACAGAAGCATAAAGACTCGCCTTTTGAAATCAAGCCCTATTAGACGGGCAAACGGGCCTACGGGCTAACGGGCTAACCGATACGCTTGGGTGATGGAACTGGTAGACATAAGGGACTTAAAATCCCTTGGGGCTTGTCCCCGTGCGGGTTCGATTCCCGCCCCAGGCACCACTTTTGGTACTGATCCGACCCCCGGAGGCGTATACCCGATGGGGGCGAATCACCTCTCCGGTTGGGTCCGCAACCCGGATGGGGCATGGCCGTTCGGAATATAGATTCGCCATGAATGTTCCGAATCGGGCCTTCCACCGAATCAGAAAAGCAGGTCTTGTCAGCCCTGCTTTTCCGTTTTGGCCCGGGGCGCTTTCCCTTGCCCACAGAGGGAAAGTTGACCTGCTGATCTAAATCTCCGATCCGTGTCTTCAAATTCCGGACTCGATATCACTCCGAAGGCCCTTCCGAATAAACTCTCTCCAGCGGTTCCCGTCAAAAATGACAAAGTCTTTGGAATTTTCCGCGGCAAGGATATCCATTGGTTAGGGGGAGCGCCCAAGCAGCATTGAGCAATACCCATTAAAATGTTCCTGGTTTTTTACCTCTTTTCCGCAATATTTTTCTACGGATTGTCCCATTTAACGGTTGGCTAAAAAATAATTGTAATTATGTTAGAACTATACCATAAAACCAAGTTAGGATCATTATTTCAAGTGGAATAAAATCAA
>Ga0056119_1000112_pt1 | contig 18040 bp, 13 predicted proteins | sample WorMettaBAHAMAS1_FD_80076 | JGI IMG/M metagenome (GOLD analysis project Ga0056119, IMG submission 80076) | Marine gutless worms symbiont microbial communities from Max Planck institute for Marine Microbiology, Germany - Olavius tantulus BAHAMAS.1 ...
AGACATTGTGGTACGCGCTTTCCATGGCATAGTCGTTCTCCCAAGTGTAAACGATATGCCTGATGGTAGTGTTACCCATGTCTCCGAACAACTGTTACCTATCTCCCCAGTCTATACAAGGGGGAGGTAAGGTGGGGGTGGCAGAATTGCCATATTGAGTATCCTCAAATATGTTTATGGCACGTAAAATTTAAATGAGAAATTTTATTATTTATAGGAGGTTGCAATGAGAGATGCCTATATCGTCACGTCGGTGAGAACCCCCGGCTGCAAGCGGAACAAGGGAGCCTTTAAAGATACGCGGCCTGAGGATCTGCTTTCCTTCATCCTGAAGGCGGCGGTGGAACGGACCCCGAACCTTGAGAAAGACGCCGTGGAAGATATCATGGTGGGCTGTGCCTTTCCCGAAGCCGAGTAGGGCCTGAACATCGGCCGGATCGCTTCTCAGATCGCGGGCTTTCCCATCGGCACCTCCGGGGCCACCATCAACCGGTTCTGCTCCTCCGGACTTGAAGCGATAGCGTTGTCGGCTTTGCGGGTGATGGCCGGCTGGACCGACATTGTCATCGGCAGCGGTGTGGAGTCGATGACCTACGTGCCCATGGGCGGACATATGCCCAGGCCTCATCCGGAGTGGACCCGGATGCACGCGGACATGTATACCTCCATGGGAATTACGGCGGAAATCGTGGCGGAGCGGTATAATGTATCCCGGGAAGAGCAGGACGAGTTTGCCTACATCTCCCAGATGAAGGCGGCCGAGGCCAAATCCAAGGGGCTCTTTACCGAGCTGGTGCCGACCCCCGCCACCCGTTTCACCCAAACGCAGGAGTGTACCTTTCAGCGGGACACATTCATCCAGGATTTCGATGACGGCATCCGGGAATCGACCACCCAGGAAGCTCTTTCCGGACTGAATCCGGTGTTCAAAGCCAACGGGACGGTCACCGCGGGAAACTCTTCCCAAACCACGGACGGTGCGGCAGCGACCGTCATCATGAGTGAAGACAAGGTCAAGGAGCTGGGGTTATCGCCCATCGCCAAATTCAGATACTACACCACCATAGGAGTCCATCCGGACGAAATGGGCGTCGGGCCACGGTTCGCCATCCCGAAGCTGCTGGAACGTGCCGGCATGAACCAAGCGGACATCGGCCTGTTCGAGATCAACGAAGCCTTTGCGGCACAGGCCTTGTACAGCGTTCGTGAGCTGGACATCGATGTGGAGAAGGTAAACATCCATGGTGGCGCCATCGCCCTGGGCCATCCCCTGGGTTGCACCGGTGCCAAGCTTTGCGCCACCTTGCTGGCCAACATGCAGAAAACCGGCGCCAAATACGGTGTGGAGTCCATGTGCATCGGAGGCGGGATGGGGGCTGCGGCACTGTTTGAACTGTGCGAATAGAATTTGTTGCACAAATTCTATGAAACGGGCCGCCCTTTCAGGCGGCCCTTTCTTTTTGGCACAACTACTTTGGGATGGCGATTGTTGGGGTATAGCCCTGAAGTCTTGCTTTCGATAAGGGTCCAAGGATTCGAGGATTCAAGGGGCCGAGTGAAATACTAAGAGTGGGATGGGTATTTATAAAGATGCCGTATCCGGAAGACCGGGTAACGGGCAAACTGGCAAACCGGCAAACCCAAATCACTTTTCGGAGTAGGTTTCCGTTGAATCAGATATCTCTTTAGTCATGCCGGACTTGATCCGGCATCCAGATCTTTTTGGGGGTACACTTCTGGATGCCGGCCTGCGCCGGCATGACGGAAGTAGGGCCGGGCACCGTACCGGCCTTGGGCTTTCGCAAGCGGACTGAATCCAATGAATCTACATTGGAGATGGGCTCGGTGCATATTGCTGCAGACATACGGGAGTAGAAGAAAAGGGCCGGTGCGGTGCCCGGCCCTACAAATGCATGAACCTTATCGGTATTTTTTTCTTCGTGTCCTTCGCCTGCCAGCCATAGCTTCAGCGACGGCGGGTGCCCTTCGTGGTGGCATTTATATTTATGAGAATCATTGTATCCGGCAAACCGGCCAACGGGCAAACCCTGATTACTTCTCTGCGTTGACGTTCACCACTTCGGCTTCGCCGTCCACATCCTCCGGCGGCTTGAACCGGTGAAGGAATTTATCGGTTTTTTGCTAGCGGTCAATCTTTCGGCTTTTTGACAAACCCCAGCGTCACCATGGAAACTGCTGCCCAGGCGACATTTGAACCCTGGTTTTTTTGGATCTCTCTACTACAGTCATAGATTCGAGCAGAGTACGCCGATTCGATCGGTTTGATGTCAGACACGATTTGACCCAGCTTTTTCTGGGTAGGCGCATATGCACTGCTCCTGTCTATTTCATTTCGCAGAGTTTCCAGTTGATTGACAAGGTCGTTGCGTTTAGCTTCGAATTTGCTATCTTCAATAAGATCCTCCGTCTCCTTGATATATCCGATGGCTCTTTCGATAAGTTCTTTAGCCGTACCGGGATCAGCCGGTTTTGTCTCATCCTCGGCGAGAAGTCTTTTCATATACAATGCATTGATCGCACCGCCTTCATCAATTGACCCAAATTCCTTATCTTCATATGGCTGCCGGCCGATACATGAAATCGCGCTGCCCCATTTTTCCAACTCCTGCTGCAACACAATCATTTCCTGATATGCAGGTTCGTTTTCAATATTGTCCTTGTAGCTTTTTAACAACTCGTAGGCCATGAAACCGGCACCCACCAGGGCCCCTGTTCTGACAAGCATCCTTCCACTGACGCCTAACCTGCCTAATGTTTTTGGCCCAAGTCCGTTAGCTACGTTTTCTGCAACCATCTTCCAATAAGCCCCTGCCATGGCTGCCTCCTTAAAGTTGAGGGACGTCTATTGGTTATGCGTTTGTAAAGAAAGAGGGGTTCTATTATGGGTTGATTGAAATCAACCTATTCGTCATGCCGGACTTGACAAGCCTGCCCCGGCATGTCATTTGGCCGGGGGCATCCAGAGACGCCTTGCACGTTTACTGGATTCCGGGTCAAGCCCGGAATGTCAAACAAGGCGGGTAACCTTCGACAGGCTCCCTTCGACTGCTCTCAGGGCAGGCAGAACAAACGGGCAAACGGGCAAACCGGCTAACGGGCTGACCCCGTTTACTTCTCGGCATTGACGTTCACCACTTCGGTTTCGCCGTCCCCATCCTCCGGCGGCCGGGACCAGTAAAGGTCTCCGGTGGGCTCGCCGGCGGCGATCATCTCCGATTTGCTTACCCAGCCGCCACCCAGGGCCTTGTAGAGATTGACATACGCACTCAAATACTGACGTGTCAGATCGGACAGTTCCAGTTCCGCATTGAATAGCTGTCGCTCGGTTTCAAGGACCTCGAGGTAACTGGTCACACCCTGGTCATAGCGTTTCTTCGACAGCCTGTTGGCATTGGCCGCGGCATTTCGCTGGTTGGTCACCCTCTCGATTTGACGTCTGTAAGTTTCTATTTCCACCAGGGCGTCTTCCACCTCCCGGAAGGCGGTCAACACCGTATTTTCGTATTGGAACAGGGCCTGCTGGGTCTTCTCCCTCTCAATGTCGACCCGCCGGGCATTCTTGCCGAAATTGAACACCGGTCCCACCATCTCCCCCTGGACCCGCCACACCTCCCCATCTGTGGAGATACCCGCCAACTCGTTGCTGGCGACCCCGAGCAGGCCGGTCAGGGTGAAGGACGGAATCCGCATGGCCACCGCAATGCCGATCTGCTCGGTCTGGGCTTTGAGCAGAGACTCTGCCTGGGCGATGTCCGGTCGTCGTTCCAGGAGACTGGACGGCAGGCCGGTGGGAATCGCCGGTGGGGCCGTCTGGGTGGTCAGGTCCTTGCCGATATTTACCGCCGCCGGGAGCTCCCCGATCAGAATACTCAGTGCATTTTCGGTCAGGGCGATGTTCCGCTCGTAAAGCGGAATCGATGCCGCCGCGATCTCCATTTGGATCTGGGACTGGTTGACATCGATTTCCGGGATGATGCCCTTGTCAAAGCGCTGCTGGATGATGTCCAGGCTCTTCTCCCTGGAATCGAAAGTCTTTTTGGAGACGGCCAGGCGTTGGTGAAAATCGAGCAGCTGATAGTAGACGCCGACGACATCGGCGATCAGACTGATCTCTACCGCTTTCAGACCGTATTCGCTGGCCAGTAATTCAGCCCGGGCCGCCTCGGTGGCCCGCCAGAACTTGCCCCAGAAGTCGATTTCGTAGCTCAGCGGAAAAGCGATATAGGAGGTTGTCACGGTATCGGCGGTTTTGTCGCCGGTCGCTGTGATGATATTCCCGGTGCTGGCCTGGGCGGCCACATCCAGCGAGGGATATTGGTCGGCCCGGGTGAAACCAAGGGCGGCGCGGGCCTGGAGCACGCGGCTGGCCGCGATCTTCAGATCCCGGTTGTTCTCCAGCGCGGTGGTGACCAGGTCGTAGAGGGCGGGGTCGTCAAACAGCTCCCACCACTTCAGGTTGACCGCCTGGTCGACCGGCTCTGTTTCCAGCCGGTAGGTTTCGGGGGTCTCGACCTCCGGTTTCTGATAGTCCGGGCCCACGGCGCACCCGGTCAGTAGTATCAACCAGCCTGCGGTCAGGCATATAGCGGTTTTAATCACTCGCAACAAGTTCATCGCCTTTTTTTAATTGGTTGGTTTGACGATCCCGTTTCTTTTCGTAGCCGAAAATTTTCCCGATCATGACAAACAGCATGGGGTAGAAGAACACACCCAGCAGGGTGGCCAGACTCATGCCTCCCAAAAGGGCCATCCCCATGACCTTGCGGGCTTCCGATCCGGTTCCCGTGGCAAACACCAGCGGCAGCACACCCAGGATGAACGAAAAGGCGGTCATCAAAATGGGCCGGAAGCGGGAACGGGCCGCCTCGACGGCCGCGTCGAAAAGGGTCATGCCCTCGTTGAACCGGAGATTGGCAAACTCCACAATTAGAATGGCGTTTTTCGCCGCCATGCCGATGAGCATGACCAGAGAGATCTGGGCAAAGACATTGTTTTCGTAGCTCAGGTCGAACTGCCGCATCACCAGCACCGCCGCCATGTCGCCAAGCAGGGCAAAGGGCGTTCCCAGCAGGATGCTGGCCGGAAGGGACCAGCTTTCATACTGGGCGGCCAGGATCAGAAATACGAAGACCAAAGAGAAGGCAAATACGATGACCACGGATCCGGACGCTTGTTTCTCCTGGAAGGACATGTTGCTCCAGGAATAGGTCATCTCCGGCGGAAGGACCTCGGCGGCGACTTCTTCCAGCGCGGCCGTGGCCTGGGCCGATGTGTATCCCCGGGCCGGGCCTCCGGAGAGCTCCACGGACCGGAACAGGTTGAAGCGGTTCGTGAAATCCGGTCCTGTCACATCGTGGATATCCACAAAGGCCGCCAGGGGAACGCTCACACCCTGACTGTTTTTGATAAAGAACAGATTGACCTGGTCCTGGTTCTGCCGGAATTCGTTTTCGGCCTGGATGTAGGCCTTGTACAGTCGGCCGAAACGGTTGAAGTCGTTCACGTAGCTTCCGCCCAGGAAAGCGCCCACGGTGGTGTAGATGTCGTTGAGCTCGATGCCGGCCTTGATGATTTTGTCCCGGTTGATGTCGATAAACCTCTGGGGAACATTGGCGCTGAAAGGAGTAAAAACCCCTCCGATCTCCGGCCGTTTCATTGCGGCCTGAATAAAACGGCCGGCCTGCTGCTGCAGGTAGGCCGGCGGATTGCCGGCCGTATCCTGTAGCATCATGGTAAATCCGCCAGCGTTGCCCAGGCCGGGAATGGCCGGCGGACCGAATGCAAACACCCGGGCCTCATTGATGGCGCCCACAAACTCGATGTTGAGCTCCCGGACCAGATCCAGGGCGGTTTTTTCCCTGAGGCTCCAGTCCACCAGGGAAATAAACATGATTCCGGTGTTGGACGCATTGGCGCTGGTCAGCATATTGAAGCCGGCCGCGGTGGTGACAAATTCGACCTCCGGGCGTTTTTCGACGATCTTCTCCAGGGTTTTTGCCACCGCATCCGTACGCTGCAGGGAGGCGGCATCAGGCAGCTGGAAATGGACAAACAGGTAGCCCATGTCCTCTTCCGGCATGAAACCGCCCGGCAGCACCTTGCCCACAAGGCCGGTGGCCCCCAGAATGACGCCGATGAACACCATCCCCAGGACAATTTTACGGGTCACCACCCGGGCAAAGGTCATGTAGCCGTCGGTGGACCGGTCAAAGGCCTTGTTGAAGACCTTGAAAAAGGCGCCCAGGGGACCCCGGTAGGGTTTGGGCTTTTTCAGCAGCAGGGCGCACAGGGCCGGGCTCAGGGTCAGGGCGTTGACCGAGGAAAAGCCGACGGACACCGCAATCGTAATGGCAAACTGCTGGTACAGCCTCCCGGTGATGCCGGCCATTCCGGCCACGGGAATGAACACGGCGATGAGCACCAGGGTGGTGGCAATGATCGGCCCGGTCACCTCGCCCATGGCCTGGATAGTCGCCTCTTTGGAATTCATCCCCTTTTCAATGTTCACCTGAACGGCCTCCACCACCACAATGGCGTCGTCCACCACAATGCCGATGGCCAGCACCAGGCCCAACAGGGATAGTACGTTGATGGTGAATCCCAGCAGGGGAAAGAGCATGAAGGCGCCGACCAGGGACACCGGGATGGCGATGGTGGGAATCAGCGTGGCGCGCCAGTCCTGAATGAAAATAAACACCACGAAGATCACCAGGGCCAGGGCGATGAAGAGGGTTTCGACAATTTCCTTGATCCCGGCCGTAATCGGTTTGGAGGTGTCCAGGGATATGTCGTAGCGCATCCCGCTGGGGAAAGCCTTGGAAAGCTAATTCATGGTCTCGATGGATTTTTCAACCAGCTCGACGGCGTTGGAGCCGGGTGCCTGGTAGAGGGCGATAATAGCCGCTTTCCGGTTGTTCAACCGGGTAAACCCATTGTACGTCTCCACGCCCAGTTCCACCTTGGCGATGTGCTTGATCTTCACCTGTGCCCCGCCTTCGGTGGTGCGTACCACGATTTCGCCAAATTCCTTTTCCTCCTGCAGCCGTTCGGGCAGCCGCACCGTGTAGGTGAACTCGGTGCCCGGCGGTTCCGGTTCCGCGCCGAATTTGCCTCCGGGCACGATCACGCTCTGGGCCCGAATGGCATCGACGATCTCCGGGACGGTAATCCCCATCCGGGCCAGGCGGTCGGGCTTGATCCAGATCCGCATGGAATAATCGCTGGCTAGCAGAACGCTCACCCGTCCGATGCCCCGGATCCGCGCCAGCACGTCCTTGATGTTGATCAGGGCAAAGTTGCCCAGAAAATCCTGACTGTAACGGTCGTCCTCGGAGGTCAGGGTGATAACCGTGAGAATGTTGGGCAAAGATTTTTCCGTGGTGACCCCCAGGCGCTTGACCTCCTCGGGCAGCTTGGCCGTAGCGGCAGCCACCCGGTTCTGGGTAAAGACCGTGTTCATGTCCGGATCGGTGCCCACTTCGAAGGAGACCTGGATGAGCATGGTGCCGTCGTTGGCGTTGGTGGATTTCATGTAGAGCATGTTATCCACGCCGTTGATCTGCTGCTCAAGGGGTGTGGCCACCGACTGCTCCACGCTGACCGCGTTGGCGCCGGTGTAGGTGGCGCGCACTTCCACCACAGGGGGGGTGATGTTGGGATACTGCTCCATGGGAAGCAAAAGGAGAGAGACGGCCCCCACGATAACGGTGATAATGGCGATGACCATGGCGACCACCGGCCGCCTGACAAAAAATGAGCCTATGGTTGCCTATGACTTTTCTGTTTCCGAGGTTTCAGGGGATACTTCTTTGGGTGTGACCATCCCTCCGTCGGCGACTTTCTGAAGACCTTCATAGACGATCCGTTCGCCTGCATTGAGACCTTAACGAATCAGGAAACTGCTGCCAATCTGAGGCCCACGATCGATTCTGCGCTCCTCTACCTTGTTGTCATTGCCGACCACAAAGACCCGCTGAATGCCCTGTAAATCGGACACACAGCGCTGGGGCACCAGGATGCCGTTTTCAAGGGTTTCCGAGTAGGTCGTTATCCTGGCGAACTGGCCCGGGCGGAGGAGTTCCTCCGGGTTCGGAAACGACACCTGAATCAGTATCGAGCCCGTGGTTGGATCGATACCCCGGTCGATAAAATCGAATGTTCCTGTTTCCGGATAGAGCGATCCGTCGGCCAGATACATTTTAAGGGTCGACGGTTTCGCCTTTCGGGAATCTACTGGCTCCTGTTTCGCCTTTTCCAGTTCCTGTATGCGCCGGGCGACCTGCAGAAACTGGTTTTCCGTAAGGTAAAATTGAACTCGAACCGTTGCGATATTCGACACCGTGTTCAGAATGACCGGGTTGGGGGAGCGCCCCACAAAGTCGCCCACCTTGGCATTGGTCTTACCGATAATGCCGGTGATGGGGGCCTTTACGCGGGTGTAGCTAAGATTGATTTTGGAGGCCCGGAGGTTGGCTTCTGCCGCCTGCACAGACGCTTCGGCGGCTTCAAATTCTGCCACGGCGCTGTCCAGATCGCTTTCGCTGACCGCCTTGGCTTTCGCCAGGGGCCGGATCCGGTTCAGATCACTGGTGGCCTTGGCCAGCATGGTCTTGGCTTCAGCGACCCAGCTCATAAAGGCCGCCACGTCGGCTTCATAGGGCTGGCTCTCGATGGTATACAGCAACTGGCCGGCTTCAACTTCCCCGCCTTCCTCGAAGTGAATCCCTTCCAGAAAGCCTTCGACCCGGGCCCGGATGGCGATGTCCTCGGCCCCCAATATCTGGCCCACAAATTCTATGGGGACCTGAACTTCCTGGGCCTCGATGGTGATGACTTTGACCTCGGGAGGCGGCGGCCCCCTGGGCCTGGTCTGCCTTCTTTCCGCAGCCGAATACGAGGGCAAATATTACAAATAGAACGCCTATTTTGAAATGTGTCGATCCGTGCATGAGAGCCTTTTTAGTTTTTTGGTTGGTGAGCGATGGTACGGTGAAACGGGATTTGGCAAAACGGTGCCCCACTCGAATAGCATCATCATTCATAGGGGTCAATACCCTGAGTGATATCAACTACATCATTCACATTGGGTTACCGTTGGTACATTAAGAGTTCTCGTGTTTATCAGGATAGCGCCCTGATTGGAAAGCAACAGACCCGAAAAGTGGAAAACAGGGTGGAAAAGAAAAGGATGATCCAGGATCTGTCCTTCTAAAGTATCCCCAAGGCTTTGGCTTTTTCAACCGCTTGCCGCCGATTGCTAACATGGAGTTTCTGGTAGATGTTGTAAAGGTGTTTTTTGACGGTGTCCGTTGATACGAAAAGCGTCTCGGCAATCTCTTTATTGCTCAATCGCCGTGCCAAAAGGGTTGTGACTTCCATTTCGCGTTTGGAAAGGGAATCTGCCAACGGCACACCGGATGGGGTTGGTATCGAGGATGAATAGAGCTCCGACGTGCTGACTGCTTCGCTTCGGAAAGATTTTAAAAGAATTCCGACATACGGTATTGAGAGGTCTGTTTCCGCTAAGCGCTTCAGAAGATCCGCCATGGGCAGACCTGCATCCAGGAACGGCCGAATGCATTTATCAGGGCTTGCCAGTCTGAGTGCTTCCATCAGCTTCTCAAAAGCAAGCGCTTCTTCACCGAAGGTATCATGCAGCAACGCCTGAAGCGCCAGTATTTCGATTAAGAAGCGTGTGTTGTTTATGGAGCTATAGTGATCATGCAGCCGGAAAAGCAGGTCGGCCGCCTGCCGCCGACTCTTTTTTGTATTACGTGCCAGATGGACTTTGACCAGGGTCAGCTGGGGCAAGTAGAATCGATGGCCGGACTGGAACGGATAGGGATCATAATTCCGGGCCCACTTTTCAGCTTTAGAAATATTCTCCTGCCGTAGTGCCAGCTCTACATGGAATGCCTGGCAGAGGACCAGCAGCTCATCCCGACGTGATTCCATGGCAAACTCAATGAGGTTCTCAACAATATCGGCAGCCACTTCGGAACGACCTAGTGATTCATTGCATAACGCCAGGGCAAACGTGCTATGGCTGTAATTTACCATTTCTGCCTTATGCCGATCTTGAACCACCAGATGTAAATGTGACTCCGCTTCTGCCAGTTGGTTTCTGAGGTAATGAAAAATGCCTAAGAAATAGTGCCCGAATTCAATGGATTGAGACAGATTGCTTTTCTGACCGAGTTTTATCAGCTGCCGGGCCCCTTGGTGAAGGCCGGTCAAGTCTGCCGCAATCCAGTGGACAAAGCAAAGGGTGGACAGAAGCCGTGAATGATAAGTCGCGGTTTCGGGTGCTTCCTCCTGCAGCGCGCTACGAACGATTGTGTATGCTTTCTCTAATTGTCCGGCCATCTGATACCCTCCGGCTAAAAGGCATTGGGCCCAGCCCCGTGCGCTATGCGCCTGGAGTACAAAACCCGTGAGGGCTTGTTGCGCGTGTTTGATCGTCTGCTCAGCATCTCCATCTAAATAATGTAAAAGCGCGTTGCAGACATCGAGCTCGGCTCGCAGGCTATTCCATGATGGGGAGGCTTTGGGTGGCGCCTCGGCCATAAGAAGTGCGGCCTGGCTCACATATGTTCTTAGTTTTTCTATCCGAAAGTCTAAATCAGAGAGCCATGCTTTTAATATCAGAATCTCCGGGGCCTTTTCTGCACTATCGAGAGGCAACACGCCCAGCAAGCGTTCCAGCCTGTGCCACTGCTCTGAATTCATTAGATCGTGACGGTGTAGGTCGATCAGTCGGATTGCACCCTGTGTATCACCACAAGCAAGGAAGTGATGGAGTGCCTCCTCGATGAGCCCTTTACCAGAGAACCATGTACCTGCGCTTTTGTGAAGCAAATCGATGTCATCAAGGCTAAACCGTCGTTTTAGACGACGGTTCAAGAGATCCTGGAATAGGTGATGGAATCTAAACCACCGATGATCATTATCGAGGGGGATGACAAACAGATTGGTTTCCTTCAGGAATCGGATGAATTCACGGCCAGACATCTTTCGGGCATCAGCCGACCCGTTTATTGAGTCAAGGACCTCGCAAAGCGGTGCGCAAAACCGCTTGAGGACGCTGATTTTCAGCAGATAGTCCTCGACTCCCTGAGGCAGTTGTGAAAGTACTTCGGCGACAATGTAATCCATGATATAACGATTGTCCCTCGGCACGCTGCCCAGAATACGCGGCAAATCATCTTCGTGGCGCATCGAAAGGACGGCCAGTCGCAAACCGGTGACCCATCCTTCTGTGATTTCCATCAATGACTCTGCTTCAGAGATTTCGATCGGCGCCCCGGTAAATTGTTGCAAGAATTCGGTTGTATCTTCCAACGTAAAGCGCAAATCCTGTATTCGAATCTCTGTCATCCGTGCCTCTGCCCGTAGCGTGGCGATCGGCAGCGGCGGATCGATCCGGCTTGCCAGAACGAGATGCAGGTGTCGTGGCGGATGCCGAAGAATATCGGCCACCATATCGTGCACCCTTTTGTCTTTGATGGTGTGATAGTCATCCAGGACCAACACAAATTTCTCTTGAATATGATCCAGTTCATTGATCAGTGTATGGGATAAAACCTCCAATGCAGGTAGGCCCACGCCGTCCAGGAATGCCCGCGTTTCCTTCCCGATAGCAGGGAAAATGGAGTCAACCGCATCCAAAAGGTAGGAGAGGAACTGGTGTAAATCATTGTCGCTTGAATCCAGGGTCACCCAGCCCCAGGGTATGTTGACGTCCTCCAGCCGGCAACTGACCAGTGTGCTCTTGCCATAGCCGGCCGGTGCAGAAACCAGAGTCAAGGGCCGATCGATACGGGAATTCAGCCGATCCAGGAGATGCTTTCGATGCAAGTGGTCCATGGCGACCGGTGGACGGTGCAGTTTCGTACGAAGCAAAGGAAAGGGTATATTGTCTCTCGCCATGGGAAGATACAGAACCTTAGCAGCTCGTTCGGCTTGGGTGTGCATGCAGATGAATAAAAGCCGCCTGAATTTTCAATCTCACTTATCCGCCGATCTGAAGCCCTGCGGTGGCTGCGATTGTAAATATCGGAAGTTAAGTAAGAAATCAATGTTGGAGGTACATCATGGGATGGTCCATGGAGAGGAAGGCAAAGAGGTGATGGAGTTGGTCGGGACAATCGGATTGGAGCGCCTTTTGGGAATGACAAAGTACTAATCTGGGAGGATTATATGAAATATTCGGAATGACTCGACATTAGTGGCGTCCCGTTAAAGTTGGCCAGAAATTAAATAACTGTTTAAAATTAATATTAACAAAAAACTTGTCCACGAAGGGGGTGGATGGATGGTTGCCAACAAAATGGTTGGGGGTGGCCAAGGGGATGTCGGTGCGGGCCATGGTTGCCTCCTTTTTTCCATTTTAATAGAAAAACAGAGACATATTGACCCGCAACCATTTACCGGCCAACTGTCATTTTGTTACGTATAAATAGCCGATAACCGCACTTCGGCTGGTGAAGTTGGCCAACACAACGTCTCGAAATTGGCAGCATGGGCAACACCGCTTCCCTCCCGCTACTTTCCGAAATAGAATTTCATGTACAGCATCGATCCAAGGTAATTATAATCGAACCGGCCAACAAAATCGATGCCCGGGTAATCGCTGCCTTCGGCTTCGACTGCGATCTGGATGCTTTCTACATTGAGGCCGAATCCCACGTTACTGAAAGGCACGTATTCAACCGCTATGAGAGAGTTGGTGATGCCGCCCCTGAAATCACCGAGTTCGAGGTAAAATAACTGTGCCTTGGTGCGCAGGAACCATTTCGGGGTGATGGCTACATCGGCGCGCAGGTTAAACACCGGCAGCGGAGCAGTGATGGATTCGGATGTTTCCGATATGTTTCCTGAGAGATTGTCGGTGACTTACAAATCAATACTGATTGGCATGATGTATGCCCCGACACCGACAGCCAGGTCCAAGCGCTCGTCCTGGAAAAACGAGTAACTGTACCCAACTTGGATGGTTTCGAATTTGAAGTCCGATTTCACCCGGGCGCTCGGATTAATTGTGATATCGTTAATCTCTATAGGGTCTGTAATCTTCACAACGTTGTCACCAGTGCGTCGCGTGGAAAAGTAGGAAAAATCAAGGCGGTGTTTCCGGCGCGGCATAAAACGCCAGTACCCGTCTACCTTGAATGAGGTCGTGGTCGTCTCTAAACCCAGGATTTCCTCCAGGTCTACGCTCACAGTGGCGCCTTTTGTGCCTAATCGTACATCGCTGTTGTTGCTGCCAAAATTCGCACCAAGGTTAATGGAAAACCGTTTCCAGGGTTTTTCTGGTTTGCCCTTGTTTTCCGCAAAAACACAAGGAACCTCATTAATAGAGAAGAATATGAATAGGACGGTTAAAACTAACGTTCTTTTCACAGCATCTCTCCTTTCTTCCAGATCTGAAACGATTTTATAACACGCCAGCGTCAATATCGGTATTCGGCAGACTCCGGATCGAGATATTAAACAGGATTTGAATCATCATGTCACTCTTGAGAGTTACATTGGAAACCAGAATGATGGCTCGGGTCGTATTTCTGTGAATCTTTACCTGAGCTCCGCTGCTATAGTCAGGGTTTCCACCAATTTTCCGAAGTGTAAAAATAAGCCATGCCAATAGCCCACAGGCAGAATTTTCGGATGCCGGTCTCTTGTTTTGGAATCAACAGGGTAAAAGCTAACGCGCTCTCAAGATGGACCCTGGTAATTCCAACAAGCGTCGTGAGCCCATCACAGAAAGCTGCCATGTTGCATCCATACTCCATCTCATCAAGGTCACATCCAGCAGCGGAAAATAAGTCCCTCGGCAGCCAGCACGCACCCCGGGCACGATCTTCCCAGAAATCTTTCAGGATGTTGGTCATCTGCAATCCCTGTCCAAAAGATGCAGCCAATCGCAGGAGTGCTTCTCGATGTTTGGCGATTTCACTTGAATAATCGCAGAAAAGCTCTGTGAGCATTTCGCCAACCACACCGGCAACATAGTAACAGTAGTCGTTCATCCGCTTGATGCTCTCCAGACCGCGGGTACCGACCGGTGCCTGAAACTTCAGCATACCGCCACCCATAGTTTCCAGGCATCGGCGAATTGCGGTCTGCTGTTGCGGCTTAAAACTGAACAGCGTCTCCACAACCCGGGGCACATTGCGTATTAGTTCCTTCTCTCCCTCTGGGGTGTCTGCCGATAGCAATCCTATCAGGTCGTCTGAAAATTGTTGCACAGACTCCCGGGCGGTAACCACACCCAGAAACCGATCCATATATGCACGCTTCAGCGACAGCGACAATCCGGCATCATCTTCTATCGTGTCGACAATTCGGCACAGCAGATAGGCGTTTGCGACCTGATGTCGCAATCCCGGCGGGAGCTGCGGAATGGTCAGGGCAAATGACCGTGAGACTTGCTGAAGAATTTGGTCCTCGAAATTCGTGTCAGGTATGTGTGAATTGAGTATGGTCACCTGGTACTATTCCGATCCTTTCCTGAGACGCGGGAAGGTGATGGTGTCATCCTTGCAGTGTCTTAACCTTCGTCCAGGTTTTCCACTGAAAGCAGGGGAAAATGCATATCGTAAAGTGCGTTGAGTACCCCTGATAGTGCAGCCTGGTCGATCAGGTGGCCCACCAGGATAGTTACCGACTGATTATCCCTTGTGGTACCTGGGGTAATGGACATTCCGCCCAAACGATCGGACCAGGTCTTATCAAGATGACCTTGTACACGGATGCGATATGTGGCCGGTGTTTCCAGGTTGAAGCTATCCCAATCCGATAGTGCCGCCATAGCAAGCGTCCAATTTAGTATTCTGTGAATTATTCCGGATCATGGAATACGGGTAGTATGAATTTAGTTTTTCGATGCATAAAGGAATAGACCCGAAAAGTGGAAAAAGGAGTGGAAAAGACCTGAACGATAAAAAGGATACTGGGTGCTTGCCCGCCTGAGGAGGGATAGATACTGGGAGGATGAGATACAAGGGCTTCATGTGTTGGGGCTTCGGACTTGGGCTACGAACCCACAGGCAGGTTGTCGGTTGTCAGGTATCAGATACCACTCATTCCTGACACCCGACACCTGACACTCGACACCCGGCACCTAAATTATTTGATGGCCAACCGCTAAGCTTTTAGCGCTTCAATTGTACCTCTTAAAGAACACCATCTCCATAAACCGTCGCACCGAAATCGGCCGAACACTCCTCTTTGCGTTGGCCGCTCCGATCTCAAAAGCAATCTTCCACTGACGCATCAAATCCCGCCAGCCCTGAAACAGACGGTTATCCGGGTCATAGACATGGGTGGCTTCGGAGGTGACACCGTTCAGTTCCAATACCTTGATGTTCTTTCCCTGATGGAAATCTTCCACCGAAGTCACCCGTACATCGTACCGTCCGAAGTAAAAGCCGTTGAACTGACGACTGATGCTGTCAAAGGCCGTCGTCATTTCGGGGGTGATCAGCGCGCTGCCATCAAGAAATAAAGCGCCCCGAGCGTGTGTTCCCACTTCCACCAGCTCAATCTCCTCTCCGGCGCTTGGAACGTCGAACAGCTGGCGTCGATGCACACGGAAGTGAAGCGGAGCCAGACAGACGGCCCTGTCGTCCATCAATATCAGCTCCTCCAGAGTGTGCTTCCCGTCACCGGTCAGAAACAGACGCCGCTTGTCGGTGATCGAAAAGATGGCACCTTGATCCTGTCCCGGATAGCGGTAGTAAAAGACCCCATATTCCCGCCCCTCAATGTACTCCTGAACGATGGTGTCTTCTACTGCTTCTTCAAGATAGCGGTGGACCTGGTCCATGTCTCGGGCTACCGTCACCCCTTGTCCACGCTGACCCACATCGGGCTTCAGAATGATCGGAAATTCAAGGTGCCTGTTTGCCATAAACACCTGGATTCTGTCCACCTGCTGTTCCTTTGGTATCGCCTGATCGATCAGGATAAACGATGCCACACACTCGGAAGATCCAAGGTTATTCAGGATATCCGATTTGGATTCCCCGATGATCCCTCCGGCCGGCATCCCGGGATTGGCAGCTGTGAACACTGTAAAATTTCGGTGCCGGAGTCCCAAAAACAGAATGTACCCAACTATAGGAATATAAAACACCTGCACCGGCCAGAACTCCCAGCGCGTCAATCGCCGGACTCTGGATAGCAACAACCGCCTTCCGCGGAAACTGGATAACGGAACCAGGATTCGGACACCCAGCCATAGGAAGAACACAGTGGCAAGAGCCACCCAGATCGCATACTGCTCGAACACCGGGTAATAAGAAAGGATGCGGCTCCCAACCACTGTGGACAACCCCACCAGAGCGGGAGTCCATAAGAGCGCGGCAAACGCGAAATAGACGGTAAAGGTTAAGAGGCTGGTCCCCAGCATTCCGGCAGTAAAATACGTGGGCATTCGGCTGCCAGGCAAGAACCGACTGATTAAAATAATGGCCGGCCCACGGGCACGGAACCACTCGGATGATCGCTCGATGTCTTCAGTCGTCAGCAGCCATTTGAGTGGTGCCTTTCCAAGGGCAGGCCGGCCGATGAATCTGCCAGCCAGAAAAAGCAGAATATCTCCGATCACGATTCCGATAAATGCGGCGGCGGCTGCAGGCACAAATCCAATGATGCCTCGCGCCGCCATCATTCCAGCGCCGATACAGGCCAGATCCTCGCTGATTAGTGTGGCCAGGGCAATGAGCACCATGTACATGATCAGCAAAGGGCCTTCCGCGGGTGTCAGCATCACCGTCGGCATCAACTCACTGGCGGCATCGACCCTATCCGGCGTTGCCACCGCCCGGGTGACGCCCTTTCCGGCTTCCACGCGAGAGATAAACTCGGATACGTGCGCTGTAACGAGATCCGGTTGCTCAAACACCAGCAGGTGTCCGCCGTCCAATAGACGGAGCTCACTTTGTGGAACCAGTCGATAATGCTCCCTGGCGGCCACCGCCGGTATCAGGGTATCGGAAGCCCCGTGCCATATCAGGGTTGGCTGTGTCACTTGCCGCAACAGTTCGCGCAACGGGCGCTGGTCCGTTTCGTAGAAATTACGCGCGTAGTTCGTATTGAGGGGGAATTGATCCAGCCAGCCGAAGTGAGGTGTCCCTTCCTGAAGCAACCACAACATGGCCAGTTGAGTCCCGTGGAGGGCTCGATTCAGGTGGTAATCCCCCAGCAGCTCCAGCTCCTGCACGCCAATGGAAGAAATCAGGCTCAGAGAAGCCACCCGTTCCGGGGCTTCGGCGGCCAGATGGATGGCCACACCCCCGCCCATGCTATAACCCACCAGGTGCGCCTGTGAAATTCCAAGCGTGTCCATAAACAGCAGAAGATAAGCCGAATGTGCTTTTATGCTGTAATCTGGAATATGCTGCGTGGAGGTGCCAAGACCCGGCAGGTCCGGCGCCAGAACACGCCATGTCTTCGGCAATTTCTGAATCAGATCGGTAAAGACGTGACTGGCCGCCATGGGGCTGCCGTGAATAAAGATTACAACAGGCGAAGGCGACGTGTTCGGAGCGGTAGGGTTTGTATCCAGGTATCGAATGGTGACTGGAGCTGATGACAACCTTGGTTCACGGGTTGTGGGGATGGTCATCGAATGCTGATCCGGCATCCCCGGTGGCGGGTCCGGCAAAGACATCCGATACAGGTGCGAGGCCAGCAAAAGAATGCCATACCCAACCAGCAGCCAGAAAACCGGTCTCCGGTACAGCGGCGTTTTGGGAGGCTGTCCTCGATTATCTATAGAAGATCTATTCTGTCGTTGTGCCCCAAACATTCAGAAAGCGATTCGGATGTCGTAACTAGGCTTAGGATTTGGAAATCGGCCCTTCTGACACCCCCGACGTGCCTCCCCCATCAAGGGTGTATAGACTGGGGAGATAGGTAACAGTTGTTCGGAGACATGGGTAACACTACCATCAGGCATATCGTTTACACTTGGGAGAACGACTATGCCATGGAAAGCGCGTACCACAATGTCTCT
>Ga0056119_1000113_pt1 | contig 17785 bp, 19 predicted proteins | sample WorMettaBAHAMAS1_FD_80076 | JGI IMG/M metagenome (GOLD analysis project Ga0056119, IMG submission 80076) | Marine gutless worms symbiont microbial communities from Max Planck institute for Marine Microbiology, Germany - Olavius tantulus BAHAMAS.1 ...
CCTTTTTGAGATCTATTTTTGCAACCAGAAGATTGCGCAACTAAATGTAAAAGAACAATGAAACACGAAAAGTGTTACCTATGTCTCCGAACACGTGTCACCCTTGTCCCCGGTCCGTACAACTCTGGAGAGTAACTCCAGACCATCCATACCCGGCATCTTGATATCGACCAGAAACAGATCAAAGAGTGTTTCCTGGATCCGCTTCAGGGCGCTGACGCCGGAATCCGCCGTTTCGACGTGGTATCCCTCTTTGATTAACCAGGCCGCCAGAGATTCGCGAATGGCTTCCTCATCGTCGACCACCATGATTCGCATAGAAGCTGTCATGCTGTGTCCCCTTTTCAGAAGTAATTTCCGTTTTTCGGGAAATCAAACTTATGAATCCATGGCCGTTGTCTTGCGTCCCGCCGGGAGGTTGATTTTGAAGACCGTTCCTTTTCCCAACTCGCTCTCCACCTCGACGGAACCATGGTGTTGCCGGATGATGCCGTAGACCATGGAGAGTCCCAGTCCGACGCCTTTTCCGTCCAACTTTGTCGAATAAAAGGGTTCGAAAATACGGGGAAGATCCATTTCAGCGATGCCGCATCCTGTATCTGACAGTGTGAGCCACTTTCGGTTTCTGCCATCGTCAACACCTCCGGTGATGGTCAATCGGCCACCGTCGGACATGGACTCCATGGCATTGAAGATTAAATTCATGAGGCGCTGCTGAATCTGGGCGTAGTCGCCCCAGACTAGAAATGGGGGGTCCGGCAGCGACACCCCATACGTAACATCGGCCATTTCGAGCTGATGGCCGACCAGTTGCATGATGGTATCGACCATTTCGATGAGATCGATGTTCCGTGGTTCGATCCCCTTCTGGCGGGCGAAGGTCAGCAGGTTTTTAACAATGCCGCCACACCGCATGGCCTCACGGACGGACAAATCCAAATAACGTTCAAAGCCGGCCAGACCTTCGGGCGGCAGCGTGCCGTCTTCGATGTGAGATTTTATCAACTTGTTGAAGGTGACAATACTGGCGATGGGATTATTGATCTCATGACACACCGATGCCACCAGTCGCCCCAACGAGATCAACCGGTCCTCCTGCACAATCAGGTTCAGGTCGTTCTTAATGGCCTGGGTACGGGCTTCCACATGGGTTGCCAAATCCTTCGTGATGTCTCTGATGACATCGACGACCTGTATGATTTCGCCAAGGCGGTTGAACAGATGGTAGGTCGTCACATGGCACACCCGGGTATCCCCGTCATGGGTCTTGATTTCGTGCATCGCCCGTGCAGGTTTTCCGGTTCGAAGGGCGATCTGCATCGGGCAGACCCGGTCGGTACCGTCACACGGGTGCAGGGCGCCATGGATGACCTGGTAGCAGTATTTTCCGAGTATGCTTTCCCTGCCCCGTCCGCCGGTGATGAGCGGTGAGTTGTTACAATTGATAATTCGATAATTTCGATCTATCACCAACACCGCATCGGGAGACGCCTCAAGGAGGGCCGAAGCAAAGGAGGTGGCCAGGCTGATTTCAGACTCTTTTTCAGCGACCCGCTCATCAAGACCCACCATGTCAAAGACCAGCATGGATGCCTGGCGATCCAGGATACCGACGGAGGATGGTTTCCCGGTGACCAGATCGGCAAGTATCTTGGGGTCGCCGGTCATTTCGAGAATCAGATCGAGGGATTTCTGATACAGCAATTCCCGGTAGTCGTCAAATATCTGAATGCCCATCTCTCCGGCATACTTGTAACAGGCGGCCGATTTTACGATCGGGGCCAGGCACATCAGTTTCATTCGGATCCGGCTGGGCCTGACGGAGTCCAGCATCCGCATGATCGACAGGCAGCGGCTGCCCTTGGCCACCACGCCGACTCGAACCAGCAGGCAGTGTTCGAATTCATTTCCGGTTTCCATGACGAATTCGCCGAATAGCAATGGTTCACGATGGCTTCATGGTAGGGGCCGGCGGGTACCGGCAGCATCCGCAGGGTCTGACAGAAGCGGAAGCAACATACCGGGGCTGACCGCGTGCAGGAGGTGTCACAGAAGACAAACACCGGAGGGGGTTCACGGCACGGGTGTGGTCGAGAATAGGCAGTTGTGGACCCATCGCGAGCGGATGGAGGTTCGAGGGTCGTTCTCAGTAAGAGCCGGGAATGAGGTCCGTTCGATCGGTGTTGCCTCAGCGGAAGTTTACCGGGGCTGCCCCCACAAATCCTACTTTACTGGTCAAGAAATCTTCTGTCAATGCCGGGGCCCGCATGACATGGGCATCGTATATCGCTGATCTTCATTTCGGAACGTCTCCCCTGGGGCACATCCCCGGGATCGGCTACTCCGAGACCCGATCGGGTGGGTTGTCTACCGCCTCGGGACCGACCCTTGGCAGAACATCCTTAAACACTTCGCCGTAAATTCCCCAAATGGTAACAAACAGTGCGGCGATGATGGGTCCGATGAAAATACCGGGGATGCCGAACATGAAAATACCACCCAGGGTTCCGAAGAAGATCATCAGCTCATGCATCTGGGTGTCTTTCCCGACCAGTATCGGTCGCAGCAGGTTGTCGAGGCTGCCGACAAGAATCCCGCAAAAGGCGGCCAGTGCAATGCCGCTGGCCGCTTTGCCCGTGGCCACCAGTACAATGGCGGCCGGGCCCCAGACCAGAGCGGAGCCGACGCTGGGAATGATCGACAGCACGGCCATGATGGCCCCCCAGAACACGGCGCTCGGGATGCCGACCACAAAAAAGGCCAGACCGGCCAGGCCCCCCTGAAGCACACCGATGACCAAGGTGCCCTTGATGGTGGCACGGGTCACCGAAGTAAATCGTTCCAGCAGCTGGCGCTCGTCACCATCTTCCAACGGCAAGTAGTAGAGAATCCGGTAGAGAATTTTCCTGCAGTCGATTAAAAAGAAAAACATGCAGTACAGCATGACGAAGAGGGTAAATATCATGTGTACCGTTCCTCGGGTAAACGAGGAGAGTTTCTCCAGAATAAATCCACTGACGCCACCTACCAGTTCACCGGCTTTGTTCAGTATCTGGCTGCGGTACGGCGCCACTTTATCATAAAAGGGAACGGACTGAAGCGTCTCTGATAATCCGCTGGGTTCGGTCAATCGCTGCTCCACCCAGGGTTTAGCCGCCCCACCCACCTTGATGGCCTGGGTGGTGACGATACCGACCAGGCCCCCGAGGGGAATCAGGACGGTACAAACGATGAACACAATGGTGATGATCGACGCCAGATGATGCCCCCCGCGGAGCCTGTCGACCAATCGCCGGTACATCGGATGTGCCATGGCGGAAAATATGCCGGCCAGCATAATCGCCATCAGGAACTGGCGGATCATCGCCAGAAAAAGTGCGGAGATGAACAGCACGACCAGCAGCAATGTCCGTCTATTCAGTACTTCTTTATCCATGATCGTTCATCGCGTGACGTTTGCTAGGTTCACAGTAAGCGTTGCTTTAGGGTGGGTTGAATTCCCCTGCTGCAAACATAAATTCGAAATCCGAAACACGAATCTCGAAACAAATCCGAATTACAAATTTCCCAATGACCGAAACACCTACAGAATTAGGAAAGGTGCTCTCCGGCATCCATGAACCGCTCAAATCCCGCGACATCCTCACCGGCGGCCCCAATGCGCCGGATGCCTTCCTCAAGAGTGTCCATATCTGCGGCGATGGACAGTCTCAAAAAGTGTAGTTCGTCCGCTCCAATTTCACCAAACGATTTTCGGTCCATAACCGCCACATGGTGCTCATACAAAGCGAACATCTGGAAAAGTTTGGAGGGGGATGTGGTGGCCTTGGTTTCTGCCGGAAGTGAGTTAAACGCTTCGAAAACACCCAGCCTTTGGCAAAGTCCGGCAATATTCGGGAACAGATAAAATGCACCGCCCGGCTTCTGGCAAGTGATGCCGTGGATGGCGTTGAGCTGCGCCTGAATGACATCCCGTCGCCTTTCGAAGGTATTGGCCATTTCCGCCATCCAGGGCTCGGACTGGGGATTCATCAGGGCTTCTCTGGCCCCTTCCTGATTGTACGGCGGCACGCAGGAGAAGTAATTGATATTCAGATTTTTGAACGCCTCGGCCTCTTCCGGGGTCGGCATGACGGCATACCCGACCCGACCGCCGGTCCATGCAAAGGACTTGGACATGCCGCTGCTGATGATGGTCCGTCGGCTCATACCCGGTACTGAGGCGATGGAAAAATGCGACTGCCCGTCGAAAATGATGTTTTCATAGATTTCGTCCGAATAGATGCGGACGTCTTCCCCACATCGATCCTGGATCACCGCGGCGATGGCCTCGAGCTGATCCCGGGTGGCCGCTCCGCCGGTGGGATTGGAGGGAAAGTTCAGAATAATCAGCTTGGTCCTGCCGGTGATGAGCGTGGCCAGTTGCTCGGGAGTAAAGGTGAAATTCTGGTCTTCCGGAAGATGAAGTGGAACGGGAACAGCGCCGATATAACGGATGAACGATTCATAGATGGGAAAACCCGGGCTCGGATAGATAATTTCGTCGCCGGGATCACAGTAGATTTGCTGGGCAAACCCGATGGAGGGTTTGCCCCCCGGAAATACGCAGACATGGTCCGGTGTAACGTCGAGCCCGCGGGTCCGGTTGATCTGATCGGCGATGGCCGTCCGGAGAGGCAGGATCCCCTTGGGATCGCAGTAATGGGAGTTATCCATCTCGATCTGCCGGACAACCTCATCTTTGACCCAGGGGGGAGCGCTGAAATCCGGCTCACCCAGGTTGAGTTTGATCACTGGGGTTCCCCGGGATTCAACGGTCACAATATGCGGCCCGATTTTGAAGGCGTTTTCAGTGCCCAGTATCCGGTTACGGTCGGAAAACAAGGTCATACTTCATCTCCTGTCCGCAAACCCATCTGACTCGGGTTTGCAGGGTTGAAGAAAAGGACAGATGCCTCTTCCCGGTTTAAGCCCGGCGGTGACGCCTCTGCTTCAGAATCAAGAAAAGAGTCAATATGAAGAGGCAACCGGAAATGAGAAGGATCAGGCTCCAGATTTCAATGGCCCCGGCGAACCAGCTCAAGCCGACCACCGGAACCAATGCCGCCCTGACAAACTGCCTGACCGTATCCTGTCTGGCGATGGCATCGGCCACCGGCGGTGAGTGCCGGTAGTAATAGTTCACGATTTTGTGACCGACAGGATGGGGCAGCAGAAAGCGATCCCGAAACTGACGCAGTACCTGAACATGGGAAGCCAGCGGCGATCCGAATGCTGGCGTGGCGATAAAGCACCCGCCGCCGGAGTCATCACCCGGAGGTGGTGTTAATCCACCCGAAATGAAGCTTGAGAATTGGGCAAGGGCGAAGTTCGAGGGACTCCCCGTTTCGGCAAAACCGGCCGCAAGGATTTGATTGTTTGTCAGCACGATCAATGCCTGGGCACCGTCATTTTTGTTCGAATTAAATCCAGTCAAGATCCGTCCCTCGCTACCGAATGAGGTGTCCAGAGTGCCATTGGTGTTCAGCCGGGCCAACGCAAATTCTGAATCCCCGTTTCCGGACTGGTTTGCAATCCCACCGACGATGATCTTTCCTGTAGACTGAAGCCCAACGGATGTGGCTATGTCATCGGACAATGAAAAGGAAATGTCGGTTCTTCCTAAAAAAACACCGGAACCGGTGTAACGGTAGACCGCAAACGTGCTATCGCCTGTGGCATTGTCTTCATTGCTGACGCCGGCGGCAATGATGCTTCCGTCGTCTACAGATACGGCAAAGGCCCGCTCGTTGCCAGAAAAGTGGGTGATAACAATACCACCAGTTCCGAAAGTCATGTCCAAGTTTCCTGTTGAATCGAATCGAAGCAAAGCGAAGTCGAAATCCCCGTTCAGGTCCGTATACCCTGCAGCGATGATACTGCCGTCGTTTTGAAGACCCAGACCGGTAATATGATCTATCGTATCTGCCGAATCGTCACTATCAACCGTTTTAGAATTTAGAGGAGATCCGCCGTCCTGTGGGTAGAGCACAAGGGCAAAGTCGGGGTCCAGGCTGTCGGTACCGGAGGCGCCGCCCACGACAATCTTTTGATCTTCCTGTATAGCCACTGCCTGGGCCATGTCACCACCTGATATATGGGTGAATAGATATCCGAAAGGAGCGTTGAAGGTGGCATCCCGTGTCAGAAAGCCATCATCTTCGTAGCGGGCCAGAGCAAAATCCGCATTGGCCCCCGTGCCGGTGGTTCCTGCCACTACGGCGCTACCATCATCCTGCAGGGCAACCGCCTGGCCCCGGCCGCCGTTGCCCCCCAGTGGGTCAGTTATTGTCGCATCCACATTGCCATCCCGGTCATAAAGTGCCACAGTGAATTCACTGCTGTCGGCCGTCAGCGGGTCATCGTCGTCGCTGAATCCAGCCACGACAAAACGGCCGTCGGAATGAACGGCCACTCCCAGACCCCGGTCATCGGGTCCATTAAAATCGGTCTGTACCTGCCCGTTGGTTCCAAATGAAGGGTCTAACCCGCTGGTATCTCCCAGGTACCGGGCGACCGCCATCTCGGCGACTCCGGTTGTGCCGACGGCACGGATCCCGGCCGCCACGATTTTTCCGTCTGGTTGGATGACCGAACCAAACGCCCCATCGTTACCCGATGAAAAAGCTGTATTGGTCTGTCCTCCGCTACCGAAGGATGGGTCCAGGCTACCATCTTCGGGCAGAAGTCGTGCCAAGGCAAAATTAGCGTTGAGGGAACCCTCTGCCTGGAAGCCGGCAACCACTATCTTTCCGTCGGATTGGATAGACACGACTTGGGCGCCGTCTCTTCGGGTGGAGAAGGCAATCCTCAATATGCCATTGCTTCCGAAATCGTCGTCCAGAGTACCATCCGGGTTCCACCGGGTCAGACCGAAGGTCGAAATCCTGGAGCTGAAGGCGGCAATTCCGACCACAACAATCTTTCCATCCCCCTGAATTGCGACGGCCCTGGCTTCATCGCTTTCCCCACTGACAAGGGAAACCGTTGCGATTCCGCTTCCATTGAAATCGCCCGATGTACCGTCCGAATCGGTATATAGGGAACCATCCGGGTTGAGTCGCACCACAGCAAATCTTCGATCAGATCCGCCAAGGTTGCTCGTGCCGGCGACAACGATTTTCCTTTCACTTTGGATAGCCACGCCATAGGCCACGGCTCCCTGACTGAAATCTGGACCCGTGACGATGGTCAGGCCTGAAGTACCGAATGAGGAGTCCAGACTCCCATCTTCATTCAATCTTGCCACTCCAAAGCTGGTGGTGCCCCCTGACACGCCTGCCGCTCCAACAACGACGATTTTTCCGTCATCCTGAATGGCCACAGCGTAAGCCCCTTCCTGGGCCCCGGCTAAAAAATTAAAACGAAACAGACCATCGCCGCTAAAGCTGGGGTCTGGACTGCCGTCCGCATTCAAACGCGCCACAGCAAATCGAACCGTGCCCCCGCCGCCACTGTCCCCGCTGGAGCCGACGATTATAATCTTGCCGTCACTCTGAACCGCCACCCTGCGGGCCAGGTCCTCGGTGCCGTCGGCAAAGTTAAATGCGATCGTACCCGGGGGGTAGTCGGGTGAGTCACTGGATCGCACAAGGGATCGCCCGAGAGTGGATCACATCCGACAAACGCTTCGTCGAGGGTGCCGTCATCATTTAGTCGTGCCACAGCAAACCGGACGACACCAGATCCGAGATTGCCGGTGGAGCCAACGACGATAATTTTCTGCTCGTCGTTGACCCGCTGTATGCCGACCCCCCGCCCGATGGCATCCACTCCGGAAACGATGGAGGTAAAGAATCGCCCGTCCGTCCCGAAACCGGTATCCAGGTCCCCGGGGGCGGCCTTTGATTCAACGGGAGAGAAAAGAACTGTGAAACTGGTAATCGTCGCCAGAAGAAGCACAAATAGCCCGCGTTTCGAGTCGGTCGCATCGATCAACGTTGGTTTCATGGGTTGTCCTTGGGTTCAGTTAAACAGAATAACGGAAAGCAGCATATCGGGATACGGGATATCGAAATACTTACATCTAACCTAAGCGAAAAATCAACCAAGGCAACTTAATAAGCCGAATTCCGCCCCATCCTGTGGATCGCGGTAGCGAAACCATTGGATACCCTTCCCCAAATGAATCGAAATGGATAGCCATACCTCAATGCCATGCGCTTTGACAGGGACGCCCAATGCGGCTATCAAAAGGGTACCCGAAGAGGATTTGAATATGACCACTGCAATTCTCGGACCGGAGAGGCCACATCCATGACAAGCCATCGCCAAAGAACGGCCGATATTATTGAAAAGACCAGATCTTTTTCAGGAGTGACCGCCGGTATCGTGGAGCTCAGGGAGGTGCTAAAGGGGCCTTCCTATCAAGGCAGCTCTGTAAAAAATGTTATAACTAGCCCATCGAATGACACAGACACGGGAGCCCGGTGGGTGCTGGTCCTGGGTCTGTACCATCCGTCGACTACCCCGGAACTGGACTGGTGGCAGGAGGGCAATACCCCGGGCAATCGACGGCTCATGGAAATCACGGCACTGATGGAACAATGGCTTGACGAAACACTCGATCTGCGAGCCCAGTCCCTCCCCTATGATGTCAAAAAAGGCAGTCTTTTCCAGAAAGATGCGGCGGTGTTATCCGGGATCGGCATTGTCGGTCGAAACAATCTTCTGCTCCACCCGGACTGGGGACCACGGATTCGATTCCGATCCATGCTGGTATCGGGCGATCTGGTCCCGACCCCGCCCCTGGAGGATTTCGATCCCTGTGCGACGTGCAGCCGGCCCTGCCAAAACGCATGCCCCCAGGAGGCCTTTGCCAGGGGAATTTACATCCGGGACCGGTGTCGCCGGCAGATGGAAGCCGATGTGGCCAGGGCGGTGCCGGGGCCTCATCCGGACGAAACCGGGGGAGCCGCCCAGATAGTCAAATACTGCCGGGAGTGTGAACTGACCTGCCCTATCGGGAGGAATTCAACAGGAGATTAGAATAATATGAAGATTCCAGAAAAAATGACGGCTGCGGTGATCACAGGACATGGAGGGCTGGAGAAACTGGTGGTTCGGCATGATGTGCCCGTCCCCAAGCCGGCACCCGGTGAGGTGCTCATCAAGGTGGGGGCTTGTGGCGTGAACAACACGGATATCAACACCCGCATCGGCTGGTACTCAAAATCCGTCACATCTGAAACCGGGGTCGGCAAGGCGAATGACGCCGCTAACGACGATGCCTCCTGGGGAGGATCTGCCATTGCATTTCCCCGCATTCAAGGCGCCGATGTAGCGGGTCGGATCGCCGCCGTGGGTGAAGGGGTTTCTTCCAAGTGCATCGGGGAACGGGTCCTGGTCGATCCCATCCTGCGAGATCCGTCTGATCCCGACAACCGGTACCTGAGCGGGTACTTTGGAAGTGAACGGGACGGGGGATTTGCCCACTACACCACCGCTCCAGAGGAAAATGCCGTTGCGATTCACTCCGATCTGAGCGACGCCGAACTGGCGACATTTCCCTGCTCCTATTCCACGGGTGAGAATACGCTGTCCCGGGTTCGGCTGAGCCAGGCGGAAACGATTCTCATTCCCGGCGCTTCCGGAGGGGTGGGCTCGGCCCTGGTACAACTGGCAAAGCGCCGCGGCGCCCGGGTCCTGGCGATAACCAGCCGGTCCAAAATGGACGCCATACGGCAGCTGGGTGCCGATGTGGTATTGGACAGAAGGACCGGTCATCTGGAGGAGGCCATTCGGGACAGCCTGTCGGATGGTCATCTTCACGTTGTCGCAGATGTGGTCGGCGGGCCGAACGTTCCTCTGTATTTGAATGTGTTGTCCAGAGGAGGGCGTTTTGTGACGTCCGGAGCGATTGCAGGTCCCATCGTCGATCTTGATTTAAGAACGGTTTATCTGAAGGATCTTGAGCTCCACGGCGCCACCATCATGGGGGCGGATATCTTCAGAAACCTGGTCGGCTATGTCGAAAACGACGAGATTCGACCGCTGCTGGCGAAAACATTTGTACTGGGTGAGATTCATGAGGCCCAGACCCTATTCCTGAACAAACAGCACATCGGCAACCTGGTGCTATTGCCCTGACATGAGGGCGAGCTCTTTCAGGATGTTCCGGTAGACCGGCCTCAATTCAAAATTGGTGGTGCCGGCCTTTTTCTCCAGTGCCCGGAGAAAATTGTACGGCAATCGTTTATGGAACATGTTGACGATCCAGCCCGGTATGGCACCCCTTGGATCCACATACAGCTGCAACGCTACTTCCGTCTGGCGTTCACCGGCCGGACGCAGCCGCATTTCTCCGCAATACATTTGGGCTCTGACGGTCCCCTTCTTCACCGGTTGGGATGGAAAGTCCACCGAGTAGATATCCAGCACCAGGAATTTACGATCATGGTCCAGCCTCAGCTTGTTGAGGAACACCAGTTCCCTGTCGGCAAAGGGAAACGGCACCCGGTTGATGCCGTAGGTAATGGCCTCGGTATCGGAGACTTCTTTAAGGATATATTTTCCATCCGCATCGGGCATCCATTCGTCCGAAATTTCTAAACGCCGTAGAACTTCCAGGATTTGATCGATGGGCGCACTCAGAATCCCTTCTGCTCTGAAGGCGAGGATCTTCGATTTTCGGGTTCGCTGGGCATACACGGTAATGCCCTGATCGGCATACAACCGGTTCCAGCCACCGGCGACGATACAGAATTTTCCGGGGGAATCGGATGTCACTGCGGTGCCCGCCGTTGCGGCCAAAACGAATGTAACGGCCCATATGATAGTCCAGGCAAACTTCATAAGCCGGTGCTCCCGAAGAAAACGTCATTCCGAAGATACTTCCGTGCGATCCTGCCAACCTAAACAAAAGGATAACCATGCATGGAAATCCCTTCAAGATCAGCGAATCTCAATGAAGTAATTGAGTGCACACATCATACGGATTCGACAACAGGGAGGCCGAAGGTCCCGGGGCCATCACCGGGCAATCGAATTCAAGCGGAAAAAGATGATTTTTTTGTGAATCACACCACTGGATTCGCAAAACATGGGGTTCTATCAGTATTTTTTTCTTGAATGAACAGCAAAACCTGTTTAATAATATTATTTCACCAAAGGTTTAAGTCATCAGGCTAGGACGGATGGTACACACGCAGCGGGTGATGTTGATAACAGATGAGGAGGTTGCAGTAATGGCAGAAGGGACGGTAAAGTGGTTCAACGGTCAAAAGGGTTACGGGTTTATCGAACAGGAAGACGGCCCGGATGTATTTGTTCATTATTCGGGAATCAATGGCGTTGGTTTCAAGACGCTCAATGAAGGGGATCGTGTTACCTTTGACATTGAACAGGGCCAAAAAGGCCCTGCCGCAGTAAACGTCACTGTGATTTAACCCAGACATACATTTAACAGGAATAAAAAGCGGTTGCACGGCAGCCGCTTTTTATTTTTTTGTGAAGCCTCCATGCGTGACCGAGCCGGCCGTCGATATCCCTCCTCAGCACTTGTGCTGATTCAACAAACCCGCTTTACGCGCCGGGTGTTCGTTATTCATCGCCAGCATAAACGTGGCTATCGGCGTTCAGCCATGCCGGGGACGGCCCGAATCGATCCGAACGTCGAAAGTCACTTTACTTTGACCGAAAGTTATCGTTAAATGATGGATCGGGAACATCGTTCCGAAACAGCGACCCCCTGTCTAATGAGGATCCCATGAACATCATCAGACCCCTATTAGCGACCCTGCTTGTGTTCAGCATCGGATGCGTGGCGGCCTCCAGCGCTGCGGCTGGCAGAAATTACACGAAACGGCTGGAAAAGTACGAGTTGGCCATCCGCTGGTCTGAATTTGATGCCGCAACTAAGTTCGAGAAACCGGCCGGAAAAGATGACGCGTGGTCCAGAGCTGCAGATGAATACAGGGACATTCGGGTTGCGGATTATGTCGTCAAAGACCAGAAGTATCAAAAAGATCCCAAACAAGTCCTACAGACTGTTGAGATTCTGTACTACAAAGTCAATAATCCGACCATTCGGAGCCTCATCGATCGCCAGCGCTGGGAATATGACGCCGATGAAAAGGAGTGGTATCTGACGACCGGCCTTCCGGCGTTTCAATGATCCCGAACCGACCCCGTTCCCTTCGTGATATACCCGCCAAAGGCACTCAGGTGCCGAACAGAGCTCCCCCTTTTGTATGAGCCTATTGGCGTGCGGCCCGCCCGCCTCCTCTAGCCGATCGGCTCATCCGTCCGGCAGCAGGTCGGCTGCCGCTACCGCTCCTGCTCAGTAATGCCCCCTGGCGATGGGCTCGCCCCGGGCGCCCGTCTATCCGCGGCCGGACATGGGTTTGGTGCCTTCCGCGAATGCCGCGCCGCGGGGACTGAACGGATACCGATACGCGGGAGCGTTCATGACTATGGGAAGTGCCTTTGCGATAGGTATGACCGGCCGTCCGTCGATGCTGATTCCGGGGTGGGTGTTTGGCAACCCGATGCGTCACGTGGCGGTGACGTTTATATCGGTACCGACGCTCGGGAAAGTATCTTTTTTTGGGGTAACCCTTCCCCATGGTGCGATAATATCGTCTCTTGGTACAGCCGCTATAGCAGATGCCGGAAGCATATGAGCGCCAGGATCTGTCTCCATAACGAGTACTCACACGTTGTCGCTCCGCCAGCGCTGCCTCGGCTCTCCGAAGCGCCGCTCGCACCTACTGGTAAGTCGCCTCAATCAATGACTCTTGCCGTGCCAGGGCGGCTTCCCGCTCGGCGATTTCCCGCCACGCCATCGCCTCTTGTTCCCGCTGTTCCTGCTCCCTGCGTTCCAGATCGGCCTGGGCATCAAACGGCACTTCGTCCAATGTACGAACACCGACGGCTTGGACTGGGGGTATTCGATTACTAAAGTGCCGGGTTCCCTCCTCATCGACCCACGCAAAAATATCCCCATGGGCCGAGCTGGCACCGGCCAGCACCAGAAACAAAAGCACATGTTGCAGGATGGATAGTTTCATATCGGCCGCCTTCCGGGTGGCATACCCTCTGAGTTCCTATATTCCAATTAATCGGTGTTTTCGAACGGGAGTATCAGGGGAGAATTCGGAATGGCGTTCGGGAGTGTCCGAAGCTACCAACGGGATTCACTCGCGGTCTGCTACAGGATCCTTACCATGGGCACATAGTAAACATCAATCCGAGATCGTCACGGTGCCGACGGGAGTCAACGCCTTTAAAAACCGAGTTCCATGAGCCCCCGGAAAAGCGATCAGAGCCCTCCGAATAATATTTATTACAAACAATTATAGATAGTTAAAGCAAGACCCGCCTTCTTGACAGAACCTGATCAACGCATATCTTTGGGCTATAGGGTTCTTGTGATCTATCTCATCACGGGTGACCAGATCCGGCATCCTCCCCTCGCGTGATCCGGCGTGCTCACATAAACGGCGATCGATTTGTCACTCCCACACACGGACATGACCCCGATTGATTCTACTCTCCCCCTTGCGACTGATGTTAATTTTGTCAGCGGGTTTACGGACCGCCGCAGAACCGAAAATCAGAGAGACCCCCGGGCCTTTGAAGCATGACCATTTCAATGACTCCCGGATTCCGCACAGCGGATCTGCGTCGCATCGACTGCCGGGCGTTTCCCTGAAATTATAACATATCGATGAACCGTCATCTGGCAAAGGAGGTGTGTCATGAAAGCCGGCATATTTTTCACCGGCACCGGCCCCATTCTGCTTCTGACGAGCTATGAGACATTGGACGATCCGAATCTCGTAGCAAAATTGAAAACAAAGGGCATCCGAAAGTATATCGCCTACGAAGTTCCGGAAGAAATGGTAAAGGACAAGTACGGAAAGCAATACAGCATCATCCTCGGCGATTTAAAGCAATCTGATGACCTTCGCGTGCTCGATTACGATGGCCATCACATCTTTTACAATTTTTCCGTAAAGGACGTTGGAGAGCCGGTGTACCATGAAAGCTGATCCATTTTCCGAGTCACTTCTGCACGGGACGGGCGGGTATTGCTGAGCAGGCGTTATGTGTCAATGCCGTCCGTCCCTACGTGACTGTGGAAACCGGAAGTGTAACAAGCGGAACTTAAAAAGGAGGTGAACCATGCTGCTGAAACAGGCAGAGCTGTTTTGGGGCTTGAGCCACGACTGTGTGGAACAGATCATGGCGGATATCGTCAGGGAATCCCATCCAGCTGGAACGGTGCTGTTCGAAAAAGGCGGACCGGCGGATTACTTTTATACACTGCTCAAGGGGCGCATCAATCTGACCATCGGGGAAAACCGCCAAATGGTGTTTATCGTCAACCATGCGGGAGAATCGTTCGGTTGGTCCAGTCTGGTCGACCGGGACACGTATTCCGCCACCGCCGAATGTATGGCCGATACCACCGTGCTCAAGATCGAACGCACGCGGTTCGACAAGATACTATCGTCCTTCCCGTTGGATGCGGCCCAGTTTATGAAACGCCTTGCGGGGCTGCTGGGCAGGCGGTTGCTGCAGAGCTATGAGACGATTCAGTCGTTCCACCACGCAAGCGAGACGCCAACCCGCGGGACCGGTCAGATTCCAGAAGCGACCGCCTCGGGGTAAGCCTCTCCATGGCCGACCGGTGTACACTGCACCGAAATCTGGGGCGCGGAGCACCTGCCACAACCCCGGAACGCCACCCGGCAGTCCATGAACGCGTCCGCATGACCCGACCTGTGGGGTCGGAGCTCGAAGAGCGAAGCCCCATGGGTGAACTCTGTTTAGCTCAGCCGGTCAGGTCTTCGTGTATTCAAAAAACGCACCGTTGGCGGTAATAAAAATTTATGACGACGGTGCGTTTTTATCCGTTATGGCCACCTGCCGAATCGAGTTCATGAAACCCTTGGAAGTTACCGTTCCCCAAACGCCTTTTCGATCTCCCGATCCAGTTCTTCGAACCCATTCTTGGCCTGGAACTCCTGCCACCGGGCCGCATCCTGCTGAAAGCTCGAAATCATCTCCCGCTTAACCGCCGCTTTCACAGCCGACTCCTCTGCCACCATGAGCACATAGACATCCGAGTTCGGTGAAATCCAGATATCTTCCTGACGGGATCCGGCCAGGGTCTCCTTGGTGACCACCCGGGATACCTGTTTTGAAAAAGAATCGAGAGTCTGGTCCGCCCCAATGCCGGTCTGCTGGGCGAAACGATTCACCAGGGACTCCACCTTCACCGAAAGCTGGTTGGCGAGTTCCCCCCGGCCCTGGGCCATGGCGTCGTTCCGGGCGAACTGGAGTCCCCCTTTCCAATTTTGGCGGATCCCACGTCGGACATGACGTCATCCACGTGGCCAGTGAGGACCCATTCCGGGGCATTCTTAAACTCTTCTTGCAGTTCCTTGTTGGCCACCCGTTTGGTTTGTTTGCTGCAGCCGGCAATCAGCAGGCCGCAGAGCGTCAGCACACCACATACGATCAATAGTTTTCGGTTCATCATCGCCTCCCGCATCCTTAATTCGCTTCCAATCGGAGGATCTCCCCACGTTCGTTTTCTGAAGACACCGTAAAACGACCCGCCGCAGATGGATCAATCCGTTCCCCCGAATCCAATTACGCCAAGAAACTGCATCAGTTTCCGGGACACCCGATCCGAAACCGCCGTTACGGCCATCCGGATCGCTTCGTTTTGATCCACATGGCCTTTGCGAACCGTTTCGGAGATGGTATAGACCCGAGTGCCGGTATCGGCATCCTCAATCTTCACCGCGGCCGTAGCACGGACAAATCTGACATCCGGATTGTTCAGATTCAAGGGAACGATGTCCAGTTGTCCCCGAACGATACCGGCCGCTCGATTGTCCTTATCTGTTACCGGAATCCCGTTATCACCCAGGGCCCGGCTCAGCCGGAGGGACACGGCCTTTCCCTGAACACCGTCGAAATGGACATAAAACGCCGAATCGGATTTCAAAGAGGAAGCCTCCGAGAAGATCGGCTTCAGATCGACATCGCCGGACCCCATCACCGGTCGGCCGATCACCCGGAGTCGGCTTTCCACGGCGGATTTCTGAATCACCAATCCCAGAATCCGATTCAAGGCGATGATTCGGGGCAGCCTCCCGGAGATACCGATGAGAGCATCCAACTCCCCGTTGAGCTGGTGGGTCAATTGCTCGAGCTGTTCAAACCATTCCCGGGCTGCTTGCTGTCGGTCGAGCACAGCCAATGCGTAATAGCTACCGGATTTTGGGTCCTGCCAGACGTTTCCGATGGTAACTCCCTGAATCCGGACCGTCGACTCGATGCGGATGCGCGACTCCACGCTCTTTTCGAAAAGCTCATCGGATTCCGCGTCCATGATTGATGCCGTGACGGCGGCCACTTCGGTGTTGACACGGGATTCAAATATCCGGGACAATTCCCCGACCGCCTCCCGTCGGGCCTCGGCATCGCTTTCTCCGATCACCGTGGCCGTCAGGTAGCGGGCGGCCGGATAATCTTCGGAATCAGCCGCTGCTTTTTCCGCTGTCGGCGCCGCGGCACATCCCATGATCCACATGCAAAGAACGATGATGGCTCCGAGGATGTTACGGTTCATGGTCATCTCCTTCATTGGGTCAGCCGCAGAAAAACATTAATGACGGGATCGAAGGGATCCCGGAGGTGTCAGCCCATACCGGGTGTCGTGAACCACATATCGGGTCTGGCCGGCTTCGATCCGGAGCATATTCAGATCCTGCCGAGGTTTGCCGCATCGGGAAACACCCAGAGAATAGACACCCGGAGGAACAAAGACCCGCGTCATGTGGATTTCTCCGGGCAGCGTTCGCCAGCTTCGGGTATCGGCCCGTTCAACCGCCATGTTGATCAGGTTCAGCAGGGCGGCGATGGTAGTTTGCATGTCGTCATCACCCTGGTTGGAAATCCCCTCGATAACGACCTGCTTGGCAACCGCCCGGGCAATGGTTTTGGCGATAATCCGCCCTTTCCGGTCTTCCAGATTCTTGACAGCAATCCGATTGATGTCTTCTACCAGTTCCAGGTCGGATTCGATGATCGTGGCTCCGGATCGGAGCACCAACCGCCCTCCTCCACACGCTGGCGGGTCGGTGACCATGCGTGGAAAGGCGACCGTCACGGGACCCCGGCGGGTCGGGATGTAGATCCGATCCTCTACCTTTTCGGGGGCGTTGCCCACGAATAGGATGAACACAATCTTTCCCTCCCCACCGCTGTCGACTCGGGTGGACCAGCGGCGACCGGGAAGGTGCTTTATGACATCTCCGGCATCCTCGATTCGGTCCGCCACGACCGCCATCCGGTACAAATCCTCCAGCAGGGATTCCGGCATGGGTGTCCCGTAGGCTTTGTCGTACTCCAGATAGGCTCTGGTGGATAGAAGGTAATCGATAAAAGCATCATCCTGCTCCCCGTCGTCCTCGTTCAGGATGCCGCTAAGATACCGGGCAAAGGCGTCCTCTTTATAGACGTTCTTTTTTTCATACTTGGTATTGTAGAGGCTGAGCAGGGAGTCGAGTCGCCGGGATTCAACGAGCGCGTCGTCTCGTTCTCCGGAAAGCAAGCATCCGATGGCCGACATGAGATGAATCATCACCCGCTCATAGTCTTCCCCCGGGTATTTAATTAAACGGATTGTCCCATTTAACGGTTGAAAAAGGTGTTGACAAATTAATTCCAAGGCTTATAGTGTCCCATATAAAGGTTGACAATATTATAGGAGGACATTATGAAC
>Ga0056119_1000114_pt1 | contig 17754 bp, 13 predicted proteins | sample WorMettaBAHAMAS1_FD_80076 | JGI IMG/M metagenome (GOLD analysis project Ga0056119, IMG submission 80076) | Marine gutless worms symbiont microbial communities from Max Planck institute for Marine Microbiology, Germany - Olavius tantulus BAHAMAS.1 ...
ACACGTCACCCCGACCGGGCATGGGGCACGGCGATACCGTCGCTGTCTTGAATCCTGATGACCGTCACAGGGCGGACCGGGCGTCCGGGGGAGAGGATTTCCTCCCGATCCCCGACGCTGAAGGTATTCCTCACGTCCACCCTCACACGGCCATCGGAAGCCGCGTGTTCCACTTTTCCCACCAGGCGGGGCGGTTCACCCTTCCCGGCGGCTAGGGGATCTGGAGCCGTTTCCTCCGGCGCCCCAAAGAAAAATCCGGTGCAATACCCTCTCGGTCCGATGTCGGCAAGCAGGTCCCGCCACTCCTGCCTGACGGCAAAGCCTTCGGGATTCTCATAGAAGGCGTCGATGGCTTCCCGGTATACCTTCACCACGGTGGCCGCATAATGGATACCCTTCATACGGCCTTCGATTTTCAGTGAGTGGACGTCGGCTCTGATCAGGTCCGGCAGATATTCCAGCATGCACAGATCTTTTGAGTGAAAAATGTAGGTTCCCACGCTATCTTCCCGAATGGGCTGATACTGCCCGGGTCGGGTTTCTTCCACCACAGCGTATTTCCAACGGCATGGATGGCAGCACCGACCCTGGTTACTGTCCCGACCCGCCATGAAATTGCTCAGCAAACATCGACCGCTGTAGGCGATGCACATGGCACCGTGAACAAACACCTCAATCTCAAGGCCTGTTTCCCGAGCCAGGGTGCGGATCTCCTCCAGGTTGAGTTCTCGCGCCACATTGATTCGCCGCACCCCGTTGTTCCGCCAAAAGCGGGCGGCGGCAAGGTTCGTGGTGTTGGTTTGCGTGCTCAGATGCAAGGGCAAGCCGGGGGCGGATGTTCGAGCCAGGTCCAGGATTCCCGGATCGGCAACAATCACTCCATCCGGACCGATTTGTTCGAGATATACTATAAAATCTTTAATTTCAGAGAGTTGAGAGTTCCGGGGGAAGATGTTGCACGCCACGTACACTTTGACGCCGTGGCGATGGGCCAATCCAATGGCGGCTTTCAACTCCGGGGTATCGAAGTTACCGGAATATTGTCGAAGACTGAACGCCTTTCCCCCCAAGTATACGGCATCCGCCCCGTAATGGATCGCCATTTCTAGCTTTTCGGTGTTGCCGGCCGGGGCCAGGAGTTCAATTTTGGGATGCGGGTTCATGGTTCAGGTCTGTTGAAGGCATATTTTCCTGGCCGGGTCAACCACCGGAACAGAGAAGCCAGGGATGTGGTTCACTCATCCGGATAGATTCTGGCAATGGTTTCATCCAGGCTGTCGAACCATGGGCGTTGGGTGATGCCGAATCGCTGCCGAATGCGTTCACAGGAAAGTACCGAATAAGCAGGTCTTGGGGCAGGTGCGCCAAAGGATGCTGTCGAAATCGGGACCACGCGGTTCACCGCCAAGTCCACATGCTTTCTGGCCCGCTCAAAAATGGCTTCCGAGAAGTCGAACCAGGTTGTTTCACCTTTGCCGCAATAATGGTAAGCTCCCCAATCGGAAACATCTCCACTGTCAATCCGGTTTGCCACGGAAATCAGGGCTGCGGCGAGATCCGCCGCGCTGGTGGGGCATCCACGCTGATCGGCGACGACCTTGATTTCTTCCTGCTCAGCGCCCAGCCGCAACATCGTCTTCACAAAATTGTCACCGTAAACACCATACAGCCAGGATGTCCGGATGATGATGTGCCGGTCAAGGAACTGTCGAACAGCGATTTCCCCCTTGGCTTTGCTGATGCCGTATACGCCGATGGGGGACAGGGGATCGTCCTCCGCATAGGGGGTATTCCGGGTACCGTCGAATACATAATCCGTCGATACTTGGATCATGGGAATTCCGGCCGCCTCACATGCCTCTGCCAGATGCTTCGGACCGTGGGCATTGACCTGAAAGGCGATGTCGGCGTCCTCCTCGGCCTTGTCGACGGCGGTGTAGGCCGCCGCATTGATCACCAGGGTCGGCCCATGTTCCGCGACAACATGGCGGACATGATCGGGCCGGCCGATGTCGATGTCAGGCAGGTCCGTTGCGTCGATATGGATCCCGCGGGTGCGGCTTTGTTGCACCAGCTCACAGCCAAGCTGACCTTTGGCTCCAGTCAGCAGTATTCTCATTGGGCGACCCCGAATCGAGGCAGCTGGTGTTCCTCAATATCCTGAAGCAGCGGTAAAGATCTGTCCTTTTCGGAAAGAACCGGGGCAGAGACAGGCCAATCTATGGCAATCTCCGGATCCGACCAGAGGATGCCACCCTCATCTTCCGGGGCATAAAAATCGGTACATTTGTACATGAACACGGCCTCGTCGCTCAGGACGCAGAATCCATGAGCGAATCCCTCGGGAATATACAGCTGGTGGCTATTGTCTCCGGTTAACCGCTGTCCCACCCATTGTCCGAATGTGGAAGAGCCCGGACGGATGTCTACGGCCACATCGAAAATCTCTCCGGAAATGGCCTGAACCAGTTTGGCCTGGGGTTGCTGTATCTGGTAGTGGAGTCCACGGAGCGAGCCACGGCCGGACTGTGACAGGTTGTCCTGGACGAATTTGCGGTCGATGCCCAGTTCGCGGTAACGACGATCATGGAAGGTTTCCATGAAACACCCCCGCCGATCTCGATAAATATCGGGTTTGATGAGCAGCACTCCGGCCACCGCAGTTGGAATTACATCCATGGCCCAGTCTCCATGTTCAGCACATCCATTAGATATTGACAATACGTATTGGTGTTCATCTCCACCGCCAGGGTTTCCAGTTGGGCCGCGTCTATATAACCCAATCGATAGGCGATTTCCTCGACACAGGCGACCTTCAACCCTTGTCGATTTTCGATGGCTTCAATAAAATTCGAGGCCTGCATGAGGGTTTCATGGGTGCCGGTGTCAAGCCATGCGATGCCTCTGCCGAGGCGTTCCACCTGCAGCTTGCCCATGGCCAGGTAGGCATTGTTGACATCGGTGATTTCCAGTTCTCCCCTGGCTGAAGGCTTCAAATTGGCGGCGATGTCGCAGACCTGGTTGTCATAAAAATAGAGCCCGGTCACCGCATAATTGGATTTTGGGTGGGCCGGCTTTTCCTCAATTCCCAACACCTTGCCGGATGGGTCAAAGTCCACCACCCCATACCGCTGGGGATTCTTGACCCAGTATCCGAACACCGTGGCCCCCTCCTCGCGGTGCCGGGCCTGATGCAATTGTCCGGACAGCCCATGACCGTAAAACACGTTGTCGCCAAGAATCATGCTAATCCGTCCATCACCGATAAATTCTTTGCCGATGATAAATGCCTGTGCCAGGCCTTCCGGTCTGGGTTGTTCGGCGTAGGACAAGGTGATTCCCCATTGCCGACCGTCCTTCAACATTTTTTGAAACAGGGGGAGGTCGTGGGGGGTCGAAATCAACAGAATCTCTCGGATACCGGCAAGCAGCATCACGGAAAGAGGGTAATAGATCATCGGTTTGTCATAGATGGGCAGGAGTTGTTTGCTGATGACCCGTGTGATGGGATAGAGTCGTGTTCCGGAGCCACCGGCCAGAATAATTCCTTTCATGAACCTCCTTTTCTGCTACCCAGAAACGTGACACATGGTGTTTTTCTATGGGGGTTTCGGATGGATGTCAATACACTGAATATACAACGAATGTTCTTATTTTGGAATCAGAACAAGAGCGACCCGGGTTAGCCTTTGGGCTCCGGAGTCGGCTGCACCCACCGATTGCGGCTACCGTCATAGAACCATTTGTCGGGGAAACCCCGCCGGGTGACGAACGATGGACTTTCGGCCCAGGAAATGAGCTCTTCGTAGGCGTGAACCACGTTCCGAAACGCAGCATTGTTGCCGCCCTTGTCCGGGTGGTGGATCATGGCCTGGGCCCGAAAGGCTTTTTTTATCCGTTTATGGACTTCTTTCAATTCCAGATCCCCCCTGCCAAGGCGGAGTCGAATCAATGCCTTGCCCCTGACCGAAGGCATCCGGGTTTCCACTGGGTTGATGTTTTCCACCCCTTTTCCTCCGCGTCTGGCACGATTGAGCACGTGCATATTCGCCAGATACTTTTTGTTCGTTCGCCGGCGCTCCGCCCACCAGGCATTCCCAAGGGTGTCGGACATTCGGCAGAAATCCTGGGCCGGTGGGGACTTTTTCGTGCGTGGATAGATAAAACTGAAAATTTCCGAGGCGTTGTAGGGCAGGACATACATGACAATCACGGCATCCGTGAAATAAAAGGATGCGTACCGGGTGTTTAACGCTCTGAGTAGACCGGTGCGTGCATTGAGTTTCCGACTAAGCGTCTGCCGGCATTCAACGCCGCAATATCTGCGACGGGTTCCGGCCAGAGAAACCCCGCAAGACATGCAGCGACGATGTTTGTCGGAAGAGAATCTGGCCAGGTATGTGGGAGACGTGGTCGCCATAATCGGATTGTCACTGACGTCGTCGGTCGTGTCGCAGGGCCGCCTGGGTCGTCGTGTGCTGAGAAGGGTCACACAGACAGCCGGGTATTGGCGGTATGTGGTCCCTTACGTCGTTCCGTTCTTAACAGATGCCGAATAGGGAATGGCGTGAATATTTCACCGGCTGCCACTTCGCTGATCTTGATATTATACGCAAGCTTAGAGGATCGGTCAAATAAAACGCTATCTGCGGCCCTTCCCCCTCGTCGTGATGCGGGCCGGGTCGGAAACCCGGTCATGGGTGGACCGGGTCCGGCCAATGGAACTGAGTAATTGACAGATTGTTTTGATTTCAGGTATTTATGTAAACAGGTGAGGGCATTCACCGGATGGAGGCGTTCATGGAGATCAAAAAAATCCTGTTGGCCGTCGATGGCTCCGTGCATTCTATGAAAGCGGCTGAATACGCCGTGGACGTCAGTCAATTGATCCAAGGTGAGATTCTGCTACTGCACTGTCACCGGCCGTTTCCAATCTCCCCCGGCGAACCCTATTTTGAAATGGTGGCAGCGGGGATCCAGGATAACGCCCATCGTATTCTGGATCCGTTTATTGCCCTTCTGAACCAAAGCGGTGTGCCGTTTAGCGAGGAGATCAAGGAGGGACGCGCCGGCGATGTCATCTCAAAGGTTGCCGACATCGAAGGGTGCGATGTGATCGTGATGGGATCCCGAGGGCGATCCGAATTGAAAGGGCTGGTCTTGGGCAGCGTCACCCACCGGGTGTTGCGCACGGCGCCGTGTCCGGTATTGGTCATCCGATAACCGGGGGGTGACCGGCGATCCGACATCAGGGACCCGTCGGCGTTCCAAGTGTTCGGTTATGCCGGTAGCGCGTCCTTAGAGAGCCGCTCCCGGCTACGTCCGGATTGGCTGAGAAAGATGCCGGCGAAAATGGCGAGGGATGCGATATACTGGGGTCCGGTGAATCGTTCGCCGAGGATCAGCCAGCCCAGAAAAACCGTGAATACCGGGATCAGGTTGACAAAGGCCGATGCCTGACTGGCGGGAAGCCGGCTCACCCCGAAGTTGTAGAGCCCGTAGGCACCCATGGTGACGGCCGTGCCAAGATACAGTACTGCCCCGGCCGAGACCAGATGGAACTGGGTCGGCAGCATGGTGGATGGTAAATACAGAAAGGGGAAGAAAAACAGGGACCCGATAAAGGCCTGAACCGCCGTCAGAAAAAAGGGAGAGTAGTCACAGGTCAGCCGTTTGAGGGTGATGATATAGCCAGTTGCGGCCACCATCGCAAGGAACTCGAGGAAGTTCCCCAACGGCGGATTGGGCGCGGTCTCACTGGGTTCGCCGCTGATACTCAACCACACGGCACCGGCGATGGCCAACATGAAGCCGGCCATTGTTTTGCCGGTGATATGCTCTTTCAGGAAGAAGCGGGCCGAAACGGCGACTAGAAGTGGCAGCATGGCGGTGATCATTCCGGCTTGGGAGGCCGTTGTGTTCTGAAGTGCCTTTGCCTCAAACAGAAAATAGAGGCAGGGTTCGCATAACGCCATGAACAGAAAATACTTCAGATCTCCACGGGCTGGAAGCACCGGGCGGTATTTCAACACAAAAGGCAAAAAGCATACCGATGCCAGTGCCATTCTGGCAAAAATAACAAACATCGGATCATACTGCTGGAAGGCCAGTTTCAAAGCGATAAATGAACTTCCCCAGAGAAACATGGCCGTCGTGAGGCTGAATATGGCAACTAGGTCAACGCGCATCGGCTCTCCTTGGCCGTTCCACGAAATAGGTCCGAGAGATGTGCGGGGTACATAGCATAAAATCTATCTCTGACAAATGGCAAAGTAGGCGGTATCGTCGTTGTCTGAAGCGGCTACCTGCAGAGACGGGGACATCGGATCGGCTGGATAGTGACGGAACGGTACTCGGATAACCGAGATATCTTCCTGGAAACCGATTTTATCTGGAGTCAACCACGAAACCCATGGACCGTTCAATTCGACAACACCGGCGAAACGGCTGGATATTCCTGTTTGCCGTCTTTGGCACCCTCATCGTGGTCACGGGTGTATTTGACTACTGGGATCTGGACCGTCGGATCAGCAGCATCTTCTACACGGATTCGGCCGGGTGGTTTCTGAACGGGAAACCCCCGTGGAGTTGGCTCTACCACTACGGTACCATCCCCGGCGTGGTGCTAACCGCGGGTTCTCTTGTGTTGCTGGTGGCCGGTGTCGTCCGACCGCGATACCGGCCATGGCGTCGTTACGCCCTGCTGGTTTTTCTAACGGCGTTGATTGGAGGGGGCCTGATCGTCAACTCGGTGCTGAAACCGTTTTGGGGAAGGCCCCGGCCCGGTCAGGTGACGGAATTTGGGGGGCAATGGGAGTACCGATCACCGCTCCAGCCAGGGGTTCCCGGAAAGGGTCAATCCTTCCCGTGCGGTCATTGCACCATGGGCTATATCTTTGTGACCCTATTTTTTCTTCGCCGGCATTCTCCCAGGCTCGCTTATCTCGGAGGCGCTTTCGGCATCCTATACGGTGTTCTGGTCAGTGTGGGTCGCGTGGTTGAAGGGGGCCATTTTCCAACCGACACGGTGTGGTCGTTGGGAATCATTTTACTGGTTGCCGGAGTCTCTTACTACTTCATTCTTAAGATACCGGATTCCGACCATCGGCCGGAGCGCCCCTTGTCGCCGGCGCGACGTCGGCTGCTTCTCTATGGCCTGCCGGTGATTCTGGCCCTGCTCTCCGCGGCTTTTTTTACTCGCCGGCCCTTCTACGAAACCTATGTTCGAACCTTTCCCATATCTCCGTCCACCCGGATCCTAGAGGTCGTGACGAATGCATCTCCGGACCGGTTTCTGGTCTCGTATCGGCCGGGCAGCAGCGGGCGGATTCGGGTTGATGCGTCCGGCTTCGGATGGGCCACCGCTTCCCATGGACTGCTCGTTGAGGAGGACACGTCATCTTCGGCGAAACGGATTGTGTTGACGGTTCAGCCCAAAGGATATTTTTCGGAGATCACCCATCAGATCGAAGTAGTCCTGCCGGAGGCTGTCCGGGATTCGGTGACGGTTGAGCTAAAGAAGATCCCGTGATGGGATGGGGACGGGTGTGGGGCCCCGGTAACCCATCCGGCGATGGAACGTGATGAAATCACCGGGTGTCCTGCAGTCGGGAACCGGAGAGACCGGTGTTCAGGCTAGGGCGCCATGGGTTTTGTTCGACCCTTCCGCGCCAACACCAAAAGGCATGCCAACGATGCAACGACCAATATCACACCGCCAAGGACCCACACCAATTCGCGGTGTTCTTTGACGTGGGGAACGCTAACCAGTTCGAAGCCATACATCACCGCACAACCCCGATGAGGGTGCCCAGCAGGCATCCCAGAAACAGTTTGGATCGGCGTGGCATCATGAATTTTCCTCAGGTATTGTGTCTCGGATGTGTCGCTACCTGTTTCTCACATCTCGGTCGGTGGTTGAGCTCAAAGGCGCCTCGCTGCCTGCTGGAGGGAGGTGGAAATCTCGCCAAGGGTCGCCCCATGGACAGACCATGTTGTGTTTCTCCCGTTGAGCGAAGTCGTCGAGTTTCATTACATCACTGCACGATTTTGTAACAGGTCAGACCTTTCTATCATGAAACGCCCCATGCGTCTACGATGGGATCGAAAAACGTATCTTCTTTTTGAGTTTATGGGTGTGTTTATCGGCCTGCCCGGCCTCTACGCCACCGGATGGATCCGTATTTACTCGATTCCACTGCTCATTCTGTTTTCTTTGCTATGCCTTTTCGTCCTGGTCCGGGACCCCGGGTTCGATAATCGGCGGCTGATACGGATGGGGGCGTGGAGAAAACTGGCAAGACCGATGCTGATCCGTCTCCTGGTCGGGTGTTACCTCATGGGTGTCGGGACCGTGGTGTTCACACCGGAACTGCTGTTCGGTTTCCCCAAACGCCATCCATTCGTGTATCTGCTCTTTTTGGGATTGTATCCTCTTCTTTCTGTCTATCCCCAAGGGGTGACCCACCGGGCCTTTCTCTTGTACCGATACCGCCCACTTTTTCCGGGATATTGGAGCGGCATCTTTGTTAGTGCGGCGGCGTTTTCATTCATGCATATCGCATTTCAGAATCCCATCGCTGTGGTGCTCACCTTTATCGGGGGGATTCTGTTTGCAAAGACCTACCTGGACTCCGGATCGTTGGCGCTGTCGGTGATGGAACATGCCCTATACGGCATTTTTGTATTTACCATTGGGCTGGGTCGTTATTTGTATCTGGGGATGCTCGGTTAAGCCTCGACAGACCGGGGCCGTATCCTGGTCAATCTGGATGTGCCCGGGTTAGGGCGAGTCATTCCCACCCATCCATCCCCATGAGGAGTGTTCGGGACCCGGTAGACGATGACGAATTCCTCAAATTATGGTAGTAATGACAACCGTCATTCGGCAACCATCATAACCTAAGCGGCAGGAGCCGGTAGATGAATGTTCTCGTTGTGGATAACGACCCTGTATTTTTGAAGTTCGCCGCGCAAGTGCTCAAAAAAGAAGGCTACAACGTCGTTACAACCGAGGATGGTCTCGGGGCCTTGGATACCCTGAAAACCTTTCCCGCCGATGTGGTGTTTATCGACTACGTGATGCCCAACATCGACGGAAAGACGTTATGTCAGATTCTTAGGCATGACGAACGGTATGAATTCCTCTTTATTGTCATGCTTTCGGTCATTGCGGCCGAAGAATGGGTTAATTTCAGCCGGATCGGGGCGGACGCGTGTATCGCCAAAGCGCCGTTGAACCAAATGAAAGATTTTTTACTGGATACGCTGCGCGATCACCAGGCCGCAGCCCAGTATTGTGCCGCCGGCAATATTATTGGGTTGGACGCCGTGGTTCCCCGGGGGATCACCCAGGAACTGCTCGCTTCCAAAAGGCATTTTCATCTGTTGCTCGCCAAAATGGAGGAAGGTATTCTCGAAGTCAGCACGAACCGACGCATTGTCTTCTGCAATCCGGCGGCATTGGCGCTGATCGGTACCATCGAGCAATACCTTCTGGGGCGCCCCTTTCTGGACATTTTAAAAAAAGGCGATCAAACGCGGGTTGCCGAGCTCATGACCAAAGCGGCGGCCTCCGGCGAATCGGTGAGAACGGACGTGCCGATCACTGTCAACGACCACATTCTCAACCTTACGCTGGTGCCCCTGGAAACCAATGCGGAGCATGCATTGGTCATTTTGGGGAACATCACCCGGCACATGAAGATTGAAGCCGAACTGACCGAGGCCAACACATTTTTAAACAGCCTCCTGGACAGCTCGTATTCGGTATCGATCATATCCACGGACCTTGAGGGTAATATTCTGTTCTGGAACCGAGGGGCGACCAACATCCATGGCTACTCGGCCACGGAGGTGGTCGGCAACAAATCCGTGGACATCCTCTATCCCAGCCAGGCCGAAAGAGATCAGGTGTCCGCTGTGGTCAAAGAGATACTTGAAGGACAGGGCACCCAGACCTATGAAACCCGGCAATTGACCAAGGATAGTCGGTTGATCTGGATGAAGCTCCATCTGACCCCACGCTTCGATACCGAAGGCAATGTTGTCGGCATCATCGGCATTGGCGAAGATATCACCGAGAGCAAAGCGGTGTATGACCACCTCCAGATCAGTGAAGAACGCTATCGGACGGTGGTCGAAAACGTCGGAGTCGGCATTGTTATCGCCAGGGAAGGCCGCCTGGTGTTCGCCAACCAGACCATCGGTTCCTTTTTCGGCCTTTCCTCAGAGGAATTGCTGGCGCATCCGAACCCGTTTGATTTTGTCCATCCGGAAGACAGGGATTTGGTCATCGATCGTCATTTCAGGCGATTGCGAGGCGAGGACGTTCCGGAAAAATATACGTTTCGTGTGATCGATAATCAGGCGGTGGTCCATTGGGTCGCCGTAAACAGTGTGCGGATCGATTGGCACGGAAAACCGGCGACCCTCAATTTCTTTTCGGACATGACCGATCAGACACGGATGGAAGCCGAAAAGGAACAGCTCCAGGCGCAACTGCAACAGGCCCAGCGCCTGGAAGCCCTCGGCACGCTGGCCGGCGGCGTCGCCCATGATGTGAACAATCTGCTCATGGGGATTCAGGGGCACTCGTCCCTGGCCCTGATGAATACCCCCGCCGACTATCCCAATTACGCCCATCTCCAGGCCATTGAGAAATTTGTCAGAAGCGGCGCCCGACTGACGAACCAACTGCTGGGACTTGCCCGGAGCGGCAAGTATGACGCGGCGGCCACCGATATGAACGCCGTCCTTTCAAAAGTAGCGGACATGTTCGGAAGGACACGAAAACAACTGACCATTAGGATCGACCTTACGGAAGACTTATGGCCCGTGGAGGTCGATCAATCGCAATTCGAGCAAGTATTGATGAATATGTTTGTCAACGCATGGCAGGCCATGGCCGGTACCGGCACCCTATCCCTGAAAACCGAAAATGTGTGTCTTCCAAACAAGGCGGCCAAACCGTTGAATCTGGCGGCCGGCAACTATGTGACGATTTCCATATCCGATACGGGCATGGGAATGGACGAGAAAACCCAAGAGAAGATCTTCGATCCGTTTTTCACCACCAAGGATCGGGGAAAGGAGCGCGGGACCGGGCTGGGGCTTGCTTCCGCCTATGGCGTCGTCAAAAACCATGCCGGTGCCATTCACGTTCACAGCGAAATGAAGCAAGGCACCACATTTACCATCTACTTGCCGGGCCTCGATGCCGGTACCGAAATTTCCGGTTCCACGGAAAAGGCCATGGCCATGGGAACGGAGACGATTTTGCTGATTGATGACGAAGAGATGATCCTCGAGGTCACGTCGGCCATTCTGGCCGATTTAGGATATCGGGTCCGGGTCGCCAACCGGGGTCAAGAGGCCCTGGACGTGTTTGCCAAAGAGATGTCCGAGATCGATCTGATCATCCTGGATCTGATCATGCCGGATATGTCCGGCGGGGAAGTGCTGGATCGGTTAAAGGCGCTTCATCCCGACTGCAAGGTCCTCCTGACCAGCGGATATAATCTGGAAGGGGACACCCAGGAGATACTTGACCGGGGCTGCAACGGATTCCTACAGAAACCCTTCACGGTGGAGGACCTGTCGAGGACGATACGGGACATCATCGATGAATGAGGAACAGGCGGTGCATGTCCATGACGCTAACATGATTTTAAATTGACCCGCCGCGTTTTCGGTATTATATACATCCAGTTAGCAATAATTCAGTCATTACATGACGATTCTTTAGAGCCATTGTGACACCGTCTTGTTTAACCGTCATCCGGACGTTCTACCCATCCAACCCCTGACATATAGAATTGGCGTAGTTATCATTGGAATTGATTTGTCAGCGCAGATACCTTTGGTTTTGGCAGATTGGTAATGTATGGAACGCATCCAGCATGGGATGAGACATGTGTGGGGTGCCAAGTATCGAGGTTTTGGAAAACAACAACCATATTGAATCTTGAAAGGGGGCAGATCATGATTTTTTCGCAAACGAGCGACCTTACTCACACTGGCGTTATCCCTCGTCTTCATCGGGGCATCTGTGATGACCGCCCAGGCCGCCGGTGTCGTCACCCGCGACATCATTGAAAAAGAGATCCTAACGGAAGTCGATTTTATCCGAACGGCAGACAACTTCGTCATTCTGTTTGATTCGTCCAGTTCCACAAACAACACGCTGGAAGGCACCAGCATGACCCGAATTCAGGCCGCCAAACAGCTGCTCATCGACCTGGACCAGCTTCTGCCGGATCTGGGCTTTAACGCCGGGGTTTATACCTACACACCCTGGAAAGCTTACTATGGGATGCAACGATATGACCGGGATCAGATGGATCAGGCCCTCAACGCCCTTCCGGATAGGGGCAGCGGACCGGGTCGACATCAGGCCGGTTTGAGCAACCTGCGGAGCGTGCTGGCCGGCCTGAATGGCAGAACAGCCGTGTTTCTGTTCACCGACGGCCAATCCCAGCGTGTATTCGGCCCCAGAAGCGCCAGGCAGATTGTTCAAAGCATCGCCAAAGAACATGACGTCTGTTTTTACGTGGTCAGCGCCGCTGTGGATCGAACGGAACGCCAGATTGTGAGGGCCGTCAGCCAAATCAATGCCTGCTCCCGGGTCGTTCCGTTAAGAGCCTATTACACCCGCCCGGAATTTACTACCGGCGCGCTGTTTACCGTCAAGGTAACCTCTTATGTGAAGCTCACACCGGCCAGTAAAATCGTCGGATTTGAGATGACCGACGTTCTCTTTGCCTTTAACAAGGTCTATATCCGGGACGCCTTCAAAGATGATATGGGCAAACTGGCCCAGTTTCTCCAGGAAAACCCCCAGGCCTACGTGGTGGTCAGCGGCCACACCGACAACATCGGGTCCGAGGAGGTCAATATGATTGTCGCCAAGGGCCGTGCCCTCACCGTGGCCAGCAACAGCAATGAGATGGGTCGGCAGTTGAACCGAAGGGTGGAGATCGCCGTGGGGGGTATGGAATAGCGTTCGTACCGCTCTGATTGCCGACACACCTGACCACTAGGTGTTATCGGACCAACATAAAAAGCGCCGGATGGTTCGCCGTCCGGCGCTTTTTGCATATGGTGCCCCCGGCAGGGATCGAACCTGCGGCACCCGGATTAGGAATCCGGTGCTCTATCCACTGAGCTACGGGGGCAATTGATGGGTACTGGGTATTCGGTATTGGGTACTGGGTATTGGATATTGGGTATTCGCAATTCGCTATTGGGTATCAGATATTAAAAAAATGGAAAAGTGGAGAATGATCAGGTTGATATTCTGGAAAATAACTACGACCCTTTTTAAAGGCGATGGGGTTCGCCAAATAACTAATACCGAATACCCAATACCTATTCTATGTAGAGTGTTTGCCCGGGATAAATCCGGCTGCGGGGGGTCAACTGATTGATTTCCAGAAATTTTTTGAGGGTCAGATTGTGTCTCAGGGCGATGGTATACGGGCTGTCGCCGCTGCGGACCGTATAGGTCCGGGCCCCTTCTTTGGGTTTGGCCGTGACCGGAGGTTGGTATCCGGGGATGCTCAGTTCCTGGCCGATATGCAGAGAGGTGCTGCGGAGATTGTTTTCGGCCTGGATGGCATGGATGGAGGTTCCATAACGGCGGGCGATGATCCACAACGACTCACCGCTCCGGACCACATGGACGCTCGGACGGGTTCGAGGTTTGCTCGCTTTGGTTTTGGCCGGGTAGACACGCGTGCCTTTCTGGGGGATTTTCAGTCTCTGGCCGGCCCTGATGAAGTCCCTTCGGCGGATGTTGTTGGCGACCTGAATACTGCGAACACTGGTGCGATAGCGTTCGGCGATGGTGGACAGGGTCTCCCCCGGCCGCACCCGATGGTAGACAAATGCCCGTTGCGGCGGTGTGCTGATCGGTATCTCGCCGAGTTTGGCCAATAGCTGGGCGGAAAATCCACTGGGTACGTTTAGCTCATAATTCTCGGGGGGCAGCACCCCGTACCGAAGCTCCGGATTCATGGCCCGCAATTTTTTTTCAGAAACCCTCAGCGCCTTGGCCACATGTTTGAGATGCATCCTTATAGATACGGTGACCGTCTCAAAGGCGAGCGGTTCCCAGAGCGGCAACTCCGTCAGTCCATATTTTTCAGGATGGTTCACGATGTGCAGGGTGGCTAAAAATCGGGGCACATACCGTGCCGTTTCCAGAGGCAGCCGCTCGTATAGATCCCAGAAATTGTCCAAGTAGTTGATGTTCTGATCGCGGATCACGCGAAGGACACGGCCTTCTCCACTGTTGTAGGCCGCAAGCACCGTTGTCCAGTCGCCAAACATCTGATGCAGTTCCTTGAGGTATTCGATGGCCGCCCGGGTGGCCTTTTCCGGATCGAGCCGTTCATCGATGTACATGTCCCGCTTCAACCCGAATTTGTAGCCGGTGGACGGGATAAACTGCCAGAGGCCCAAAGCTCTGGCTTTGGACAGCGCCCTGACTTTGTATCCGCTTTCGATCAGTGGAAGCCACGACAACTCTTCGGGAAGCCCGGCCGCCTTAAGCTCCGCTACGATATACGGACGATAGCGGCCGGCGCGTTGGTAGGATTGGGCAAAGAACTTTTTCTCCGGCCCCTTGGTGAATCGCTTGATTTCCGCCTTGACGTGTCGGTTGATTTCCACCGGGATCTCATCGTGGGTCCCGTTGACGACAAGATTGCGCGAGGCATAAATTTCAAGGATCCGCTTGGAGATGGTAAACCGCAGATCTTCCTTTTGTTGCAAGAGCGCCGGGTTGTCAAAGGTTTCCACCTTTAGAACCACCGAATACGCCTGGTCCAAGGCTTCCAGCGCGTTTTCCAGTTCGCCGTTCTCCCAGAAATCCCGTGCGATCTGGATGTAGTCCAGGGCTTCGTCAATATAGGATTGAACTTTTTTACCGGAATCCTCTACTGGGGGCGAAGCTAAGGTTATCGGGTCCTGAAGCGCCCAATCGTCCGAGTAAAGGGTACCCTCTGAGTCGGGCAGTGCGGCGACAGATTTGTCGCCCACAGACGTCATTTCTGTTTCCGGAAACCCGGGATTTTGGCCTTCCGGCGCAGCTGCATTCAACCGGCCCGATTCCGCAGAGACGGATGGCGAATTGGCCGATCGCTGGGACGTCTGCACGCAGCCGCCGGCAAGACAGAGGAGCGGGAGTAGAACTGCACAAAGAAGGGGTATTCGCGTTATTTGTTTCATCCAGTATCTTGTGGGTAGTCCGAATTGATCAAGCAGTCGATATCCTAAAATCCGGCTTGTTGTCAAGTTGAGACCGGGATTTCGGTGGTCTAATGCCAGCGCTCACGGCCGGCCTCCGTCACTGTTGACCGGCTAGCATGCAGATTTCGGGCCGTTTATGCGATCAGACTGAAAAAATATTGAAATACCATCCAATTCAAGATATTCGCTCTTGGTGCTTGGTATTGGGTATTGGGTATTGGGTATTGGGTACTTGGTATTTGTGATTTGGTATTCGGTATTCCTTGGCGGCCACCGTTTGGGCGGGTTGCCATCTAAAGGTGTTTTTCCATCACGATTATCCCCTTTTCGATATCCATTGTTGCGTTCAAAATGGCGCGCGGGTGTCCCGAGCGACACTCTGATCCTAAAAAAGTACGGACAAGGCGGATGGGGTGCCGGGAGACGGCGAAAAGGAATGAAAATCGGAGTTTTTGAGAAGGATAAAAAAATATTTGACAATAATCTAAAACCATCATAAATTTCCTAGGTTGTGGTTTCGGTGGTGGCCGACTAAGTACCGGGGTTTGTTCAGGCGGCGTACTTTCTTTGACATGTTTCAGAACGACAGTTCTTAGATGATCATGGGCCAGCGTAGCTCAGTTGGTAGAGCTACTGATTTGTAATCAGTGGGTCGGGGGTTCGAGTCCCTTCGCTGGCTCCACGGTAGAGGTTTGGGATGCAGGGATACGGTTTGCAGGCTGACCGGGCCCTGTTCCATTTTCATGCGGTGGGGTTCCCGAGTGGCCAAAGGGAACAGACTGTAAATCTGTCGGCGATGCCTTCGGAGGTTCGAATCCTCCCCCCACCACCAGCCCTGAAGTAAGTCCCTGTAGGAGATCCCGAGGTAGGATCGTATTTGTACTACATGGCTACCTGCATGCGTCTTACGATAACACACAGGAGAACGGATATTTCCGTTTGCCCCCGTCCCGGCGGCACAAGGAAATGAAGGAAAACACGCGGGAGTAGCTCAGTTGGTAGAGCTTCAGCCTTCCAAGCTGAATGTCGCGAGTTCGAGTCTCGTCTCCCGCTCCAATTCCTACTAGTATGGAACGCCGGTGCCGGTACCGGTCAAGGACGGGAGATCACGGCGTAATTTGCCCACGTAGCTCAGTCGGTAGAGCGCTTCCTTGGTAAGGAAGAGGTTCACCGGTTCGATTCCGGTCGTGGGCTCCACCACTTTAAATTGTCTGCGCCGATAGACCTGACCGCAGGCGCAGAGAACACGTTTTTTTCCGAGCACTTCGGAATTAGCCAAACAGGAAAATCACGGGAGGGTGAGACAATGGCGAAGGAGAAGTTTCAGCGCACCAAGCCGCACGTGAACGTAGGGACGATCGGTCACATTGACCATGGCAAGACGACACTGACGGCGGCGATCACCAAGCACATGGGTCTGAAGGGTATGGCCGATTTTGTGCAGTTTGATCAGATTGACAAGGCCCCTGAGGAGAAAGCCCGGGGGATCACGATTGCCACGGCCCACGTGGAGTACGAGACCGACAATCGTCATTATGCCCATGTGGACTGTCCGGGGCATGCCGACTACATCAAGAACATGATCACCGGAGCCGCTCAGATGGACGGAGCGATTTTGGTGGTGGGTGCCGATGACGGTCCGATGCCCCAGACCCGTGAGCACATTTTGCTGGCGCGTCAGGTGGGAGTGCCTCGGATCGTGGTGTTTTTAAACAAGACGGACGTGGTCGACGACGAGGAGCTGATCGAACTGGTGGAGCTGGAGCTTCGGGAGCTTTTGGACAAGTATGAGTTTCCCGGCGACGACACGCCGATCATCCGGGGCAGTGCGTTGAAAGCGCTGGAGGACGACAATCCGGACAGCGATGAGGCCAAGCCGGTATTTGAGTTGATGGAAGCCATTGACGCCTATATACCCGAGCCCGAGCGAGACATCGACAAGCCGTTTTTGATGCCCATCGAGGATGTGTTCAGCATCTCCGGTCGTGGCACAGTGGTCACGGGCCGGGTGGAGCGTGGCAAGATTCTGGTTGGCGACGAGATTGAGATCGTCGGGATTCGGCCGACCACCAAGACGGTGTGCACGGGAGTTGAGATGTTCCGCAAGCTTCTGGACGAGGGTCAGGCCGGCGACAACATTGGGGTGTTGCTGCGTGGGACCAAGCGGGAGGATGTGGAGCGGGGCCAGGTACTGGCGGTGCCCGGTTCGATTACGCCGCACACCAAGTTCAAGGCCGAGGTGTACGTGTTGAGCAAGGAAGAGGGCGGGCGGCACACGCCGTTTTTCAGCGGATATCGTCCCCAGTTTTATTTTCGGACCACCGATGTCACCGGGGTATTGACGTTGCCCGAGGGTGTGGAGATGGTGATGCCCGGCGACAATGTAACGATATCTGCAGAGTTGATCACGCCGATCGCCATGGAGAAGGAATTGCGGTTTGCCGTCCGTGAGGGCGGTCGCACCGTTGGTGCCGGCGTGGTGGCCGAAATCATCGAATAGCG